>QWCO01000033.1_pt1 | contig 165863 bp, 132 predicted proteins | sample 1972611 | NCBI WGS metagenome assembly QWCO01 (sample SAMN09866706, study PRJNA288562) | Human oral metagenome isolate term1_saliva, whole genome shotgun sequencing... | reverse complement strand
TAGCGTACAGCCCAACCATTGGGGAGCTCGCTACTCATCGGTAAGCCACCACCACCGCCTGTCTGGTCCCCTATAACCGTTACATAGGGCAAGCCTTTCATCTTAAGCGTAAAGTCATTAGCCGCACTATACACGCCCCTATTAACCAATAGGACAACAGGGCGAAGCCAACGCACACCTCGCTCTATAGCTTTTACTTTCACCTCTACTGGGGCTGAAAAGTCATTATGCCCCTTCCCTACTTTATGACGTACAGAGCCCACCACTCTATCTCTATCAAGAAAATGACTAGCTAAGACATCGCTATTTGTGATATTACCGCCTGAGTTATTCCTAATATCGATAATTAGAGCCTTACATTTACTTAATCTGCTCAATGCTGATGTAACGTTACTGTCTGAAATAGGTGAAGTAAAACTACTATAACGAATATAAGCGATGCTGTCCGGTGTATGATTATTATATTTTAATTGAGTATAAGATAAGCCTCCTGCTATACGATACTCTTCGCCTAAGTAATTTTTGACTAATGCTTCATTATAATTTTCAGGATACTTAGTATTCCAGTCCCAATAGCGTCCATAGTCAAAGGGCGTAATCAGATTGACGTGACCATCTTTGAGTTCACGCATCATCTTATTTAGCACTAGGAAGAGCTCATCAGTCGTCATCTTGTCTTTTATCTCGGGTCGATACTTATCGTAAATATCTCTCCAAGAAGTCCCCTCCTCTAGTTTCAAATCAAAGTAACTATAGCCTTCATCTAATATCTTCCATAAAGCATTATAGTTGGCTAGAGGATTACTTGTGTACTCTTCCTCTACGGAACAAGAGCTTACTGCCAGAGCGCAAACGGCTAGGCTTGTAATCAATTTATGTCTCATCAGAAAGGGATACTATTGTTATTACTCAACCACTGTTTACCTCCGATAGATTTCATATAGTTTGTGAAGCCTATTCCGATAAAATAAGCCTTGCGTCTATTTTCAATTTCTCTGACAGTCCAATTATGAAAACTTGCCCCCCCCATAACATTTACGATTAAACGATTATATACAGGGATATCTAAGCTTATTCTAATGTCTTGACTATATGAGTTACCCCAATGTGTTAGATTAAACTTTTTATCAAGGTTTTTACTCAAGTAAGTCATTTCATAATAACTCTCTCCATAATCTTGCCCCCAATGTACACCGAGAAGGTCTATTTGACTTGATAATCTAATCAAAATAGGACAAGCTTGCCAAGGCAAACGATAAGCATAGCCAAAACTCAAAGCTAGACTTGCATCTGCATGAAATGTCGCAGGATTATTCCCATTACGAGTATTGTATAAGCCTCCTATACCGGCATCATAACCTGGACCAGCATACAATGTACCGAGAGAACCCTTATACAAAGGCACTTGTTTAGCTCCTTGTAAACGAGCATCAAGAACATACATCTTTGCATTACCTGCAGGATTTTCAAGGCTACCCAACTGTGCATCGAAGTACTTATGTCCAATTAGAGTAGACTGAAGCCTATTTGTTTCATTGTAATATCTTACAATTTTTCCTCCATAATTTAGAGGAGATAAGTAAGTATCCTTACTTATCAATCCACCCAAAGCAATACCCTCTGTTTTCATTCTAGGGCTTTGGGCATTCAAGACCTCTATGCCTAAAGAACTAGCGAATAAGAAGGTATAGCAGATATACTTAGAGAGCATAAAGTGGTTTAGTCTAAATCAAAGAGTTGTTCTTGAGCGGACAAATCCTCCTCATCAAACCCTTCAATATCATTAATATCTGTATCTTCTATATCGTTAGCACTCGGGAGTTCGGCTATGAACTTAACAGGATAAGATGCTAACCTCTTTCCCTTAGCTTTAATACTCTTAACTCCGATGAAATCTTCCACCTCTATAATGGTTGTTTGACCTTCCTCAGGAGCTTCCTCCTTACTGATAACAAGCTGAGGTCTCTGAGTATCCGTTAAGAAGAGCAACTTATTTTGAGCTCCACCAATCAAAGATTCCATTTTTTGATTGACATCTATTGAGAAGCGCTTCAGATAATGAAATTCTAACTCACTATCCCAATAAACCGCCGTCCATATTTTATCCTCATACTTTTCTATGCGCAGAAGAGCATCTTCAAAATGATTCGAATCGCTGATGTCTGTAGTATAGCAGTCTCCATTACTTTGAATAACTAATAGTCTGTCTTCGGCTTCGAACTCCCCGAGTTTTTCGCCTTGACCATTATAATTTATGCGCATAATATCTCTATCAAACCAAACTTCTCGACCTCCAAGAGTTGAAAGCCCCTTGCTCAGAAGTTTGATACTACTAATATCTGCTTTAGTAACCAAGAGTCCGACAGCAGCCTTTCCTTTGATTGGGATTAAGCTGAAATCGCGTTCAAACTCAAATAGTCTTTGCTTGCGACTTTGCATCTTGAGCTTAATCGTAACCTTCTCTGCCTCTCCATTACCATTAACGCTAAGATATAAGAGCTTTGACTTGGCACTGCCTCTTGTGAGGTCATACATCTTATCGCGAATTACACTCGATAGCGTGCAACGCTTAATATAACTTGTGCCTGTTATGCCATCTTTATAGATGAGGTTATAGATGGTGCGGTCGTCATTCTTGAGGTAACGCCCTACATACATAACAGGTTCTTGTCCTATAAAACGCTTGTCCTCTACTTTCATAACAAGGTACTTGCCCGACGTAAAAATGACAACAATATCATCTAATGTTGAGCAGTTGCAGACAAACTCGCCATCCTTTACCGCAGTACCCACAAGCCCATCTTCTCTATTGATATAGAGTTTACTATCAAGCTCGGCAACCTTAGTTACTTCGATTGTACCGAAGCTTGTAATCTTAGTACGTCTAGGATACTTTTTGCCATATCGCTCTATGAGGTGTTCAAACCATGAAATCGTATAAGCATTGAGGTGATTCAAATCATGCTTGATACGCTCAATATCATTCTTAAGCTTAAGCATGTACTCTTCATGCTTAGGGATATTGAAACGTAATATACGTGCCATGCGAATTTCAAGCAAACGCTTAAGGTCCTCTTGCTTAATAGGACGGATAAAACGCTCACTAAATGGTTCTAGTCTAAGCCTTACATGAGCAAGAGCCTGCTCCTCAGTAGAAGCTTCTTCAAACTCTTTATCCTTATAGATACGTTCCTCTATAAAAATACGCTCAAGGCTAGCCGATAAGTATTGCTCCTCTTTGTCATGAAGCTTCAGACGCAAATCTTGGTCAAAAAGTTTCTTCGTTCTCTCTACGCTATAACGAAGTAGTTCACTCACAGTCGTAAAGAGCGGTTTTTCATCATAGATAACACAGCAATTAGGAGACACACTCAGCTCGCAATCGGTAAATGCGTATAGAGCATCAATAGCTTTATCGCTAGATACACCCGATGCAAGTTGTATACGTATATCGGTCGTTGCCGCTGTCATATCATCGATACGCTTGATACGTATCTTTCCTTTTTCAACAGCCTTTAGGATATTTTCAATAAGACTTGTCGTTGTACGACCAGCAGGTAACTCTGTAATGCTTAAGGTCTTGCTATCAATCTTTTCTATTCTAGCACGACTTTTAAGCACACCGCCTCGTTCTCCGTCATTATACTTGGAGACATCAATAAGACCTCCCGTAGGGAAATCGGGATAAAGGACGAAGCTTTCACCTTTAAGGTAAGCACATGCCGCTTCACAAATCTCCACAAAATTGTGAGGAAGAATTTTAGAAGAAAGTCCGACGGCGATACCTTCAGCACCTTGAGCAAGGAGCAAAGGAAATCTAACTGGAAGAGAAACGGGTTCATCTAGAGTACCATCATAGGTTTTGCGCCACTCTGTAATATCTTCTCCATACAAAGCTTCAAGAGCAAAAGCTGATAACTTGGCTTCAATATAACGACCAGCTGCAGCTTGGTCTCCCGTAAGGATATTACCCCAGTTCCCTTGGGTATTAATTAAATAACCCTTTTGCCCAAGCTGAACGATAGCATCGTTAATGGAAGCATCACCATGAGGGTGATACTTCATCGTAGTACCTGCTATATTCTGTACTTTTATGAGCTTACCATTATCCAACACTCTCATATTATGTAGGATACGTCGCTGTACAGGCTTAAGCCCGTCATCGATATGAGGAACAGCACGCTCTAGTATTACGTAAGAAGCATAGTCTAAAAACCATGTTCTGTACATAGTACTGAGGTAGCTCATCTCTGGACGATAGCTTGAGGGTGGGCTCGGCAATGATGAGTCTTCCCCCTCTATAGAGGTATTATCTAGATACTCTTCGTTTAATTCTTCCATATACACAAAGATACTACGAATCTGCTATTTATACTGCTATGTCTTTAGCTTTCTCGCTTGAAATTAGAAACAACTACTCTATCCCAAGAACTCACATCTATCATAAAACAGGATTAACCGATTAAAAAATTTCAGCTAAACTAAAGGAAGATAAACGCTAGCTTTCCTAAACTCAAAACCTCGGCGAAGTCTGTACAAACTACACGTGTAGTCTGCACAAACTTCAGCTGTAGTTTGTACAGACTACAGCTGAAGTCTCCAGAATTATCTGTATACATATCTTTTATAGTTAGAATAGTCATTAGTTTTCAATAACTTATATTGAATTCAACATCAAAGAAGCTTGCTTACAAAAACACTTAATTGAATTTTTTTTTTAGACGTGTAGCGGAATAAAAAAATAAAGCCCCTACTCTCACTCGGCAGTAGGGACTTTATTTATAGGGGGGAGACATTGTTACTCTAACATCGGACAGAACCTATTGTATAATACGACAATGCCCTTATATATTAAATAGCTCATCGGGATAGGCTACATCTTCGAGAAAAAGAGCATGTCCTGGCGCAGAAGAACCTGCTCCATTGCGGTCTTTTGCTTCAATAATACGCTTAAATCCATCGACTGTAAGTTTGCCTCTTCCCACTAAGAACAAAGTTCCGACAATAGCACGTACCATATTACGCAAGAATCGGTCCGCTGTTATGGTAAAGACGTAATCACCTTCTTCTGTTTTGGTCCATTCGGCAAAAGAAACTTTGCAATTATTAGTCTTGACATCAGTATGGAGCTTACTAAAGCTCGTAAAATCGCTATATTCTAGCAATGTTTTAGCCGCACTATTCATAGCCTCCACATCGAGAACTTGATGCAACTTGCACTGAAGATGCCCCGTGTATGGGTCTTTCTGTTCCGTGGCATAGTAACGGTAAGTACGTGAGACAGCAGAGAAGCGAGCGTGAGCCTCTTCTGAAACAGGAACAATTTTTTGAATACTAATATCTGGAGGTAATAACCTATTAAGTTTGTGTTTGAGTGTACCTATTTCAGATAATTCTAAAGCTATATCGGCATGAGCCACCATCACACGAGCATGCACACCGGCATCAGTTCGCCCCGCCCCCACAATAGGACAAGGTGTTCTGAGGATAGTCTCTAATGCTCGCTCTATCGTCTCCTGAACAGTCTCGGTATTCGGTTGAACCTGCCAACCGCTATAACGCAGACCATTGTATGACAAATAAATAAAATATCGCATTAAGATTTAGCCTTTGCTTTAGTTCTTGAAGAAGTGCGCTTTACTGTTTTCTTTTGAGGTGCTTCGTCTATAATTTTCTTAGCCTCCTCATAAGTTAAACTAGCAATATCTGTCCCCTTAGGAAGCTTATAGTTTGCATTCTGATACTTTATATATGGTCCAAAACGACCATCACGCACTTCTAGACCTTGCTCTTCAGTAAAGACTTTAAGCAGGCTTTTTTCTTCTGCTTCAGCTTTAGCCTGAATGAGTGCAATTGCTTCATCAAGATTTACATCAAGAGGGTCTCTATCCTTAGGAATGCTGACATAAGATTTGCCATAGCGCACATAAGGACCAAATTTACCAATACCGACACTCACAGCGTCACCATTGTATTCTCCCAAAGCTTTAGGCAACTTAAATAAGTCCAAAGCCTGCTCTAATGTTATGCTCTCTAATGTCTGCCCAACTTGTAGCGAAGCATAGCGAGGTTTCTCAACCTGCTCTGTCGTTCCAATCTGAACCATAGAGCCAAAACGCCCCATACTTGCGATGACGGGTAAGCCACTATCAGGGTCGATACCTAGCTCACGAGTTCCAACACGAGCTGAACCTTTCTCAAACACTTGAGCCTTCTCTACATCTGGATGAAAACCTTTGTAGAACTTAGCTATAATGTCTTGCCACTGGTGTTTACCGAGAGCAATATCATCAAAGTCTTCTTCTACACTTGCAGTAAAGCCATAATTAACTATATCAGGGAAATGCTCTACAAGGAAATCATTAACAACCATACCCATATCAGTAGGAATTAGTTTGCCCTTGTCTGAACCATACTTCTCAGCCTTTACTGTTCTCTTTATCTTACCTGTTTCGGGAGTAAGCTTTAGTGTAATGATCTCTCTAGGGCTTCCCTCCTTATCGCCTCGCTCAACGTAACCACGCTCTTGTATCGTATTTATCGTAGGCGCATAAGTAGATGGTCGACCGATACCTAGCTCTTCCATCTTGCTCACCATGCTTGCCTCCGTATAACGTGGAGGACGCTGACTATAACGTTGGTCAGCTGTTAATGACTCTGGTGTGAGTACCTCTCCGACAGACATAGGAGGCAATAGTTTATTGCCATCTTGACTATCATCAGAGAGATACACTTCCAAGAAGCCTCTAAACTTAATAACTTCTCCATTTGCGACAAATGAATAGTCTGTACCCGAGACCGGAATACTCACGGTTGTACGCTCAATATCAGCATCGCTCATTTGAGATGCTAAGGTTCTGCGACGGATAAGGTCATAGAGCTTTTTCTCTTGTGCTGAACCTGAAATCTCGGCGACATCTATGTATGTTGGACGTATAGCTTCGTGAGCTTCTTGCGCTCCCTTACTCTTCGTAGTAAACTGGCGTAACTTATGATACTTCTCTCCATATGTTCCGAAGATTTCCTTTTTAAGTGTCGAAAGAGCCATCTGCGACAGATTAACAGAGTCTGTACGCATATAAGTGATATGCCCACTTTCATAAAGAGTTTGTGCTAGGCGCATAGTTTGACTAACCGAATAGCCTAGTTTATTGGCAGCATCCTGTTGTAAGGTAGATGTCGTAAAAGGTGCAGAAGGGCTACGACGGGCCATTTTCGTAGCAAGATTTCCTATCTGAAATCGTTGGCTACTGCAATATGCTAAGAAAGAATTAGCTTCCTCTTCTGTGTCAAAACGATGATTTAGCTCTGCTGCTAAGACGGAACCATTAGGGAGTAAAAAGTTAGCTTGAACTCGATACTGACTAGTAGGTTTATAGGCATTTATTTCTCGCTCACGCTCTACAATAAGTCTTACCGCAACGCTCTGTACACGCCCTGCAGACAGAGCAGGGCGAACACGCCTCCATAATACAGGTGACAGCTCATAACCAACTAGTCGGTCTAACACTCTACGTGCCTGCTGAGCATCTACTAAGTCTTGGTTAATATCTCTCGGATTGTCTAGAGCATGCATGAAAGCCTCTGATGTAATTTCATGAAAGACAATACGACGTCTATTCTGAGGCTTTAGACCTAGTGTTTCGCTTAGATGCCAAGCAATAGCTTCCCCTTCACGGTCTTCATCGGATGCGAGATAGACTAGTTCACTTTTCTTTGCCTCTGCCTTAAGTTCCCGAATAAGTTTTTTCTTATCCTCATTAACCTCATAAATAGGGCTAAAGTTATTCTCAATATCAACACCCAAAGGACGCTTCTTAAGGTCACGAATATGCCCTGCACTCGCCATCACTTTGAACCCACTAAGTTTCTTCTTATTAAGAAAGCCTTGTATGAGTTGCGCCTTTTTAGGGGACTCTACTATTACTAAATTCTGTTCCTTAGGCATATTGCACTATTATTATTTATGTGGGCAAATTTAATGAATAAATAATAAATAAAAGCAGTCTCACGAAGAATAGAGCTTATGGCTTTATTCTTCGTGAGACTGAAATTGTGATATCTAAGTGAGCCTTTAGGCTCTATCAATCAAATACTAAATCGACTTTTCAGGATAGAAACACAAAGACTTAGCATCTGTTACCTCATCGGTAAAGACAGAGAAGAATGCTGGATAACCAACAGTAAGCTGTCCGATTTGCTTATCTCTACCAACAGCCTTAGCTGGACGGTCTGTAGCCATAGCTACAGCTTCAGCTAAAGTGATATTAAGGTAAGACATCGCATTCTTAATAGCTTCAGGCATATCAATTGCTGAGCCAGCGAGCTTACCATCTCTATTATAGTAGAAGCCATCAGGAGTAAGCTTAGCATGGAAGCCTTCAAAGTCTAATTCATCCATTTCTCTACCTAGTACAGCCGCATCGGTAATCAAAATAAGACGTTCGCCCTTCGCACGATATGCGACACGAGCTTGAGCAGGATGACAGTGAGCACCATCTAAGATAATAGGACCATATACTCTATCATCATCAAGAGCAGCCCCTACTAGTCCTGGTTTACGAGGCTCAAAAGCACTCATCGCATTATATAGGTGAGTTACGATGCGAATACCCTTATCAAAGGCATCCTTTGCACCATCGTAACAAATTTCACTATGTCCTGCAGACACTTGAATGCCGCTAGCAATCAGTTTCTTAATTTGGGCATCAGTGAATTGCTCAGGAGCAACTGTGATAAGGGAGATAACCCCCTTACCCTTCTCAATAAGTTTATCAAGAAGCTCATCATCAGGAATACGAATATATTCTAGTGTATGAGCACCTCTACGTACTGGGTTTAAGAATGGTCCCTCTAGATGCATTCCTAAGATATGAGGGTCTGTCTTCATTGCTTCACGGACAGCCTCAATAGCTTCAAAGATTGTTTCAGGCAAAGCTGTAACAAGTGTAGGCTGATAATATGGAGTAGCATGCTTAAGGCAACCTTCAGTCATTTCGGCTAGGGTTTCTGCATCTGGTGTCTGCGAGAAGAACTTGCGGATACCTCCATTCAATTGAATATCAGTAAAACCTGGCGACAAATACTTTCCTCCTAGGTCTAATACTTCTGCGCCAGCTTGTGGCTCTGCATCACCGAGAGACACAATACGCCCGTTTTCTACACTAATAGTTGTTGGGCGAAGCTCTACTCCCTGAGATAGGAGGCGAGCATTTTTGATAAAGACACGTTTCATTGTTCTAACTTTTATTTGATAGTATGTTAGTTATGCTGTAAATTTCTTATGTATTGCTCTTGCAGCAGCTCTGCCATCTCTCATTGCATGTACTACCGTAGCACCACCACGAGACGCATCACCACCAGCATAAAGCATAGGTATTGAGCTCTCTTGCTCCTCATTTACGACAACAACGCTACCCCATTTTAGTTCTAATCCATCGATAGACTGAGGTAATTCTTTACTTGGAGACACACCTACACAAACAATAACTTGGTCAACATCTACAACCTTAGTATTACCCGAAGGAACAGGCTTACGTCTACCACTTTCATCAGGTTCAGTAAGCGTCATTTCCATAAGTTCCATCGCTCTAAGATGACCATATTCATCTGCAAGATAACGTTCCGGGTTATGTAGAGTCATAAATTCAATACCTTCAGCTTCGGCATGTTCAACTTCATCTTTACATGCAGGCATTTCTTCCATTCCTCTTCTGTAGACAACCATTACTTGTTCTGCTCCAACTCTTCTAGCTACACGCGCTGCATCCATCGCAGTATTCCCTCCTCCTATGATAGCCACTCTCTTGGCTTTGAGTACTTGGATATTTTTCTCTGCTTCAGAAGCCTCACTTAGGTTAATTATATTGAGATACTTATTCCATGGCAATACTTCTGGCAAGTCCTCACCTTCTATGTGCATGAGATTGCTTTCCGTTGCTCCTGTTGCAAGGAAAATAACATCATAACCATCTTCCTTTAGAGACTCTATACTCTTATCTGTTCCTATTTCTATGCCATATTTGAACTGAACACCATAAGCTTCAAGTCTTGATATTTCGTCATCAATTACATCGGCAGGGAGACGAAAGCGAGGAATACCCAAACGCATCACACCACCAGGACGATTTATGCGGTCAAAGACTGTCACCTCATAGCCCCATAACGCTAAGTCATGAGCAGCTGCTAGCCCAGCAGGACCTGCTCCGATAATTGCGACTTTATAGCCATTAGCAGGACTAGGAATTTTAATACTATTAAGTTCTGAGCGATGTTCTCTTTCGTAGGTTGCTACATAACGTTCAAGTGCTCCGATATGGACAGCTCTCTTCTTCAAACTAACCTTATATATGCATCCGCCTTCGCACTGATTTGCTTGGTCACATACTCGTGAACAAATTGCTGATAGTGTACTACTTTCTCTAAGAATAGTCCAAGATTCGGCAATATTTCCCTGTTCTAGATGCTTGATAAAACTAGGTATGTGAATGTGAGCTGGGCAAGCGTCCACACAACCTGGAGTAGGACAATCCAAACAGCGTCTAGCCTCCGCAAGAGCTTCTTCTGGAGTATAAACGAGCTTGTCCTCCACATAAAGAGCTGAGACACTTTGCTCTTGGTATAGTTCTGATATATGTTGTGGGTCCAAAGCAATACGCTCCTTGTTCGGCAAAGATTTTCTTAGCTCCGCTCGCCAAGGTTCAGTGCGTCTTTGCTTAATTAACTCCTGTAACGTAACCATTTAATATAATAAATCTTAATCTTCTAAATTTTCTATTTGGTAATTATGGATATCCTCGTAAAATTACCACATTAGCACAATTAACCTATCTCAAGAATATAAATAACACGATAAGAATAGCTAAAAAGAATACATTCCTAGAAGCTAATCCTAGAGTCTTATTTAAGGATGTCCCTTCCATGCTAGTTAAGCTCCTATAGGCATTGAGAACAAAGTAGCCATACGCTAAAATGAGCCACATAGACCAACGAGAATAGACTGGGAAAAGAACAAGAATGCTCAATAAAGCACAGCTTAGATAAAGCTTGGGAGCAAAATCTCTCCCCATTCGAACAATCAAAGTTTGCTTACCAGCCTGAGCATCTTCTTTATAGTCTCTGTAGTTATTTACAACCAATATATTGACACTTGACAAACCGATTGACGTTGCCAAACAATATATGGTAGGATTGTGCCACTCACCTGTTAGGATATAATAACTAACAATTACTGGGATCCAACCAAAAAATATTAGGACTGATAGTTCTCCTAGAGCATGATGTGAAAGAGGATAAGGACCTCCAGAATATGCGAATATTCCAATTAGCACAAGAATACCGACAATAATCAAATACCATGAAGAGAGAGACAATAAAACTCCAGCAACAAACAATAGAGCAACAATATTCAAATAGAGTGCTACTCTAACCTCCTTCTCTGAGAGTAATCCTTGACTCAAAGGTCGAAGAGGCCCCTTTCGTTCATCGGTATCAACACCTTTATGAAAGTCTATTAAGTCATTAGCTATATTACTAGCAATCTGCGCCAAAACAGCGACACCCACTAGACATGCTACAATAGCCCAGGATGTGATTTTATCCTGAGCATAAGCGTACGCAACAGGGACAATGACCGAACTAAGACCAGAGAGTAATGTTTTCGGTCTTAGCAATCCCATATAAAGAGATAGTTTACTTTGCCCTGCCATAATAAAGGTTCTGCTACTACTTTGAAACGAATAGATGACTACTCAATGCTTTAAGAGCCTGTCTCTTTTCACTAGCTTTGATGAGTATGGTCATATTATAGCTACTTCCTCCATAAGCAACCATATAAACAGGGATATAAGCTAGTGCATCTAATATCTGCGCCTCAAAGCCAACATTCTCAGCTACTAGGTCTCCTACGACACAAACTGTAATCAGATCACGCTCTACAGATAAAGAGCCAAGAGGATTAAGTTCATCTAACAAAGCATCTGTTAATCGAGAAGACTCTAAGGCAAAAGACACAGCTACTTCTGTAGAACTAATCATATCTACAGCAACTCTATGATGTTCAAGAGCTGCAAAAATCTTACCCATGAAACTATAAGGCGTGAGCTGGTGATTACTTCTTATACGAACTTGTACAAGATCATCTTTCGCAGCTACTGCCTTTATCTTATTTCTATCTGTTGCAGTTGAGATTAAAGTTCCGGGAGCTTCAGGAGCAAGTGTATTTAATAAACGAACAGGTACACTTGATGCTGCTGCAGGGACGATACAAGTAGGATGTAAGATTTTAGCACCAAAGTAGGCCAATTCCTGAGCCTCTTCAAAGCGTAAAGTTCGTACCGGTTCAGTTTGGTCTACGACACGAGGGTCATTGTTATGCATTCCATCTATGTCTGTCCATATCTGAATCTCATCAGCCTTGAGAACAGACCCTACAATAGTGGCTGTATAGTCGCTTCCTCCTCTCTGTAGGTTATCTACATCACCAAAGGCGTTACGACAAATATATCCCTCAGTAATAAATAGCTTAACATGCTCATCTTGCCTTGCGAGTAGCTTTGTTAAAGCTTCTCGCACATAGGGTAAATCCGGCTCAGCATTCTTATCCGTACGCATATATTCAAGCGCAGGGAGTCCAACAGCCTTAATTCCCCTATCAGCCAGGTGTCCTAACATCATAGCGGTGCTGAGAAGCTCGCCTCTCGCTAGAATTTTCTTTTCATCATAGAGAGTAAAGTTATCGCTATAACAGAGCTGTTCAAGGAAAAAGAAGGTTTCATTAACAACTGTCCAGCTACGGTCATAACTAGCCTTATTGGGGTATAGAGCCTTAGTTTCAACTTCATACTTATGCTTAAGCTTAGTCAAGAGCGTTAAGGCTTCATGTCTATGCTTAAGAACTAATTGACGACTAATCTCTACAAGTGTATTTGTTGTCCCAGCCATCGCAGAGAGGACAACAATTTTAGGCTCATCATTTGCAGTAATCAGGTCTGCAACGTGCCTAATTCGTTCAGATGAGGCTACTGATGTACCTCCAAACTTTAGGACTTTCAACGTATCTAATTATAATGAAATGATTCTTGATGGATAAGTTTCCAGCACAAGCGTGTTATGAGTCGCCATAACTACTGCAATATTATGCTTTCGAGTTAGCTCATGAAGTAGCTGAGCTATTGCGAGACCATTATCTGCATCCAAATTAGCTGTAGGTTCATCTGCTAAAATAAGTTTAGGATTACCCAGTATAGCACGAGCAATAGCCACACACTGCTGCTCTCCTCCAGAGAGTTCACTAGGATACTTATACCCTTTATTCTGCAGTCCTACAAGAGCAAGTACTTCTTCAATACGTTCCCGTCTCTCTTTAGAAGACTTTTCTCCCCAAGCATTTAGGACAACATCTAGATTAGCATATACAGTCCTATCTTGTAGTAACTGGAAATCTTGGAACACAATTCCTAAGTTGCGTCTAAGCTCTTGACGCTTACGTGTACTTATCTTAGATAGATTGTATCCTAAAACCGAGCAATCACCCTCTTGTATAGGAACTTCGGCATAAATACTCCTTAATAAGGTACTTTTTCCACTCCCCACAGGACCTACAAGGTAGACAAACTCTCCTTCACGAACCTCTAGGTTGAAATCAGAAAAGACTATATGTTCGTCTCGACAAATCATTGCTCGAGAGTATGACAATACTACATCTTCATTCATATTTCTTTCTTTGGTTTTCAAAGGTACTAAAAATGTAGTATATCTGCTTATTTCTATCTGTAGCCTTCATCGCTCATTGCCTAAAAAATCACCCTGCCTGAATAGTTCTATAAGAATGTTATTGTTCCTCACCTACCCAACTAAGAGTAAATCGAATACAAGCACTATTTCAACGTCTCCGGATAAGCAATAAAAATTGGGGAGGAGTATCTTCGGATACTTCTCCCCAATCTCTAGTTATATAAAATATTCTATTCTTCTAGAAGAATTTCTAGCACCTTAGCAGCTGAGTAAGCCACTGGAGTACCAGGACCAAAGATAGCAGCTACACCTGCATTATATAGGAATTCATAATCCTGTGCAGGAATAACACCACCAGCAGTTACCAAGATATCAGGACGACCTAACTTCTTGAGCTCTGCAATTACCTGAGGAATAAGCGTCTTATGACCTGCTGCAAGAGAAGATACACCCATTACATGCACGTCATTTTCTACAGCTTGGCGTGCAGATTCCTCTGGTGTTTGGAAGAGAGGACCCATATCTACGTCAAAACCACAGTCTGCATATCCAGTAGCAACAACCTTAGCTCCACGGTCGTGACCATCTTGTCCCATCTTAGCGATCATGATACGAGGCTGACGACCTTCCTTCTCAGCGAACTTCTTAGCTAATTCCTTAGCACGAACGAAGTCCTTATCTTCATTTGATTCTGATGAATACACTCCAGATATAGTTCTAATGATTGCCTTATAACGACCTACTACCTCTTCGCAAGCATCTGAGATTTCTCCAAGAGTAGCACGTAGAGCAGCCGCCTTAACAGCTAAATCAAGTAGGTTACCTTCCTTAGTACGTACGCAGTGAGTGATAGCTTCAAGAGCCTTCTTAACAGCAGCTTCATCACGCTCACCTCTCAATTCAGTAAGGCGTTCAATCTGCTGAGTACGCACTGCAGTATTGTCAATTTCTAGGATATCAATAGGATCTTCCTTCTCTAGACGATACTTGTTAATACCAACGATTGTCTGCTGACGAGAGTCAATACGAGCTTGAGTACGTGCAGCAGCTTCCTCGATACGCATCTTAGGAAGACCTGTTTCGATAGCCTTAGCCATACCACCCATTTCTTCTACTTCCTTGATGTGTTCCCAAGCCTTATGCATAAGCTCGTTAGTCAAGCTCTCTACATAGTATGAACCTGCCCATGGGTCAATTTCACGACAGATTTGAGTTTCTTCTTGAATATAAATCTGTGTGTTACGAGCGATACGAGCAGAGAAGTCTGTAGGAAGAGCGATTGCTTCGTCAAGAGCGTTAGTGTGTAGTGACTGTGTGTGACCAAGAGCGGCACCCATAGCCTCAATACAAGTACGACCAACGTTATTGAATGGATCTTGCTCTGTTAGAGACCAACCTGAAGTTTGGCTGTGTGTACGTAGAGCAAGAGACTTATCATTCTCAGGGTTGAACTGCTTCACAATCTTAGCCCAAAGACAACGTGCTGCACGCATCTTAGCAATTTCCATGAAGTGGTTCATACCGATAGCCCAGAAGAAAGATAGACGTGGAGCAAACTTATCTACTGGAATGCCTGCAGCGATACCAGCCTTTAGATACTCTAGACCATCAGCAAGCGTATAAGCCATCTCAATATCAGCGGTAGCACCTGCTTCTTGCATGTGATAACCTGAGATAGAGATTGAGTTGAACTTAGGCATATTCTGAGAAGTATACTCAAAGATATCAGCGATGATACGCATTGAGAATTCTGGTGGATAAATATACGTGTTACGCACCATGAATTCCTTCAAGATATCATTCTGAATAGTACCAGCCATTTCTTCTAGCTTAGCACCCTGCTCTAGACCTGCATTGATATAGAATGCCATAACAGGAAGTACCGCACCATTCATTGTCATCGATACAGACATCTTATTCAATGGAATACCATCAAATAGAACCTTCATGTCTTCAAGAGAACAGATTGATACACCTGCCTTACCTACGTCCCCAACTACGCGCTGGTGGTCAGCATCGTAGCCTCGGTGTGTAGCCAAGTCAAAGGCAACCGAAAGCCCCTTCTGACCAGAAGCTAGGTTACGACGATAGAATGCATTAGATTCTTCTGCAGTAGAGAAACCTGCGTACTGACGGATAGTCCAAGGACGCATAGCATACATACCGCTATAAGGACCACGAAGGAATGGGGGAAGACCTGATGCATACTCTAGGTGTTCCATACCCTCAAGGTCAGCCTGCGTATATACAGGCTTTACAAGAATCTGCTCTGGTGTACGCCATAGAGAGTCGTTGCCCTGTGCAGATGCCCATGCTGCAGCATCACTATTAGCGAAGCCTGCAGACTTTATATCTATATTCTTATATTGTGGTTTCATCTTAATACTTCTCCTATTAATTGATTCCTAGTACTGCATTAAAGCCTCTGAGCGTTTCAAGAACATTGCTCTTCACATTGATGAAATTGGTAATACCTACAGCCTTGAGGTCTTCAGAGCAAGCAGGAGCACCAGCTACAACAAATTGAGCACGACCATCAAGGTACTTGTAAGCTTCTGGAGCGAACTCAGCATACTCATCATCACTTGAACAAAGTACTATGATATCAGCTCCTGCAGCAAGACCAGCATCTACACCCTCTTGTACAGTCTTGAAGCCAAGATTATCTATAACCTTGTAACCTGCACAAGCAAAGAAGTTAGAAGAGAACTGAGAGCGAGCTAGACGCATAGCAAGGTTACCTATTGTAAGCATAAATACCTTTACATCCTTACCACTACGCTCTGTAGCTAGACGAAGTTCTTCGAAGTCGCTAGCACCTCTTGAGAAATTCAACTTCTCAATAGTAGCCTCACCACAGCCACAGCTGTGAGATTCTTCTCCTTCAAACTTAAGCTTTGCAGCTGCCACCTCAGTAAAGTTAGGGAACTGGTTAGTACCTAAGAATATTTCCTTACGAGCAGCAACATTAGCATGACGCTTAGTATTACTTGCATTTACAGCAGCTTGCACCTTACCAGCTTCAGCAGCAGCAGCAAAACCACCTTCTTCGTCTACTGCGAGGAAGAGTTTCCATGCCTCATTTGCGATAGAGTTAGTCAAGTACTCTACGTAATAAGAACCTGCAGCAGGGTCAATAACCTTGTCAAAGTGAGATTCTTCCTTTAGAAGAAGCTGTTGGTTACGAGCGATACGTTCAGAGAAATCATCAGACTCTTGATAAGTTACATCAAATGGCTGTACTGTGATAGAGTCTACTCCAGCAATAGAAGCACTCATAGCTTCAGTTTGTGTGCGCAGTAGATTTACGTGAGCATCGTACACAGTCTTATTCCAAGTCGATGTTACAGCATGCTGATAAATCTTAGCCGCTTCTCCTCTACACTGTTCTCCATGTGAACCAACGATTTCAGCCCACAACCAACGAGCAGCACGGAACTTCGCTATCTCCATGAAATAGTTAGAGCCAATACCGAAGACAAAGCGAATACGACTAGTTACTTCCTCAATGCTATAGCCTTCTGCTACTAATGAATCCAACAATTCTGCACCCCAAGCAAGAGCATAACCTAGTTCTTGATAGATGAATGCACCTGCATTATTAAGGTTAAGAGCATTAACAGTAAGGACTCGGAAACCCTTAAGAGGCTTGATAGCTTCAAGCAAAGCCTTACAAGATGCTACCCACTGAGGGTTAGAGATACCACGTACAAGTTGCTTCTTGAATGGGTCGTAACCAATAGAACCCTTAGATGTCTCAAGATTAGCTCCTACTTCCTTGTAGTAAGCAACAAGCACTTCTGCAAGCTTAGCAGCTACAGACACGCAGCAGGTAAAGTTAAGCTCTACAGCTTCTGGATAAATACCCTTAAGAAGGACTCTCAAGCTCTCAACATTGATTTGAGTTTTCTTGAGCTTAAATCCTAGAGAAGTAATCCCCTTGCCAAGAATATCTAGAGCCTTTGCATTCGCAGCCTCTAGGTCTACAACATTAATGTCTTGTCTAATAAGCCATTCATTATCCATACGAGTACTACGTACGTAAGGATACTCTGCTGGTAGGACATGAGGAGTTGTTAATCCTTCAAGGTCCTCCTTACGATAGAATGGATTTACATTGAAGCCCTCGTTCGTGCGCCACACTAATTTCTTAGCGAAGTCTGCACCTTTCAAGTCGGCCGTAATCTTGTCCATCCACGCCTGTGTACTCACAGGAGCGAACTCCGTCAAAAGCCTTTCCTTCTGGTTTGCCATATTCTATATAATTTAGTGAATCTTAATCTATTATCCTTCTCAAAAAGCAAGACTACCCCTTAATAAATAGATAGTAACCTGCTTAATGATTGGAACAAAGGTAATAAATACTAGGCAACAAACAATGTTATTAGCTGATATTTTTCTTCAATTGCGACACAAAATGACTACTTTGTTTGCAGGCGACCTTGGTGCTCTGGACGTAGTAAGTCATTCACTTCCTTCACAGGATTGAACGTCTCGATAGGTACTTCTACAAAGACTGTTAGCCAATGGTGCATAGCTCCATTCCATAAACCGGGACGTTCAAGAGCCTTGAGTTCACGCCCTTCTAAGCTCTTGCTCGAAACAAAGGCAGTCTTTGGATTTATAAATGATTGAAGATTATATGAAGTTCCATCATAACGCTTTGTCGAACACACAATATCTACTGGATTAAAGAATTGCCCTGCCTCAAAGAATGATTTCTGTGCCTCATCATTCATATTAATCTGCGAGCTTTCCAAGATTTGTAGCGAGGTTGAACCATCAGCTTCTTTAATGATGAATGGACCTCCTCCAGGCTCTTTCTCATTGCTGACCATACCACATACTCGAATAGGTCTATCCAGCTTAGACTTTAGCCACTCTTGAAGCTCAGCAGGCTTATCAGCAAAATGCTCTGGAATATCTATACATAAAGTCTTCGTCAAGAAGCTTGAAATCTCATCTAACTGAGTAGCCGAAAGTTTTCCTTTCTCTAGTAGTTGCAGATAGCTGTATGCTTGATTACGAACTCTAACGAGTATTCCTCCAAGAAGTTTCTTATATATGACGACACTACTTTTAAGATGATCTGGCACGACATTGTCTATATTCTTTATAAAGATAATATCTGCATCAAGGTCACCTAGATTGCTAATCAGTGAGCCGTGTCCACCAGGTCTAAATAGCATTGAACCATCATTCTTTCTAAAGATTTCTCCATCTTTATCTAGAGCAATCGTATCTGTTGATGATTTCTGTTCACTATAAGTAATTTCATACTCTACCCCAAAGCGGTCTTCATACTTAGCTTTAGCATCTGCAATAAGCGCTTCAAAGTGTGGGCGATGCTCAGGAGATACTGTAAAATGAATGCGCACCTTGCCGTTTGAATGTCTAGCATACATGGCTCCTTCTACTAAATGCTCCTCAGCTGCCGTACATGAGCCTTTTGCGTAATTATGGAATAATATCAATCCCTTAGGAAGGAAACCATAGTTTAGCCCTTTCTCTGTAAGAAGATTTCTAATGACTGCCTTATAATCACCCTCCTCAATTAGCTTTACAGCTTGCTTCCAGTTATTACGCATACAAGCCTGCGTTAGCTTATCGCTAAATGCAAACCGAGATATATTATCAAAAAATCTTTGTACCGACTCATCTTTTTCAGGAGTAGTTTGGTCGGAGTCTAAGAAATTAAATAAGCTCTTAAACATACGAGAAGCGGCGCCTGATGCAGGAACCATCTTACAGACATTAGCTTCAGCTTTCTTCAAGTAATCCTCCCAAAGATTAAGATAATACGACATCTCTTCATTATCAAGGCGCACAACACCACGTTCAATGGAAGCTGAAGCCTCTATATTAAGGTAGGGAAAACCCTTACGAATAGACTCTACTTGTTGAGTTGCTTCCTCGGCACTTACGCCCAAAGTCTCAAGCTGTTTGAGGTCTTGCTCTGAGAACAAACTATTAGTTTCCATACTATATATTAATTAGATAGTACCAAAGATACAAAATAGTCTTTGTTCTATAGAGCCATGCTATAAGGCAAATTGCCACTAGCTTGAGCTAACATAGGGTCTAAAGCAGAGGCTACAATGCGGATAAAAGGTAAGCCCTTATCTGTTATAGTAAGGGCATCTTCATTCCACACAACTAAGTTATCCTCAGCCATACTTTGTAATAGCTCTCTATTTATATAGATTATGCCCTTCAGCTCGCTTATAGGCATTTCATAACGCTCTGCAAAATCTCGCCAAACAATTTGAGCATTACACATAATTGAAGCTATTAGTTCTCCCGCAAGCTGCTCCTGTTGGGTGAGCTTGTACCCTCGTTCAACGGGAAGCTCTCCCCGCTCAATACTCTCTCTATAAAACTTGATGCTTTTAGTATTCTGAGCATAAGCACCCGCAAGTTGGCTAATAGCTGTTACCCCCACAGCATACACTTGTCCTGTCGTGGCTCTAGTACAATAGCCTTGAAAATTTCGATGCAATAAACCTTGCTCTTGCGCTATATAGAGAGCGTCATTAGGTCTCACAAAGTGGTCCATACCAACGCTATAATAACCTGCCTCTTTCAGTAATGATTGAGCTGCAGCCAACATAGCAGACTTGTCTTCGGCTGATGGTAATCCTAGCTTTTCCAGAATAAGTTGTCGAGACTTAACCCAAGGAACATGGGCATAACTAAAGGTTACAAGTCTATCTGGATTTAAAGCTATCGCTCTTTTTATATTATCAGCAAAAGATTGAGGAGTTTGCTTAGGCAAACCATATATCAAATCCAAGTTAATTCCAATGCCATGACTACGGAGTAAACTAAAGATTTCTTCAAATGCTACTCTTGATGGTTGTCTATTCACAGCAGCAAGGACATCTTCATGGAAATCTTGTACCCCTAAACTTACTCGAGTAAAGCCAGCATCAACTAACTCCTCCCACCCAGATAAGCTGAGGTAGGCAGGATGGCATTCTATTGCAATCTCCGCATCTTCGGATAATGTGAAGCTAGACTTTAAGCGCTCATTTATTTTCTTCAACCATTTCAGTGGAACAGCCGTGGGCGTACCTCCTCCATAATGAATTTGCATAATTGAGCGAGATGTATCCAACAAAGGGATAATCATCTCTAACTCATCTAGTACTGCTTGCATGTACGCATCTACATTATCTCGTTTTTCCATTTCATACGCATTACAAGCGCAATAATGGCAGAGGCGCGGACAGAATGGGACATGTATATAAAAAGACAAACCCTTTATCCCTTCCTGATTACTTTTGACGATAGCCTTACGCAAATCTTCAGAGCCAAAACTAGGTTGAAAATAATTTGCAGGAGGGTAACTTGTATAACGAGGTGTTGGTCGGTTGTATTTAGAGATTAGAATAGAATCTATTTCCATTATTTCATTTATTGTAATTTGAATTCACGAGCTATTAAAAGAACTAATATACGTCTCTTAGTGTTGTTTAAACCTTAAATAAAAATTGCTGAAGTGCTGAGGGAAACTTATATCCTAGTTTCCTATTCTGCAAACTTCAGCTGTAGTTTGTGCAGACTACGGCTGAAGTTTGTACAGACTACACGTGTAGTCTGCAAAAACTTCGCCGAGTGCTCAACCTTTACTTTCCTATTTGAAAATCTTCATCTGCGATAGCTCCGACTTTTGTAGTAGAGCTTCAATGCCGTTTAGTCCAATAAAAGACATAAAGCAAGCTAATCAATGAAAAGACAACTTCTAATGCAAAGAAACCACTATAGCCTAAGCGTTCAGAGAGTTCTCCACTAAAACTGGCTATCAAAAGACCACTCAAATGAGGAATGACAATCTGTAATGTAAAATCTGTACCCTCGCGACCTGAACGAACATAGTCCATTGCAAAAGAGTAAACCATCACCGTCCCAAAGCCATAGGCTGCCCATAGTAAGCCTAAAGATAAGAGAATGTAAGGTAACGAATATAATCCAAGAAAGGCAAGCACAGCAATTACAAAGGCGGCTATACCTATAAACATCGCAGCATATCTTAAGCCTTGATGAATATCTAGAACCTTACGAAATCGGCTCAACAGCATACTTCCAAGAAACCCCATACTTGCTCCATAAAGAGTGAATAGTAAGCCTATATCTTTAAGACCATATTTCAAATCGACAAGGTAGGGTTTCATCATAGCCATAGTACCTACAAGTCCAAAATTCAAAAGAACGAGTACAAGTATTCGCCCAAAGCTATCCTTCTGCGAAAAAAAACTTACAATGTCATTAAGACCAATCCTATCAGTATCATGAATAAGTTTCTTCTCAATCTGCACTTCTGATTTATAAGTATATAGGGGAAGAAGAAATAGCATAACAAGCGCTGCCATTAAAAGAAATAAAGCAGTCCAGCCCAGGCTATGATAAAGCATCATGAGTACTCCTCCCCCGAAAATCGTTCCAGCAAACTGCCCCATAGATTGTAAGCGATTAGCGCGTACGACATCTCCTTTGAAAGTTAAAGAGGTTAGTGCATCTGTAGCAATATCCTGCGTTGCTGAGCAAACAAAGGCAAGGACTATAAGACCTAGAATTAAGGTAAAATGAAGCTTAATCTGAAGGAAAGCAACAGCGACAAGAGCGAGCGCATAAGCTAACTCACTTGAAAATATCCAGCGTTTATAGCTTGCGAGATTTGATGTATTTCTATCTACGATAGGAGCCCAAAGAAGCTTCGCAATCCAAGGTAGCTTAACCAATTGAAGAAGACCAATAGACGAAAGCGAAAAATGTTCTTGTCTCATGATAACAGGCAAGAGTGTACTGATGAGACTCATCGGTACACTCTGTGCCATATAGAGAGAAAAGAATGTCAGTTGCTTACGTCCAAACGGAGTATACTGCATCTGATATCTGTTATAGTTTTATACGTAATGTTCCGCCAAAGTGAAGAGGAGTACCCTTCTGTGCAAAATTAAATCCTCGACTATTGAATTGATAGGCACTATACTTAGTATCTAACAGATTACGCCCCCATAACTCTAAGCTATAACCCTTGCTTTGGAAGCTAATCTGTGCATCGAGTAAGTTATAGAAACTCTGTTTTTGAGTATTAGCACTATCCCAATAAATATCGCCCAAACCTCTATACTGAGCACCTATTTTAACCTCTTCAAAGCATTTCATCCCGGTTTTAATGGTATAGCTAGCAGCTGCTGATAATGTTTGGCGAGGAACTTGTGGTATATAGTTCCCATTATGAGATACATTTTTTCGGGTCGAGGTATTGTATTCATTATACTCTTCAAAGGTTGCTTTGGTGTAACCGTATGAGAATGCTAAGTATATGGGGTCAGTTGGTCGGTATGATACAGATAGTTCAGCACCCATACTTTTTGAGTGACCTGCATTAGTAATCTTAGAACCCAATTGGGTTACAAGTGATTGAGTAATCTGTTGCTGTTTCCAATCAATATAGAAGACTGAGGCATCTACTTGTAAGCGACCGTTCAACCAATAAAGATGTGAACCCAATTCGTAATTCCAACTATACTCAGGGGCATAACTCTGCTCGCTAGGATTATCAAACTGAAGATTAAAACCTCCAGACTGATACCCTCTCTGCAATGCAGCATAAACTCTATGCTCCTGTCCTAATCTGTATGAGAGAGAGAACTTAGGAGTAAATTGTTGGAAAGATTTGAAATAAGGATATTCTTTACTTACCATCTTGCCACCTGCGAGATAGTTTGTTGTCTGAGAATTAAGTATTTGCTTGCTCCATTCCCATTCATAACGTAACCCAAGTTCAGCGATCAACCTATCTGTTAGCTTATAGGTAGACTGGTGATAGAGAGCTAACGTTGAATTAGGTTCATAGTAGTCATAACGAACTCTTTGGTTAGCTCTAGGTAGCATCTTGATTTTATTATCTACAACTCTATCTGCAACAGTACTGAAGCCATATACACCGGTAACCCATGAATAGCGTCCATAAGTCTGGCTAAAGTTAATTTCCTGTGTTATAGAATTACGCTTAGTCTGCAATGATGATGTAATGGCATCCATAGGCATAAAATCTTGGTCCATTAGCATATCATCACTTAAGTGCTGATAACTTGTTCCACTCTTGAACATCAAGCCACTATTCCAAACTTTTTGAAGGCTCAACCCTAATGTAACAAGATTACGAAGATAAGTCCCTTGACCATCATAATTTACATCCCCAACAGTACCATCCTTTGCAACCAATGCATAAGGATAGCCTCCTTGTTTCTTACGCTGATACTGGGCAAAGAAATTGGCGTTCCAGCCTCTATTGCTGTATTGAAGACCAAATTTAGCAGAGTAATTATCTCCCTTATCTACTAGATTTCCGTTAAACTTATTCTCGTAATAACCACCTTTATGCTGATAACTCAATGCAGCAGATACTCCCCACTTATCGTTAATAGCTTGATAGCTCTGAGCATTTAATCCGAAGAGTCCATAATTCCCAGCAAATAAATTGATATTAGTCATTTGCTTTACATCAAGTGGCTTGTACGTTGTTAGATTTATAATTCCCCCCATAGCTCCTCGACCATAAAGAGTACCTTGTGGCCCTCTTAAAACTTCAATAGAGCGGACATCACTATAATCCATATCTAGAGACTCTCCATCAATAAGAGGTACACCATCGCTATAGAAGCCAATCATATTTACTCTGCGTGAACCAATGCCTCGTATAAAGATAGGAGTAGACCTGGATGAGCCAAAATCAGGAATATAGACATTAGGAATATGCGCATTGATGTCTCTGATACTTTGAAATTGTGTTTGCTCTAGAAAGCTCTTACCCAAAAGACTAACACTAATAGGAAGCTCTCGTTTTAGTGCTGTCGTCTTAGTGGCAGTAACTGTTAACTCGTCTAATCGCTCTCCCAATCGAAGAGAGTCAATTTGCTCCGCATGTACATATACTGCAGGTAATAATAAAGCAGATACAACTAATGTACGCTTAACCCAACTCTGAGATACGATATTATTCATATAATTCGTTTTTTATTTTAACGACACAAAAGTACAATCAAACTGAACCTTAGCAGATAATACCTTCTACCCTTACATTAGCAATCACATTAAAGAATTATATATCCAATCAGCTATAATACAATATATTAAAACCATAAAAGAAAGAGCATCGACTAGCAAAACTATGCTAATCGATACTCCATAATTGTAGTTTTTAGCCCTATTACAAGATAAGGCTTGTCATAATAATTGTACTTAATTACTCTTGAAGTTTGAAGCCTATTAAAGTAATTCCCTGAATACCTTTAGCCTTACTTTGAGTAAAACTAAAGCGATAAAGCCCAGGATTATCTAGATAAATTGGATTATCTAAGCGTACATTTACTTCGTGAGAGACAAGACCAAACTTCTGCCACAAACCGGGTTTATCTGCAAAGACCACAGGTACTGTCGTGTGATAAACTTCTTTGCCTTGAATGCTCTCAATAGCTAAGTCTAATTTTGCAGACATTTGCTCCGTATCATTATTATGCAAAACCAGTAAGTTAATCTTATAAGACTTGTGTCCCTGCTCCACCAATATAAACTCAGAAACCTCCTTCCCTTGTGCAAATGTTTGAGCATCTACATTAATCATTGTCCACGATGCAGCAGAGCTATCAAAAAACTGACAAGCAGACAAAAAGGTCATCAGCAAACCTACACATATAGGCTTTAAGGCTTTAATCCTGAGCATTCTTGTTTTCAGAGCGATTATCTCTCCTATTTCTATTAGGGCGCTTTTGTTGTTCTGCTTCCGGACGCGGTCCATTATTACGGAAACGTTTTCCATTTCCTCTATTACCCATTTTCTTATCAAAACGAGTTAGACTATTATCCGAAAGAATATCCTTGGGCTTCTCCTGAGGTCGCTTACGCTCATCATTGAAATCCAAAGTATCAGGAATTTCGCCTCTCTCATTCAGTTTGATTACATCAAAGGCACGCTTAGCATCAATAGTTACAAGCTCTTTAGGGAATGTCGGAGATAAACTATAGGTAATCATACGACCAAAGTTATCTGTCTTGAAGTGGAAGTATTTACCCTTTTTTGTTTCCAGAACTACTTCTCTACTTGGCAAGGTCTTTTGTGCCTCTACATAAGCATTAACCTCATAATTCATACAGCACTTAAGCTTACCGCACATACCTGTTAGCTTCTGAGGATTGAGAGACAAATCTTGTATGCGAGCTGCATTAGTATTGACTGAGACAAAATTACTCATCCAGCTAGAACAGCACAGTTCACGACCGCAAGGACCAATCCCTCCAATACGTCCAGCTTCCTGCCTTGCTCCGATTTGCTTCATCTCGATTTTCACATGAAATGTATCCGCAAGAACCCTAATTAATTGGCGGAAGTCAACTCTGCCATCAGCGATATAATAAAAGATAGCCTTATTACCATCCCCCTGATACTCAACATCACCGATTTTCATATCTAGCCCCAACCCTTCTGCGATTTGACGAGCTTGTATCATCGTTGGCTCTTCTAACTTGCGCGCTTCATTCCAGCGGTCAATATCTCCTGGTTTGGCTATTCTATAAATGCGCGGTGGCTCTCCTCTATCAGGTCTCCACCGATGACGCTTCATTGCCAGCTCTACAAGTTTACCCGTCAAGGTAACTACACCAATATCATGACCGGGTGATGCCTCGACAGCAACTATATCACCTTTTGACAATTCTATATCCTCACTATTCAAATAATAGCCTTTACGAGTATTCTTAAATTGGACTTCTACAAATTTTGTAGACTGCAAGGATTCAGGTATATCATGTAACCAATCGTAACTGCTATGTTTCTGAGCTGAACAGCCTTTACAGCCTTTACCACTCATGGCACAGCAACCTTGATTAGCCTTTATCGTTGTATATAATAATGACATTAATATTTTTAATATGGGTTAGTAGCTTTCTTCTGATGACAAGTCTAAGCTCTCATCATCTCTACCTTTATTGAAATAAACCCGTCTTAGTGGGTTTCTGTTTGCCCATTCGTAGTTACGTCTTGAGCGTAATATATCTATCCCCGTATATATCGCCTGCCTAAAAGAAGTAGGAGAAGCTATACCTTGCCCTGCAATATCATAACCCGTTCCATGGTCGGGAGAAGTACGGACAATGCTCAAACCTAGTGTTACATTGACACCTTCATCCATATACAAAGTCTTGAATGGAGCTAGTCCTTGGTCATGATACATAGCCACTACTCCATCAAAACTATTCACTCTGCCATTAGCCCAAAAACCATCAGCCGAATATGGACCAAATACAATATGCCCTTGCTCAAATAACTTATCAATGGTTGGTTTAATAAGTTCTAATTCTTCTCTTCCAATGACACCATTATCTCCAGCATGAGGGTTTAGTGCTAGCAATGCAATTCTAGGCTTAACAATACCAAAGTCTTGTATCAATCCTTGCTCCAGCATCTGCACTTTCTGGATAATCAGCTCCTCCGTAAGAGTAACAGAAACTGCATTTAATGGTATATGGTCGGTAACAAGAGCAACTCTACAATCGCCAGCACACATAAGCATAAGGCTTTGTTTATCACCTCGACAAGCTTTTGCTTCCAAATACTGGGTATGACCAGGATAGGGAAACAGATCCTTAGGCATGACACTCTTGTTGATTGGTCCTGTTACCAGAAAATCTGCTGAGCCAGAGAGTACACACTTAGTTGCCTCCTCTAAAGCCCAGAAAGCGAGCTGACCTGCTAGCTCTGTTGGTCTACCTGGCTCTACCACAACCTCACGAGTTTGAACCACCTCTATCAGATTAACCTTATCCTCCTTTACTTGAGATAGAGAGGAGATAGAAACCCAATTTTGAGTATCTATAGATAGGGAATTAGCCCAATACTCAAACGCAGATTTTGTTCCAAATACGATTGGGGTAAAAAGTTCCAATATGCGCTCCTCCGAGAAGAGCTTAAGCAAAATCTCCCAACTTACGCCATTGATATCCCCTTGGCTTATAGCTACGCGTATCTTCTTTTCTTTTCTTTCCATCGAGATGTTATTAGAAACTCTTGCTATAAGTCGTAGAGAGAATTAGTTTAGGGTCAAATTTTTTGATATCACTTGGGCGTACAGAGTAAAGAGTAGCTTCCATAGCTCGTACAAGATTTAACTTATCTTCGTTAGGTTTATATACAAACGTATCAAAGACATAAACTAAACCGTCTTTCTCATTATGTAGAGCTTGCAACACAAATGGACCACCCATCATAGCACCACCTTCCATTTGCCAAAGTCCACGTAATTCTCCTCTATATGCCTCATCAGGTAGTGTCACCTTACGATATACCCAGCCTGTCTTAACGGTACTTGGATAGGTACCATCAAACTCACCCGGTATATTAGCCTTAAGGACAGAGTCTCGAACCTCAATTAACCTATCTACAAAGAGATCTTTCTTATTCTTGTATGGAAAAGTATAAACCAGCAAATCATGTCTACCTCCCATTTGCGCATTACTAAACCATAAGAAATTCTTACCAACTTTAGAGCTACGTATATCGTGAGGCACATTTATACGATAATGAAACATACTGTCAACTTTCTCTTCAACGAGTTTGCTGTAAGTTTCCTCAACATTACATCCAAAACGATAGAGTTCATGTCTCACAAACAAGTTGGAAACAGATTCTTGATTCTGCTTCATATAGCTTGCTAGAGAATCCAAGCTGGGCGTACTTAATGTTACAACGAGTTGCCCATCAGCCCACTCATTATAGGTATATTTAACTGTGGATTTACTGAAACGGGTGCTATCCACATCAACCATCAAGATATTTCTAGCTCTCTGCATCATACCATCAAAACTTGTTTTAGGTACTCGGCTAGTAATCTTCAGTTGACTTTCCTCTTGAGGTAGTCCTGAGGCAGGTTTGCTCAATATATCTATAAGACTATAAGTTTGTTGAGTTTCAAACAAGGGGCCATCCATTACTAACATAACCTCTCCAGGACGACCGCTTGCTTGTATCATCTTGGCTACACTAGAGCTATTGCAAGCCCCCATAAAAAGAGACATTGCTGATAATCCTAGCGCTTTAACCGATATATTATTCATTTTATTTAGTCTATTATATAAGTAATTGTGCTCAAAGATAAACATTTTACTTGAGCTACTTATCGTTAGATTACCCCCAATAAAATAAGGCTAAGGGCTGTACTCCTATATCTATGAATAGGAATACAGCCCTCAAATACAGTGTAAGCAATTATCAATTTGTCTTAAACTTATATTCTAGCTTAGATAAATCCTCATTAGCCTTAACAACCTTTGTTTTGAGAGACTCTTTATATGCTTCTAAACGAGCATATAATTCAGGGTTGTTCGTTGCTATCATCTGAACAGCAAGAATAGCTGCATTCTCAGCTGCATTAATACCAACAGTAGCTACGGGTATACCTGGAGGCATTTGAACCATTGCCAACAGAGCATCTAAACCTTCTAAACTACTCTTAATCGGCACTCCGATAACTGGAATTGTTGTCATCGAGGCAATGACACCACACAAATGTGCAGCCATGCCAGCAGCTCCAATAATAACTTTAATACCTCTTTCATGAGCACCTTTAGCAAATGCTTCAACTTCGGCTGGAGTACGATGAGCAGAAAGCGCAAGAATTTCAAAAGGGATTTCTAAGGCATCAAGTCTTGCTGCGGCTTTTTCCATAATAGGCAAATCGCTCGTACTGCCCATTATGATACTTACAAGTGGATTCTTGGACATAATAGAATTATATAATAGGTGTCGTTATAGAATGCTGTTCTTTATATATGCTTTCGATAATGCCGTCAGAAAGACCTTTTGTTGGTACGATTATCTTTTCGCAACAGATAATACGCCCTGCTAACAAAAATATCTCTGCAGCTGGAATAATTACATCAGCTCTATCTGGTTTTAAGCGAAAACGTATCATGCGTTCTTCACTAGTATATTTTACCAATTCATCGTAGACGTCTTGCAAATTTGCATACTTCAAGGAATTTACCTTTGCCCGCTCTGCTGGAGCTCCCAAACGAAGCAATTTATTGATATTACCTCCAGAACCAACAACCTGAACCTCGCCATAGCTCTCCTTTATCTGTGCTAAGTAAGACTCAAATAATCGAACTTCTTCCTGTTCAACCTTTCCACTTAATTGTCTAATCGTACCTATATTAAATGAATGCGATTGGAGTAGTTCTCCATGTCGGACAAGATTAAGTTCTGTACTACCACCTCCCACATCCACATAAAGGAAGGTAGCTTCTGAATTAATATCAGCTCCGTTGATAAGGTCTTGACTGATAAGCTGAGCTTCCTCTCGCCCACTAATAATCTCAATCTTAATTCCAACCTCCTCTTCTATAGCCTGTACAAGCTCTAAGCCATTATCAGCATCACGCATAGCACTCGTAGCGCAAGCACGGTAATTAGACACATCATAAATCTCCATCAGCTCCTTATAAGCCCTCATAAGAGATATTAGTTTCTTACTCTTCTTCTTACCTATGCGCCCCTTCATAAAGGCGTCTTCTCCAAGGCGTATAGGGACTCTCACAAGTTGCACCTTGCTAAGCAACTCCTCTGAAGATCCATCATTTAGACACTTGATTAAGAGGCGAACAGCATTAGAACCTATATCTATCCCTGCATAGTGAATCTTATCCTTCATGATTTTGATTTACAGCTGATTTATAATGATTATATAAAGCTTCTTGTGAACGGAAAAGAGATGTTTTATCCTGAATAGTAAAGCGCCTAGGTAAACGCCCCTCAGTATTTACATAATGACCTTGAGCGGTATCTGCGATACCATAATCGACAATCAGACTAAGCTCTTTTTGTATTTGGTTATCGTAGACAGGAGTCATTACCTCTATACGCTTATCTAGATTTCTAGTCATCCAGTCCGTTGAACCTAAAAAGAACTTGGGTTCTCCTCCATTATGGAATATATAGATGCGCGAATGCTCTAGATAACGGTCTATAATTGCATTTACTCTAATATTAGTACTCATATTACGCAAACCCGGTATTAGAGAGCAATTTCCTCGTATACAAAGGCTAATATTTACTCCTGCTCGACTCGCTTCATAGAGCTTGTGTATCATCTCTTCATCAACAATATGATTGAGCTTCATCTTAATAGATGCATAATGCCCCGCTTTCGCAGCCTTTATCTCCTGATTAATAAGTTCAACCAATTTAGAACGCATATCATTAGGAGCTACTAATAGATGATTAAACTGTGTGTGTAAATAAGGCGTTTCGATAAAATCAAAGACTCGTTTTACATCATCAGCAATACGGGCATCTGCGGTCATGAGCATATAATCGGTATAGATACGTGCATTCCCCTCATGTAGGTTCCCCGTTCCTATACATGCTATTCCCTTATCTTTACCATTTACGTCTACTGTTATATGAACGAGTTTGGAGTGGATTTTGAGTTTCTCATGACCGAAAACAACATGTACCCCTGCATCTTGTAGCTTCTTACTCCAACTTATATTACTTTCTTCATCAAAACGAGCAAGCAATTCTATAACAGCAGTTACTTGCTTTCCATTCTGAGCTGCTGCGAGCAATGCACTAATTACTTTACTGTGTTGAGCAACACGATACAGCGTAATTCGTATTTCCTTTACATACGGACTTATTGCAGCTTCCCTCAGTAGGCGTAGGAATACATCAAAGCTTTGATAAGGGAAATGTATCCCCATATCGCGCTCAAGAACCTTTGCCAGCAAACTTTCAGTATCAGTTAATCCCCGTATTCCTAAAGGCTTCCATTCCGGATAGCGTAAATATTTACGTCCACAATCGGGAAACTTAACCATATCTTTGATATTATGGTAACGACCTCCTCCTAGAAGTGTATCGCTCTTTCCTAGGTCTGCATATCGACACAGTTTATCCAATAAATCTTTAGGCATAGCCGAGTCATAAACGACACGAATAGGCTCTCCTCTCTTACGACGTTTAACTCCCTGATAAACTTGCTCAACCATACTTCTACGCAAATCACTCTCAAGCTCTATTTCTGAGTCTTTTGTCAACTTAAAAGTATAGGCTTCATAGCTCGTATAGGGTAGTCCTGCAAATATATAAGGCAAGCAATAACGCAAAACATCATCTAACAAAATGATATAGCTTCTTCCATCGGAACCATCACGAAGTCTTACGAAACGACCATAGGCCTTTGAGGGAATTTCAATAATAGCTAAATCTGGAGTAGACTCTGTGCTTCCATTGATATTTGGACGTAATCCTATTGCTAGATAGAGGCTCTCCTTAAGATGACGTTCAGGATTGAATGAATTACTACATATAAAGATAGGATTGATAGAACTAGCTATATATTCCCAGTAGTACTGTCGAACCTCTCGTCCTTGCTCTTCTGTTAGTTTTTGTTCGTTGATGATACTAATCCCTTCTTGCTCTAACTCTCGAACAATAGCCTTAAGTGCTTCTTCATAATCTTGAGCATAATCCTTGTGCAAACGAGCGATACGCACTAATGTTTGTCTCGCACGCTGACGCTCCTCATCTTTTGCTCCTGAGTTATATTCAGCGAGCTTTCTCAGTGAAGCAATACGAACTCTAAAAAATTCATCTAGATTGCTAGAATATATACCTAAATAATTAAATCTCTCAAGCAAAGGGATATCATTTCTCCTAGCCTCTGACAACAAACGATGATTAAAGTACATCCAACTTTCATCTCGTTCGATGTAGGGATAGCCATGTAATAGTGGTATATCCATAACTTCAGTTATTATAAATCAGATCCATCAAAAACAAAAGGCAGGCAAAGACGTGCATCTTCAAGAATAATAGTTTCGTCTTTACCCGAGAGCAATAATCGAAAAGGTTTAAAGCGTGTACTTGTTTCCACCAAAACCTGACGACATGAGCCACAAGGAGAGATTTGTTCAACTTGCCCAATATTATTAAAAGCGACTACAGCTAAAGCCAGAACAGGCACATCGGGATATTGAGCTCCTGCATAAAAAAGAGCCGTACGCTCTGCACACAAACCAGAAGGGTAAGCTGCATTTTCTTGATTGCTCCCCGTCACAATAATACCATTCTCCAAGAGAACTGCAGCTCCAACTTTGAATTGACTGTAGGGAGCATAAGCATCTTGAGCCACCTTAACAGCTTCAGCAATCAAAGTAGCATCTTCGCGACTCAGCTCATTATTGCTTAACCGTACGTAGGGTATTGATAATATCTGCTTCATATATTCAATTTTTCTAATAACAAAGATAAACTATTATCCTAAATGCTCGCCGATAAAGTTTAATTATTTCAAAACATTGAAATTCCCCAACAAACTAAAGTAAAATATTTAGTGTGCTTCCTATTCTGCAAACTTCGGCGAGGTCTGTACAAACTACACGTGTAGTCTGCACAAACTTCAGCCGTAGTTTGTACAGACTACAGCTGAAGTTTCCACTTTAGGAAATTGAAAGTAAAATTTACTCTCCTACACTCGTAGTTTTATGTTCTCTAAACGCTCAAGTTTTCTACACTAATTGTCAGTCTGGCAATACTTAGATCATGCAATGGTTTCCTTTTAAAGATTACGTTTCAATATTCAATCTAGCTACCCTAATCTATAACTACAACAAAACATCACTATCTTCAAATAGCAAAATGCACTATCTTTGTGTACATGAATAGCAGTAACCATATATCAGACTCAATATATACACCTCAAATTGTGGAGTTTGCAGCTCTTGGTGTAGAGTTTGCTAGCATACTAGAGAGGGGCGATGAAAAAGCCAAATATGTAGAGCGTTTGCTTCACATCCTCCCTAGACTATATAGCTCTATACTAAGTCTTCCCAACTACTTCTACAACCCTGCTGAAGACTTCATCGAAGAGTATATCACTGAGCAATCATACGAACAAGTGCGCCTTCGTGCAGAGGGAATTCTCTCCGAAGATGATCTATATCTGACGCTTGTAGCCCAAGATATACAGTATAGTGATACACCTGTCGCTATACATATTAGCGAACATCTAGCTGATATTTATCAGCATGTAGGAAATCTTCTAGGTGTAATTAAGGAAGAAAATGATGTAGCTTTGCCTGCTGCTATAGGACGCTGTCGCCTTTATTGGCGAGAATATTGGGGAGAAGCTTTAATTAGCATCCTTAGTCCTTTGCATACAATATTGGTAAGCCAAGCAGAGTATGATGACTTTGAAGACGAAGAGGAATAACACAATGGCTACACACACACTACCCTCTTTTAAGACAACGAGTTTTGCCGCAGATATAGATAAGGAGACTCTAAATTCATTACCTAAAGCAACCTTCCATGGTCGTATCATCATTGTAGATACTCTTCGGAAGCTACATTCAGCAATTAAAGCTCTAGAAACAGTGCATCTTGTTGGAGTTGATACGGAAACTAAGCCAAACTTTATACCAGGGAAGAAAGTATCTGTAGCCCTGCTTCAAGTATCTACTCTTGAGGTCTGTTATTTATTTAGGCTTAACCTAATTGGATTTCCAGAAGAACTCAAAAAGTTTCTTGAGCGTGCAGATTTACTCAAAATAGGATTAAGCCTTAGAGACGACATCTCTAGACTGAAATCAATGACAGACTTCAATCCTATTGGCTTCATTGAGCTACAACAAATGGCGTCTGCCTACGGCATTCAATGTGCGAGTTTGCAGAAAATCTATGGTATCACTCATGGGCTATATATGAGCAAGGCTCAGCGCATGACCAATTGGGAAGCCCCAATACTTACAGACAATCAGCAAGCTTATGCTGCTTTAGATGCACAAGCTTGCTTGGAAATATACCTTAAGTTTATGGATGAGGAACATCCCCATCCGGCTCAGTTTGGTTTAATTACGTTATGACACAAAATAAAACACTAGTAAAACTTCTTCCTCGTAAAGAAGAGTCAATTCTACGCTTCCACCCTTGGATCTTTTCAGGAGCTATAGCATGCGTGGAAGGAGAAGTATATGATGGTGCCATCGTTCAGGTAGCAAGCCATAAAGGAGAACCTCTAGGTATAGGGCACTGGGCTGATGGAAGTATAGCCGTACGTATGCTAAGCTTTATATCCAATGAGGAGATAGATGCTAGCTATTGGGAAAATCGGTTGAGTGCAGCTCTTGAGTTGCGTATAAAGATGGGACTCATTCGGAGTAAAGATGATAGACGTAAAGAAAATGACGTTTACCGCCTCATACACGGAGAAGGAGACCAATTACCTGGACTCATAATTGATATTTATGGGCAAACGGCTGTAATCCAATCTCACAACATGGGTATGCACTTATGTAGAGAGGCTATCACAGATGCTATTGTCGCAGTATACCAAGACTTACTACCCTCTTCCCCCCTACAAGCTGTGTACTACAAAAGTAGTGGCACACTACCAACAAAAGAAAGCCGAGAACTTTGTGAAGATGGATTTCTATATGGACATAGTGAAGCAAATCCTGTCCTAGAGAATGGTATTCAATTTCTTCCCGATTGGATAAGAGGTCAAAAAACTGGATTTTTTATTGACCAAAGAGAGAATAGAGAACTCGTTGAGCAGTATGCTAAAGGCAAAACTATTCTCAATGCTTTCTGCTATACCGGGGGCTTCTCTCTGTATGCTCTCCGCGGAGACGCTAAGCAAGTAGACTCTTTAGATAGCTCTTCTAAAGCCATGTATCTCACAGACAAACATGTTGAGCTAAACTATGGAGATTGTCCTCGCCACCATTCAATAACCCAAGACGCATTTGAGTATCTTGACCAGATGCCTGAAGGTCAATATGATATGATTATTCTTGACCCTCCAGCTTTCGCAAAGCATCGTAGAGTACTCAAGAATGCTCTTATCGGCTATAGAAGAATTAATAGTCAAGCATTTAAGAAGATTGCCCCTGGAGGAATTTTATTCACATTTAGTTGCTCTCAAGCCGTCAGTAAGGAAGAGTTTCGCCTAGCTGTTTTCACAGCTGCAGCAGCTTCGGGACGTCATGTCCGCATCCTACATCAACTAACTCAGCCTATAGATCACCCCATTAACATCTATCATCCAGAGGGGGAATACCTTAAAGGCTTAGTCCTTCAGGTAGAGTAACTTGAATTCTGTCTCCAAATTTTGTAAGTTTGAGGACAGAACAATAAAAGTCACTAATTTTAGTACCATATCTAATCCGTAATAATAATATGGCAAGCAAAAGAAACCTAAAAAAAGAAGTTATCAATTTAGCTGTCGCACTCTTTGATGATGCACATTTGCTTCGTACTCTTTCAACCGATGAAAATGCAAAGCAGCTGGATTCTCTTATGGACGAGATTATCGTGTTTACAGACGATACAATCCGCCGAGTACATCGTCCAGATGGAAAGGATAATCCCAAGTTAGTCAAGGATTATTATAGAGCACTTCGAGCTCACATAGCTACTAAAGAGTCGGAATTTAACGACAGACTCACTACGCTCATAGAAGGAATACAATAATTAAGTCCTTATAAGTTCTTGAGGCACTATCCATTCAAAGGCATAACCTACACGGTAGGGATTATATTATCACTAGGGCTTACACTTTGGGGTATTCTTTTCTCCCAAGGAGCTACTCCTAGTCTTGAGAGTCTATCACTACCCTCCATCTCAACAGAGCTATTTCATTTAAGTGAAATAGCTCTCAAGGCTTTATACTCTCTGTGGATTCTTTTACTAGGAGGAGCATTATATTGGCTCTATGAAAAATCTACTCTGTTAGAGAAGCATGTTGGGAATCTATGCTTTTTGATATTTATTTGTCTCGCTGCCGCTATGGGCATTAATGTAACCTTCTTGGGTAGTCTATTAATGACTATTGCGGTCATTTCCCTTACAATCTTGTTAAATGGCACTTCAGCCAAATCTGAGAATTCTGGGAATCTAATTGTTGGAATAGGAACATCAATTCTCTTCTTACAACATCCGGTCTACGCATCACTGCTAATAGCTTGGATTTTAATTGCCTATATGGTCAAGAGTTTATCTTTACGCTTCATAATGGCTATGTTGCTAGGGTTTGCACTAGTACCCATCATTATAGGTCCCATTGCAATATACAAACTCACTCTTGCTGGCACACTTTCAAACCTCCAAAGCTGGATGAAGCTTAGTTACGCAGTTCATTTCCCTACAAATCTAAGAGCTATTATTTTCTTAGTATTTAGCTTTCTTAGTTTTATGACTTATACATCGGGACTACATACAGAGAACACAAAACAAAGGTCTTGGGGCAGTAGTCTACTTTCCTTGGGTATAGTAAGCTCTACTTTTAGCATATTCTATCCCAATATAGGTTTGGAAATCCTCGCTGTTATTCCAACAAGCCTGATGTCAGCTAGGGCTATCTGTCTGCTACAGGGTCGTAGTTACAGTATTGCCTTAATTATATTTGCAGTTCTTATTATTGCACTCGCATTATCTTCTCAAATCAACTTATAAAGCTGTTACAATCATGAAAACGGACATCGAAATTGCACGCAGTATCGAACTGAAGCCTATCAGTGAGATTGCACAACAACTATCTATTCCTACACAAGAATTAGAACCTTATGGTCATCATATAGCTAAGGTTCCTCTCTCCACTGGTGAAAATAATGCTCAAGGCAAACTTATCTTAGTTACAGCCATTACTCCGACTAAAAGTGGGTTAGGAAAAACGACTGTTTCTATCGGACTTGCTCTAGGGCTTAATCGTCTAGGGAAAAAAGCTGTAGTGGCACTTAGAGAACCCTCCTTGGGCCCTTGCTTCGGCATGAAGGGAGGAGCTGCAGGTGGAGGCTATGCACAGGTGTTGCCTATGGAAAAAATCAATCTTCACTTTACAGGAGATTTCCATGCCATCACATCTGCCCATAACATGATTACAGCTCTACTAGATAACTATATCTATCAGCACCGATTTGATGAAGGGGGTATCAAAGAAATTCTATGGAAACGTGTCTTAGATGTTAATGACCGTAGCCTACGTTCTGTCGTAACAGGTCTTGGTGGTAGTGCTAATGGTATTCCTCAAGAGAGTGGTTTTGACATTACACCTGCAAGTGAGATTATGGCTATTCTTTGTCTGAGTACAGATGAAAATGATTTACGCCGCCGCATAGAAAATATTTTACTTGGTTACACATTTGAAGGAAAGCCATTTACGGTAAAAGAACTTGGTATAGCTGGAGCTATAACAGTACTTCTACGCGATGCCATAAAACCCAACCTAGTACAAACGACAGAACACACGCCAGCATTTATTCACGGAGGTCCATTTGCCAATATAGCACATGGTTGTAATTCAATTGTGGCTACTCAAATGGCTCTTAAGCATAGCGAGTATACCATCACTGAAGCTGGATTCGGAGCAGACTTAGGTGCAGAGAAGTTCTTCAATATTAAATGTCGCATAGCGGGCCTAAATCCTGTCTTGACAGTTCTTGTGGCGACTATTGGAGGTCTCAAGATGCATGGAGGAGTTAATGAGAAAGAGCTAAAGACAGAAAACCTTGAGGGAGTTAAAAATGGCTTAGAAAACCTAGACCGCCACATTGATAATCTGCAAGGATTTGGTCAAACTGTGATTGTATCATTCAATCGTTTCTCTACTGATACAGATGCAGAGATTGAGATTGTAAGACAACATTGTCAAAAGAGAGGAATTGGTTTTGCTATTAATAATGCATTTGCCGAAGGAGGGGCAGGAGCAGAAGAACTTGCGCAACTCACGGTTAACACTATTGAGAACAGCCCAAGCAAACCTCTTCAATTTACATACTCATCAGAAGCAAGCATCCAAGATAAGGCTCGTGCTGTAGCTCAAAACATCTATGGAGCAAATGAAATCACGTTCTCGGCTAAAGCCAAGAAGCAACTCAAACGTATCTCTGATTTTGGATGGAGCCACTTCCCTATTTGCATTGCAAAGACACAGTATTCTTTCTCTCAGGACGACAAAGCATATGGTAGTGTTCGAGGACATAATATGGAAGTTGCAGATATCGTTATCAATTGTGGAGCAGAGATGATTGTCCTGATTATGGGTAGTATTATGCGCATGCCCGGTTTACCTAAGGAACCTCAAGCTCTGCGCATTGACATTGTCAATGGAGAAATAGAAGGATTAAGTTAATTATGAAGTATCCACTAACTATCACGGCACTCTTAGCCTTGGCTGTCGGATGTAGTAGCCATCCTAAATCGTCAACATCTGTATCAGATAGTTTGACAGACTCTACACAGATCGCATCTGCACCATTCAATGTAGATAGTGCCTATAGCTATCTTAAACAACAGGTAGATTTTGGAAAAAGAGTTCCTAATAGTGACGCACATGCTCAATGTAAATCTTGGCTTGTAGAAAAGCTAAAATCTTGGGGCTACAATGTGCAAATTCAATCATTTCCAGGCAAGGATTATTTTGGAAAGTCTACCACAGGCTACAATATTATAGCGAGTCTTGATCCAGAGAATAAAGACAGACAGCTTTTTATGGCTCATTGGGATACTCGCCCCATAGCAGATGAAGATAGCAATAGCGATGTACGGCAACAGCCCATTGACGGTGCTGATGATGGTGCTAGCGGTGTAGGCGTTCTACTTGAGTTAGCTCGTCAATTTAGCCAGAGCAAACCCTCTTTTGGTATAGATTTTGTTTTCTTTGATTTAGAAGATGGTGGTTCATCGGGAGATGAAGATAGTTGGTGTCTCGGCTCTCAGTATTGGTCTAAGCATACTCATACAACCAACTATACGGCACGGGGAGGAGTTCTTCTTGATATGGTTGGTGCAAGAGATGCACGGTTCCATTGGGAAGGAAATTCCAAGAGTTATGCTGCACCTCTTATGATGGATTTATGGGATACGGCACGAGCACTAGGTCATACTACTTATTTCAAATCTAGTGATGGAGGAGCTATGATTGATGACCATGTCCCAGTAATCCAAAATTTAGGCATTCCTTGTGTAGACATTATTAACTACAGTACTGAAGAGGAACGTATGGGCTTTGGCTCACATTGGCATACTCAGCAAGATAACCTTAAGATTATAGATAAAGCCACCCTACAAGCAGTAGGACAGACTCTTATAACTTATTTCAAGAAACAATAAATACATTCAATATGACAATTAACGAAATACAAGACGAAATAATCGAAGAATTCAATGCCTTTGATGATTGGATGGATAAGTATAGTCTAATCATTGATATGGGTAATAACTTAACACCTTTAGATGAGCAATATAAAACCAATCAGAATCTCATTGAAGGATGTCAAAGTCGTGTATGGATTACAGCCCAAATGAAAGATGGGAAAGTTCATTTTGAAGGAGAAAGTGATGCCATTATCGTGAAAGGAATTGTTAGCCTTCTCTTCAGAGTGCTAAATAATCAAACGCCCAATGATATCCTAAATAACGAACTATATTTCATTAAAGAGATAGGACTACAAGAGCACTTATCCCCCACCCGATCTAACGGTCTGGTATCTATGCTTAAGCAAATGAAATTATTTGCGGCAACATTTGCGGCAAAGTAACGAAGACTCATCTTGGCAGAAAAGATACTCACCTATAAGAATTTAGAGGTTAAGGGTACAAAGGAAATTAATTTACCCCTAAGCAAGAGCATTGGAGCAAGGCATCTAATGCTCTCTGCTATATGTAAGCGTAATGTCTTCTCTCTAGGAGAACATGTCGAATCTCTCCCACACGATTTAATTGATTTAGTAAAAGCATTGAAGGATTTTGATGAGGGCAAAACGATCATCAATGTTGCTGAGTCCGGGACGGCTATGCGTTTTATGTTATCTTATATATCTGTACATACACAGAGCAAGGTACGCTTAGAAGGAACAGGTAGACAGCATGAACGACCTATAAAGCCTCTTGTTGATGCCCTATTACTGCTTAGGTGTAATATAACCTACTTAGAAAAGACCGGTTACCCACCCTTACTTATTGAACCAGCCAAAATCACACCTAAGCCGATTAAACTAGATGCAAGCAAAAGCTCTCAATACTTAAGTTCATTACTCCTACTCGCTCCTCTTATCAAAGACAAGGCATTTAGCATTGAACCCATTGGAGGGATGATTGCATCGCGTCCTTATATTGACATTACAATAGAGATTTTAAGAGAGTACGGATTTCATTGGCAATATATTGATGGTATATTTAGAGTGGAATCCATACTAGAGAAACATTTGAATATAAATAATTTGCAATTGGAAGGAGACTGGTCAGCCGCATCTTACTTCTATATGTTACAGAGGCTACACCCTGCAGAATCTATTCAACTCAAAAACCTAATCACACCAAGTCTACAAGGAGATAGCAAACTCCTAATCAAACTATATCAAGATTTAGGGGTTATTACAACAGAAGTTGAAAACGGAATAAGGCTATCTTCGGGAAAAGGAAGAAATACAACAGAAGCAATTGTTGTTAGTTGTAATCAACAACCCGACCTAGTCCCAGCTCTCGTGGCAACCTTTATAGCGCTTAATCAAAGGTTTCGCATAGAGGGAATAGCTCATCTCAGACTAAAAGAGAGTGACCGCATAGCCGCACTTACAACTGAAATAAGTAAGCTCGGTATTGATTTAAAAGCAAATGAAGACTCATTGGAGTGGGATGGTCAAAGCTCTCAGAGAGCAATAACAGAGCCATTCAAGCTATCGACTTATCAAGACCACCGCATAGCAATGGCACTTGCTCCGCTAATGGCTAGTCGTAATAAGTTGGGAGTTATAATTGATAATCCTGAGTGTGTAAGCAAAAGTTTTCCTTCATACTGGGCAGAAATAGAAAAATTAGGGTATACCCTTAAACAAACTAACATTTAGATATGGGAATATTATGGGCTGTTGTTGCCCTTATCGCACTAGGCTTCATCGCAGGCATTATAGGTTGGATTCAAAATATCTTTAAGCAAAAGCGAATAGCTGCTGGACTTGAAACAGAAGATGATATCGCTCCAACTCAACCTGCAAGCTCTGGAGGTTGTTGTGGCATGCACATGACTTGTGAACGTGATAGCTTACTTGCAGCAGTAAGCACAAGTATAGTCTATTACGACGATGAAGAATTAGATGCTTACAAAGGTATAAGTAGTAGGGATTACGATGAACGTACTACTGATGAATTTAGAGATATTCTAATCACTCTTGATGCTGATGATGTAGCCGGTTGGGTTAGAAGCTTACAACTTCGTGGTATTGAACTTCCTGAAGAGCTCAAGCCTGAAGTATTCCTTATTGTAGGAGAGAGCCGGGCTTATCACATGGAGCATGGTCCTGACGATCATAATCATCCTCGCCAATCTGCGTAAATATGTGGTTAGCAGATTTACTATCATTCCAATTTTTTCAAAATGCTCTTTGGGCATCTTTACTATCAGCGATTGTCTGTGGCATCATAGGTGCCTACATCGTTGTTAGGCGTATTGTTTTTATAAGTGGAGGCATTACCCACGCTTCTTTTGGTGGATTAGGACTCGGGCTCTATTTAGGGATTAACCCTATTGTTACGGCTTGCCTCACTGCTGTGCTTTCAGCACTTGGCATCGAAAAACTCAGCCAAACAAATAAACTTCATGAAGATTCTGCCATTGCAAGCATTTGGGCGCTAGGTATGGCTCTTGGTGTGCTATTTATGCATCTAACCCCAGGCTATACGACAGGGCTTTCATCTTATCTCTTTGGTAATATCCTATTAGTTAGCTCTTTAGATTTAATAGCCCTACTTGCTTTAGCAATCGTACTTACTGTTTTATTTACATGCTACTATCGTCCAATACTATATAGTGTATTTGATAGCGATTTTGCTCGCTCAAGAGGACTCAATGCTCGGTCTTGGAACTTAGCAATACTTATAGTAGCATCCATTTCAATGGTACTTAGTATTCGTCTAGTAGGAATTATGCTGCTGATGTCCTTGCTAACTATTCCACAAGGCATTATGCTTCGATACACCACTAACTTTAAGTATGTTATTATTGGCTCAATAGGGTTAAATCTTCTTGGCAATCTTTTAGGATTAATACTCAGTGTAACCCTCAGAGATATTCCTACAGGAGTACTCATTATCTTGATGCAATTTATATTTTTAGCTTTGAGCCAAATCTTTTTGTGGTTCAGAAAATAGTTATTCTGTTAAAAGATTACTGTACGCAAGAAGAAAGCCTTTCTCTATAGTTCAACATAAACAAATAACGAAACTACAATATATGAGTCTATCACTAACATTAATACCTGAATGGGAAGAGCAAGACCTTGTTCTTCTTACATGGCCTCACGAGGAAACAGACTGGAGCGAAATGCTCTCTGAAGTAACACAATGTTACCTTGATATAGCCAAAGCTATATTAAAATATGAAGACCTTCTTGTACTTAGCCAAACACCAGATAAAGTAAAATCATTGTTTGAAGGCTACGAATCTAAGCATAAACTATATGTTATGGAGATGCCTAGCAATGATACTTGGATAAGAGATTACGGTCCTTTAAGTTTTCGTATCAAGCAAGAAGACGGAAAGGAAGTAAGAGCTATTGCTGACTTCACATTCAATGGTTGGGGCATGAAATTTGCTGCAGCTAAAGATAATCTAATGACTCGTTGCCTACACCTTAGCGGTGCATTTAAACGCGATGTACAATATCAAAATAGATTGATGTTAGTGCTCGAAGGAGGAAGTCTTGAGAGTGATGGTCGCGGAACAATTTTATCTACTTATGGTTGCCTACACGAACCTAATCGTAATGCAGGTTTTGCTGAGGAAGATTTACAGAACTTCCTCTCGGAACTACTTGGTGCTGAACGCCTCATTCTGCTTAAGAACGGAGAATTAGAAGGTGATGATACTGATGGACACGTTGATACGCTTGCTCGCTTTCTCTCTCCTACACAAATAGCTTATGTACAATGTACAGATGGCTACGATATTCACTACCATGGCTTAAAGCGTATGGAAGAGGAACTGCAAAACCTAAGAACACCCGAAGGAACTCCATACGAACTGATTCCTCTACCTCTTCCTAGTGCTATCCATGAAGAAGATGGACATCGACTTCCAGCAACATACGCAAATTTCTTATTTGTAAATGGAGCAATACTTGTACCTACTTACGGACAAGAAAGCGATGAAATCGCTCTTGAGCGCCTCCGTGTGGCTTGCCCTGATAGAGAAATTGTTGGAATTGATTGCCGACAACTTATTAGACAACACGGGAGTTTGCACTGTGCAACAATGCAAATACCTCTAGGTTTCACGAATAAAGAAAACTGGTAATACCTCATAACACAATGAAAGTAGGAATCATACAACAAGCTAATAGCGCAGACCTCAAAGGCAACATCAGTAGACTAGCTGATAAAATCCGCCTACTTGCACAGCAAGGAGCTGAACTAATCGTACTGCAAGAGCTACATAATGGGCTCTACTTCTGTCAAACGGAAGACGTTAATATATTTGACCTAGGAGAAACTATCCCTGGACCTAGCACCGAGCATTTTGGAGCTTTAGCTAAAGAACTTAATATAGTACTAGTTCTATCTCTTTTTGAGAAAAGAACAGCGGGTCTCTATCATAATACTGCTGTAGTTATCGAACGTGATGGTTCTATCGCTGGCAAGTATCGTAAGATGCATATTCCAGATGACCCTGCATACTACGAGAAATTCTACTTTACTCCAGGAGATTTAGGGTTTGAACCTATACAAACAAGCGTAGGGCGTCTAGGTGTCCTCGTTTGCTGGGACCAATGGTATCCAGAGGCAGCTCGTTTGATGGCTTTGCGTGGTGCTGAGGTACTTATCTATCCAACAGCAATAGGATGGGAAAGTAGCGATGAGAAAACCGAACAAACGAGACAAAGCGATGCTTGGCAACTTGTTCAACGAGGTCATGCCGTAGCCAATGGATTACCAGTTATCACAGTTAATCGTGTCGGACATGAAGAAGACCCTTCAGGACAAACTAATGGTATTCAATTCTGGGGGCGTAGCTTTGTAGCTGGTCCGCAAGGTGAATTACTTCTTGAATTAGGACAATCAGAAGAAATGACTATCGTTGATGTAGACTTAGTTCGTAGTGAACGCGTACGTCGCTGGTGGCCTTTCCTACGCGATAGACGCATTGATGCTTTTGAAGGTCTAACTAAACGCTTCCTAGACTAATTCTTATCTTTTTAGTTCAATATAATGAATCCCCCAAATGTCCTAATTAGGATATTTAGGGGATTCTATTCATTATAATCAGTCAATATTCCAGTAAGCATCTGGATCTCCATCAAAAGCATCTCTTATAGCATCATCACTATAGCCACCAACCTCTTGAGCATAGGACCCAGCATACATACCATAAGTACGCCCATAACCTACAGACTCTTCTTCAGAATCGTAATTACTGTAACCCATTTCTTCAAAATCATAATCGTTGTAGTCCATTTTTATTAATCTAATTAATATTACTTAGTTATTTATCTTAAATTAAGGTATTAGCTGCCACAGCATATCTTCCAATATCCTTTCTTCTTCAGGTTTGTTATATAGTATCTCTGTAAACGTTTTGGGCAATCTATTAAATCCTAAAGAAGCTCCATAGAGAATATACGCATAATCTTTACAATCAAATCCATTCTTTCTCATATAGTCTTCTATTTCCGCATAACTCCTATATTTGATAAGGAAACTCATTACTGCTTGTAAAACAGGGAGTTGTTCTGAGGGAATTTCAAAAGACTTCTCACGACCTATTTTGTAGGCATAATATCCTCTTGTCGTTTTGAGAATCAGTTGCCCTTCTTGAGATTTAGATTCCTCAGAAGCTCCAAATTTCTGTCCTACTTCAACCAATATATTTAGAATCATTGCATTGTTAGTAATAGCATTATTTATTATAACATGCTCCATAAGAGTATGCAAAAATAAGTTATAATACATTTCTTCAGCTTTACTAACAGATGGTAAACTGACTGATAACTTATTCTTAGAACATTGTATCGATTGGAAATTAAGACCTACAGCTTGTTCCATAGAATACACTTTCACCTGATCGATCAAGATATTTACTTGGTCACTAAAACGTAAAAATAGGCTTTCTAAGGACTTTTCCTCATTCAGAATACTATTTAGAACCTTTTCTTTTTGTTCCTCTAGTGATCTTACCTTAATCTCAATGTATTCAAGTATTTCAATGTTTTCTTTGAGTTCGTCTTTACGCAGTCTCTCTGAACTTCCCTTTGGAAAATATTCCCGTGTTTTTCCTTTCACTTCTCCTCTAAGACGCTCCGCTTCCTTGATGCTATTTAAATCCTTCTCACAGCTTTTGAGCAGACAATAATCCTTTGATTTTTTGATACTGGCAATTTGTTGATCTATTTCTTGTATTTTATCATGTAACTCTCCACTTTTCAGACTCTCTTTCATATGCAAGTACTCTCGAATCAGGCTATTCATAGAATTTAATTGATCTGTGATAGAACTTACCAAAATTGGAGCAGAAAAACCGACTGTTTTTAGATGATCTGAGAGGTTCAACCATACATCATTAAATGAAGATGTAGATTCTCCTAGTAAGAATAGACTAGTTTTCAGTCCAGCAATAGTATTCTTTAGGGTATGCAATTCAAGTATAATTTGCCTTATAGAGGCATCTTCTGAACTAACTTGCGCACATGCATAAGCAACAATTGCACCTTTGAATACATTATAACGCTGAAGGTCATCAAGTCTATTTCTATCAGGACCTACTTCATTAAACTCTGAATAATCTTTCAGAATAAAAGAGGAGCGATATTTATTTAGTAACTTAACTTCTAAGGTTATAATACATCTAGCTTCTATATTTTTAATAGCCAGTTCATCTTCAAAACGGAACCAAACATAGCCCTTGCGAAGAAAGATTACATCTGAGTATCTATATTGCTCTGTATTCTCTACTTTTCGTAGTAGCTTTATATTTAGCAATCTACCATCTATCTTAATCGCAAATTCACTATCAGGTTCTTCTTGATACAGTATGACAGAGTCATTTCGCCAGATATATTCCGTAGAGAAAATACCTTGAAGTTCAATCTCGGTTGTTTTAATCCAAAAATCCATTATTCCCCTTATTTTCAGATTCTCTTTTATTTAAGCTTCTCAAGAAAAAAGCTAGATGCTCATTTCTACCAAGCTCATCCCCAGGAAGATAAAGATTTCCTCTATCCGAATTATGGTGACGTTCAGAATATAGTATATCCAAGCAGAGAATACCCCCATCCTCTTTGAACATACTAGGCTTGACATAATCATTTGGTCGCTTACTCCTTACATCCAATAGATTATAATCCGAACCTTCTTGTTTAGAAATCAAAGCTGGTTCATAATCACCATAATAAAATAAATGCAAACTCTCTGTGGCCCGTGTACATGCAATATAACTCATCTCATTCTGAACCTCACCTCCTGCATGGCTAGGCAATATAACAAAAACATGACTAAACTCTGAACCTTTAGCATCATCGATAGAAAGTAAGCTAATCAAATCATTATTCGTAAAATCTAATGTGTCAATAGTCCTGTATGGAGACGGTCTTTGTGTACGATAGAATGTCATTACATCAACTCCGATGCTATTGAGATAAGCAAATATGCACTGAATATCACTATAATGGTAGCTACGACGAGTATTTATTGGATCTATCTCAACCGGAATCCATGAAGATAATAAAAGACATGAGTCCTTATCTCCACCAGTATTACTCGAAGGGATTAGAATCGCAACGTCCTTCAAGTCTTCAAGCTTTACTTGGGTTACAATGGCATCAAGAATATCTCTCAATGTTGGATACCATTCCAAAGTAGGCTTGGGGTATTTAGGATAATCACTATCTCCGCCATCTTTCATATTACTAGAGATAAGGTCTGTATTCATAATTGATTGAGCGAAACGAGCAATAGATTTAGGGACACGATAATTATAGTTCAAATGTAACATATCCGCCTCAAAACACTTTGCTATAAGAGACATGGTCGCTCCTGAAGTTATTCTTTGATTATCATCCCCAAAGAAAACCATGTTTTCCCTTACTCTAGGAATATACTGATCTTCATACTCTCTGATTTTTAAATCTTGAGCTTCATCAACAAAGATATGGTCTATCGGCTTATCTTCTTTCTTAGTCAGTACAATAGGAATACTCAAAAGCGTATAAACACTTAAATCAAATTTATCCTGCTCGAAATTAACCCTTGTATATTTACCAGCACGTCTCCTGAACGCATCAAAATAATATCTTTGAACAAAGTCTGAGAAATCTATAGTGTATTCCTCATCTTTTTTTTTAATTAAATAAATCTTTCCTCCATCTATAAGAAAAAACTCCTCTTGTCCTATATTACTAATCTTAAATAATGGAGGATTAATTACCTCTCCCCCCTCTATACTTAAAGCTCCGTCAAAAGCAATAGGATGTATTATTTCTATATTATTAATAGTAGAGCAATTATTAATCAAACGTTTACTATCTTCTCTTTCTATTAGATAAATCTCCTTTTCGTCTATATAGAAAAATATTTCTTGATCTTCCCATTCAACTTTATATAACTGGAAATTAATTATATCCTTCCCCTTCAGGCTTAACACGCTTCCATCAAAAGAAATAGTATCCGAATTAACCATTACTTCTTTACTACGATATACAGCCACATATTTCGACGCATTCTCATCAAGACCTTTGATATTATATTCCTTATAGAAACGACGGAATTGACTGACTTCATTCCCGTTAACAAGAAAGATATTCTCTGGATTATCTTCTTTCCAATATAAATCCCCCCTAAGGTCAAATCCTCCACGATTAGTCCAAGCCCAACTATAAGTCACTCTTTCTCCATTTAACCCAATAGCATCAAGACCATAGGAGATCATACGCCTCATAGCTCGAGAAGCGACAATAATTCCCCAAGAATCACCTCGAGCATCAGCTTGCTTCGCCTTAAATAGAGTCAAATTTGTTTTACCACTCCCGGCACTTCCTACTACAACCAAATTTTTAGATAACCCTGTTTTTATTACCTCCAATTGGTATTCATCGGGGTTACTGATAAACCACTGCTCTTTCTTCATATTTTTTCTTTATATATTGTATGATTTATTATTAGATCCTCCATATAGCAAAATTCAGGACATGCATTCCCTTAATATGGGAATACATGTCCTGAACAATTGTAATTATTATGTATAGAGAATTATTCAGAGAGAGTACTTTGTACTCTCTCTGAAATCTTAAGATTTCGCCTTCTGCCAGGTTGGCTAACTCTTTGAACGGCTCTCACTACTATTATATTTTCATCTTATTTTCTGCGAATATAACTAATTATATTTATATCTGATATCAGAAAGAAATTAATGTATTAATTGGTAACTACATACAAATACTATACCTTTGTGGCATTATTTTAATCTTAATGAAATTTAGATGAATACTGTCTTAGAAACTGATTCCGAAGGGAATGGATCTATTCAAATGAGAGACAATAATATTTCTGTAGGTAAACTCTCATTTACAGTTGTAGAGTTAAACGTTATCAAGGTTACTCATACATTTGTTAATGAAGACTACAGAGGGCAAGGTATCGCTGCAAAGCTTGTAGACGCTCTTATTGAATATTGCACTGCAGAAGGATTATCCATTATCCCCGTGTGTAGCTACATTGTGAAATTAGCTCAACGTGATGAACGCTTGAAGAAGCTTGTCAAGCAGGACTAAAAGAAACTCCCACCGTTCTTAAGAACGGTGGGAGTTTCTTTTTTTATTTGTTTAATTACTACTGGACAATTCCACGAATACGTATCGTATACGAACCATCTTGCCCATTGCTGTAAACAGCTATCGTTTTCACAAACTGACCTGGACGACCAGCAGGGTCAAAACTAACTACGATCTTGCCTTCTGCTCCCGGAGCGATAGGCTCTTTATCGTATTGTGGCGTTGTGCAACCGCAAGCACTAACAACTCTTGTAATTACTAGTGGCGCATTGCCTGTATTCTTAAAAGTAAATGTATAAGATACTTTTCCATTCACTTCTTTGATTGTGCCAAAATCATGTTCAGCTTTTGGAAAGCTAATAGCGGCACCTTTTCCAGCTTGCGCAAAGGCTATTCCTACGAATAGGCACATTGCTGTAAGGATATACAATAACTTCTTCATAATCTACTTATGTTTTAAGTTTAATCTCTGCAAAGATACATAATTAATAGAATATTGCATAAATGGCAATTATCTAAAGGGTTCTGCCTGCAAAGGTATCATATCATCTGTTATACGCCAAGCTTCCTGTACAATGCTATGCAGTACTGCACGTGAAGCCCAAGCTCCAGGCATTCCATTCGTTAGATACACAATGCTATACCAGTCTCGCCCATCATAGACATATCCCACATAAGTGGATACTCCCCTCATCGTACCACTCTTTAAGTAAACCTTAACATCTCTACGAGATGGCATCAGATGGCGAACAGTTCCCTCGCGACCAACTTCGGGTAATGTCTCTAATAAAACTCCATCAAGAGGAATATGTCCTCCAAATAATTTTTTCAAAGCCAAACTAAAAGCTCTAGGACTTACCCTATCTCTTCTGTCCAAACCAGAACCATCATATAGCAACAAATCCTGATTACCTAGTTTTAGAGTTTGTTGCCAATAGTTAGTAATAGCTTGACCTTTATCTATATTGGGATTTACTAGTCGTCCAATAGCTTCTGCATAAAAATTCTGACTACGGTAGTTCGTTATGCGAGCCAATGTATCCAACCTCTTGGAATAATGCGTATGTAGCAACTCTCCTTGTGGCTCATACCCTTCATAGCTTACAGCAGACTGATTGTTTTGAAGCACAATACCATTCTTTTGTAGCCCCTCCAACACATAGAAGGTAAATGCTTGTGCAGGAGCAGGATTAGGCATTCTTATTGCTTGGGTCTGTCTATGCTTGCTATTACCAACTATTGTTATTAGTGGATTACTTTGCTCAGTTACTAGGCTTATCCCATTGCTTTTATTCTCTCTAAGAGCCCACTTAAGCCCTAAACGCTCTCCCGAAGAACTTAATTTATAAGTTCCCACTTCTCCCGAAAAAGTTAGGCTTAGATTCATAACATTATCTCGGTAATTGAGACCAAATAAGCCAGCTCCATAATGCTGTTTTTTATCCTCAGCCAACCATCCTGAGACTTGTCCTAATCCTGTAGGTAGAGAAGCATCAAAATAAACACCTCCCGAAATTTTTTGAATATGCTTACTTTTAAGTGCCTGAACTAGGTTTCTAACAAAACGCTCATCCTCCCCAGGGATATAACTACTACCAATTGAAGGGTCACCATGACCACGAATAATGATATTACCGAGTAAAGTACCCTCCTTGACTTCACCTGAGATATAGACTTCTGTAGGAAATCTATAAGTGGGTCCCTTTACGGTTAGTGCTGCACCGGTAGATAGCACTTTGACAACTGACGCTGGGGTAAATAACTCAGTAAAACGGGTTCTATATATCACAGAGTCATCACTCAACCTCTGGATACTCATACCAATTCTTCCTCTGTATTTGGCTTCGGCTGCTGAGACAATAGGGTCAATTCTCATGCTAAGAGGAAGCATCTGAGCCCCCCCCTGCCTAATGCTTCCTAAGCTCAGGAGCATCCCCAGCATTAATATATTTGTTCTTTTAGATACTTTCATCATCAATACTTGTGCTCTTAATCTGTTGCTTCAGTCTCTGGGCAAGTAATACAGTCTGCTCTATAAACGGAATTTCACTCTGAATATTGGGACTCATATCCAAACTTAATGTTGCTTGTTTTAGATGTTCAAGAGTCCACCATTTCCCCTCAATTGGCCTGCAATCTATGTATAGTTGTGTTGGGTCCTCAATCTGAACGACAAAGAGATAAACTAGATAGCGACGATTATTTTCCTCTATTAAGTATGGTAATAATGGTCTAGGAGCGACTCTACGGACTCCACAAAAACGAGCGTCTATCATGCGTTGGGCAATATCTATCGGACGCTCACCCTCTACCAACCAATCAGAAAAAGGTGTATCATAACGCTCTATATTAGAAGATACACATGAAGAACCTTTCTCTAGGTAAATCATACCATCACTGACAGATAAAAGGCGTACGATAGGCAAATATCCATCCACTCCCCCATCTATTTCAGACAGAGCTAGACGACCTATATGCTCTTGATGCTGATTCATGATAGGTACCCAATGCTCTTTGCTCAGCTGATGCTTTAACCATGAAATATGTATGCTCTCAAGTAGGATAGCAATACCGGAAATGCCAGCAAGAGCAAAAGACAGCAAGAGCTCCCCATAATGGCTCAAACCAACAAATACAATGACGGAAACATAAAGTACTATTGAGAATAAGCAAAAGCTCAGAGCTAGTCTATCAAAATGGAGATACTCAGCTATTAGGGTTTCATTTCTGCGCTTATCACAGCAGCATAAAGGACGGCTTAAGCGAGGAAAACGATTGTGTCGAAGCAGTAACAGCCCCAATCCATGAATGCTTATAAAAGACAACATCCATAAATCCTGATATACAAGTATCTGAGCTTCCATCTCAGGACATAAATACGTCAATAGGAGGAAGATTAATATCTGCAAACAACTACCGACTAAACCTATCGAAGTTTCTTGACGCCCACCCCTTAAATAGGAAATAATAAATAGAATTACGGATGCTAGAAGAGTGCCTAATATAGCTCCCCATAACGCACAGAGACACAATCCTAGTAGCATCACTGGAAAAATCATTAGCGTTATCGGAAGGTTTGTTAATCTACCCTTTACTTTTTCACCCATTCAAATTAATATCAACTTATTTGATTATTAGTAACCGCCTAAAAATCTTACTTCATTATCTGTAACCTCTATATAACTAAATAGTTGTATCATCAATGCCTCCTACTCATTAAAGCTACACGCACATAAACATAATCTAAAGCGATTAAAGTATGGTAAACATCAAAAATGCCCTCTCAAAAACGGAATATAAATCACTATAAATCAAATGATAATAGAAACAAAACCATCAGTTCATTTATTATTCTGCAAACTTCAGCTGTAGTTTGTACAGACTACACGTGTAGTTTGCACAGACTTCGCCGAAGTTTGGAGATTAGGAAACTTAGCTTACACTTTATCGTCACACTCACTAAAACTTTAGTAGCTTGCTCTCAAAATAAAGACACAGGATATATAAGCCATAATCTAAGTATAATGAACACGTACAGCCAATTCTCAGTTATTAGATTAAACAAATACGATTTACACAACTAAATGAATACATCCAAGCCTATATATTCAGGCCCCTGCACCTATGAACGCAGACCGGCCATAAAGGTTACTATAGGTAACTTAAAGCTCGGTGGTACACACCCTGTACGCTTACAATCTATGGCTAACACAGATACCAATGATACAGAAGGTTCTGTTGCTCAAGCTGAGCGTATTATTAAAGCTGGGGCTGACCTTCTTCGTTATACTACGCAAGGTCGCAGAGAAGCGGCAAATATGGCTAACATCGCTGAGGGTATCCACCATTTAGGTTATACTACTCCACTTGTCGCTGATGTACACTTTAACCCCAATGCTGCCGATGAGGCCCTTGAACATATTGAAAAGGTACGTATTAACCCCGGTAATTATGTAGATACCAAGAGTAGCACTCCTAGAGAATGGACAGACGAGCTGTTTGAGGAGATGCACAACAAGGTTATTGAACGCTTTGGTAAGTTTGTACTAAGAGCAAAAGAACTTGGACGAGCTATTCGCATAGGGGTTAACCATGGCTCTCTCTCTGAACGTATGCTAACTCGTTATGGAGATACCCCTGAAGGTATGATTGAGAGCTGTCTGGAGTATCTTGATGTATGTAGAATGCACGACTTCCATGATATCGTCATCTCTATGAAAAGTAGTAATACCCTTGTCATGACTGCAGCGGTGCGACTGCTCTCTAAAACTTTAGCAGAGAGAGGATATCCCGCTTATCCCCTACATCTAGGAGTTACTGAGGCTGGAGAGGGTGAAGACGGACGTATTAAGAGTGCCGTTGGAATAGGTTCTCTACTGGCAGATGGACTAGGAGATACTATTCGCGTATCTCTCAGTGAAGAACCAGAAGCCGAAATCCCTGTAGCAAAAACTCTTGTAGACTATATCTCTAGCCGTCAACCTCTTGATGTAGATACAGCTATACTACCCGATTGGAATGAATACACGAATTTATCCTATAACGACCGTAAAAATAGTATCGCTATAGGAAAACTTGCTGGTGGTGGCAACCTACCTATTGTACTCAATAATGCTACACCTTCTAATTCTGGAGATAGTACTAAAGCAGACTACTACATAAGTGACTCTGGAGCTATTACCAATGCTCAAGGAGCTATCATGAAAGATTTTAGCTATGTCGAACTTGATTGTTACAGCATCACAGAGGAAGCATTAGCAAATGTTCAAGAGACAAGTCTTATCCTACTCAATGCACCAGGCAATAATGCTATAGCCGAATGGCGCCTAGGTTTTACTCTTTTACGTCGTGCAGGGATAAAGAACTCCATTATCTTACGCCGCACATACACGACTAATGATATTGAGTTATTCCGCTTACAATTAGCTGCCGATGCAGGTACAATCATAATTGATGGGTGGTCTAATGGCCTGTATATTTCTGCTCCTAATCTTCAAGAGGAAGATGTAATTAAGACAGAACTAGGAGTCCTCCAAGCAACCCGCCTAAGAATGAGCAAAACTGAATTTATCAGTTGCCCCGGATGTGGACGCACACTCTATAGTCTGACAGAAACTATTGCCAAAATCAAAGCTGCAACTTCGCACCTAAAAGGATTAAAAATAGGCGTCATGGGTTGCATCGTCAATGGACCGGGAGAGATGGCTGATGCCGACTATGGTTATGTAGGTGCAGCTCCAGGCAAGATAGACTTATACAAAGGACAAGAATGTATCCGCAGAGGTATTCCTCAAGAAGAAGCCGTTAATCAGCTTATTGATTTAATCAAAAGCGAAGGCGACTGGAGAGAACCAACAAACTAATAACTTAATCTATAGTCATGAGAAAATTATTTATTTCTTTTGCGCTACTTATTTCAACGATAAGTATTGCCTCAGCTCAAGTTCTCGGCATCCACCCCCGTTTTGAAGCTGGAGCTAGCCTTCCCAAAATCGAGTCTTCTCTTGGGAACATCGATTTACATAGTAACTCTAATACGGGTTACCGCGTGGGAGTTGCAGTAGAGCTTCCCATACTTCCTTTTGTATATATTGCTCCAGGAGTTGCTCTACGTAACAATCAGATCAGTAGCAATGGAAATAGAAACACGCTCTCAGATATTACCAGACTTATCGATCAGGCATTGGGAACAAAGATTTCTGATGAAAGTGTAGGTCTAGGTCCTAATGGTACTCTTACATATCTCCTCGTTCCTGTCAACATAGGAACAAAGTTCAGCCTTCTTGGATTAGGTGTTTCTGCTGAAGCAGGTCCTTATGCGAGCTATGCGATCAACACTCCATTCTCTACCTTTGGAGACAATATTTCTCCCAATAAGTTTACCTATGGACTTGGAGGAAGCGTAGCGGCTCATCTTGGTAAGACTACATTCCGTCTAGGATATGAATATAATCTAAGCAAGAGGTTCTCTTATGAGGGGAAGACTGAACCAAGCTACAAGGATAATGCACTTTTCTTCACCGTTGGATATAGATTGTAACCCTATCTTTTCATAATATCGCATAATAGGCTGGAGCTAATTTAATCTTGCTCCAGCCTATTCTTATTAAAATCTGAATTCATAATTGAGACCATTACAAAGTCCCACAAATGAGCAGGGCAGAATATAGAAAATATCCCAGCAAGTGCCGTATTATGCAATGGTCTCTCAATATAGTTTGCATCGCATAACACATTATCTTGGTTTTACTCTTTAATAGAATAGTTATCTTTGTAACCATATTAAAGAATTAAACTTTTAAGGCATGGAACATCCACTCTTTATCTATAATACCCTTACCCGTACTAAGGAACAGTTTATCCCACTACAAGCACCAAACGTCGGCATGTATGTATGCGGTCCTACTGTTTATGGTGATGGGCACTTGGGACACGCTCGTCCAGCGATTACTTTTGACCTTCTTTATCGGTATTTGATGCACCTCGGATATAAAGTTCGTTATGTGCGCAACATCACTGATGTTGGTCACCTTGAACATGATGCAGACGAAGGTGAAGATAAGATTGCGAAAAAAGCGCGCTTAGAACAGCTCGAACCCATGGAAGTGGTACAATATTATCTTAATAGATACCACAAAGCAATGGAGCGTTTAGGGGTATTACCTCCAAGTATAGAACCAATGGCATCAGGGCATATCATTGAACAAATCGCTCTCACCAAGCAAATACTTGAAGCTGGCTTTGCTTACGAGAGTGAAGGGTCTATTTACTTTGATGTACGCAAATATGATGAAGTCTATGGTTATGGCAAACTAAGTGGACGAAACATTGAAGACATGCAGCACACCACAAGAGAACTCGATGGTGTGAGTGAGAAGCGCTTCCCTCTAGACTTTGCTCTTTGGAAAAAAGCCCAACCAGAGCACATCATGCGCTGGCCTAGTCCTTGGGGCGAAGGGTTCCCAGGCTGGCATGCAGAATGCACTGCCATGGGAAGGAAGTATTTGGGCGAAGAGTTTGACATTCATGGAGGAGGAATGGACCTAGTTTTCCCTCATCACGAATGTGAAATAGCCCAAGCTGTTGCATCTCAAGGTGGTCAGGAGATGGTACGCTATTGGATGCACAATAATATGATTACCATCGCAGGAAAGAAAATGGGCAAGAGCTTAGGTAATTTTATTACCCTAGACCAATTCTTTACGGGAGAACATGAACTACTTTCTCAAGCTTACTCTCCTATGGTAATTCGTTTCTTTATACTTGGAGCACACTACCGTAGCACTGTAGACTTTAGCAATGAAGCTCTACAAGCCTCAGAAAAGGGTCTACAGAGACTACTTGATGCTGCTCAGCTACTTGAAGGGCTAAAAGCTAGTGACAACTCTAGTACAGATATTTCTGATTTCCGCGAGAATTGCTACAAAGCTCTCAACGATGACCTTAATAGTCCAATTGTGATTGCAGAACTATTTGAGATGAGTCGTATTATCAATAGCGTACACTCTGGGCTTATTACTCTAAATAAAGCTGATCTTAATGAGTTAAAGAGCGTCTTTAAGCTGTTCTTCTTTGACCTGCTTGGACTCTTTGACGAACGTCAAAACGATAACAAAAGCGCACAAGCCTTTAGCGGAGCTGTAGACCTCCTCTTAGAGATACGCTCTACTGCTAAACAGAATAAGGACTGGGCGACTAGCGACCACATTCGTAATCAACTCACAGCTTTAGGCTTTACGATTAAAGACACTAAAGACGGAGCTGAATGGAAACTGGGTTAAGCTTACAAGTATATGCTACTAAGTATTATTATTCCCGTATATAATCGTCCTTACGAAGTTGACGAATTGCTTTCTAGCCTAAAAAGACAGACCTTCACGGACTACGAAGTCATCATAATAGAGGACGGCTCTGTATTTACAAGTGCTGATATCGTAGAGAAATACAGAGAAGACTTGCCTCTGCGTTATTTAGCCATTCCCAACGGAGGTCCTAGCCGAGCTCGTAACATAGGAGCGAAAGAAGCTCAAGGTGATTATCTTCTTATACTAGATTCCGACGTCGTCTTACCACCGAGTTACTTAAATGCTGTTGCTGATGGCATAGCACAAACAGGCGCAGACGCCTTCGGGGGACCGGATGCAGCATCACCAGACTTTAGTCCTATGCAGAAAGCAGTTAATTTTGCTATGACTAGCTTCTTGACGACAGGCGGTATTCGTGGTGGCAGTGCAGATAGTATGGAGCAATTCAAACCTAGAAGCTTCAATATGGGGTGCAAACGAGAACTCTATCTATCTCTAGGCGGATTCTCCGAGGATATGCGTTACGGAGAAGACATTGATTTTAGCCTAAGATTATTTGCTCATGGGGCTAAAGTTTTACTCTTCCCTCTAGCTGCAGTCTACCATAAACGCCGAGTAGACCTTTCCAAATTCTTCCGTCAAGTGATGCACTCGGGAGAAGCTCGTATAGATCTTGAGCGTAGACACCCTGGAAGTACTAAGCTTGTACATTACCTCCCAGCTCTATTCACTGTATTTTGTGCTGTTGCCCTCTTCATTAGTTACGGAAGAGGACTACTATTTCTTTATGCGCTTGCTATCCTAATCGTTTCGACGGGTATCAATCAAAGCATTTACGTTGGACTACTATCTATCGTAACAAGCTTTACGCAACTCATTGGCTATGGCTACGGCTTTATTAAAGCAAAGCTTATGAGCTGATAAAACTAAACTTTCAACCAAAACCTACTTTTTTAATCATGGAAGCAGTTCTCAATACACCATTTGACCAAGAACGCTTCTTGGACTTCTTACTTCATTTCGCTACTATGCAGACTAGCGTAGGGGTACAGACGTCTCGCATCGTACTCAACACGACGCGCATAGCAGAAGCCTATGGTTATAGTGTAACAATCATGCTCTTTCAGCGCAACGTGGCTATATCGATTATACCACGTTGCCCAGAAAAGGTTAAACTCTCAGAGTACCACAAACTTGCGCATACGACTACGGCCCTAACCCATCATAGTAGCCTCCCTCTTAACTTCCAGCTTAATGCAGAACTTACTCGCTTAAGCTGGTGGGCTAAAGACACCCGTCCTAGTTTAGAAGTTCTTGAGCGACGTTTTGAGGAAGTTCTAAATGCTCCACGTGTTAATCGTTGGCTCATACTTACTCTTACGGGGCTTGCTAATGCGGCTTTTTGTCGCTTATTCAATGGGGACTTATGGGCTATGCTTTTTGTGTTTTTATCAACCCTAATAGGTTTTTACGCTCGTCAGGAGCTAAACAAAAGACACACCTATCACTATTTTGTGGTACTTGTCGCATCAGCACTTTCCTCAATGACGGCAGGGTTACTCATCCTAACAGAACTGAGCTCAACCCCTCAAATAGCTCTTTCAACTAGTGTCCTTTACCTTATTCCAGGAGTACCTATCATCAATGGTATCATGGACTTCTTTGATGGATACATGATGAATGGCATATCTCGACTCATGAATGCACTATTCATCGTAGGGAGCATCGCTATTGGGGTCAGCGTAACTGTCATTCTCTTAAACCAAAACATTCTCTAAGCTATGAATATCCTCTGTGATGTTTTAATGGACGGACTATTGGCTGCAATTGCTGCCGTAGGTTTTGCTGCTATCTCCAATCCGCCTAAACAAAGTTTTCTTTATGTCCCTATTCTTGCTGCGATAGGACATATGGTACGTTTTTGTTTAATGCAATACCTTGATGTAGAGATTGCCTTTGCTACTTTTCTTGCGTCTATGTTAATCGGATTTATTTGTATTCCCTTTGCATACCGAGTACGTATTCCGAGTGAAGTTTTTTCTTTCCCTGCACTTCTCCCTATGATACCGGGCATGTATGCTTACCGAGCATTATTAGGAGCTCTCAATTTCATGAGAACGACTGATGAACTAGCTAGAGAAGCTTTTATTCCCATCATTTTTAGCAATGCTATCACTGCTATTATGATTATGTTTGCACTAGGTGTCGGTGTAGCTACTCCTATCTTCCTTTTTTATCGACACTCTTTTCAAATGAATAAGACTCAATAAGTCATTCTGTTTTCAGAATAAGACAATTCTTTCAAATAAGTGATATCAGAGTCTTACTCACATTGTTATTACAGTACATGTACTCTCTTCAACCTTCAGCCATAACTTTTATGTTATAGTTGGAGGTTATTTTTTATACCTATTATATTTTGCCATCCCCACATCAACTCAATTTTATCGACATGCTCTTCTATTATTTCCACCTTACTCTATATGGCGAAAATGCTTGTAATTCCGATATTATAATAGATATATAATATAATCTGATTTGCATTTCTAACGAATAATTTATTTTTTCGATAAGATTTATTCATTACCTTTGCTAACAACAATTAGGTATGCACTGCGGTTAATTAGGTATGATTGCTTAGATTTCTACCGCTATGGTATACCTATCTATGTGTATCTACCCCCTATAAATAGGTATTAGGGGTTATATCATAACAAACAAAATTTATCATATAAACTGGATTACTCCAATGGCTAAAGAAAAGAAGTTCCTTACATGTGATGGGAATCAGGCCGCTGCTCATATCTCATATATGTTCAGTGAAGTAGCTTGCATCTATCCTATTACACCATCTTCGACTATGTCTGAATATGTCGACGAATGGGCTGCACAAGGAAGAAAGAACATCTTCGGAGAAACTGTATTAGTAGAAGAAATGCAGAGTGAAGCTGGTGCTGCTGGTGCTGTACACGGCTCACTACAAACAGGTGTACTTACAACCACTTACACGGCATCTCAGGGTCTTCTGCTGATGCTACCAAACATGTATAAGATTGCTGGGGAGCTTCTTCCTACAGTATTCCACGTATCGGCTCGTAGTATTGCGACTCATGCTCTATCTATCTTTGGTGACCACCAAGATGTGATGGCAGCTCGTCCTACTGGCTTTGCTCAGCTTTGTACTGGTTCCGTACAAGAGGTGATGGACCTCGCTGGTGTAGCGCACCTAGCTACAATAACTAGCCGCGTTCCATTCATTCATTTCTTTGATGGCTTCCGTACTTCTCATGAAATTCAAAAGATTGAAATGCTTGAGAATGAAGACCTAGCTCAGTTTATTGATTGGGATGCACTCAATGAATTCCGTGAACGAGGTCTAAATCCTGAAAAGCCAGTATCTAGAGGTATGGCAGAAAACCCTGATGTTTACTTCCAGCATCGTGAGGCAGCCAACCCATTCTATTCAGCAATTCCTGAGATTGTTCAGGGTTATATGGATAAGCTTGCTACTGTAACAGGTCGCCACTATCACCTCTTTGATTACTATGGTGCAGAAGATGCTGAGAATGTAATCATCGCTATGGGTTCTGTAACGGAAGCTATTCGTGAAGTTATTGACCACCTTGCCACTCAAGGGAAGAAAGTAGGTCTACTAAGTGTGCACCTATACCGTCCATTCAGCGCAAAGCACTTCCTTGCAGCTATGCCTAAGAGTGTTAAGCGCATTGCAGTACTTGATCGTACTAAAGAACCTGGAGCTGATGGCGAACCTCTATACCTTGATGTTAAGAGTTGCTACTATGGAGTAGAAAATGCTCCTCTTATTGTTGGTGGTCGTTATGGTCTATCCTCTAAGGATACCACTCCTGCTCATATCATGTCTGTGTATGAGAACCTTGAGCTTCCTATGCCTAAGGACCACTTTACTATCGGTATCGTTGATGACGTTACCTTCACTTCTCTTCCTGAACGTGAAGATGTCATCTTCGACGATAATGGCATGTACGAAGCTAAGTTCTATGGTCTTGGTGCTGACGGTACTGTTGGAGCTAACAAGAACTCAGTAAAGATTATCGGGGATAACACAAATAAATACTGTCAGGCATACTTTGCTTATGACTCAAAGAAGTCTGGTGGTTTCACTTGTTCGCACCTTCGTTTTGGTGACAACCAAATCCGTTCAACTTACCTCGTTGTAACACCAAACTTTGTTGCTTGTCACGTACCTGCATACCTACGTCTATACGATGTTACTCGTGGTCTTAAGAAGAATGGTACATTTCTCTTAAATTCAATTTGGTCTCTTGATGAAGTTGAAAAGCATCTGCCTAACAAGGTTAAGCGATACCTAGCTAAGAATAACATCAAGTTCTACATGATTGATGCTACAGGTATTGCTCGCGAAATTGGTCTTGGTAACAGAACAAATACAATCTTACAGTCAGCCTTCTTCAAGATTTCAGGCGTAATTCCTTACGATCTTGCTGTAGAAAAGATGAAGAAAGCTATTGTTAAGAGCTATGGTAAGAAGGGAGAAGATGTTGTCAATAAAAACTTTGCAGCTGTAGATCGTGGTGCTGATGTAATTGAAGTACCAGTAAACCCAGAATGGGCTAACCTTCCTGATGATGTCGTAGATGCTCATAGCAATGACACTGAATTTATTGCAAAGATTGTACGTCCAATCAATGCTCAAGATGGAGACAGCCTACCTGTTTCTGTATTCAAGGGAAGAGAAGATGGTACCTTCGAAAATGGTACAGCAGCTTATGAAAAGCGTGGTGTAGCTGCTCTTGTTCCTGAATGGACTGCTGAAAACTGTATCCAATGTAACCAGTGTGCATACGTATGTCCTCACGCTACTATCCGTCCATTTGTAATGACTCAAGAAGAACAGAGCAAAACGGGTGTAGTAGGACTTAAGGCTATTGGTAAGACATTCACAGATATGACATTCCGTATCCAGGTGAATGTACTTGACTGTCTTGGCTGTATGAACTGCGTAGACGTATGTCCAGGAAACAAGAATGGTAAGGCTCTAGAAATGAAGCCTATCGAAAGTCAGTATCCAGAACAAGACAATTGGGATAAGCTTCTTGCCGATGTCACAAGTAAGGCTCATCTTGTAGACACAACTAGCAACGTTAAGAACTCTCAGTTTGCTACTCCTCTATTTGAGTTCTCTGGTGCTTGTGCTGGTTGTGGTGAAACACCTTATGTAAAGCTTATCACACAGCTCTTTGGTGATCGTCAGATGGTAGCAAATGCTACGGGTTGTTCTTCTATCTACTCTGGTTCTGCTCCATCTACACCATATACAGTGAACGAACGTGGTGAAGGTCCAGCATGGGCAAACTCACTTTTCGAAGACAATGCAGAGTTTGGTCTAGGTATGTATCTTGGTTATGAAAAGATGCGTGAACGTCTTGTACGCATTGCCAAGGAAACTGTCGCTAATGAAGAAGTTCAACACGAAGAGTTGAAATCTCTTCTACAAGAATGGATTGATAACCGTGAAGATGCAGCGAAAGCTAAGAGTCTTGCGGATGCTATCAAGCCTATAATTTCTGGTAAGGATTGTCCTATTTGCAGACAGCTAAGTGATCTCAGCAAGTACTTCATCAAGCGTAGTCAGTGGATTATTGGTGGTGACGGTTGGGCTTATGATATTGGCTTTGGTGGTCTTGACCACGTCATTGCGTCTGGTAAGAACGTTAATATCCTTGTTCTTGATACCGAAATCTACTCTAATACTGGTGGACAAAGTTCTAAGAGTACACCTATCGGAGCTGTTGCTAAGTTTGCAGCTGCTGGTAAGCGTGTGCGTAAGAAAGACCTCGGTATGATTGCTACTACTTATGGTTATGTCTATGTAGCACAAGTAGCAATGAGTGCTAACCCTGCACAAACATTGAAGGCTATTCGTGAGGCAGAAGCTTACGACGGACCATCAGTTATCATAGCCTACTCTCCTTGTATCTCTCATGGTATCAAGGCTGGTATGGGTAAGGCACAGCGCGAAGAGATCAATGCGGTATCTAGCGGTTACTGGCATCTATGGCGTTACAACCCAGCACTAGAAGCTGAGGGTAAGAATCCATTCACACTAGATAGTAAGGAACCTAAATGGGATGAATTCATTCCATTCCTCCGCGGTGAAGTTCGTTACGCATCACTAGAGAAGGCTTACCCAACAGAGGCCATTGAACTCTTTGAAGAAGCCAAGAAGAATTCTCAGTGGCGCTATGCTGGTTACAAGCGTATGGCTAGCCAAGTATGGGAATTCCCTGAAAAGGAAGAAGCTTCAGCTGAAGCCTAAGCCGAATACTTAAAAACAATAGATAAGCTCCCCCTCCAGCATTTCAGGAGGGGGAGCTTATTTCGCTCATCTTCCCTAATACGATCTCTAGAGAAATCCTTCACTAAATATCACAGAGCAATACCATTTTAGGGATGTAAAGTATCTATAATTTTAGTATCTTTGCGGCTATATGCTTAAATAAGGTTAAGCTTGATTATAATTAGACTAATGAGATAAATATGAGTACTCTAAATAAGTTGTCCATCGTCACCTTTGCCATAGGCCTAATTGGAAGTCTTAGCAATTGTAACAAGACAAAAGATATCGAGCTACAAAATATCAAAGATATCAATCTGCAAATTAGTAGTTTTGGCTTAGCCTCTGCTACTGATAGTACTTTATCTAGAGTTTCTTTCTCTATTCAAAATAACATAGGAGAGGGTGAGATTTCTAATGATATTCCTCTACCCTATCAGACTTCTTTAGAGAAGGTTACTATCCCTATTCGAACAAGTGCAATAAGGACAAGCATTGCTATTGGCAATGGTTCTTTTGAACCTTGGTCGGCAACTAAGGCATACCACATTCCGTCTGACACACGCGAGTTACGTATCAAATTAGTCTACAAAGAAGACCTTTCGTCTGACAGTTTAACCTATACTTATAAGGTTAAGCTTCGTCAATATACAAGCAATCCTGAAGCAATCACGTGGACAGAAGACAAAGCGTATAATAATAATGCTTTTCCCTTATCAGGAAAACTGCCCAGCGGAGTTAAGATTGAGCGTATCGCTGAATACGAATCACTACGCTACGCATTAGGGGAAGATGAATCATTGTATCAATACAACAAAAACTCTTGGGCTAAACTAAGTAATATCTCAGGAATCCAAGAGTTATTAGGTATTTATCCCAATGGAAGTCAAGAAGCTAGCGTTATCGTTAAATTAGCGAATAACCAAATAGCAAATTACACCGCTAACACACTTCAAGCCACCAAGATCAAGCTTCCTACAGGGTTTCCCCAGCAAATACTCAGCCTAAATAGCTTCAGCAGTTATACAGAAAAGCTTGAAGGAGGTAAGGTTAAACTGATTACAGTAACACCTTCTGGTCTTGTGCAATCATGGTTCTATACAGGAAGTAATACATTTGCTCAAGAAGCTCAACAAGCACTTAACCCTGAACAGCAATTTATTAGTTCTGAGGTAGTTGTACTGGATCAGACATATTATCTTTTCGCCTCAACAGGTATAGGAATACAGATATACAACAGCCCTGACGGAAATACTTGGAGAAAGAATAGCCCACAATCTTTACTTGGGTTAGATGCACTAAGGCTTAATAAGGAAGATAAACTGCATGTTACGGTTGTAGATGGTAAATACTATTTACTCGTGATAGGTCAGAATAATAAGGTATTTTCTGGTACTCCTCACCGAAAAGAAACGAACTTCTAAGGCTCCCAATAGATAAATAGCTATGAATATCGATTTAAAGATACCTGAACATATAGCCATTATTATGGATGGCAATGGAAGATGGGCTAAAGAACGTGGACTTCCTCGCACAGATGGTCATATCGAAGGACAAAAAGCTCTTGAAGCAACACTAAAAGCAGCTGCTGAATTTGGTATAAAATACTTGACTGTATATGCTTTTAGTACTGAAAATTGGAATAGACCTCAAGAGGAAGTGGATACTCTTATGAGCCTCTTAGTTCAAGCAATGGCATCTAAAACAGCCGAGCTTATAGAGCAAGGAGTAAAATTAAAGGTTATCGGAGATTTAAAACGTTTACCTGAGAGTGTAAGAGCAAAACTTGACGAAACTATTGAAAAAACAAAGCAAGGTACTCGCATAACCTTATGCATAGCCTTAAGTTATAGTGGCAGAGATGAAATTGTAAGGGCGACAAACCTTGCCATATCAAAAGCACTCAATGGAGGAGCTAAGGAGCTAACCGAAAGTGATTTTGACTCATTACTCGATACACAAACGCTTCCTGAGCTAGATTTGATGATTCGCACAGGAAAAGAACAGCGCATTAGTAACTTTCTTCTATGGCAAGTAGCCTATGCAGAGTTATTCTTCTCTGATGTATATTGGCCCGACTTTGGCAAAGGAGCTCTTCTTGAAGCACTCATTGCCTACACAGAACGTGAGCGCCGATATGGAAAAACAAGCGAGCAAATTCTTCTTACCGAAGATTAGTACACCACACGCATATACCAATAAGTTCTAGATTAGCGTTATTTAGAAAGATTATAGTCAAGACATAATGCCAATAAATCATAAAACAATAGGGCTTGCCCTTACCCTTGTAGTTTCAGCCTTACCTCTTATTGGGCAAGAACAGAAAATTGATACTCTGAAGGTATCAGGGGAACGTATTGACTTTCCTTCTGTTGATTATGCCCACCCAACAACTAAGATTATTGCTGACGTCAAGATTACTGGAGCTCCTAGCTACGATGACTTTGTACTCAAGAGTCTCTCCTCTCTATCTCCAGGAGATGAAATTCAAATCCCTGGTATTGCTATTACAAATGCGATTAATCGCTATATGCAGTATGGCTATTTTTCAAATGCCAAGATAGTTGCAACTAAATATGTCGGTAATTATGTTTGGCTTGAGATCCAACTAACGGAGAACCCTCGTATTGGGACTGTTACCTTCTCAGGCATTGGTAAAAGTGATAGAGAAGAGCTTGAGAAGCGTGTTGGTCTACGTAAAGGAACTCAGATATCACCTAATATCTTTGAGCGCACCCGTCAGCTTATCAAAAAATATTTTGATGAGAAGGGTTATCGCGAGATGAAGCTCAGCATCAAGCAAGAGCCAGATTTGAAGGAAAAAAACTTCTCTAATATCACAATTGATATTGATAAGAGCGGGAAAACCAAGATTGCCGAGATACATTTCAATGGAAATAGTGTGCTTAGTGATAACCAACTCAAGCGTGCTATGAAAAAGACCAATGAAACATTCTCTTTCAAGAGATTAAAATCAAGCTTCTTAGAAATCTTTGATTCTAAGAAACTTGTTGATGACGAATATCGTAAAGACCTGCAAAACCTAATCACACGCTATCATAAAGCAGGCTATCGTGATGCAGAAATACTTAGCGATAGTATTGTACCTCGCCAAGATGGTTCACGTAAATCCGATATTTATATCAATATCCACGAAGGACAAAAGTACTACATCAAGGATATTCGATTTATTGGAAACACTAAATATAATAGTGAAGCTTTACGACAGATTCTAGGTATGAAGTCTGGCGACGTATATGACCAGTCACGCCTAACTGAGCGCCTTCAAAGTGATGAAGATGCTGTTATGAATCTGTATTATAATAACGGTTATTTATTTGCAGGTATAGACCCCGTAGAAACGAATGTAGAAGGCGACTCTGTATCTCTTGACATACGTGTTACAGAGGGTCCACAAGCAACTATTAACAAGATTATCATTAGGGGCAACGACCTTGTATATGAAGATGTCATTCGCCGAGAGCTATATACCAAGCCTGGACAGCTCTTTAGTCGTGAAGATATCATGAACTCTGTGCGCCTATTGAACCAATTAGGACACTTTGACGCAGAAAAATCTATCCCTAATCCAGTTCCTGACCAACAAAATGGTACGGTAGATATTGAATATGATTTAGTACCAAAGAGTAATGACCAACTTAATCTATCTATTGGATGGAGTCAAACCGGACTTATCGGAACTGTTGGTTTTACTTTCACAAACTTTTCTATTCAGAATTTATTTCGTCCTAGTATGTACAAGGGGATTATTCCACAAGGGGATAATCAGAAGTTGTCTATCCAAGCGCAAACTAATGCTCGCTACTATAATCAAGTGAGCATCAGCTTTAGTGACCCTTGGTTTGGAAAGAAGCGTCCTAACCTACTTAGCGTGAGTGCACACTACTCTAGATCAACGGCTATCGACTCTCGTTACTACAGCCAACAAATAAACAATTACTACTCAGCATATTCTCCATATGGTTACGGCTACGGATATGGAGGTTATGGATATGGCTATGGTGGCGGTGGTGGCGGTGGTTACTATGGGAACGGAGCAGGTAGTACGCTCTATGAAAACTCTTACGATAGCGATAAGAGCCTAACTATGCTTGGTTTTTCTATTGGGAATGGACGTAGGCTTAGCTGGCCTGATAACTGGTTTCAAGTGTATACTTCCCTCAATTACAATCACTACAGACTGAATAACTGGATTTATAATACGTTTGAGAATTTCCATGATGGCACAGCTAACGATGTCAATCTAGAGTTTAGAGTAGAACGTAATTCTATAGATAATCCTACCTATACTCGCCGAGGAAGTGAGTTCTCTTTCTCTGTGGCTCTAACACCTCCTTATTCTTCTTGGGATGGAAAGGATTATAGCAGTAGCATGCTCCCTGAGGCTGAACGTTATAAATGGCTAGAGTATCACAAATGGAAGTTCTCTGGTAAGATGTATATACCTCTACTCAATCCTATGACGGTAAAACGTACTCCAGTACTTATGACTCGTGTAGAAGGAGGTATTATTAGCAGCTATAACAAGTACAAACGTTCGCCTTTTGGTACCTATTATGTAGGTGGAGATATGATGAGCTCTAGTATGTCGTCATACATGAATGAGACTATTAGTCTTCGAGGTTATGCAAATGGTAGTATTGCTGGCTCTCAGTATGACTATGCGTACTCTTATTTTAAGACGGCATTAGAACTACGCTACCCTCTTATCTTCGAACAATCAACTACAATTTGGGTACTCGGCTTCCTAGAAGCAGGTAATGCTTGGAGAGAAAATAACCGATATAATCCATTTGACCTCAAACGCTCTGCCGGTGTAGGGGTACGTATTATGCTACCTATGGTTGGACTACTGGGCATAGACTGGGCATACGGATTTGATAAACCAAACGCATTCTCTAATTCTCGTGGCGGTAGCAATATCCACTTCGTATTGGGTAGAGATATTTAATTTAAATAATTGGATTATGAAGAAGAAATTAATAGCGATATGTGCAGCACTCTTACTTCCTTTCGGTAGTATATTTGCTCAGAAGGTGGTACTCGTTGATATGGAGTATCTTCTTAGTAAGAATGCTAATTACACTCAAGCTATAAGCCAAGTCGAGGCGCAAAGTAAGAAATGGCAAGGAGAGGTTACTAAGTTAGAACAAGAAGCCTCTATCCTGTACCAAAGCTTCCAAAATGAAGTGAGCAGACTTACGCCAGAACAAAAGAAACTTAGAGAAGAAGCAATTATCGCAAAGGAAAAGAGTGCATACGAACTTAAAAGAAAGTATTTTGCACCAGAAGGCGAACTCTATAAATACAGAGAACGCTTGATTAAGCCTATCCAAGATAAGATTTGGGCAAGTATTAAGACTATTGCACTTAATAATGGACTTGGAATTGTCCTAGATAAATCATCAGGCAAAATTATATATGCTGACCCCAATATGGATATCAGTGCGGCAGTACTCCAGCAATTAACTCAATAATTACTTAGTATAAATAACTTAATTCACTTATACAATGAGAAAGTTTTTTCTTGGCCTTTTCTTGGCCTTCCCTCTAGCACTTGCTGCACAGCAAAAGGTTGCTATCGTTAACACACAAGAAATTATGTCTACATTACCAGATGTGAAGACTGCAGAAGCTAAATTGCAAGAGCTTGCTAAGAAGTACGACGCAGACATTAAGACAATGCAGACAGAACTCCAAAACAAAGCTGAAAGCCTACAGAAGGAAAAAGACACTCTTCCTGAAGCTATCCGCACTCGCAAGATGCAAGAGATTGAAGATATTCAGACTCGTATCCAGCAGTCTTACCAAGCAATGCAAGAAGACATGAATAAGCAACAGCAAGCTGCTCTTGCTCCTATTCAACAGAAGGTTCAAGCTGCAATACAAAAGGTTGGAACAGCTAATGGTATTACTTATATCCTTGAGCATGGTGCAATGCTTTTCGTTGGACAAGATGCAATAGATTTAACTTCTAAGGTTAAGGATGCTCTAGGCATTAAGGCTACGGCAACTCCTTCTACTAAGAAGTAATAACGAAAGATTTGAAATTAAATAGCTAATCCCTCTCACTAGACTTAGTGCTGTGAGAGGGATTAATTTATATCATTGCAGAATATCAATTCGCTATAATAATCTGAAAATAGACACAAGAAACTTACCCTTCTTCTAGCTCATAGGTTAATGGATTGCGTATTAGCCTTTGATTACTACTTCCTCGAAAAGATAGGGAGGGGTCAAATAAACTTTGTACAAAAGGACCATCTACCAATACATCAATATACTCCAAAGGAGCTCTATACTTCTCATGCTTGAGTAGATACTCTATTGTATAGCCTGTATAACACCAGATATTTAAACCTGTTTCTTTCTTGAGACGGCGCAATAAGACCAATAGTTCTTCGGGATTAAAAAAAGGGTCTCCTCCTGAAATTGTAATGCCATCAAGCAAAGGATTACTTTTTATATCACTAATAATATCAGCCAAAATTGCTTCGGTCATAAATATTCCTCCATTTGCATCCCAGCTTTCAGGATTATGACAGCCGGGGCAGGCATGACTGCAACCCGATAAATATATCGAGAAGCGCAAACCTGCCCCATCCGTTATAGTTTCTCTGTATATATTGAGAAGCCTCATTACTCTCTAATGGTGCTTCACGCGATCAGCCTCTTCAGCTTGCTTTGCACTATTCCAGCTATCCAAACTTCCAGTGAGATAACCTGTAATACGTCTTAACCTAGAGATTTGATCATTCTGACAAACAGGACATTTATCATAGATAATACCTCTATATCCACAACTATTACATGTATCTACTGGGTGATTGATTGAGCCATAACCAATTTCTTCATCATGCATAGTTCGAACCAGCTTGAGAATAACGCCTGGATTTTTCTTAGCCTCTCCATCTAGTTCTATATAAGAGATATGTCCTCCTAAAGTAATTGCATGAAAAGGTGCTTCTCGCTTAATCTTATCAAACATACCAATAGATTCACGTACATCCACATGGAACGAATTAACGTAGTAATCTAAATCATTTACACCGGGAATAGCTCCATATAGTTTTCTATCCATCTTGGTAAATCTACCAGATAGACCCTCAGCTGGTGTAGCTATACAAGAATAATTAAGGTGATACTTATCCTTATACTCATCGGCAACACGCTTAATCGTATTAACAGCCTGATAAAGCGTATTCCATGCATCATCATTATGACCATGACCTTCGCCATATAGAGCAACCATAGCATTATGACCTCCAATAAAACCAATGGCTAGAGTACCAGAGTTCCAAATATCTCCAATCTCATCATTAGGAGATAGTTTTGCTCCTCCCTTCCAAACATCATTACCCAGCATAAATGGGAACTGTCGGGCTAAAGCCGTTCTCTGATACAAGTAACGTTCATGCAACTGCTCTGCAATCAGATGGCTCATATCCTCTACCTTCTGCAAGAATATCGCAATTGCTTTTGAACGAAGAACGTGCTTATCTGCTTGAGGCATTAAAAATTGAGCTTCTCTCATAGCCTCTATTGCTAAGCGTGGCATATTCATCGTTGTAAAGGATAAATTACCTCTCCCCACAGAAGTACGTTTACCGTTGATATTATCAAAGACTCGTGTACGGCAACCCATTGTTGCTATCTCATTAAGATAACGCTTAGGGTCATCACTACGCCAATCTTCATGCTTGTTAAACTTGGTATCAAGGAAAACAAAATTCGGGAATAAGGCATGACTGGTTGTACGACAAGCTGCCACTAATAAATCAAAGTTTGGAGTTTCAAACTTAATATCACCACTCAGAGCGGCATCAAAATCTGCTACAGCTTTCTTATAATCAGACTCTGAATAATTAACTCCATCCTTTACCTTAAATATCTGAATAGGGAAAATAGGGATTTCTCCTTTACCTAATCCTTCAATAGTAGCAGAAAGCAATTCTCTAATCACCATACGTCCTTCTGCACTAGTATCCGTTCCGTAGTTGATAGAACTAAACACCACTTGGTTACCACCGCGAGAATGCATAGTATTGAGGTTATGGATAAAGCCTTCCATAGCTTGATGTGTATCCAGCTGAGTACGCTTATAGGCACTTCTGATACACTGCTCCAGTTCAATCTGCTTTAGATCTAGTCCGAAAGCATTTAGTTTTAAAGCCAAGAGTCTAGAAGGTTCTACTGCATCCTCAGAAAGAGGTAGCTGAGCTGAAATAATGATTTCTTTCAGTTCATCTTTCTTGAAAGGTACACCACCTAACTCCAAACAGAATGCAACCCTATCAACAATGTGCTTGTCATAACTCTTTCGTACACCCGGAGCCATGAAAAAGTCAAATGCTGGTATTGCTTGTCCTCCATGCTCTTCATTCTGATTTGTCTGAAAGACAATAGTTGCTAGAGTCGCATAACTCTGTATACTCTGAGGAGTACGAATACTTCCATTCTTTGTTTTAAATCCTCTCTCAAACAAATCTCCTAGATCATACTGCACACATGTCGCAGTCTTAGTAGGATAATAATCCAAATCATGAATATGGATAAATCCTTTAGCATGCGCTTCTGCATACTTAGGAGACAGCAAATACTTCATTGCATAGTCTTTGGTTACTTCTGAAGCAAAAGTCATCATTTGACCTGCAGGCGTATAAGCACTCATGTTTGCATTACCGAGATTGATATCGTTTTTTTCTATTGACACGATACCATCCATAGTATGCTTAAGTTTTGTACGCTTTTCTCGTTCGACTGTACGCCATTCTCGGTAGATGATATACTTCTTGGCAACAGCAGGATCAAACTTCATTAGCTCCCGTTCTACCTCATCTTGAATCATTTCTACCCCAATAGAGTCTAATCCTAGCCCTTGTACAGTCTCCAAGACCCTATGTACTAGAGCTTCTATTCTAGGGGCATCTTCACTAAGTCCTGTAGCTCGATAAGCCTTAGCTACAGCCCTATAAATTTTCGTAGAGATGAATTCTTCCTGACTACCATCTCGCTTAACTACATGCAGATTAGCATTCATATAATGTACTAAAAATGAATTTATTAAAACAATATTATCACGCTGTAAGAAGGAAATGTGTGGCGAACTACCTACCAATAGGTAATGGTTAGTCGTCGTACTTCCGTACTAAACAAAGGTATATTTCAGATACAAGAAAAGCAAACCTAAACTTAATAAAAAAACAACCCTCTTAATTGAGATTTAAACTTTAGAAAGTAGGCTATCAACTCCTTAACTCTTGATTCATCAGCTCTCTATAAAATAAAAGAAGATTGATTTAATATCTTCATTTAATCCTAAAAACTCAATCCCATTATAAGCTCTAAAAATATACCTACCTAATTGTAGGGATGAGGAAAGGGGGCCATCGCAATTGCGATAGCCCCCTTTCCTATTTTTTTTAGATTTAGCTCTATATTTTAGATATCTAGAGTTGCTGAAACAAAAGCTCTGCGTGGTTGCATAGGTCCATAGATATAAGTCGAAGCACGACCTGGTCCCATATCTGTGTCCTTCTGATAAGCATTGAATATATTTTGTACACCAAGGCTCAAACTTAGATTAACACCATGACTAAGCTCAAACTTATAGTTTACCTTGGCATCTACATCCATGAAAGGTTTGCTTTCTGCTAAATAAGCCTTACCCGGAATAACACCACGATAAAGTTGACCTTCATTTATATACTCAAAGCGACCATCTGCACCAGCTTTACTTACATCAGCATCACCGTACGCTTCATGAGGTACAAGCATTTTACCTGTATAAGTTGCAGAAACATTGAATGACAATTGCTTTGTAGGGCGAATTTCTCCAGTCAAATAACCATAAACATTAGGTGTACGTTCATATCGGCTAGTACTTACCTCCTTCTGTCCATTTGACTCATCTGCACCAACAATTACTTTAGGACTAGCATACAAGCTACGTTGTAAAGTTAGACCTGCCTGCATCTCAAATAGTCTACGATAAGCAATCTTTCCTTCAAAAGTTGCTCCATACACCTGAGCTTTACCATCCTTGTTATTTATAATTGTTCGTTGCTTAATCCCATCAACCTCTTTCTCTACTGGAGAAGCTACAAACTGATTCTTAATGCCTGTATAAAAACCTTCAGCCATCAGATTCACCTGCCAACTACCAATAGCCTTATACCAATCTACAGAAGCACTTAAGCTTTTAGAACGTTCTTCCTTAAGGTCTTTACTTAAAATACGAGCAATTGGACTACCTCCAGCAAGCTCTACATGCATTTCTTCATCAAAGAACTGAGGAGCACGGAAACCTTCAGAATAAGCTAAACGGAAACTAAGGTCTTTTATTGGGTTATAGCGTAGGTTGGCGCGAGGAGAGAATATCAATAGAGGATCAATACTTCTCTGATCATTTTGGCTTAGTAAGGTGTAATCAAAACGACCTCCTAGGAGGAAGTTAAATTTCTCAGTCTTATATTCCAGCTGAGTAAATTCAGATGTAGTCTTAACTACTTGGTCTATATTAGACCTACGGAATCCACTCTTATCATTTAAAGTAGAATAAGTCCCTTCTAACCCAAGAGTAAGGTCAACATTATATGGAAGCTTATGAATATAAGTTGCTCCAGCTTGTGCATCAAGCCCATTAGTTATACCGTCAGAAGTCAGACTTGTAAGAACCTTGTTGTAAGCTTCTTCACTAGTAGGATTTTCCTTAATGCTATTGAGCAGGTTAGCAGCAAAATCACCACCACCATAATAACTACGCCTTAGTACATGCTGAGCAGAAGCATACAGGCTCAAATTGTCTTTACCCGAACGAGAGCCTAAATCAAACTTAAGGCTACCGCCATTGATAAAATGCTGCAAATACTCTGCAATTTGAGCTTGATAAGGAGAATATTCTAAACGGTCTCCACCACGACGATATTCTTGCATAGAGCGATATTCTCCTGTGAGCTTAGAGTATAGACCTGTTTTATAATAAGCACGCACACCAAGAGAACGCTGTTTCAACTCTGGCATTTCTGTAAATCCATCGCCATCAACATCAACCCCATGACGAGCTGAATGTTGTCCGAAAGCCATCAGTGCAGCTCTGCGATCTTCACTTACAAGCGATGCATTGAAGCTAGTGGTACTCATTGGGCTTGAATAACCTTTATGCTCATCAAAGCTCGTTAAAGTTTGAGTAATCGAGCCCGATGAACGAAGAGGTTCCTTTGTGATGATATTGATAACCCCACCAATAGCACTTGAACCAAATAGAGCCGAGCCTCCACCTCTCATAACTTCTACTCGTTCAATCATAGAAGCAGGGATTTGTTCAAGACCATACACCCCAGCCAAAGCACTGAAGACAGAACGGCTATCAATGAGAATCTGAGAATAAGCTCCCTCAAGACCATTGATACGAACTTGGTTAAATCCACAGTTTTGGCAATTATCCTCAACGCGCAGACCTGGTTGGAAACGCAAGCCCTGACTTAGGTTTTCACTATGAGTCTTGATAAAAGTATCCGAACCTAGTACAGTAACGAGCGTTGGAGATAACTTACGCAATGTTTCTTGTCTATTAGCAGATACAACCACCCCCTGCAAATCAATACTCTGCTCTTGCATGTAAAGATCTAGGTGACGACGCTGACCATCTGTAATTGTAATATCCTGCGAAACGCTACCATAGCCCATAAAGCTTGCAACTAGTGTGTAGTTTCCTGCTGGAAGAGAATTAATTTTGTAATTCCCATTGTTATCGGTAGTTGTACCGACGGTCGTTCCCTTGATGATAATTTGGACATAAGGGATAGCTTCTCGAGTACGCTCATCGACGACAGAGCCGACGATGCTAGCTTTGCCCTTTCCTTGAGCTGATAAGGAAACAATCCCTATCAAGAAAAGACAACACAGAGCTAATAAAGATTTTAGTCTATTCATAATTATATAATTTGTTGGTTATATGCTTAAGTTATACTTCAGTCATAGATGAACTATGGCTATGCCATTCTAACTATATGGGTACAATAATCCCTTTTCTTACTAAAAAAATCTATTGATTTAGACGCATCTGCTAAGGTATTAGCTGAACGTTGCTCCAAGGAGTGTTGCGCTTAGAGCTTAGAGTGTTTATTTGAGGTCAATATTTGCCTAAAGAGGTAGAGAATTCTTCATATAATACATTCTGATGTGCGCAAAGATAAAGATTTCAATAGGAATACAACTAAAAGCTCTATAGAAATACCCAAATTAAGTCCATAAAATACCTACATATAGCGATATGCAAACGTTCATCATGGAAAGTTATGTAAGACCATTACAAAAACATACAACAGTCTTAAGAAGCTTACAAGAAAAATAACTATTTACAACACGCAGAAAATTGTACCTACGCTTCCTATTCTGCAAACCTCGGCGAAGTCTGTACAAACTACACGTGTAGTTTCTCTAAACTTCAGCTGTAATTTGTACAGACTACAGCTGAAGTCTCCACTTTTCTTCTTGAAGTATCTTTCTTTAGAACACACACCCCCAATCTTTCTAAGCAACTAGCGATTGAATTAGGAACAAATTCCACTTTTTTTTAATTTAATCTAAAATAAATTCAGTTTTTTAATAAGAAACTCAATCAAGATAGATATTCTTAATTTAAACACAACAAAACGCCAAAACGCAATTATTGATAGGTAAACCCCAAATTAATAGACAATTTAATAACAAGCACTACTTCTATTGATACATTCAGAATATGTTTATCTAAATTCTTATATTATCTTTGCGACGCATTTTTCAAAACGAAGCTCTACTTATAACAATTATGCGGAGCATCTGATATTAAGAAGAATTAGATATGAAGAAAGTAACAATGATGGCGATGAGCCTTGGTCTTCTGCTCTCAATAGGAGAAGCCCTTGCCGAAAAGCTCAACTCACCAACAAAGAAGCTTGAGATGAATTTCGAGCTGAATGAAGCTGGTGAACCTACATATAGCCTCAAGATGGCTGATGGAATACATCTTCCTTTGATGAAACATGGACTCCTGTTTGGGGCGAAGTGAAGAAAATTCGTAATAATTATAATGAGCTTGAAGTTCAACTTAGAAAGAAAGATACAGATAAGCTCCTAACTATTCGCTTCCGTCTTTATGATGATGGTCTAGGCTTCCGCTATGAATTCCCTGGTCGTCAAGGGCAAAACTTCCTAGTTGTTAAGCGAGAGCTTACAGAGTTTGCTCTACCTGGAGACATGAAGGCTTGGTGGATACCCGGGGATTATGACACTGAAGAGTACGATTTCACGACTAGTCGTTTGAGCGAAGTTCGTGGTCTCTTTGACAAGGCTTACACGGCAAACTGCTCTCAAGCAGCTTTCAGCAAGACAGGTCTTCAGACTCCACTCCAGCTGAAAAGTGATAACGGAGCCTATATCAATATCCATGAAGCAGCATTGATTGATTTCCCTGCAATAAATGTAAATCTGAATGATAAGACTTTCGTGCTTAATACGGAACTTACTCCAGATGCAAAGGGGGATAGAGGTCATATCGCAGCACCATTCAACACACCTTGGCGTACAATCATCGCTAGTAAGGATGCTCGTGATATCCTTGCGAGCAAGCTAACATATAACCTTAATGAGCCTTGTGCGTATAAAAATACAAGCTGGATTAAGCCTATTAAGTATATGGGAGTATGGTGGGAAATGATCACCGGCAAGGGCTCTTGGGCTTATACAGATGAAGTTCCATTTACTAAGCTAGGAGTTACAGACTACTCTAAGGCTAAACCTAATGGTAAGCACTCAGCAAATACTGAACGAGTTAAGTACTACATTGATTATGCAGCTAAGCATGGTTTTGATGCTATTCTTGTTGAAGGTTGGAATGTTGGTTGGGAAGACTGGTTTGATCTCTCTAAGGATGATGTATTTGACTTCATAACGCCTTATCCAGACTTTAATGTAGCAGAACTACGTGACTATGGTAAGGCTAAAGGAGTTAAGATTATCATGCACCACGAAACCTCTGGCTCTATTCGTAACTATGAGCGTCACATGCATGACGCCTATCAGTTCATGAAGGACAATAACTATTCGGCAGTAAAGAGTGGTTATGTTGGAAATATGATTCCACGAGGAGAACACCACTATGGTCAATATATGGTTAATCACTACCTCTATGCTGTAAAGGAAGCTGCTAAGTATGACATCTCCGTTAACGCACATGAGAGTGTACACATGACAGGCTTGAGCCGCACTTATCCAAACCTCTTAGCTCAAGAAAGTGCTAAGGGGCAAGAGTATCAAGCTTTTGGAGGAAATAATGGTAACCACATGACTATCCTTCCTTTTGGTCGTCTTATTGGAGGTCCTATGGACTATACCCCAGGTATCTTTGAAACAGATATGACAAAGCTTAATCCTGATAACAAAAATCAGATTAAAGCAACTATTGCAAACCAACTAGGAACATATCTTACTATGTACAGCCCTCTACAAATGGCAGCAGACTTACCTGAGAACTACGACCGCTTCCAAGATGCATTCCAGTTCATCAAGGATGTTGCTGTTGATTGGGATGATAGTAAGTATCTTGAAGCAGAACCAGGTGAGTACGTAACTGTTGCTCGTAAGGCAAAGGGAACAGATAAGTGGTTTATTGGGAATGTAGCAGGACTCAATGGTCATAAGAGTAACATTACTCTAGACTTCCTAGATGCAGGCAAGACCTATACTGCGACCATCTATGAAGATGGCAAGAATGCTAGTTTCGATAAGAATCCACAAAGCTACAATATCCGCAAGATTAAGGTTAAGAAGGGCAGCAAGCTCTCTATCACTTCAGCTCGCGGTGGTGGTTATGCAATCTCAATTATACCTAACGCATAAGTTTTGTATTAAGTAATGGACTATGGGAGGGTTATTCCCTCCCATTTCTATCCTTGAAAGATTAATAAATATTCATATATGGACATGTTTAATTTTTGTTCAAGAGCTGGCAAGGTTGCTCTAGCGTCTACGCTTGTAGTTTCTGCGCTCCAAGCACAACAAACAGCTGTACGAGGTACAGTAGTTGATGCAAAGGGAGAGCCAGTTATTGGTGCTACAGTGCGCCTTAAAAACAACTCAGGTGTCGGTACAGTGACGGACTTTGATGGGAAGTTCTCACTTAATGCTCCTCGTGGGGCTGTACTTGTTGTAAGCTACATTGGCTATACAACACAAGAAGTACAAGCTGCCGGTGCTCAACACCTCAATGTTATTCTTCAAGAAGACAACAAGAGTCTTAAGGAAGTTGTCGTTATCGGTTATGGTTCGCTTCAGAAGAAAGACCTAACTGGTTCTGTAACGAGCATTAGTGACAAGAACTTCCAGAAAGGAGCTATCTCTACTCCAAGTGAACTGCTTGTAGGTAAGGTAGCAGGTGTACAAATCACATCTAACGGTTCTCCGGGTGCTGGTAGTACTATACGTATTCGCGGTGGAGCGTCTCTTAATGCCAGCAATGACCCACTAATCGTCATTGATGGAGTACCTGTAGACAATAGTGCGGCAAGCGGAGCTCCTAGCGTACTAAGTACAATCAACCCACAGGATATCGCCTCTATGAACGTCCTCAAGGATGCATCAGCTACAGCTATCTATGGTAGCCGTGCATCTAATGGTGTCATCATCATTGAGACCAAGAAGGGTAAGATGGGTCAGAATATGCAAATCAACTTCTCTACAGCCAACTCTCTTGCTGAGGCTAGCCGTCGTGTAAGTATGCTTAATGCAGATGAATTCCGTGCATTAGTTAAGGCTCGTGGAGATAAGCGCTATACAGATTTGCTAGGTACAGCTAATACAGACTGGCAAGATGAGATTTATCGTCTAGCTTTCGGTACTGACAATAACCTAAGCATTAGCGGTTCTACTAAGAACATGCCTTACCGTGCTTCAGTTGGACTCTATCACCAAGAAGGAGTACTCAAGACTGACGCTATGCAGCGCTTCAGCCAAAGTTTCTCGCTCAATCCTAAATTCTTTGACAACCATCTGAGCGTAGACCTCAATCTTAAGCTTTCACTTACTCGCAATCGTTTCGCAAACAAGGGTGCTATTGGAAGTGCAGTAACTTTTGACCCTACTCAACCAGTTTATGCTAACGGCATGGAAGCTTATGGTGGATACTTCACTTACCTAGACGCTAACAATGAGCCTAATATATTGGCTCCCTATAACCCTGTAGCTTTACTTAACCAAAAACAAGACATTAGCTCTGTTTTCCGTTCTCTTGGAAATGTAAAGTTTGACTATAAGCTACACTTCTTCCCAGACCTTAAATTTAATCTTAACCTTGGTTACGATTATACTGCAGGTAGTGGTCGTGTATTTGTCCCTGCAAATGCTGCTTTTGAATGGAGACGCTCACCTATCAATGGTCAAGGTGGTACAAATGAGAGTTATACTCAGCAGAAGCGCAATCTACTCTTAGACTTCTATGCAAACTATAACAAAGAGATTGCTGTACTGAAGAGTCGTGTAGATTTGATGGCAGGTTATTCGTATCAAGACTGGAAGACATACACTTACAACAAGCCTAGTTACACAGCTGCAGGTGTAATGATTCCTAATACAACACCTGTATATGCGAATGACTATCCTCAGAATACACTAGTATCATACTATACACGTTTAAACTGGAGCTTACTTGACCGCTATGTATTTACTGCTACAGTACGTACAGACGGTTCTAGTAGATTTAGTAAAGAAAATCGTTGGGGTGTTTTCCCATCACTTGCATTAGCTTGGCGCATCAACCAAGAAGGTTTCTTACGTAACGTAAAAGCACTCAATGATCTGAAGCTACGTTTAGGATATGGCGTTACAGGTCAGCAAGATGGTATTGGTGACTATTCATATATTCCGGGTTACTATCTCAGCTCTAATACTCAAAGCTATCAGTTAGGAAATACATTCTACAATATGTATCGTCCAGCTGCTTATGACCAGAATATTAAGTGGGAGCAGACAGATACGTATAATGCAGGTTTAGATTTTGGCTTCTTCAACAATCGCCTATCAGGTAGTATCGATGTTTACTTTAAGAAAACCAAGGACCTCTTAAATACAATTCCAGTACCAGCAGGTTCAAACTTTGGTAACCTGATTACGACAAACGTCGGTAACATTGAGAACAAGGGTATTGAATTGACACTGAATGCAACTCCTATTCAAGGAGATAAATTCTCTTGGGATTTAAGCTATAACCTTACTATCAATCGCACTAAGATTACTAAACTGAACGCAGTAGAAGACCCTAAATATCTTGGTGTACCTGCTGGTGGTATCGCTGGTGGTAATGATAACACTATTCAGATTCACTCTGTTGGTTACGAACCGTACACATTCTTCGTTTACAAGCAGCTCTACAATGCCGATGGCTCAGCTATTGAAGGCGCTTATGCAGACCTTAATAACGATGGTGTCATCAATGAGCGTGACCGTTATCATTACAAGAGCGCTTCTCCAAAGGCAATGATGGGTCTATCTACGACATTTACTTACGGTAAATGGAGTTTATCAGGAGCTCTTCGTGCTAGCCTAGGTAACTACATCTATGACAATGTTACGAGTGATAAGGCTATCTATGGTTCTATCTTGAGCCCTAACAATTTGTTAGCAAATGCACCTAGCACAATTTATAGTTCTGCTCGCGAAATCAAGGATGACAAGCAATTACTATCGGATTTCTACTTGCACAACGCTTCATTCCTCAAGATGGATAATGTCTCTCTGAGCTATGACTTTGGTAAAATTTCTAGAGGTATTAGCTTGAGAGCTTCAGCAACTGTGCAGAATGTATTTACTCTAAGTAATTATAAGGGTATCGACCCTGAGCGTGGTATTGACAACAATCTCTACCCTATGCCTCGTACCTATTCGCTCAATCTAGCATTCACTCTTTAATTGATGCCGAATTATGAATATTAATATGAATAAGAAAACACTTACGGTACTTGGTCTTGCCATGATGCTTGGCTTAAGCTCTTGCCACGCTGACCTTGACCGCATGCCCACAAACATAACTACAGCCGAAAAAGTGTATTCAACACCTGAGGGTGTAAAGCAGTCTCTTGCAAAGGTATATGGTACTTATGCTATACCCAATGGAGATGTTCAAGGTCAGAATGAAGACTTTACAGACTTTGTACGTAGCTTCTATAACCTTCAAGAGCTCCCCACAGATGAGGCTATTTGTGCCTGGAATGATAATGGTATCCGTGATTTCCACAACCTTTCTTGGTCTAGCTCTAATCCTTATGTGAAGGGTCTATTTTATCGCTCTACTGTACAAATTAAATTTGCTAATGAGTTCCTTAAGAATACTGCAGGTAGAGCCAATGAGCCTACTATTAAGCAGTATCGTGCTGAAGCTCGTTTCATTCGAGCTTTTCAGAACTGGGTACTTATGGATATCTATGGCAATCCTCCGTTTATCTCTGAAGACCTGCCTGTAGGTAGTGTAGCACCACTGCAGATACAACGTGCAGATTTATTTAAATACGTAGAAAGTGAATTAAAGGCAATTGAAGCGGACCTTGCAGAACCTAAAGCCAATGAATATGGACGTGCAGACAAGGCTGCCGCTTGGGCTCTACTTGCTCGCCTATACCTCAACGCTGAAGTGTATACAGGTACAGCACGTTATGCAGACGCAGCGACTTACGCAGAGCGTGTAATAACTTCGGGCAAGTATTCTTTGGGTTCAGATTATAGTAATCTTTTCAAAGCTGATAATGAAACAAGTCCTGAAACTATCTTATCAGCAAATTATGATGGTCTTAAAACTCAAGTATTTGGTGGACTAACATTCATCATCAATGCCGCTAGTAATGGAGAGGCTGCTAAGGCATTGAACATTAACTGGAGTGTTGCCGGATGGGGTGGTAATCGTGCAACTAAGGAGTTTGCAAATCTCTTCCCTATTGGAGATAAGCGCATACTCTTTGGTGCAGTAACCCCAGAAATTAACGATGTATCTAAATTCGCTGAAGGTTATTGGGTTTATAAGTTCCGTAATGTAACTTCTAAGGGAGAAGCTGGTAAGCATAGTACTTTTGTTGATACAGATATGCCACTATTCCGCTTAGCTGAGATGTACCTCATCTATGCAGAAGCTGCTGCTCGTGGTGCTGCAGATAAAACGAAGGGACTTAACTACATTAACCTAGTACGCTCTCGTGCTGGTATCTCTCCTCTATCTGCTAGTGGACTTACTCCTCGTGAAGTTTTAGATGAACGTGGACGTGAGCTCTATTGGGAAGGACATCGCCGTACCGACCTTGTTCGCTTCAACCTATTAACATCTAATAGTTATCTATGGACTTGGAAGGGTAATGTCATTGGTGGACGTGGTGTCGACAGCAAGTACAACATTTACCCTCTACCTGCTGATGATGTACAAGCCAATACAAACCTCAAACAGCATACAGGTTACTAATCTCTTAATAAATAGTCTAGGATAGGGCTTAAATCTCTATCCTAGGCAAGTGAATAAAAGATATGAATAAGAAAATTTTAATCATGCGCTCGATGCTAGCTCTATGCCTAATGACTGGAGCTCTTGCTTCGTGCGACAAAGATGAAGATAAGATTGTTGTTACAGCTTCGTCTCTTGCTACACCTAAGGTTAGTGCGACAACCGTAGCAATTGACCCTGAGCAACTATCAGCTACAGCCCTTACCCTCACTTGGGATAAGGTTAATTTCACTCCTAGTAGTATCCTTGCTAAGAATGATATTGTAATTAGTGTAGAAGGTAAGACTCCAATTATATTTCCAGTAGGAGAAGGTACTAGTCATTCTTTCACAGCACAAGCCCTTAACGAAATCTTAATTGAGCAGTTTAAGCTTACTCCAGGAAAGGCTACGCCTATATTATTCACAGTACGCACTTATCCAAACAATGGGAATACGCCTGCTCAACCAAGTGGTTCTTCTCTTGCTGTTTCACAGCCTGTAACCGTTACGATTACTCCAGCAGCTGTTGTAACAGAAACACCTAATTTCTATTTCGTTGGTAAGGGTCTTGGTTCTACAGAATGGAATGTTGGCTACAATGGTTATCCATTCTTTAAGAATACAGCTGATGCTAAGGAATATACCTACACAGGTTTATTCCAAGCTAATACTGAATTCAAACTTGTAAGCGAAACAGGCCTTGGAGATTGGTCTAAGGCTTATGGTTTAGATGGCACTAAGATTGCTGAGAATAAGGGTGGCAACATCAACAGCATCAGTGCTGCAGGTTACTATACAATAGTTATCAATCCTACTACAGGAAGTATCTCAGTAGAACCTTACGCTACAGGAGCCACTGCAGACACTTACAATAAGATTAGTGTGATTGGTAGTACTGTTGGCGGCTGGGATGTAGCTAACGATGTTCTCCTAGAAAAATCAAGTTATAATCCTCATATTTGGTTTAAGGGAAATGTAGAACTCAAGACAGGAGAACTCAAGTTCCGTGCAAACCAAAGTTGGGATAAGAACTGGGGAGGACAAAAGAATTCATTCCCTGCTGGTGTATCAAACTCAGGTGATAACATCCAAGTTCCAGCTAAGTACGCTGGTACTTATGATGTTTTCTTCAATGACCTAACTGGTCACTATCTCTTCCGTAAGGTAAACAAGTAGGTAGTGATTTACCTTTAACTCAATAAAGCCTCGACTCTATGATACAAGAGTTGAGGCTTTTCTCTAGCCCTTCTCCTAAATAGCTTATTATCGTTGCGCAAAGTTATATCAGTAAATACACGTAAATACTTTAGTAAGTATGCGTAAACACTTTAGTGAGTACACGTAAATACTTCAGTGAATACGCGTACTTAAATTTGTAAGTACGTAGCACTTTCTGGAGACTTCAGCTAAAGTCTGTACAGACTACGGCTGAAGTTTGTACAGACTACACGTGTAGTCTGCAAAAACTACGGCGAGTGCTCAACTTTAGTGCGCACACATCGATATTTACTTGTACTAACTTAAAACTTTTAGGCTCTTAAAAAGCATAGATTTCTCTGAAAAGTAATGAGCAATTGTTTATATTTTTACCCTGATACTATCCATATTTATCTCTAATAAATTGCTATCTTTGTGATACAATATATAGCTTAAGATATGAAGTTTACAGTATCTAGTGCTGAACTATACAGCCATCTACAAATAGTTGCTAAAATTATCAGTAACAAGAGCGTTCAAGTAATTCCTGTACTTGACAATATCCTCTTCGAACTAAATGGAGACCACATACAATTAGCGTCTGCCGATTTAGCCAATAGACTTACTACAACTGTTGCTATACAAGGAGAGCCAGCTCATGGTTCATTCATGGTTGCACACCGCCCAATACTTGAGTTTCTTAAGGAGCTTCCAGACCAACCTCTAACTATAGAGGTAAAACCTGAGGCTGGTTATAGTGCTCGTATGGAATACAGCAATGGTCATTTTGAGTTCACTGCACTCAACGCAGATTCTTTCCCTGAAGATATTGACATGACAAAAGAAGCACATCAAATAAAGCTTGTAGCTTCTAGAATGCTGGCAGGGATAAATGCGACTAAGTTTGCGGCTAGTACCGATGAGCGTAGACCTATCATGACGGGCGTCTTGATGGACTTCAAGGAAGACGCACTCTTTTATGTAGCATCCGATGGTCGCTATCTTGTTCGTTATACAGATAATACAGTTAAGCAAAATTTCACAGCGCAAGTTTGCATTCCTAGCAACATTTGTTCTCTGCTCAGCGGTTCCCTACTCCCTAAAGAGGATGGAGAGGTTATGATATCATTTGATGCTAAGCGCATACAAATTACACTTACAGGATACACGCTTACAGCTCGTCTACTAGAGGGAAAATTCCCAAATTATAATTCGGTAATTCCTCCTAGCAGTCCTTATGATGTGACAGTAAACAGAGAAGCTCTTCTCTATGGTAGCCGACGTGTCGCAAGCTGCGCGAGCAAAGCGAGTAAACTTATTCTTCTGAATATTCAAGACAACAAGCTTAAGCTTCAGTCTAAAGACCTAGACTTCTCTATTGCAGGAGAAGAAACGATCCCCTGCTCTGTCAGTGAAGCACAGCATAACATCCGCATAGGCTTTGATTCGGAGCTACTAGGGCAAATACTCGGTAGCATGAATGCTCCTGAGGTAACACTTTCTCTTGCAGATCAAACTAGAGCTGGGATAATTCGCCCATCAGAAGAACTTGAAGGAACAGAGACACTATCGCTTCTCATTCCTATTAAACTTCTTAGCGACAACTAACTATGCAACTCTCTCTAGCTAGACCTGCTATTGTATTCGACCTAGAAACAACAGGCACCTCAATTTCGCTTGACCGCATCATTGAGTTATCTGTAATCAAGATATATCCAGACGGGAGCGAAGAAACTAAGACTCGGCGCATCAATCCTGGCATGCATATACCAGAGGCTAGTACAGCCGTACATGGCATTACCGATGAGGATGTAAAAGATTGTCCTAGTTTTGCCCAAATTGCTAAAGACCTATTCCGCTGGATAGAAGGATGTGATTTGATAGGATTTAATTCAAATAGATTTGATGTACCTATGCTTGCAGAGGAGTTTCTACGTGCAGGCATTGACCCCAAGTTTAATGAATGCCATCTTGTAGATGTTCAGGTCCTTTTCCATAAAATGGAGCCCCGTAACCTATCTGCAGGGTATAAATTCTACACGGGTAAAATCCTTGAAGACGCTCATTCAGCCGAAGCGGATACAAGAGCGACCTATGAGATTTTACAAGCTCAGCTAGACCGCTATTCCGAGGATCTAACAAATGACATCATGAGTTTATCTGAGGCATCTTCTTACAGAAAAATGGTTGACTATGCTGGTGTACTAGCTTATAATGATGAAGATGTTATTATCCTCAATATCGGCAAATACAAAGGGCAAGCTCTTCGGTCCGTACTTGAGCATGACCCAGGGTATTACAATTGGGTCATGAGAGGAGATTTCACATTAGATACAAAGAAGTGGTTTACACGTATCTATAATGAAATGAAGCAATAAATTCAGATAGAATGAGTAGCTTAAACGGCAAACACATAGTACTAGGAATAACGGGAAGCATCGCTGCATATAAAGCAGCGGTGCTTACTCGCTTATTTATCAAAAAGGGTGCAGAGGTGCAAATCGTCATAACCCCTGCAGGTAAGGAATTCATTACACCTATCACCCTATCAGCTCTAACAAGTAAGCCCGTCATCAGCGAATTTTTCTCTGGGAAAGACGGCACATGGAATAGCCATGTGGACATCGGTCTTTGGGCAGACTTGATGCTCATCGCACCTGCCACGGCATCTACTATCGGCAAGATGGCTCATGGGATAGCCGACAATATGCTATTGACAACTTATCTCTCGATGAAGGCTCCCGTATTCATAGCTCCAGCAATGGACCTTGATATGTACAAGCATCCTTCTACGACAGATAACTTAGCCTTACTAGAGCAACGAGGAAATCATATTATCGAAGCTCAATCAGGCTTCCTTGCAAGTCATCTTGAAGGTAAGGGGCGCATGGAAGAGCCAGAAGAAATTGTACGACAAGTAGAAGAATTCTTTGACAAGCAACAAAAGCTAAAGGGTAAGCACGTGCTCATCACAGCTGGACCTACTCATGAAGCAATAGATCCAGTACGTTTTATTGGGAATCACTCTACAGGTCGCATGGGTATTGCCCTTGCTGAGGCTTATGCACGCAAAGGAGCTAGCGTAACACTTGTGCTAGGGCCGTCAAGCTTAAAAGCAGATGCAGATAATATCAAGACAATAAATGTTACCTCTGCTCTAGAAATGCTAGAGGCTACTCAAGAATATATTGCCACTACTGATATTGCTATTTTCACCGCTGCTGTTGCCGATTATCGCCCTAAGCTCCAATACAACGAAAAGATAAAACGAGAAGAAGGAGATAACTTAGAACTGGTTTTAGAGAAGAACCCAGATATCGCAGCGACAATGGGCAAACAGAAGAAAGAGCATCAATACTTTGCTTGCTTTGCCCTGGAAACAAATAGTGGTGAAAAAGAAGCCCTGCGCAAGATGAAAGCCAAGGGTATGAATGCTTGTATCTTAAACTCTCTAACCAATCAAGGAGCTGGATTTGGACACCCTACCAACAAGATTAGTATTTACAGTACTAATCAAGCACCTTACCACAGTGAACTAAAGAGCAAAACACTTATCGCCGAAGATATTATTAAGTACATAGCTCAAGATTATGCTTAACACCCTTATCGTACGAAATTTTGTCTTAATAGATAAACTTGTCCTTGACTTTAAATCTGGATTTACAGCAATAACAGGTGAGACGGGGGCAGGTAAAAGTATTTTGCTCGGTGCTATCGGTCTTCTTATGGGACAGAGAGCCGATAGTTCAAGCGTACGACCAGGGAGCGATAAGTGTATCATAGAAGCTCATTTTGATAGTATCAATAACGCTATCCTTAAGATACTTGAGGAAGAAGACATTGATATTGACAATGATGAACTTATTATTCGTCGAGAAATATCAACCCGAGGGAAAAGCCGTGCTTTTGTCAATGATACACCTACTTCGCTCACGACATTGAAGGCGCTAAGTGAACATTTAATTGATATTCACTCTCAGCACAAGAATTTACTTCTTGGAGATGCTCATTTCCAGCTCTCTGTCCTTGATTTGTACGACAATCTCACTCCCCTTCTAAATCAATATACGGCCTGCTACAACGAGTATAAGTCAATAGCCAAAGCTCTCAATGCAGCCAAAGAAGCTGCTATAGAATTAGCCAAAGAAGAGGATTACTTAAGTTTCCAGTACAATCAACTAGAAGAAGCTCACCTTCGAAAAGGAGAGCTTAAATTTATTGAGGACGAAGGACATATGCTTAGTCACGCTTTAGATATCAAAAGCGGTCTTGATAGAGCGCATTCTGCTCTTGATAACGATGAGCAAGGGACCATCCAAACGATAACAACGGCAATTGATAGTCTGCACACTATCCAACGTTATTATTCAGAAGCTGAGCATTTAATTGACAGACTCAAAAGTCTTAAAATAGATATTCGTGATATCTCGGCTACACTAGAGCAAGAGCAAGAGCGTATCGAGTACGACCCAGAACGTCTACAAGTCGTTGAACAAAGATTAGACCTTCTGAATAGTCTACTATCTAAACATGGCGTTCAAACTATTGAAGAACTGATTGATGTACGTGACCAAATAGCTTCTAGATTAGAGAGTATCAATTCCTCTGATGAGCATATAAAGGAACTTGAAAATCGCCTAGAGCTTGTACACGAGCAAACAAAAAAACTAGCAGACGAACTGCACGAGAAACGCATGCGTGCAGCTCAAGCTATCGAAAGCTCTCTTATTGCCCAAGTCAAAGAATTAGGAATACCATACCTCCAGTTTCATATTGACATTCAGAAAAGCAATAATCTGAATACAACAGGTTGCACATTAGTGACATATCTATTTTCAGCAAACAAGGATATTGAGCCTGAACCTGTCGCAGACATTGCTTCCGGAGGTGAAATCTCACGCCTTATGCTCAGCATTAAGTCACTAATAGCTGATAGGCGTAGTCTTCCGACGATTATTTTTGACGAAATTGATACCGGTGTATCTGGGGATATAGCCGATAAGATTGGTACAATACTACAATCTATGGGTGAAAGTATGCAAGTGATGGCTGTTACTCACCTACCTCAAATAGCTGCAGCAGGAGGACACCATATTTACATATACAAAGAGCATGGCGAAGATAGTACACTTAGCCATATCAAATATTTAGAGCCAGCTGAGCGTATTGAAGAAATAGCTCGTATGCAGAGTGGAAATAATCTAAACAGTATTACACGTGCAGCAGCTCAAGAATTACTTACTAAGAATCATAATAAACAACCTAAATGAGTAGAAACAAATTAATATACGGCACACACTCTATCCTTGAAGCACTTGATGCGGGGAAAGAGATAGATAAAATCTTCATTAGAAGAGGTCTTAAGACTGATGAAACTCAGCAGGTAGCACGTATTGCTCGCGAGCGTGTAATCCCAATGCAATATGTTCCCTCAGAGAAACTCGATAGGCTTACGACTAAGAACCACCAAGGAATAGTTGCCTTTATAGCTGAAATTGAATATACTTCACTAGAACAACTTATTCCAATCATATACGAAGAAGGTCGTGCGCCATTCTTTGTTATCTTGGACGGTATCACAGACGTGCGAAATTTTGGAGCAATTGCGCGTACCGCAGAATGTACGGGAGTCGATGCCATCATCATACCCGATAAAGGTAGTGTGAGCGTTACTGGAGATGCGATTAAGACTTCAGCAGGAGCCTTACACCGAGTAGCCGTTTGTAGAGTTAGCTCTATCTCGCACACGATTAGAATGCTTCAAGATAATGGCATAAAGGTTGTGACTGCAAGTGAAAAAGCAAGTACGACCTATACAGAAGAAAGCTTACAATACCCTTGTGCCATTGTGATGGGTAGCGAAGAGGTGGGACCTAGTGAAGATACCATTCGTCTATCAGACAGCCTCATTCGCATTCCCCAAGTAGGAAGCATTGGTTCTCTTAATGTATCAGTTGCCGCTGGAGTTATTCTCTACGAATGCTTGCGACAAAATAGCTAAACTATGCGTATTAAGCTCTATGCCGACAATCCCAATTATAGAGATGTCAAACTCATTGTAGATGCACTCCGCTCAGGAGAAGTAATTATTTGCCCTACAAGTAGCGGTTATACTTATGTTTGTGATGCCTTGCAGACCAGAGCAGTAGAAACTCTCTGCAAAATCAAACGTATAGACCCAAAGAAAAAGGCTCTTTCTTTGCTCTTCAAGGATATGAGCCAATTATCGGAGTACTGCAAGCTCTCTGACGATGCATTCAAATTTATCCGAGAGCACACGGGCGAGTTTACTTTTATCTTACCGCCAGCATCTACACTACCTAAAATCTTTAAACATCGCAAAGAAGTTGGCGCTAGACTTGATGAAAATCCTATTTGCAAACTTATTATTTCAGAGTTAGGCAATCCTCTCATCACCTCTTCGCTTCCGATAGAAGATGAAGATCCTGAGTATGCAACAGACCCAGAGCTTGTTGAAGAACGGTTTGGCTGGGAAGTAAGCCTAATCTTAGATAATGGGATTTGTGGTAATGGTCCTACTACAATCATTGATTGTACCAAGGAACCGTTTGAGATTGTCAGACAAGGGCAAGGGCTTATCTAATAATCTATAATCCATACAGATAAATTTCATAATGTACGATATAAATAAAGTGCGCGAAGATTTTCCCATTCTGGGTCGCACTATACACAAGAAGCCCCTTATCTATCTTGATAATGGAGCTACTACACAAAAGCCCAGTACTGTACTCGAAGCTATGCAACGAGTATATACGGAGCATAATGCAAACGTTCACAGAGGAGTACACACACTCAGTAGAGAAGCAACAGAACTACATGAAGCGTCAAGACTACGTGTGGCACGCTTCATCAATGCTCCTAGTGAAAAGCAAATTATCTTCACACGAGGAACAACTGAAAGCATTAACCTTGTTGCTACATGCTTCGGAGAGCAATTTCTTTCTTCCGGAGACGAAGTCGTTATTAGTGCTATGGAGCATCATGCCAACATTGTTCCTTGGCAAATGATTTGCGCTCGTAAAGGAGCCAAGCTACGTGTTATTGAGCTTACAGAGCAAGGCGAACTAAACATCGAACACTTCTTAAGCTTACTTAATGAACACACTAAGATTGTTGCAATCAGCCATATTAGCAATGTACTAGGAACAGTTAATCCTGTAGAAGAAATTATTAAGTGCGCTCATGATAGAGATATTCCCGTTCTTGTTGATGGAGCGCAAGCGATTGCTCACACAAAGGTTGATGTCCAAAAGCTAGGAGCAGACTTCTATGTGTTTAGCGGACATAAGATATATGGACCAACGGGAATAGGAGTGCTTTATGGTAGAGAAGACCTTCTTGAGGCTATGCCTCCCTATATGGGCGGAGGTGAAATGATTGCTAAGGTTACGTTCAAAGAAACGACTTACAACGAGTTGCCTTACAAATATGAAGCAGGAACACCCGATTACGTTGGAACAGTTGGGCTTGCTGCAGCTCTTGATTATGTAGAGTCTATAGGGCTAGAAGACATTGCTAAGCACGAAGAAGACCTACTGCATTATGCTAGTGAACGTTTAATTCAAGAATTTCCCAAGGCTTATATACTTGGGAATTCAAAGAATAAAGCCGGAGTATTGTCATTTGGCATAGGCAATATCCATGCTTTCGACCTTGGGACATTACTTGACCAACTAGGTATTGCTATACGTACTGGGCACCATTGTGCTGAACCTTTGCTTAATTATTATGGCTATACATCTATAGCTAGAGCATCTTTTGCTCTCTATAATACCCGTGAGGAAGTAGATAAATTCATTGAAGCCTTACACCGAATAAATGCAATGCTTGAACTATGATTTCAATAGAAGAATTATATCAAATATATCTCCAGCATCCTATAATCTCTACGGATAGTCGCAAAATAACTAAGCAATGTTTATTTTTTGCCTTATCTGGAGAACGCTTTGACGGTAATCAATTTGCACTATCTGCCATCGAGCAAGGCGCAGCTTATGCTATTGTTGATAGCGAAGATTTACCTGAGCATCCTCAGCTATTACATGTAGAGGATACCTTGCTTGCATTGCAAGAGCTTGCCGCACTTCATCGTGCTACACTCTCTAAACCAGTCATTGCTATAACAGGTACAAATGGCAAGACTACAACGAAAGAGTTGGTAGCCCAAGTTCTCTCATCGACTTTCAATATACTCTATACTGAAGGTAATCTGAATAATCATATCGGTGTACCTCTTACTCTACTCAGACTCAAAGATGAGCATGATTTTGCAATCATTGAGATGGGAGCAAGCAAACCCGGAGATATTGATGAGCTTTGCCAAATAGCGCAACCTAATTATGGGATTATTACGAATATCGGAGAAGCTCATCTAGAAGGCTTTCAGAGTATCATCGGTGTAGAGCGTACCAAGGGAGAGCTTTATGCTTGGCTAAAAGAACATGACGGCAAGATTATACGTAAAGAAGACGATGAACGACTTGCTCGTCTAGGAAAAGGAATACCTTCTGTGACCTATGGTCAAAGCTCTAATGCAGTCATACAAGGGAAGCTATCCGAGCAAAATGGTATTTTTCTTGCGTTCCAATGGTCTGCCCTTGCAATTAACATCGGTATACAAGAGCAAACTACTCAACTAGTAGGAGCTTATAATCTTGATAATGCCCTAGCAGCAATATCTCTAGGTTTATTCTTTGGAATAGAACCTAGTAAGATAGTTGAATCTATCGCAGCATATAAGCCACAAAATAGTCGTTCCCAATTTATTCTGACAAAGCTCAATAACAAGCTAATCGCTGATGCCTATAACGCTAATCCTAGCAGTATGCGTTCAGCCATTACTAACTTTCAGCAGTTATCAACTGAACTTAGAAAGACACTCATACTTGGGGATATGAACGAACTTGGAGCTTCTAGTGAAGACGCCCACCACTCTATCTTCAATAACCTTATTGAGCCTATGCTTTCCGAGAACTGTCAGGTTATACTTTGTGGACCAATATGGACTAAGCTCCTCTCAAGTGATACACGAGTTACACGCTATGCTAGTGCGTCAGAACTGCATGATGCTCTATCTTTAGAGCCTATAACCGATGCATTCATCTTACTTAAGGGTTCGCATGGGATTCAGTTAGAAAAAATCATCAATGATTTGTAATGAGTGGAAGTAATCACTTAACTCAAGAACTAAAACAAGAACAAGGGCTAAACTTAAGTCCAATACAATTGCTTGCCTCTAGATTAGTGGAACTAACTAATCTAGAGCTTGCTGCTCGTATAGAGCACGAGCTAGAGGACAATCCCGCTCTTGAAGAAGGGAGTTCGGAAGAGAAACTAAAAGACGAGACATCTGAAGATAGTTCAAACGACGAAGACCAAGATTGGGAGCTTGGCGAGTACGCTTCCGAAGATGACATACCCTCCTATAAGCTACAAGAGCTACAAGAACGCCAAAGCTTTAGGGAAGAAATCCCCTTTGCATCATTTCAGCCCTCTCTAGACAGCCTTTTACTTGAGCAGCTATTCATGGAGGGTTTAAGAGATGAAGACGAAGATTTAGCCCGTTATATCATTGGGAATATCTCGGCAGATGGTTATCTCACACGAGACGCTCAAGACCTACAAGATGACCTTATTTTCAAATTAGGGATAGATGTTTCCCTTGAAAAGATAGAGCAACTTATTGCTCAAATCAAGACACTAGACCCTGCAGGGATAGGAGCTAAAGATTTACAAGAATGTCTTCTACTCCAAATAGAGAGGCTTAGCACCAATGAGCATGATGATTGGACAAAAAATGCCAAGCTAATGCTAACTCAATACTATAATGATTTCAAAGCTAAGAATTACGAAGCTCTTTGTCGTCATATAGGTATTAGCCGAGAAGAATTATCCGACTTGTATGCACATATTGCTCATCTCAATCCCAAACCAGGCTCTAGTCTTGGAGATGAAGGAAGTGATAAAATGATGCACTATCGTCCAGACTTTATTATACATGAAGAAGATGATGGTGAACTCTCTCTATCCATTGTAGGCGAACAAGAAATCCGCCCCTTAAGACTTAATCGAATGTATCAGGAGATGCTTGAAGTTAGTCTTACAGAGTCTAATCTTCGCAAACAGAAAGAAACACATAACTTTCTTAAGCACAAGATAAGTCAAGCACAATGGTTTATTGAAGCGCTATCTATGCGACAGAATACACTCCGAAAGACCATGCTTGCTATCATGAAGAGACAGGATAATTTTCTTCGTAGTGGTGATATTCTTGACCTCAAACCCATGATACTTAAAGATATTGCCGATGATACAGGGCTAGATATTAGTACAATTAGTCGCGTTAGCAACAGCAAGAGTGTTCAGACGGATTACGGCGTATATCCAATAAAATACTTCTTCGGGGACGGTATGATTTCTTCTAATGGTGAGGAAGTTAGTACTAGAGCTATCAAACAAAAGCTTAGTGAACTTATTACTCAAGAAGACAAGCAGAAGCCACTCACTGATGAAGAGCTTGCATCAAAACTATCGGACGAGGGTTACAGCCTTGCTAGACGTACAATCGCTAAATACCGAGAAGCACTAGGCATTCCGATAGCACGCCTCCGCCGAAACATCTAAAGTAATAATACTTCTGAGGTATTCACCTTTGTAGGGGTATCCATTAGCTAGAGTTGTATGGTCTTAAGCAATCATGACAGAGACCATGCAACTCTTTCTTTATCTGAGACCATTGCATAATACGGCACTCGCTACGTTATTTTCGATATTCAGGCTTGGTCATTTACACAAGTAAACTCCCTACGCCTTCAATCTCAATGCCTTGCAATTACCGCATTCTGCAAAGCCTCACAAAAGGACAAGAAAAACTTGTTCTTTTGGAGACCGTCGGGCAGTCTCTTATTTCTGCATCCGAAAGTTTCTAGATACGCGAACGAAAAACAGACAATACCTTTCCTATTATCAAAACCTCGGCGAAGTCTGTACAAACTTCACGTGTAGTCTGCACAAACTTCAGCCGTAGTTTGCACAGACTTCAGCTGAAGTTTGCAGAATAATAATCGAGAACTCTTTTTTATTTGCTAAACTTCAGGATTTAAGCAACTTAAACATATATTTAATAAGTAGTTAAATAAAAAAGCAGTGTGCCACGAAGTTAATTCGTGGCACACTGCTTTTCATCTAAAACTTAAAGAGTCTTCGTCTTAATTGAGCCTAGAACATATCAATTACGCTCTTGAATAATCCCCTTATGGTAAGCATCAAGAAGATTTTTTAAGTCCTCTATCTGTTCTATCAAAATCTTACCTTTATCTGTATCTCGAACGAGCATACGATGAGAACTAAATTCGCTCACAACAGATTCACTCTCAATATCCTCCATATCTTCAATAGCTCGTTGAGTAGAACTAAATGGGTCATGCTTAACGAGCTTTAGTCCATGAGAATTAAAAATAAGCGTATAACCTGCTATACCTGTATCTGACTGATATGCCTTACTAAATCCACCATCAATAAGCATTAACTTTCCGCCAGACTGAAGTGGATTTTCTCCTCGACTAGCTTTTACTGGGACATGACCATTGATAATATGAGTATCGGGGCTTGAAAGACCAAATTCAGCTAGGATACGCTCGCAGACTTCAGCCTCTAAACGATAGATATAATAGTAGCCCTTAGCTTCATGATGAGTCTTCTTATCTGCTATAAAATAACGCTCAAAAGTTGTCATGGCACTCTTGTCAAAGAGAGGAGAATCAGGACCACACCACAAGTACCACATATAATCTTGAGCTTCAAGATAATCAGCCTTAGAAGTTTCACTCCAGTGAGCTCGTCTTACGATAGCATCAACTTCCTCCATCAGAGCCTTCCCCTTATAGCGTTGCTTACCAACAAGAACTTCCTTAAACTCTCGGTCTTCCGTCATAGGCAATGAAGCATGAAAGAGCAAATTCTGATTATAGGCCAAATACATACCACCATTACGATATAGAAAATCTACATGCTGACGTAGTTTCTCACTCTGCGTAAATGAGAGGTGTAAACGCTCTACGACTTCCTTCTCTTCCGCAGTCAATTCGTATGGATTTTGAGGGTCTATTGTTGGGAAATGTGTATCAAGCAAAGGATAAGTTGTACCATCTAAAAGAGTTATTGTTCCTTCTTCTTGATTGATAAGGTGAAGCAAGTTACGGTCATCCATGACATACTCAGGATGACGCTTAATAATCTCAGCTTCAAGCTTAAACTGTATGATTGAGATAGCCTTGTGCATTTGACTCAGCATATACAAGTTTTTCTCATCATAGAGAAGAGAGGCATCTTTACTCTTTGAAGCAAATCGCTCACAAGGGTCCTTCTTATAGGTTTCCATTGCAAAACGAGCTAGAGGTAGTAGATTGATGCCATAGCCATCTTCGATAGTCTCAAGATTGGTATAGCGTAACGCAATACGTATTACATTAGCCATACAAGCAAGATTACCAACAGCGGCACCCATCCAAAGCATATCATGATTACCCCACTGGAAGTCAACCTGATGATAATCCATAAGCTTATCCATGATAATATGAGCACCGGGACCACGGTCATATACATCTCCGACAACATGAAGATGGTCAATAGCCATTCTCTGTATCGTCTCGCTTAGAGCGATAATGAAGTCATCAGCCTGACCAGTCTCAATAATTGACTGCATAATGCTCGTTAGATAGGAGCTTTTCTGAGGATTAAGCGTGTCTTCGTGTAGAAGTTCTTGAAGAATATAGCTATACTGCTTAGGTAGAGCCTTACGGACTTTACTACGAGTATATTTCTCTGTTACACGCTGACAAACTTTAATAAGCTGGTTCAAAGCAACCATATACCAGCTGTCCATAGCCTCGCCTTCTCGCTCACGAATACGCTCTAAGCTCTCCTTAGGATAATAGATTAGAGTACATAATTCGCGTATCTCCTGTTCACGGATATGCCCCTTAAAAAGGCTATTGACTTTAAGCCTAATATTACCAGACGCATTCTTGAGTACATGGATAAAAGCTTCATACTCACCATGTATATCTGCAAGAAAGTGTTCCGTACCTTTAGGTAGATTTAGAATAGCTTGTAAGTTAATAATCTCACTCGCAGCTGCAGCTCTATTAGGGAATTGAGTTCCGAGAAGATTAAGATATTTGAGTTCTGTAGTAGTCATACTTACTAGTTTAAATGATATTATAGTTTACAAAGATAGATATTTGCAAATAACACATCTGCCTTGATTTAGATGATATGATAGGAAGTATCTATAAAATTACAAGTTTACCTCTTTAATCCACATCGTAACAAAATAAACCTACTCTACGAAACACACGAAAAAAAACGATAGTATCATAAATATATCGGCATATAAATAAGCCTTTTACTTAAAGTAGAAATATCATTATAAATATTATCTTTGTAATAGCAAAAAAGAAACTACGAGCTTATGAAAATTAAGGCATTTCTAAATATATTACTCATTACCCTACTAGCGTTTAGCCCGCAAACAATAATCGCTAAGACAAAAAATAAGACTAAGAAAGCTAAAACAACGGCTATTGCTAAATCCAAGAAAAGCAAGGGGCATAAACAAAAGGAAAAAGAAAGCCACTCAAAAAACGATAAGCATAGCAAAAAGAAGTCTAGAAGACAAGAAGAAAAGCATACACACTCTTCAAGAAGTCGTCACAGAGCTAAGTTACAAGCTATGCATCGCAGCAGTCGCTATGCTAAGCGAATAACACTTACTCAAGAAGAAATTGACTCTCTCACAAGTGCCCGTTTACGTCATGGAGGCTCCTATACAATACCTCTAATGGGATTGGCTGTTGAACATATCGCCAATATGGAACCTATGATTCTGCGCTTCCGTAAAGGAGATAGTACATTAACTATGAAGAACATTGAGACGCTCTACTTCGCTCGTCATTCGAAGACGGATGATACCAGCTTCTTCGGTGATATACTACCTAAAGTAGACGAAGCTATCAGTCAATCTAAATATAAAGAGGCCTATGCTCTGACTCAAAAAGGACTTTGGAGAAATCCTATGCATATCGGGCTTATAAATCGAGCATGCGAGTTAGCTGAGCATCAAGGAGACCAAAATAAGAGTGACATTTATGTATGGCAAATAGCTGAGCTGTTCAACCTAATCCAAAATACAGGAGACGGAAAGACCATACAAACAGCAATGAGAGTGGTTGATAAGGATGATGCAGTTCTTTACGAACAGCTTTGGCTAGAAACGCCAAAGGAAGCAATTCTAAGCGAAAAGGTGACACCATACGAAGGTTGTGACCTACTCACGCTCTCAATTAAAGACCCAAAGGGCAAGACAAGCCATAAATACTATATCGTAGGTAAGTAAGCTAGTTATGAACAAACAGTGGGTAGTCGAAGATATTAGTGCTGAAGAAGAAGCACTAGCATTGGAGATAAGTGTCGCCCTGACACTTAACCCCATTGTATCTAGACTTCTTGTCAAGAGAGGCGTTACTTCTGTATCAGAGGCTCGTAGCTTCATTGACCCCAAACTCAATGAGCAGCCCAATCCGTACCTAATGTATGGCATGGATAAAGCTGTATCCTATCTTCAACGCACGATGCGTAGCCGTAAGCCTATAATGATTACAGGAGATAGAGATGTAGATGGAGTTACATCTGTTGCTCTTATTCACAATGCCCTTAGAGATGTGTTTGGTTATGATAGCAAACTCTTGCATTGCTATATACCCGGAGGCAATGATGTCGGATATGGAATTAGCCGTAATTGCATTGAAGATGCCCTCATGAGCGATTGTCAACTACTCATTGCTGTAGACACGGGTATTAAGGCGATTAAAGAAGTTGATTATGCTCGGAGTTTAGGTTTAGAAGTAATCATTTGCGACCATCATCAAGCAGATGATACCCTCCCCGTGGCATCAGCCATATTAAATCCTAAGCTAAAAGAGTGTTCATACCCTAACACACACTTAAGTGCCTGTGGTGTGGCCTATAAATTCATGCAGGCCTTAGCCATTGCCGAGAACAAAGAATTAAGTAAACTATACAACTATTTAGATTTACTAGCTATCAGTACAGCAGCTGACCTTGTACCTCTCATTGGAGAGAACAGAGCGTTTCTGATACATGGCTTACATCAACTGAATAGTCATCCTTGTATCGGTATTAAAGCTCTACTTGAGCTATCCAATATTGGAGCAGACGAGCATATTGATATGGGTAGTATTATCTATAAAATAGCTCCCCGCCTCAATGCTGCTGGTCGTATGCAAGACGGACAAGTGTCTGTAGACCTACTCACGGCATCGACAGAAAAGCGAGCATACGAAATTTGCAAGAAGTTAGAAGCCTATAATCTAGAGCGACGCAACCTCGATATGCGCATTACAGAGGAAGCCGAAACTATGATTGAACAAGTCCCCAACCTAGACAAACGTTCAATTTTAATCCTCTATCAACCAGATTGGCATTCAGGTGTTATGGGTATTGTTGCAGCTAGAATAGCTGAGCGATATAACCGACCAACAATTATTCTTACCAAAATAGGAGACAATGTTGTTGGGTCAGGACGGGCGTCTAGCCCTATAAATCTATATGCTGCATTAGAATCTTGTCGTGACCTTCTCATCAACTTTGGTGGGCACAAATATGCTGCTGGATTAACCATTAAGGAAGAGAAACTACCTGAATTAAAACGCAGACTAGAGCAATTTATCCTTAGTCAGCATTATGAAGATGCAGATGCTCAATCAACACTCAAGATAGATGCAGTCTTGCGCATAGAGGATATCACATTAGAGCTTGCACAAGAGATTGGACACCTAGCCCCATTCGGGCTAAATAACAACTGCCCCCTCTTCGCTACCTACCGACTACGGGATGCAGGAGGAAGTAAAGCTGTAGGCAAAGAAGGACAACACCTAAGACTTAGGATGACGGACCGTTATTGTCGCTATAAGCCTCTTTCGGGTATTGCTCTTAACCAAAGCGAGCACACTAGCTGGGTAATGAGTCAGCAATCATTTGCGATTTGCTACAACTTAGAAAAGAACACTTATTTCCGTTCTCCAGGTCTACAACTAAAAGTAAAGGATATACAGACTAAAATAAATTAAGCTCATGTCCTCTAGACGTATAAATCTACAGAAGGCAACACCCCTAGAAGTATTACAGCACTTCTGGGGGCATTCTTCTTTCAGAGAAAAGCAAGAAGAGATTATTAGCTCTGTATTAAATGGTCATGATACCATGGGACTCTTACCTACGGGTGGTGGTAAGAGTATCTGTTTCCAAGTGCCTGGTCTTCTACTTAATGGCATAACTTTAGTTATCACTCCTCTTATTTCCTTGATGAAGGACCAAGTAGATAATCTTCGTTCAAGAGGAATAAAGGCTGCGACAATACACTCAGGCATGGGCGGAGATAAGATTAGACAGACTATAGACAATTGTCTGTATGGGAACTATAAGTTTCTCTACATTTCTCCTGAACGCTTGGCTAGCGAACACTTCCGCCAACAACTCATAGACCTACCTATCAGTCTATTAGTTATCGACGAATGCCATTGTATTAGTCAGTGGGGATATGACTTTCGCCCCTCTTACCTGAATATCCTTGAATTGAGAACTATTCTTCCGGACATACCTGTACTGGCACTAACAGCTACAGCTACCCCAGAAGTTGTTATTGATATACAACATATTCTAGGATTTAATTCAACAGCTCAATTCTTCCAACGCAGTTTTTATCGCGAAAACTTAAGTTACTCCATTCGTCGGACTAACGACAAAGAAGGTATGCTTGCCCATATTCTAAGACATGTCCCAGGCTCTGCAATAGTCTATTGCCGAAGTAGAGACTTATGTAGAGATATGGCACGTTACATCACAACCGAACTAGGAGAAACTGCAACATTCTTTCACGCAGGCTTAACCCATTTTGAACGTGATACTAGACAGGAAAAATGGATGAAAGGAGAATACCGTATTATGGTTGCGACGAATGCCTTCGGTATGGGAATAGATAAACCTGACGTACGCCTTGTTATACACCTAACGATGCCATCTTCACTTGAAGAATACTTCCAAGAGGCAGGTCGAGCTGGTCGTGATGGACAACGAAGTTACGCTGTCGCTCTTGTTGCAGAAAATGACGTATCACTTCTCAAACGGCGTCTTACCGATAATTTCCCTGACAAAGCATATATCCTGCATACATACGATATGCTATGTAATTACTTCGGCATAGGTGAAGGCGAAGGACTCAATCAAGGTTACGACTTTGATATCCAACGCTTCATTCGCCTATTTGGCATGCGTCCTGCTCAAACTAAACCAGCAATAGATATTATGGCTCTATCTGGTTGGTTAGAGTACAACGAAGACGATAGCAGTTCACGCGTTATGATAACCTGCAAACGTGAGGATTTGTACAAGGCTGAAGTAGGCCATGACACATTGCTGAGAGCCTTATTACGTTCTTATACTGGTTTATTTGCTGATTATGTATTTATTAGCGAACAAGACCTTGCCTTGATGACGGGCTATACAGCCGATGAAATATACGGCTTCTTAACTGCTCTAACCATACAAGGTGTTCTTCAGTATATTCCTAAGAAGAATATCCCACGTATTACTTTCAGAGTCCGAAGAGAAGACCCTAATTATCTAAAACTTTCTCCATCGGCATACCAGCAACGATATGACAGAGCTGAAAAAAGGATTACATCAGTGATTAACTATCTTACAGAAGATACACTCTGTCGCTCGCGCCAGCTTCTCACCTACTTCGGCGAAGAAGAAGCTCTTTCATGTGCCAAGTGCGATGTTTGTCTATCAACACCAAGCGTAGGACTGAAACATTATATCTTAGAGGATTGTAAGAACTTACTTATAAGTTCTTATCAGAAGGGGCAGGAGATTATAAGTCTGCAAGAGATAATCAATACACTTAAATACAATGCCTCTGACATACTACTTGCAATACGTTTCTTATCGGTAGAGGCTCCTGAACTAGGTCTAGAGATTATAGGAGATTTGATACAACTATCTCCTCAAGAAACGAGCAAGACTCTGGACTAACTTATAACTACCCCTTTATTTATATAAAAATAAGGTCTAACTACTTAAAAGTGTAGTTAGACCTTATTTCGTTAACTCAAAAACACAATAACTCTATTCTTTAGATAGATTTAAGAGGTCTTGTCCAATATCCTTACGGAAGTTCTTTCCTGAGAAACACACACGACTTACAAGGTCATAACTAGAGGCTAATGCTTCTTGTATGCTTGTGCCATAACAACTTGCTGTGAGGACTCTTCCTCCATTAGTTACAAGCGAACCTGATTGCAGCTTTGTACCCGCATGAAATAACACTTGCTCACTAGCTATTGATTGAGGTAATGTAATCTCAATCCCCTTAGTATAATCACCAGGATAACCCTCAGACACCATCACAACTGTAGTTGCGACTCTATCATCTTCGATTAATTCGTAGTCACCAAGTTGTCCCTTACCCATTCTCATGAGTAATTCGACAAAATCACTCTTTATACGGAGCATAACACTCTCCGTTTCGGGGTCTCCCATGCGACAATTATACTCAATAACGTAAGGTTCACCATCTACACTCATCAGACCGATAAAGATGAAGCCACGATAATCAATACCTTCAGCCCTAAGACCAGCCATCGTAGGTTTAATAATGCGCTCTTCTACCTTAGACATAAATGTCTTGTCTGCAAATGAAACTGGAGATACAGAACCCATACCTCCCGTATTAGGACCAGTATCGCCCTCTCCAATACGCTTGTAATCCTTTGCAACAGGTAGAATGCGATAGTCTTTACCATCGCTTGCTACAAATACAGAGCACTCAATACCTTTGAGAAACTCTTCTATCACTACGCAAGCACTAGCCTCGCCGAATTTGCCACTAAGCATAGCCTCCAATTCAGCATCAGCTTCCTCTAGGCTTTCGGCTATAATAACACCTTTCCCTGCAGCTAACCCATCTGCCTTAAGCACATAAGGAGCATTCAATGTTCTCAGATAAGCCTTAGCTTCTAATAGCTGTTCTCCTCTAAAGCTAGAATAGCGAGCTGTTGGGATTTCATTACGAAGCATAAAAGCTTTACTGAAATCCTTACTTCCTTCAAGCCTTGCACCCGAAGCATCTGGACCAACAATAGGAAGATGAGCTAAATCCTCTGTCTGTCTAAAATAATCTACTATGCCTTTAACAAGAGGTTCTTCAGGACCAACAACAAGCAAATCAATTGACTCTGTACGCACCCAATCAGCAATCGCAGGAAAATCTGTAGCCGACAATGTATCCAAACATTTACCTAAGGAGGTCATACCCGGATTTCCTGGAGCAATAAAGAGCTTATCACATTGAGGACTCTGCGCTATGCGCCATGCTAGAGCATGCTCGCGTCCACCACTACCAAGAAGAAGAATATTCATTATAAATGGTCTTTAAAGTATCGAGTAACTGCTTCATTCAGATGTACTCTATCTGGTCCTAGTACATTATGTTGATGCTCAGGATAGACGAGATAATCTGGATGTGTTCCAGCCTTAACAGCTTCTTTTAGGAAGAGTAAGCTATGCTGCCAAATAACGACAGGGTCAATCGTTCCATGTATAAGAAGAAGTCGACCTTTAAGATCCCCTGCACGAAGCAATAAGTTATTAGACTTATATCCTTCAGGATTTTCTTGAGGGGTATCCATATAGCGTTCTCCATACATAATTTCATATCTAGACCAATCCATAACAGGACCTCCAGCAACGCCCACCTTAAATACATCAGAGTGAGTCAGCATCAAGTTTGTAGTCATAAAACCTCCGAAGCTCCAACCAAATACTCCTAGTCGATTCGCATCAACGTAAGGAAGACTACGCAAGAAGTCCACTCCTTTCATTTGGTCAGCCATTTCATGCTTACCTAGTTGACGATGAATTACCTGCTCAAAGGCTGCGCCCCTATAAGCAGAGCCACGACCATCGACAGTGAAAACAATGTATCCTTGATTAGCCATATTCAGCCCCCAGCCACTCTCACCAGCTCGAAATCTATTCTGCACTAACTGAGCATGAGGACCATTGTAAACATATACAATTGTTGGGTACTTCTTATTCGGATTAAAATTATATGGCTTGATTAATCTATAATGCAAATCAGTGATGCCATCAGCAGCTTTAATAGTTCCAAGTTCAATCTTAGGAGTAAGGTAATTCACATCTGGATTTTCTTCATCTAAAAGATATGTAAGCACCTTTCCATTCAAATCCTTAACCTTAATAGCACGAGCGACATTCTGAGACTCATAACTATCTATAAAAGCCTTTCCATCAGGAGAAATACGAGGATTATGCCAACCTGACTCACTTGTAAGTCTTGTTCGTTGATTCTTAGCAAGATTTAGACGATAGACTTGGCGTTCAAGCGGACTCACTTCGGTCGAAGTATAATATAAGTCCTTTCCATCAGGAGAGACCCCTTGAACATCCGTAACCTCCCAAGCTCCTGATGTCAGCTGTTTCTTCAACTTACCTTCATAAGAATAGAGATACAAATGCTCATAGCCATCTCTACGGCTACGCCAAATAAAATCACCAGATTTATTGGGTAAAAAGAGTGCAGGATGCTGTGGCTCTGTATAGATATCATTATGCTCACTGAAAAGGAGACGCATTTTTTCTCCCGTTTGAGGGGAGTATGATTTAAGCTCCATGTGTGTCTGCTCTCTATTAAGCTCAGCGATAAGAACCTCTTGACTATTAGGAGTCCACGTTATATTAGTCAGGTAAGTCTTAGCTGCATCCGGAGTTTTCAGATAAGTAGTTTTACCTGTTTCCACATCATAAATACCAAGTGTCACATGATGGATAGGCGTTCCTGCCATAGGGTAATACTGATTTTCACCATAAGGTCTATCTGCATCAACATGTAGTATAGGATATGGCTTAACCATAGATTGGTCCATACGATAAAAAGCTATCTTCTTACCATCAGGGCTCCAGAAAATGCCTTTATGAATACCAAACTCATTCTGATACACAGATTGACCATAGACGATTTCAGCTGACCCATCAAAACTAATCTGTACAGGCTTGTCGCTCAGACCAGCAACATATAAATTATCCTTAAGAACGTAGGCTATATGCTGATAATCAGGGGCAACTTGCTGAGCTTGAACACCCGCGGGTAATTCAAGCACAGACTCAATATGGTTAAGCTTCTCGTTGAGAAGAACAACTCGCTTAGCTTCAGTAATTAACAAACGCCCATCAGAAAGAGCAACATATGAATAAGGAAAACTTCTGAATGACTCATCCAAACCTTTAGCTTGATAGAGAGCCTTCAATTCGTCTAGAGATAGCAAGTCTTTCCAAGTCTTATCTTCCAGTGTCTTACGCTGTAGACCCGTAGACTTATACGAAATAAGGTCTTGCCCCTTCCATTGCAGTCCCCATACAGATTGAGCAGACACATACTGCGGACTCCCCACAGTATACTCACTAAGAGTTAGAGGACGTTTATTTCCTTCTGCACGGAGCCATTGTGCTCCGGCCAGTAGCCCTGCAGCTAAAACAAAGGCTACAATTAGTTGCTTCTTCACGATGTCTTTGTTTGTTTACTTATCTTCAGACTTAAATGTCTGTATTATATGTACCGGAGCTTTACGACGTCTTACTTTACCTTCGGTATCGGTATAGTTAAAGCGATCACTTGGCCATAAGCCCTTTCGCCCCTCAGGCTTTTCTAAACGCTTATGGTGGTCTGTACGCTCATTTCGGTTAAATGGCTTCTTTCCTCTAGCGTCATCCTGTCTATTACGACCAAAAGATTGAGTGCGCTCTTCTCTCCTATTGTCGGTCTTATCTGTTCTAAAATCAGATTTTCGCTTAGGACGTTCGCCAGACTTACGCTCATCAAAACGTCTACGTTCCATAGCCTTTCCTGCAAAACGTGCCTTTCGCTCCGAACGCTTATCTAGCGGCTGTTCATCACGACTCTTGCGCTTAAAGTCATCTCGCTTACCAGAAAAGAGTTCATAGCTACGAAGTTCACACTCCAATGAGCCATTCATCAACTCTGTACGAGTATTATGCTTCAGCCCAATACCATCAAAGTGTTCCGTCTTGTAAGCAATTATCCAAGCCTTACACCCAGGATAGTTATGCTTCAGACGCTCACCAATCATTGTATATAGCTCCCTTGGGTCTGCGAGCTTCAGACGTTCGCCATAAGGAGGGTTCATAACAATTAAGCTCCGATACGCGTATAGCGTGAGGCAGAATATCCGAACCATAAATCTTATGCTCAAACTCTACTTCTTCACTATCATCATTGTATAATTCCTCAAACAAGTTTGCATCGTAATCTGGCCACTGCTCAAAAGCAAAACCTTTGCGATAAATACCAGGAGCGATATTACGAGCAATGAGAGCGGCTTCAATCAGGAACGTCCCCGAACCACACATAGGGTCAATCAAATCAGTAGAGCCATCCCATCCAGCTTTAAGTAAGATACCTGCAGCCAAAACTTCATTGATAGGAGCATCTGTCTGCACATCTCTATAACCACGCTTGTGTAGACTTTCCCCAGAGCTATCAAGAGAAACAGTTACTTCACTTTGAGCGATGTGGATATTGATATAGATATCAGGAGCTTCCAAACTTACACTTGGACGCTTTCCCTCTTTGTTTCTCCAATAGTCAACAAGAGCATCTTTAGCTCTATATCCCACATACTTACTATGAGTAAAATTATCTGAGAATACAGTTGTATCTATGGAGAAAGATTGGTCTACACGCATTATACTATCCCAAGGGAACTTAACTAATTCCTCATACAATGCGTCTGGATTATTAGCCTTGAAGTGATGAATAGGTTTTAGAATACGCAAAGCTGTGCGGAGACGCAAGTTAGCCTTATATAATAGGGCTTTATCCCCCATAAAAGACACTGCACGACGCCCAATCTCAATATTTTCTGCTCCTAAACTCTCTAATTCTTTAGCCAAGACGTCCTCTAGATTATGGAGCGTCTTGGCTATGAATGTATGTTGCTTGCTATATGCCATTAGATTCCCAGTTCTTGTCTTATTTGGGCAATCTTACGAAGGCACTCAGCTTCAGCTTCAGCCAACATTTCGGCATTATCGGCTGCACTACGCACACCGATATAGAACTTTATCTTAGGTTCTGTGCCTGAAGGACGAATAGATACCTTTGTTCCATCAAGAGTCTTGTATTGAAGTACGTTGCTTGTCGTTGGCATATCTAGTTTGAAGCTTTCACCCTTATCGAGCCATTTACCTTCAAGCTTAGCATAATCAAGGACTTCTGTTACAGGGCTACCGGCAAGACTCTGAAGAGGATTTTCACGGAACTGCTTCATCATTGCTTCGATTTCTTCAGCACCACTCTTACCCTTGCGCACTACACTGACACCTTGTTCCTTGTATAGACCGTACTCTAGATAAATCTGCTGCAAGAGTTGATAAACAGTTAGACCTTTATCTAGAGCCCATGCTGCCATCTCACAGAACATAGCGCAAGCAGATACTGAGTTTTTATCACGGATAAAATCTTCACGGAGATAGCCGTAACTTTCTTCACCTCCTCCTATGTACTGCATCTTACCTTCGTTCTTGCGAATAACGTCTGCAATCCACTTAAAGCCAGTATAGCAGTCAAACATCTTAACCTGATTCTTATCAGCTATAGATTTGATGAGTTCTGTTGTTACAATAGTCTTGACGACATAGTCTGTTGGCTTAAGAGTACTGGCCTGCTTACGCTGTGCAATAGCATAATATGTAAGCATAGCACACATATCGTTACCATTAACAAGAACAATTTTACCCTCATTATTACGGATAGCAGCTCCTAAACGGTCTGCATCCGGGTCAGAAGCAAGCACAATATCAGCACCTGTTTCTTCAGCCTTCTTAATAGCTAACTCTAGAGCAGCTGGCTCTTCTGGGTTAGGTGAAACAACCGTTGGGAAATCTCCACTAACCACATCTTGCTCTGGCACATTGATGATATTCGTGAAACCTATCTTACGCAAAGCTTCTGGTATAAGTTTTACGCCTGTACCATGAATAGGTGTATAGACAATCTTCAAATCTTTGTGACGCTCAATGCTATCCTTAGCGAGGCAGAGCGCAGCGACACGGTCAATAAATTTCTTATCAATATCCTCTCCGATAGACTCTATAAGTGCAGGATTAGCATTAAAGTTAATGTCTTCTGCACTCTTAATCTTATTAACCTCTACAATGATATTGCGGTCATGTGGAGCTATTATCTGAGCACCATCACTCCAATACGCTTTATAACCATTATATTCCTTAGGATTATGACTTGCAGTAATCATTACCCCACTCTGGCAACCTAATTCACGAATAGCAAACGACACCTCTGGAGTAGGACGTAGACTTTCGAACAGATAAACTTTGATACCATTAGCTGAAAGCACTTCTGCTGTAATGCGTGCAAAGAATGGGCTATTATTACGGCAATCGTGACCAATAGCCACCGAAATCTGAGGAAGAGAAGCAAACTCTTGCTTAAGATAATTAGCAAGTCCCTGAGTGGCTGCACCTACCGTGTACTTATTCATGCGGTTACTACCAACCCCCATGATACCACGCAATCCACCTGTACCAAACTCCAAATCCTTGTAGAATGCCTCTACCAAGTCATGTGAATCTTCGTTGTTAAGGAGAGTTTGTACCGTTTGGCGTGTTTCTTCATCGTAGCTTTCTTGCAACCAGCTATTAGCCTTTGCTCTTACAGAAAGCAATAATTCTTCTTGTCCCATAATTGGTCTATTATCGTTGTAATTTATTTTGCCTTAAATAGTGATACAAAGTTAATGATATTCTAGTGATTAGTCCTTACCCCAATATCATTGGTTCAAATTATTTGGATTAACCTCATTTAGCTCCCCTCTAAAATACTTTTTGATACTCCTGTGCTGGAAAATAATTGGCTTAAGCAAGCCAAATTTTCCTTTCAACTTCCTAAAGTGGAGACTTCAGCTGTAGTCTGTACAAACTACAGCTGAAGTTTGTGCAGACTACACGTGTAGTTTGTACAGACTTCGCCGAGGTTTCTAGAATAGGAAACGCACGCTTAGTTTTTACTTGGTTATCTCGAGATGCTTGCCCTTCGTATAGAATACTTCAGTAAGTAGGAGTAGTCGCTTTAGACTTTGCCACACTTATCTTGTAGCTTCATACTAGTAAATTCATTATATTTGCTTTACGTCAATTAGAGTTATTATTCCAGCAATAAATTAAGATGTGTAATACAAGCAAACTACTACTAGGCTTAGTCCTAGCAAGTTCTCTAAGTGTAGCCTCGGCAAAACAAAAAATAATTGCTTTGCAATCTTTAGGGATTAAACCTAACCAAATCGGAAATACCGCTCCTAGACTCAACTTTATATTAGATAGCCTCAAGCAAAATTCTAATATAAAAGACAGCATCAAATTAGTATTTACACCTGGCACTTATTACTTTGATGCCTTAGGAAGCCCTGAAGAAGAACTATATATCAGTAATCATGACCAAACGGGGAAAAGGCACATAGGCGTCAAAATAGAAAGTTTGCATCATCTAACTCTTGATGGCATGGGAAGCGAGTTTATTTTCCGTGATAGGATGCTACCCATTGCAATTATATCATCTAAAAACATTTTCTGTAAAGGTTTCTCTATAGATTTTACAGAGCCACAAATCAGCCAAGTAGAAATTACTCGAAATTTGGGTAAAGAAGGTATGGAGTACAGACCTGCCCCCTGGGTTAAATGGCGTATAAACACGAAAGGACAATTTGAATGCTATGGCTCAAACTGGAGTAATACTCCGCAAAGTGGCATTGTCTTTGAGCCATCAACCCGACATACAAAGTACCGAGTATCAGACCTTGGTTTTAGAACAAACGAAACACGTGCCATTGGTGCAAACAAACTGTACTCTCCACATTGGATTGACGAAAGACTTAGCCCCGGCGATGTGATTGCTATGCGCTCGTGGGAACGACCTCAACCTGCGATATTCATTGATGCTTCACGGGATAGTAAGCTAGAGAATATCAGTATTCATTATGCTGACGGTATGGGTCTATTAGCTCAAAATAGCCACAACCTCTCTCTTAATCGTTTCTGCGTCGCTCGTAAAGGGGAGCATGACCCTAGACTTTTCACTACGCAAGCCGATGCTACTCACTTCTCAGGTTGTAGTGGACATATCAGCGTCAGCAATGGGCTTTTTGAGCATATGATGGATGACGCTATCAATGTACATGGCGTATATCTCAAAATGACCAAGCGCATTGATGACTACACTGTAGAGGGGCAATATATGCATAACCAAGCGTGGGGATTTGAATGGGGACGTCAAGGAGATTCAGTCCAATTTATATACAGCAAGACCTTTGACAGCCATAAAGGCTATAATGTAATCCAATCTATTGAACCCATAGGTCAGCCAACAGTCAAAGGAGCCAAAATTTTCCGAATTAAGTTTAAGCAAAAATTAGCCCATAACCTTACACCTGAAAACAGTGTAGGATTAGAAAACATGCGCAAAATCCCTAGCGTAAGTTTTACGGGCAATACAATACGCAATAACAGAGCTAGAGGCGCACTTTTCAACACCTCTAAAAGCGTACTCGTTGAAGGAAATTATTTTGACCATATTTCAGGTGCAGCAATAGTATCTAGCACCGACTGCAACCAATGGTTTGAAAGTGGACAGACACAATCCATGCTCATACGCGGCAATATCTTTAACGATGTACTTACTAGTCTGTATCAATTCACAGAAGCTGTGATTTGCTTACATCCTGTAATACCCGAGCTTAGTCAGCAAAAAACACCTTTCTACGGTAAAGGTACATCAGGGATTACAATAGAAGATAACATTTTCCAAACCTTTGATACTCCTCTACTCTATGCATTAAGTGTACAAGGTATTCTGTGGCAACGCAATCTAATTCAAAAAACTCAAACATACCCACAGTACCATTGGAATCAAGAACGCTACAAGTTAATTGGATGCCAAAATATTTCAATCAAAGATTAAACTCTTATATAGAGTTTAAAAAGGTGTATCTTTGGCGTCCTAAAACTTAAGTGTGTATTCATGATAAATAAATTTGAACTATTACTAGGTAGTATTTTTTTGCTCAATACTGGTACTTGGGCATCCATAGACAAGTTGCTCCCGAAGCCTCAGCATATAGAAGTTCTAAAAGGGAAATGTAATACAAGCCGACTCAAGCCTGAAGGGCTATATCTACAAGAGGAACTAAAAGAGTTGTTACTCAGACAGGGCTATATTATAGATAACAATAGCCCTATCGTGGTACGAACCACCATTGTACCGTCTCTTCCTAAGATTTACTTTAACAAGCAAGAAGCCTATCGCCTGCGCATCGCCTCCGATGGCATATATATAGATGCACTTGAGCGTATCGGGCTTTACCGAGGCTTGCAAACCTTGGAGCAGCTGATGATTTCGGCTGAAAAGAAAACAGAATTAGAGGCATGTAATATTACGGACTGGCCTTCATTTCGCATGAGAGGTTTAATGCACGATTTAGGTCGTTCATTTATTCCTATGAGTGAACTTAAAAAGCAAGTCAAACTTCTTGCTCAATACAAAATCAATGCTTTTCACCTACATCTTACCGAGCACCAAGCTTGGAGGTTAGAAAGTAAACGATACCCACAGCTAACAGAAGCTAAATACATGACGCGCATGCCAGGTAAGTACTATAGCTTAAAAGAACTAAAAGAGTTAGCTGACCTTTGCAAATCACTACGCATAACGCTAATACCCGAGATAGATATGCCTGGTCATAGTTCAGCATTTTCAAGAGCTATGGGATTCGACATGCAGACTATCAAAGGGAAACAAGTCCTCAAAGACATACTTACTGAATTAGCACAGAATGTTGATGTCCCTTATATCCATCTAGGGACAGATGAAACTTCATTTACAGATCCTCTCTTCGTTCCAGAGATGGTTGAGCATGTTCGTTCTTTAGGTAAGAAAGCTATCGCATGGAACCCTGGTTGGCAATTTCAAAGTAAGGGTATAGACTTGCTACATCTTTGGAGCTCTCGAGGAAGAGGGATGTATGGTACACCATCTATTGATAGCCGCTTCCATTACATCAATCACTACGACCTCTTTGCCGATATCCAAATGCTGTATAGTAGTTACGTTCTTGGGGTACCTGCAAGCAATACCAATGTTATGGGCGCAATACTAGCCGTTTGGAACGACCGTTACGTAGATTCTCCTAGTTCTATCATGCTGGAGAATAATGTTTATCCCAATACACTAGCCTTAGCTGAACGCGCTTGGTTAGGCGGAGGTTCAGGATATTTTGATGAACAGACAGCAGCTCTATCTCCGGAGGCAAGCACTCAAACGAGAGAGCAGTTCGTAGATTTTGAGCGCAGACTCCTTTGGCACAAAGAGCATATATTTGCTCATGAGCCTTTCCCCTACGTTGAACAAAGCCAGGCCCGATGGTATATAAGCCCAGTATACCCAAATGGAGGAAGTCTCACTTCAGTATATACTCCAGAAGAGCAATACTTCTCTCAAATGAAAGAGCATCAGTATACTCCCCCTCAAGAAGTTGGCAACCACAATTATCCTTATGAGCGATATAGCGGAGGTTCAGGAATATACCTCCGACATGTATGGGGTAACTTATGCTATGGACTAATTCCTAATGCATCTGAAAACAGCACAGTATATGCAACAGCTTGGGTACGTAGTGATGTCGCCACAACGGCAGGTCTACTATTTGAAACTCAGAATTATAGTCGCTCTGAGTCAGACCTTCCACCCAAGCAAGGCACATGGGACTATAAGGGGAGCTGTCTATGGATTAACGGAGAACTTATTCCACCTCCACATTGGCAAAACACTAACAACAAGCGAGAGCTTGAGTTTGCTTTAGCTAATGAAAATGCAGTGGCTCGTCCTCCTTTACAAATTCACCTACGTAAAGGCTGGAATAGAATTCTTATCAAGCTACCTATAGGCAAGTTTACTATTCCTGAAGTACGTCTCAATAAGTGGATGTTTACTGCAGCTATTACGACGACAGATGGAAGTAAGGCTCTGCCACATCTGCAGTATGCTAAACCTCCAATCAAATAGCCAAACTTTTGTTGGCGAGTAAGATTATTAGAAAAAACTTTTTAGGACTAAAATTATTCAAGAGATTCTTGTATCATAATAATTATCAAGAAATTAGTCTTCAGAAATTCATTCAACTATAACATATTAGGCCAACTAAAGAAATTTTTTTCTATCTCCATTAAACTTTAAGCATTCTAAGATGTCATAATAACGATTAGATGCTAATCGAATTAAGATTGATGATGTGTTGGTAGGACCCGATGAGTCGTGAGATTCTGTCGGGTCTTATTTTTTTACGTCATCTTTGTGCAGTCTATCTGCGCATTTATCAGAAAAAGGGGCTTTTTGACTAATTATAGCTAACATTACCTAATTCAGATAGATAATAAATATCTAACTTTGTTTTTACTATTCATCATGACACATTATTATGCCAGCTAATAAACATGCTCTGATACGTTACAAGACGATAGACCGGTGTTTGCGCAACCGCTATCGTAAGTGGACGCTTGAAGACCTGATTGAAGCCTGTTCGAAAGCTCTCAAAGAAGCTGAAGGCATCAGTAAAGGTATATCCATGCGGACCGTTCAGGGCGATATTCAAATGATGCGCTCCAATAAACTAGGTTATAATGCCCCAATAGAAGTTTATGACCTCAAATACTATCGTTATGCAGACGACAAGTACTCTATCATGAATATGCCTCTCTCTGCAAACGATTATGAAGTCATGCAAGAAGCTGTGGATATGCTCAGACAATTATCTGACTTTAATCAGCTAACAGAGATAGTCGACGTTATCAATCGCTTGCAAGATAAACTTTCTACTACACGAAACAAATGTAAACCCTTAATTCATTTAGATAGCATCTCCGAACTTAAAGGCTTACAATTTCTTTCTCCCCTGTATAAATATATCTTTCAAAAACAAACTCTACATATCCTTTGCAAATCATTTTCATCGGATGAAGAGCTTGAATACACCCTTTATCCATACCTACTCAAAGAGTTTGACTGTCAATGGTTTTTATTCGGTTCATTAATCAATAATCTTAGGCTTCAGTGTCTCCCACTCAACCGCATAATCAGTATTGAACCTATAAATAAGCCATTCATGGAAAATCCTGATTTTGACACTGAGCATTTCTTTGATGATATTATTGGCATAAGCAAGAGCATCGGCAACACACCTCAAGAAATTATCTTTTGGGCGAATAAGGAACAAAGCAAATACATCAAGTCTAAACCTATTCACCCTTCACAGGAACTAATCTCAGAAGACACAAAAAACGGTGGATGCATTTTTTCGATAAAAGTCGTCATCAATATTGAGATGTATTCAGTCTTTATGAGTTTTGGACCAGGATTAGTAGTAACTTCTCCTAGCCATGTTGCTCGTTATATGCAAGACAAACTAGGTCTAGCAGCAACACAGTATAACAAAGGAGCATAGGGAGCTTTCCCCATCCATCATCAAACAAATTACGACACACTCAGTCTAGTCAAAATAACTGCTGACAGCTACACATACACAGACTATAGCGAGGATTTAAATTCCCCCGCTTCCGCAGTAAAGGTTGTAAATCAACGTGCTACGTGGTTTACACCCTTTTTCGCACCCCCAAATTACTGGTTGGAATATTTGACTCAGCAGGTTCAATGATTCTATGCTTTTCAGTGTTATCAGATAGATGTTTTATTAGAATTATTCTCCTACGCAGCAGTTTATCCCTAAGAGGTCTACTCCCGAAGACTTAACGGATAGAGATTTAAGAGACTTCGAAATCTTACTAAATAATAGACCACGTAAAAACCTAAACTATAAGACACCCAATAAAGTCATCAAAAACATCATTCTTGAGAAATTGCATTATCGGGTGGAATGTACGCTTGACACTAGAATGTGCTAACTTTTTCTCGGACTGATGGAAATTTTGTAACTTTGTAAGCGGTGATTAAGTCGATTTTTCAATAAGAAAAGAGAGTTATTTTTATTATGTCTACTTAATTCTTTAGCGATAAGAGATTGAAGCGTTTATGGTGCGAGAGACTGTCTTATTAGCACTGATCTACATTTTTGCTTCAGGAGCTATTCCATAGAACTCTATGTTTACTTGTAACCTAAGAATTAAGTTGTTTGATGCTATATGGTGGGTGTTTAGATGGAAAAATTTAAATTCATTGATCTGTTTGCGGGTCTCGGTGGTTTTCATATTGCTCTCAGTAAAATAGGAGGAAAGTGTGTGTTTGCTTCTGAGATACAGAATGAACTAAGAAAACTATACGAGTTGAATTATGATTTGGAATGTAGCGGTGATATTACTGATATTAATCCGCAGGACATTCCAGACCATGATGTTCTCTGTGCTGGGTTCCCTTGCCAACCATTTTCAAAAGCGGGCAAACAGGAAGGTTTTGGGGATAGTCAAGAAAGAGGCAACTTGTTCTACAATATTATTGAGATACTGAAAGCGAAACAGCCCAAATATGTTTTCCTTGAAAATGTGGCAAATTTAAGAGGACATGATGGAGGTGAAACATACCGAACCATTAAAAAAGAACTAGAGGAGATTCAGTATGGAGTAAAAGATGAGATCATGTCGCCTCATCAGTTTGGGATACCACAACACAGGAACAGAATTTATATTGTGGGCGTACATAAAAAAGAAGGTGGAATTGGAGATTTTGAATTCCCTGAACCCCTTAACAATACAGGAGCTAATAGCACACACATCAGGAGTATAATAGATCCTAAAGATGAAAATTACAGAGAACTAAAACTAGAAACAAGAAAGCAGATTGATGCTTGGGATGATTTTATCAAGATGACTTATCAGAATGGAGGAGTTCTTCCCACGTTTCCTATTTGGTCAATGGAATTTGGGGCAACCTATGATTATGAAGAAAATGCGCCATACAATCAGTCATATAAAGAGTTGAAGAAAAAGAGGGGTGAGTTTGGGAGACCTATTGAAGGAGATAATCGTAAGGACTTGCTAGCCTGTCTACCAAGATATGCACAGACACACGATGACTTTCCAAACTGGAAGTGTCGTTTTATTGAGCAGAATAGAGCCTTTTATGAGAAACACAAGACATGGATTAATCAATGGATAGAAAAATATAGTATTAGAGAGATGGTAGCTAGCCATCAGAAATTCGAATGGAATTGTGGTCAAGTTAATAGTGAGCCAACAATAAAGGATAAAATAATTCAATTTAGGCCATCTGGAATTAGGGTGAAACAAACTGACTACTCTCCTTCTCTAGTTTTAGCAAGTACTCAAACGCCTATTTTCCCTTGGATTAAAGTGAGAGAGGGGGTATATGGTCGTTACATGACAGTACGAGAGGGAGCTAGGCTCCAGGGAATGCAGGATCTTGAGGAGTTGCCCAAAAGTGATATGGCTACTTTTAGGGCATTAGGCAATGCTGTAAATGTTGAGGTCGTTCAACGGATAGCAGAGAAACTAATTAAGGAAGCTGATGTATGATAGAAAGTGTATCAATTAGAATTAAAACCAATGTCTATAGCTCATTTAGAGCTCTCCCCAATAAGCCAGCTATGGCTATTTCCGAGTTTATAGATAATGCTATTGCTAGTTACGAGAAGAATAAAGAAATCCTAAAGAGTGAAAAGGGCTATCAGTTGAGAGTTGAAATTACTCTTACTCCTGATAGTATAGTTGTTGCTGACAATGCTGCAGGGATTGCGGAAAGCGATTATGTCCGTGCATTTGAGCCAGCTAACATACCTAAAGATAATAAAGGGCTTAACGAGTTCGGAATGGGGCTTAAGACAGCTGCTATTTGGCTTGCAGATGAATGGTCTGTAAAAAGTAAGGCACTTGGAGAGGATTTTGAGCGGACAATTTCTTTTAGTCTAGATGAAGTGCTTGAGAATGAGAGGGAAGAACTTATAGTAGAGAACGAAAAAAAGGACAAATCTCTTCACTATACTATTATTACTTTGGGTAGCTTATCAGAGAACTATAAGCCATATACGGGTGGTCATACAAAGATATCACAGCATTTGGGTAGTATTTATCGAAAATTTTTACGCTCAGGTGAGTTGATCTTGTATGTGAATGGAGAACAAGTACAAGCACCTAATTATGTGGTTCTTAATTCCCCATTCGTGGATAACCCTAAGGGAGAATCTAAGGATTGGTTTTATCCTATTAATTTTGATGGAGGAAAATACAAGGCAAAAGGCTTTATAGGTTTGCTTAAGCGGATGAAGACTGGAGAAAATGGCTTGGTTATCTTGAGAAGAGGACGAGCCATAATGGGAGGTACAGACGAACGATTCTTTCACAAGTCAATCTTTGGGTCTCCTGGTAGCCCCGAGTACAAACGTATCTATGGAGAATTAGAAATAGAGGGGTTTGACGTGAATTTCAATAAAAGCCAAATTACTCAAAGCAGGGATTTGGAGTGGCTCTTAGAAGAGATAGCAAAAGAGATAAAACAACAACCAGAAAATATTTTAGTTCAAGCTCGAAAATATCGGCTAAAGACAGAAACAGAGTTTTCAAATATAGCTGCCCATGTTAGTAAGACTCTAGGAAAAGAAGACAAAGAGATTCTGAAAGCTGTAGTAGAAGAGCAGACGACAGAAGAGTCGGAAGTGACTGTCCATGAGGGAAAAGCAAAGAATAAGCAATTGTTTCTTGGTATTGACAGTCTTACTTTCTCTATCAATAATAAGGAAGGAAACCTTAGCACGGAACTTCACCAAGACTCCTCGGATTTGAACTTGTTTAAACTTCTAAATCCAAGTGATAATGAGTTTGTCTGCTGTATAAACTTGGCACATCCTTACTTTCAAAGTGATTTGTTTTTGAAAAACAATGGAAATAGATTTCTAACGCACTCAATAATTCTGATTAGGAACTTAGCACTAGCAGAGATACGATCTGGAGAAAGAATAAATGAAGCGGGAGTAGTGCGTCACGAATTTAATAAGATAATGCAAAGCTATGAAAATGATGATTAATGAAAATTCAAACACCTTTTCTCCTTCTACCAGGGTGGTATTTAATACGTTCCTTCAGAGTAAAGACTTCTTAAGTCAAAGAGGTAAAACACTTTTAGAGAAAGAAACGGTTGATATTCTCAGCCAATGTCTTCCACCAAATTTTTCAGGTGTAGAAAGTACAAGAACTACAAATCTGGTTGTTGGTTATGTGCAAAGTGGTAAAACTCTTTCTTTTACAGCCCTGTCAGCTTTAGCCAAAGATAATGGATATAGAATTATTATTTACTTTGCTGGAGTGACAAATAATTTGTTAGAGCAAACAACGCAGAGACTAAGAAAAGATTTGAATTTTCCGGGGATTAAGATATATAATCCCTCTGATACAGTGTTTCGCGACTCTTTTTCGAGAGTTCTGTCTATGAAAGACAGTTTAATTCTACTTCCGATACTAAAGCATGGAAAGTATATCTCTGACTTGGCATCATTTTTTAAAGGGAAAAGTCTTGATGGACTTGGCATTCTTATCATAGATGATGAGGCTGATCAAGCTAGTTTGAATACGCAAGCAAAGAAAAGAAGTGAGATAAGTAAGACTTATGAAAGTATAGAGGACCTAAGATCTTCAATAGGGACTCATTCGTACTTGCAATACACAGCGACTCCACAAGCTCCTCTTCTGATTGATATTATGGATAACCTGTCGCCTAATAAACATTATGTTTTGGAGGCTGGGGAGGGTTATACAGGAGGTCTTGTGTTTTTTAAAGAAAGATATAATGATTTGATTGTGTCTATACCTTCGGATGAGGTTTTTCATGAAAAAGTGAACGATTTAACTGAACCTCCACAGTCCCTTATTAACTCTTTAATGTCTCATTTGATGTCTGTTTCAATTATAGTGAAACATTTAGAAAAAGAGCGTTTCTTGAGTATGATGATTCACGCTAGTGCAAAAAAAGATGTTCATGAAAAATTCTATCTATGGGTTAATAAAATAATAGAAGGATGGTGGGATATGCTTAAATGTTATAGTCTAGATGATATTTCAATTATCTCTCTAAAAAGAGACTTTAAAGTGTCATATGAAAATCTAGCTGGAACGTGGTCTGGGTCAGAGAAATTACCAACCTTTGAATCTGCTTTTTCTGAAATTGAAAATATCATAGCTGATACTGCTATTGTTTCGCTAAATTCGGATAGTCCTGATAGTCCAATAGACTGGAGTAACTCATCTTCATTTATTTTGGTTGGCGGAGAAATGCTGGGACGAGGTTTTACGGTAGAAAAATTAGCCACTACATATATGTCTAGGTATTCATTGGGCAAAAGTCAAGCTGATACTATGCAACAAAGATGTAGATTCTTCGGCTACAAAGAAAACTATATAGATGTTTGTCGTGTGTATTTGCCAGAGACTGTGGTTGAACAATATGTTGAATATATAGATCATGAGGAGGAAATGAGAGGTTGGCTTAAAAAAGAAGATACTCTTGAAGGCGTTCATCATCAGTTTGTTTTGTCTCCCACTATGACCCCCACACGTAAGAATATACTTGCCAACGATATCAAGCGACTAGACTTAAACCATTGGAAGAGATGGGAGTATTTGGATCCTATTGATAGTTCTTTGGCAGTAGAAGTTTTTTTGCGTAAAAATCAAGACAATATGCTTTTATGGAAAGACTATGGTACAGCAATGAATAATCACAGGTGGGTCGATGTCCCAGCAAAAGATGTCATAGACTTGCTTTATCATTATCAGTGCTCGACTCGTGCTTTGAATATGGAAAGACAAGCTATAATGCGTTTACTTGGCGGAGTAGTAAGCGAGGATGAAGACATCCCACTCTGTTTGATTGAGATGGGTTTTTGCGGATCAGCACGAAAACGTAGTTGTGAAAATGGTAAAATCAACCAATTGTTCGTCGGACATTCGAATATTTATCCAGGAGATAGCGAGATAAAAGTTGAAGATAGAATATGCTTACAAATACATAGGGTTAAACCTGAGGGAGAAGATGAGAGATATATGTTGGCATTTTACTTTCCCCAGGCATTGTCAAAAGGTTTTGTTGGTGTTGTAGAATCCGTATGAAAAACCTGTTTGAAGAGTATAAAAGACTAGTTGAGAAATGCTCAAATACTGAGAAGAGCTATTATGATGTCATTGAGGTCTGTGCAGATCATAAGTTTGGTATTTCAGCAGAAGGGTATCCTCTTTTTTTTATAGCTATCAAGGAAGATGGCAATACTCCACCTCCTATTAGCCTTCAGCACTTGAAGGTGCGTTACAACCAACAGTGTACAGTGATCCATGAGAATGGTATGGAAGAGGTTGGTATATACTGTATGATTCAGTTGACTTCTACCAGTGAGAGTTTATGTGGAATTTTTTTGAATGTATTTCAAAAGTACATAGAAGGTCTGCATGATAAGTCTAAGGCATACGAAATTAAGGAGCAGATAGATCTTTATGTCGCGTTATTTATGGGGTTGTATGCTCCTGCACGATCTACTGTGCAAGGGCTTTGGGCTGAACTTTTTTTAATTGCTCATTCGGTGGATCCTGATTATATGATCAATGTTTGGCATGCTAATAATTACTCAAAGTTTGACTTTGACGATGGCGTTTGTCGAATAGAGGTAAAGAGTACAGGAGAAATGGATAATAGAAAACATAAATTCTCATATCAACAACTTACCGCCCCTATGGAGGGGGCTTTACTTATAGCCTCAGTCCCTGTAATCCAAAATGATTCAGGAATTGGTATAAGTGAATTAATAGAAAAAATAAGGCGTCATAATATTGACTTCGATTCCGAATGCAAACTATATAAATTAGTTATAGAGGCGCTGGGTAGTGAAGAGGAGAATTTTGATTATTACTTTTTTGATGAAAGGGTTGCAGTGGAAATGATTCAATTCTATGATAGTAAAGATATACCTAGGTTGAAAGACATACCCTCAGTGTATAGTGGTATAACTTTTTATTGTGATTTTGGATCCATTGCCCCTGTGTGCCTTGAAGACTATGGTCATTATAATTTGATTGGTAACATAAAGTTTTGAAAAAAATAGGATCCAGAAAACTTCATTCAATAGTGATTGAAGTTCTTGAGTCTCACAGTGAATATCAATACGTCAGTGGGAAGCAACCATTTGCTTTTTGCTGGGCATCAAGACGGATAGCAATATATGTAAAAAACATCTCTTCGGCATACTTTGCTAATGAAGATATTACTAGAGTTCAATTGCCAAAACGAAGTCACTTTGACATGATTAAGAATGACAAAGATGCACTTTTTGTTTTTCTGGGCTATGACTCTTTTAATGATGTGTTCGTTACATGGTCACCTGAAGATGTTAAACCTAGGATAAATACCAAGGCTAATGTGTCGTTCTATTCTCGAAGAGAAACACAAGAGAAAGCAAAGGCTACTTCTGGAATTGCAGTAGGGTATTTAAAAGATGGAGCGAAATATGTGGCAGGTGCATTGTCCGCACTCCCTGAGTATCTTTCAAATATTGATCATTATTTCCCCAGTCAAGATAAGATAGAAGATGGAGTCGATTCCCTTTGCTCTCTGGTTGCTCAAAAGTACAAATGCTCTAACTCTATACTTAAGGCAGTTGAAGAAGTTCTCAATAGATATCCTAATTATAGCCCATCTGAAATAGCAGAAATAATAAGAAAGTATCTATAATACTAGTAGAGCAACCCAACTCCTCAGGTAGCCCTACGAGATTTATTGATTTAGTTGGTGTTGGACTTTCTCTTGTTCAGCTGAGAGTTCTTGCTGGCGGTGAAGGAGTTCTGCCTGTCGCTGAACTGCCTTTTCGTGGTTAATGACACGTTGCTCTAGAGTGGAAATGGCTTCGTTAGAGCGGTGAATTTCAAAAATGCTATCGAGTTGGGCGAAGGAAGTGTTACTGACTGAGTGCTCCATACATAGGATGCGATATCGTAGGGCGTAGCTTTCGAAGGTTTGATTGGCACTGTGAAGATAGACCGCCCAACCGATAGTGCAGGCGATGAGTACGATAGATATTCCCCAGATCAGCCACTCTATCCAACGTTTGACATCAAAGAGGTAGTACTTCTTGACCTATGGAGGAGATTGAGTTTCTTGAATTTTCTCGGATAGAGAGGCTATGTTTTTAGCTTGTCGCTCTTGGTTCTTTGCTATGCTATCTTTGATTTCTCGGATTCGTTTGCCTAGGACGATAGCGACATCTGTCAGTTCACTCTTGAATTTGCCATCTGTCTCAATCTTTTGCCCAATAAGGCGTGCTACATCCATAAGAGAAATAGTGTCATCTTCTGAGGAATTGGTTGCGGGGTTAGGTTGAGATACAAGGTTGGTGATACTTGCTTTGAGCGCTCTGTTCTGTTGCTTGATCTCCTCTAGTACTTCAAGGAGAATATTCATTTGTTCGTTCATAATCTTCTGCATTTTAGTTTCTTATTAGCTTGATTTCTTAGTTTACGTTGGAATACGAGTTCAGCAACGTCAACTGCTGGGACATTGCTGTCAAAGAGTTCTTCAATGAAGTTCTCAGATGAACTCTCAGACTCTCTTTGTTCGGAAATCTCTGGTGCTTTTTGAGAACTGAGAACCTTTGCATTCTGCTGGAGGAGTATAGATAACTTTGAGTAGCTACAAGAGCGGTCAATGTGTGAGCCACTGAAGCTAACTCCATCCATGCTAAAGACTACGCCCTCAATGAGATCTGTTTTGCCCTTGGTCTTGAACTGCACGTCAATACTCTGCTTTCGCAAAGCAGAAACAAGCTGTTCCCAATTCTTGCACTTGGGCAATACCTCTGTAATAGCATCGTAGATGGTGTAGCGAACTTTGTCATTGTCACGCAGTCTATTTCTTTTAACTTCCGTCTTGCCTTCTCCGAGCTTCAGCAGATACTTGTCTGTAAGCTCTCTGCATATCTTGGTGGAGCGAAACTTCTCATTGCTATCCGAGATGGTGTTGCCGTAATTGTCTACCCGATTGATGCAGATGTGGAGATGTGGATGCTCCCTGTCCATGTGTCTAACAATTAGGTACTGAGTATCTGAATAACCCATCTGACTCAGGTATTCCCGTGCAATATCAACCATCTTATCGTCATCTAGTCGCTCACTGTCTTCGGAAGAAAAACTGAGGATGGTGTGACAGACTGGCTTCTTGATATTGGGTCGCATAGAGGCTTGCAGGTTGAAGTCACCAGCAATCTCATTTGATGTAGCATCAACTCTTACACCTTCGCCATCAAGAATACAAGCCACCCCTTCACGCTTACCCAGCCCCAGCATGTAGGTAATCACTCCAGAGAATGATGTCCCTTTGATGATCTTTGCAATCATAACTTCAGATCCTTGAGATGTTTGTCCACGTATATCCTTAGTAGCTTAAGCTCTGTTGGGGCTGCAGAAATGCCATAGGTATTAAGGCGACGAGCAATCTGATTGATGTTATTCGCAATACCTGTGAGCTGACGAATCTCATTCATCTGTTCAGGGGTAACGCGAGCCTTCACTTGGCTCTCATAAATAAGTGTGCGTAGATACTCACTTTTATTTAAGCCTGCCTCGTTCGCCTTGCTCTTAAGGGTAAAATACTCCTTGGTATTTAGTTTGAGCAATACGGAATAGCTTCGCTTTTCCGATAACTTTTTCTTAGGGCGACCGCCCTTGTTCGTTGTATTATCGTCCATAAATATTCTGTCAATAATAAGACCATCGGGATGATTTTTCGCCTCTCTTTGGTGGGGTAAAAAGTAGGTTTTGGGTAACCCAAAACACAAACTTGCTTCTCTGAAAATCTGTATGATAGATATGGCTCTGCCAATCTCTGCTTGATTGTTTTTGGAAGAACCGTAATTGTACTGTGGCTTTTCAAGTGACGAAGCAAAATAGATCACGTGAAGAGTGATTAACGATCACGTGACGAAAGATCACCTGAGTTTTATCTTTCATCCTTATCTCTTTAGGAATTCGCTTTTGACATAGAAAGTCATTCAGATCCTTAAAGTCCGAAAACCTTTCTGAGATGTTTTCGACAGAGAGGTTCAATCTCAAGAGTCTATTTCGGGCATCCTTTCCCGCAGTGTCGTTATCGAGAAAGGAGTTTATCTTCTCGTACTTAGCAAGGAGAGGAATTGCTTTCTCTAGGTTGCTAACAGAGTTAAGGATTAAAGCTGAACTCTCTTGCTCTTTGGGATTCATCGTCAATAAACTTAGGTAATCCATAAACCCTTCAAAGAGATGGATTGACTTGGTGTCATTGTCAAATAGAGAAATCTCCTTTGGTGGAATACAGCCTTTGAAGAATGGGTTAAGGGTTTCATATCCATCAGCATTATTCGGGAAGCCAATAGAGAAATAGGTCTTACCATTTACTCTATAATGAACCTCCTTGCAGTACAGCTGAGCGATGAGAAAAGAAATTCGCCTATTTTTCAACAACTGAATTAACGCTGGGTGCTGTAGCTCTTGAACTCTAATGTCTGATAGCCCTTTATGAAAGGGTGTTTGCTGACGAAAAAAAAGAGTTGCTGTTGTGGAGAGGGCATGCTTGCTCTATGGCAATGAGTGCCTCAGAAACAGTTAGAATATGATTGATCTTCATTGCCAAATCAATAATATTCCCTCTTTCCCCACTTCCAAAGTCGTGCCAGCAGTTGATGCTTGTATTGACTTTGAATGAGGGCGTACTCTCTGACCGCAAAGGAGAGTAGTACCAAAGACTATTGTTTAGTACTTTGACAGGCTTTATGCCGAGCGTGAATAGGTAATCCTGTAGCGGAATTAGCTTTGCTTATTTTGCATTCATCTTCTGATCTCTTTTTCTTTTCGTTAGCAAAGGAAGTCTCTACTCTATTCAGTTCGGTATGGTACAGGAATATATATCCTGATACCGAACCGAACTGATTTACAATTGGTATGGTATGGGTCAAAACCTTATATGCCCATATCGGACTGAACCGATAATCAATAGTAGAAATTAGGCTCATACAAGTACTTCTTATGCTTGAGTGTGATCATTCTCTTATTCTTCAGGAAAGTGAGTAGCTTTTTTGTTTTCCCTATACCATATGTAGTACCGACAATTTCAGCGTATCCTTTTCGTAAGGCATCCACTAGCTCACCATAACCTAATCCCCCTTCACTTTTAGAGAAAACCACTTCTAAAGTTTGTCGGTGTTGATCCTCTGTAAGCTCTGTATAGTCAAAGGCTGTTTTTGAAGTAATCGCTTCATCTTGAAAGTTTGTATCCAACTCGGGGACATTGATATGGTCTGGCTCATCAGTGATACGAAAAGCAAAATTCTCGAAAGGCTTTGAGCGGATAAATGTGGGTGATACGATGGATCTATCGGGGTCTGTCGGATCTTTGGTTACTTGAAGAACAGTTTCTGCCTTATTGTTGAGTTCAGTCCCAATATGATCTCTACTATTGTCATCACCTTTATTTAGATGAAGCACAGTCTGGATATGGATACCTCGCTCACTAGTCCACTGCATAAGGTTCCCGATAAGAATCGTAGATTGAGTAGGATTGTTGATGTCGAGTATCAAGTCTCTAATTCCATCAATAACGACAAGTCCCACCCCTTCAATCTCATAGATCGCCTTTCGAATCACCTCGCATCGGATTGCAGGGTCAGATATTTCTCTAAGGTGACTGAAGATGAGATTCTCAGGTTGTTGGTTAAGTGGTAGTCCAGCTAACTTCAGTATTCGCTGTAATACCAGTTTGCAGTGAAATGGGCTCTGCTCAGTATCGAAGTAGAGGATTTTTCTTTTTCCTGAAAGAAGAGATGCTCTATACTCTAATACCTGTCCATTGATAAGTGCCGCTGCAACGATGGCAGAAACATTAAAGGTCTTCTTTGCCTTGGCTTTGCCTGTCGAGGTACTAAAGTTTCCCAATGTGCCAATGATGGCATCATCCACTTGGAGGATAACGGGTGGTAAAGAGAACTCATCCGTTACACGGACTAAAGACTTCTTCCAAAGGGAGTCATAGTCTACATTTTGGCTCTGTGGAATCATACTCATCTCCTTCCTCCAGTTTTCTTGCCTGCCAGCTCCAATGCTAGCTCAGCATCCACGATAATCTTTCGACCAATTTGTGTAATGGCTTGGTCAATTTTCCCGCTTTTCTTGATGCGATTGGCTGTTGGAATACTGCACCCAAATAGCTTTGCTATACCTGCAATACCATAGACATATTTCTTGTGGGTATTAGCTAAAGGAGAAACTGGTTCAGTTGCCACAGTTCGATTAAGTCCCTCTTTGAGGAACTCCATAAATTCGCCACTCGTCATTTGCCATAGTGGCTTATTTTCATCTGTCATAAACTCTTAGATAAGCTTGTTAAGCATTGTGCTTCACTGGCCATGTAAAGCATTGATCTTTTGCAGTCTGCAGTGCAAATCTATGATACTATATTGAGAGTTTAAAGGGTCAGGGATATATCGGGAAGTGTCGAGAAGTTTAAGGAGGTAAGGAGAGAAGATTTCCTCAATAATTTGAGCGTTTGGAAGCGGAACTTGAATACAAAAAAAGCCCCTTGTCGATTTGAACAAGGGGCAGTAATTAGGTTGGGTTTTATGCGTTACAGAATAGTGTCAAGTTTCCACGCCGAAATATGGTCAATACCCTCATTTGTTGGAAGCTTGAAGTCATCCAAACTGACCACATACTTCTTGAAGTTATCTTCTATCGACAAAAGAGAGCGGTACTCTCGCTCTATTGTCTCTTGCTCCGTTAGTTGTAGCGTGACTTGGAAATATAACCTCTTGCTACCTTTGATAGCGACAAAGTCTACCTCAGACTCTTTATTCGTGCCTACATAGATTTGATATCCAGCCCGTCTAAGGCTTAAATAGACAGCATTCTCCAATAAGTACCCCATTCCATAGCCAAATCCAGAATAGAGGTAATTGTGGTAGCACAAATCATTCAGATAGTACTTGTTATTGGCCGAAATAGTCTCCTTGCCCTTGATATTATATCTCTCTACCTTATGCACGAGGAACGTACTCTCGAGATGGGAGATATAGTTGGAAAGCGTCTCGTAGTTGGTTTTCCTATTTCGAGACTTAAAGAAGTTGACGATGTTGGCGATGGAGATAATGTTGGAGGCGTTATTGACTAGATACACAAAGAGGTCATCTAGGAGTTTCACATCCTTTACTTTATACCTAGCGACAATGTCACGAAGCATAACAGTGTCCTTGATTGAAGAGACGTAGTTTTGCTTCATCTCATCATTGAGGAGGTTGAAAAGCTCTGGTAGGGCTCCAGTTTGAAGGAAGTCTATATAACTCTCTCTATTAGGCTCTTTCTGAGTGATACCACAGAACTCTGAAAAACTAAAGGGGAGTATTTCAAACGCTACATACCTTCCCGATAGTAGCGTTGCAAGTTCACCAGATAGCAGACTAGAGTTGGAGCCACTGATAAATATCTCACAAGGCTCAGCAAAGTCTTGGGAGTGTGAGTTGACAAATCGTTCCCACTCTTCAATGCCCTGTATCTCATCGATGAAGAGGAATACTTTCCCTTGCGGGTTGAGGTCTTTCTTGTATTGCTGAAATAGGTTCTCGAGGTCTTGATAGTCAAGAATGTCTGAAAACTCCAGGTATTCCTTGTTGATGTAAAGAATGTTATTGGGACGAGTGCCGTTGGCAATTAGCTGTGAGGCTATTTGCCTTAGGATGTAGCTCTTTCCGGCACGTCTCTGACCTACCAATACTTTGATCAGTTTGTTATCAATGTATTGACCTATCTTATCTGTGTAGAATGTGCGTGGATACCCTAAGTCTATAGAGTTCTCATCCCAAAAGTTGTATTTCCTTATCGGTGCGAGCATTATCAGGTATATTTGAAATTTCTCTGCAAATATAGAGATTTTCAAGCACAGTTGAAATTTTTTATTGTAGATGTCATAGTTTCGAGTCTGCTTGAAATTTCAAGTTCGGTTATAACTGATCGAACTTATTCATTGCGTTAGCCTTTATATCATCAGCAATATCGATGTATGGTTTCATCGCTTTATAGTCGCTATGACCAGTCCACTTCATCACTACATTAGCGGGTATTCCCAAGGAGAGCGCATTACAAATGAAAGTTCGCCTTCCTGCATGAGTACTCAGTAGTGCATACTTTAGAGTCACTTCATCAATTCTTTTGTTGCCTATATAGTAGGTTTCTCTTATTGGTTCATCAATCCCTGCCATTTCTGCCAGCTCTTTCAAGTAATCATTCATTCGTTGATTGCTGATTACTGGTAAAGCCTTGTCTTTCTCAAAGACCACATTCTCATACTTTTCAAGAATTGATCTGCTGTGTTTGTTAAGTTCTATGATTAGGCTATCAGCTGTTTTGACTGTAGTAATCTCAATATAATCCTCTTTGATGTCGCTCTTTCTGAGATTAAAAACATCAGAATAGCGGAGACCTGTAAAGCAACAAAAAAGGAAAACATCTCGTACTCGCTCTAAGTACTGTTTGCTTTTAGGTATCTCACACTCCCTTAGACGTGTCAGTAGTTCATCCCATGTGAGGAAGATTACTTTCTTCTGGGTGCTTTTTAGTTTTGGCTTAAATGTTTCATAAGCGGTAAGAGTCGTATAGCCTTTGCCAAAACTCCATCTTAAAAACCACTTGAGGAATGAGAGTTGATTCTCTATAGTGCTATTCCTCATCTTTCTCTTATCTCGAAGAAAAAGGACGTACTTATTCAACCCGACTTCGTCAAATAGCTCAAAGGATACAGAGGGATTAAACTCTAGAAGATGGTTCTTCACAGCAGCAAACTTCTCATAGGTAGAGTGCGTCCAGCTATTTTGTACACCTCTTTCACTGACAAACTCATCCAATGCCTGCATAAAGCATATTCCCTCAGGTTGCTCTTCATTTCTCAACCTTGAATTGAATATATCTTTGATTTGTTCAGAGGTTGGAATTAGCTCCTTAATTTCAAACTCCTTGAATATCTTCTGCATTTCAGATCCATATCTCTGCAGGTCTGCATTGATCTCAGTAGCTGATTGCTTGAGTTTATTGGTGCATCCTCTTTTTTCACCTGCTGAAGATTACTATCCCACTTTGAAGCATCAATTCTGTATCCAGTCGCAATCTCAATGCGCTTACTGTTATAAATCACACGCATTCTGATGGGTACATTCTCTGTAATGAGTACTCCATCTTTCTTGCGTCTCTCCAGTGCGAAAATAATGTTCCTCTTAATATTCATAGTTCATACGCGGATTAAATCTACACCCAAATTTACACCCAATTTTCGACATATGGAAAGAGGTCGTATGATATTCTGTTTAAGTAGCGATTTTATATTCTACTGAAATACAGCGAATTGATATTTTGTGATATTCTGTGATTTTCAAGGTTTTGGAGCCCTCTAACTCAATCCAGACATAAATATATCATCATCCACAATCTAAAAAGGCGCTGAACAAAATAATTTTGTTCAGCACCTTAAGTATGATGTTATTTCGTTAAATCCAAGAATCTAAACGCTTACCATAGAATAGTGTATCCAAGATTTTACTACTTCTGATAATACGTACAGCTACAAGAGTTATAGCTACAACTACTCCAGCGTAAGTAAACGATAAGAGTAACTCCCACAAGAAAATGCGCTCACTCCCAACCTGTGTTTTTAGGAAGTTGCCAGCGATAGGAGCTGAGCATAGGAAGAAATAATGAGTTAAATAAATTGTACGGCTCTCCTTTCCTAGATAAGATAACAAGCTATTTGCTCTTGTCTTCAAATTACCGATTTGCTTAACTGTAGCATAAGCAAACAGCACACCCGAAAAAGAAGTCAATAAACCATCCAATATAGGTTTAGCATGTACATCATGCTTAAGAAATAAGACAAACGCTATCCCAGAGAGAGCATGAATAATTGGTGCTGTTATCACTTGCTCTAATTCCTTAAAACGCCCTACGAAATAACCGAAAAGGAAATAATAGTACAAGTAATTCATCTTTGCCCAACTCAAGGCTTCCCAGCTTTTTGCATGGTATTGCTGCCAAGGTTCATCAATAAGCAAGACGAAAGCCAGACTCAACAACCCTAACACAACCTCTACAAAAGCACTATTCTTTTTGTTTATTAGCCTATTCAATACTCGAACTAAGTAGACTAGGACAAACATTTCAAATAAAGAGAACGTGAACCAATATCCCCCATGCATTTTATCTAAGAGGATATTCATCATATCTAGTTTATAGAGGTAGGCATACAAAAAGGGTAAAGTCACTAAAGGTAATAGAAGTTGCCTTGACTTCTTGAGCCAATAGTTTATAATTGATTTCCTATCAAAAGACAAAACTCCAGCACCCAGAAAGCCTGACATAAACAGGAAGGAAGGCATATCCAAGCTCTTGAGCATCTTTAGCAAAGGAGACTGGTAGTAGGCAAAACCAAAATGAAAGGCATGACCGACTACAACTAGGAAGATAATAGCCCCCTTATATACATCAAGATACTGAAGATGATTTTTCTCTGCCATAACCTGCCCTAAAGAGCTCGATACTCAGGATTATCTGTTACGTCCTCTATAACTTCTATAAAAGGAGGCATCTTGACCTCTCCACCAGCCTTAATACGCACTTCAAGAATACGCTCCGTACGATTAGGTTCAAGGAATTCATCTAGCTCAAAGTACTGCTCTGCCCAAGTAAAGCTCTTTCTTATAATATGATGTTGTGACGTAGTCTGCTCAGCTGTCGTACGATTAAGCATAGACAAATATTCATCAGGAGAAATCTGACGCTCTTTGATAATCGATTTTCCTTCGTCTGTAATCACGTACTTCTGACTGAGGAAATACACATAATTTCCACGAGTACCTCTTCGACGTAATCTGATAGAAGTACCATCTTCATCATTGATATAAGTCTGATAAATCTCAGTCTCTACTCCATAAGGGATTTCGCCTACAACACGCACAATTAATTTACGACGCTCCTCAGCCATCACAGATTCATCTCCGATAAGTCGCTGAATACTCTGAACGACACTACGTACCTTAATATCAAAGTCTACATTATTCTCAACGATATGCAATTGAGGGTGTCCCGTCCAAGCCTTTAAAATCTTATTATCTATCTCACGAGCAAGTTCAATCCCCTCTGTACGAGCATTATTATTCTCAGTTGTATAAAACTCTTCAGCTCCAATAGCAGCACTTACCATATGAATTACGGCATCATAACGAGCATCTCTAAGCTTTACATCTGATAGACCTAATTCATCTAGAAGAGCTTGCCATACTGTAGGTTCCATATAAGCAGATATATCCATAGTTCCTCTATCTGCTATTATCAGAACCGGCTTAGGAGCATTACGAGCAAGCTCTAGGAAAGTATCCTCCATCATTATCTGATACTTCAATACAGCCTTTTCTATATTATAAAAATACTGCTTGTCTGGAGTCAAAAAGTTAATGGAAACATTAGCAAAGATTGTAGGCGTCTCAGGCAAAGCATATACTAAATAACCTAAATCACTAAAACGACTAATAATCTGTGCTAGTGCCGTAGTCTTACCGGCACAAGGTCCACCCGTAAGGGCTACACGGTAAATATTTTTATTCATTGAACTATATTATTCTATTTATCTAATAAACCCTCAGGTATATCAAGGGTAAGTGTGTGTTCATCATCATTATATGAGACAAAAAGCTCTTCTGCAATAGGTAAAATCAATTCATCACCATTATCTGTATCTACATATAGGAGCGTATTCATCGTTGTTTCATCTATATGTGAAATCGTACCTACGACAACGCACCTATTAGCATCTATCAAATTAAAGTCGAGATAGCGGGCAAAATCGTATGGGTCCTCTGATAATTCTTGATCATCTAAATAATCACGACTCAACCATAATGAAGAACCAACGAGAGTTTCAGCTTGCTCTTTCGTTTCTATTCCACTGAAACGTATAAGGTCTATCTCATCTGTCTTTGTACGAAAGCCTTCTACCGCATAAGGTATCAATAGTCCTTGTTCTTCTAACATAAGAAAATACCTATCCTCATCCTCTGATATAAATGAAAGGTCAACAGTCGTTTTACAAGCTAATTCTCCTTGAATACCATGTGTACGCTGCACATAACCGATATTCTCAAAATCCTCCTTCTCTAGCATATAAGTCTAAAAATAAGAATACCAGCTACTACTGCTAGTAGCTGGTATATAATACAACTTGATTTAAGATAAACGCGTGATGCGTGCACCTAAGGCATTAAGTCTATCTGCAATATTCTGATAGCCTCTATCGATTTGTTCGATATTGTCAATAACACTTGTTCCATCTGCACTCATCGCCGCTATAAGTAGAGCTATACCCGCACGAATATCAGGGGAAGACATCTTTGAAGCACGCAAGCGGTTGCGTTTACCAAGACCAATAACTGTAGCACGATGTGGGTCACAAAGCATAATCTGCGCACCCATGTCAATTAACTTATCCACGAAGAATAGTCGGCTCTCAAACATCTTCTGATGAATAAGAACGCAACCCTTAGCTTGTGTAGCGACTACTAAGAATACACTCAGCAAGTCTGGGGTTAATCCCGGCCAAGGAGCATCCGCAATCGTTAGGATAGAACCATCCATAAAGGTATCTATCTCATAACTCTCATGACGTGGGATATACAGATCATCACCCTTCACTTCAATAGTAATACCTAGGCGACGGAATGCAGATGGGATAATCCCTAGGTCAGGAACACTACAATTCTTAATTGTAAGTTCGCTACCAGTCATTGCTGCCATACCGATGAAGCTACCGATTTCAATCATATCAGGTAGCATTCTGTGTTCTGTACCTCCGAGTTGCTTAACGCCTTGTATGATTAAGCGATTAGAACCAATACCATCTATTTTAGCACCCATGCGAACCAGCATCTTGCTTAATTGCTGAAGATATGGTTCACAGGCCGCATTATAAATAATGGTTTCTCCTTCTGCAAGTACAGCAGCCATGAGAATATTAGCAGTACCAGTCACAGAAGCCTCATCCAAAAGCATATACTTACCTTTCAAGCCATTTGGTGTAGAAAGAATGTATGCTTGTTTTTCTGAGCTATACTCACAACTAGCACCTAAATCCATGAAGCCAACAAGGTGTGTGTCTAGTCTACGACGACCAATCTTATCACCACCGGGTTTAGGGAATACCCCGAAGCCAAAACGACCAAGCAAGGCTCCGACCGTCATGATAGAACCTCTTAAAGCACGGCTACGCTGCAAGAACTGTTCGCTATGGAGATATTCCAAGTTAACTTCATCTGCTTGGAAGGTATAACTCCCCTCTTCAGGCAATTTCTCTACCTTTACCCCCAACTGACGCAATAAATCAATCAGATTATTTACATCAAGTATATTAGGTATATTATGTATTGTTACGACCTCTGGAGTTAGGAGGACAGCTGAAATAATTTGAAGGGCTTCATTCTTTGCTCCTTGAGGTGTAATTTCACCCGAAAGACTATATCCACCTTCGATAACGTAAGATGCCATATGTTTGTATATCCTTGTGTTATGTTACTTGCGCTTGTTCTTTACGACTGGGCGGGCCTGAAACTTAGGTGCCGATTTCTTCACAACCTTCTGCTTTCCACCCTTATCAATGCTGTTTGGATTGAGTACAATCTTGCAATTCTCTGGCGTCAGCATGATCTCGCCTTGACTTAGTTCATAGAGGTCTTTAAATATCTTTAAGTCATCTACTACCTCACTATTCCAAGTCATGTAGCCACGCTTCATTTGCACAGCAATGAAGTATTCTAATGCTGCACGCTCTGCACCCATAGGCATCTCGCACGCTCTCTTTATCATATCTTCGATGATACGACCATAGTAACGATATGCAATCCTATTTTGGGTGTACTGAGGACGCTCAACCTTAATATTAAATCTCTCTTTGGTAATCGTTCCCTCAGGATAGTCTACATCAAGAGTGAAATTTGAAATCATCGCCAAATGATCCCAATAAACGTGGTCACTGACACCATCTGCCATAGATGGGGCAAGCCCACGCATTGTCTGAACAATGCTATGGGCTACCTGATTACGTCTTGTTCTATCTTCTATACCTAGAGCAAAGTCCACCATACGTTGTACATGGCGACCATACTCAGGCATTCGGATAGGTTCTAATTTATTGTTATAATCCATTCAGAATATGTATCAGATTAAAGACGAGACTTAATCGCCTTTGTCTGCTCCTCATAACCTGGTTTTTCGAGAAGGGCAAACATGTTACCCTTATAAGCCTCTACTCCTGGTTGGTTGAATGGGTTCACCTCAATCATGTAACCACTCATACCGACAGCCTTCTCAAAGAAGTAGAATAGCTGACCAATGTAATATTCATTCAGCTTAGGCATCATCACACGGATATTAGGAACTTCGCCATCCATATGAGCCATACGTGTTCCAAGTTCGGCCATCTTATTTACCTCATCTACACGCTTACCTGCTAGGTAGTTAAGACCATCTAGATTTTCAGCATCATTAGGGATACGCAATTCATTGTCTGAAGAAAGAACAGAAATTACGGTTTCGAAGATTGAGCGTTCACCTTCTTGTATCCACTGTCCCATAGAGTGTAGGTCTGCAGATAAATCTACTGCGGCATTAAAGATGCCCTTATGCTCTTTACCTTCACTTTCTCCGTAAAGTTGCTTCCACCACTCAGCGATATAGTGCATCTTAGGGTGATAATTAGCAACGATTTCTATCTTCTTACCTGCTTGATAGAGGGCATTACGAGCCACTGCGTATTGAGCTGAGATGTTATCTTCGTAAGCTACATCTGCTGAAACATGCTGAGCCATATCCTTAGCACCACGTACAAGGTCACGGACATTGATACCAGCTACAGCAAGAGGAAGCAAACCAACAGGTGTTAGCACAGAAAAACGACCACCGATATTATCAGGAATTACGAATGTTTCATATCCTTCCTTATCAGCAAGTGTTCTAAGGGCACCCTTAGCTTTATCAGTAATAGCTACGATGCGTTCTTTAGCTTCAGCCTTACCTACTTGCTCTTCAAGTAAAGACTTTAGAATGCGGAAAGCGATAGCTGGCTCAGTAGTAGTACCACTCTTAGAGATATTGATAATACCGAAACTCTTATCCTTTAGGAATTCAGTTAATTCAACCAAATAATCTTCACCGATATTATGACCAGCATAAATAAGAATTGGATTATCATGTTTAGCTTTAAGCCATTCAAAGCTATTCGTTAGAGCTTCTTGAACAGCGCGAACGCCAAGGTAACTACCTCCAATACCAACGCTAACGACATAATCACACTTACGTCTAAGCTTTTCTGCAACTTCCTCAATACGAGTAAATTCGCTTTCTCCAATTTCGTTTGGTAGGGTTACCCAACCAAGGAAATCATTACCAGCAGCGGTCCCATCGTGCAATTGTTGATTATAAAGCTTACTTTTTTTTGCAAGCTCTGACATTATATTAGCATCTACGAAGTTCTTAACTCCGGATAGATCTAGCTTAATCATTTCCATTTGAATATGATATTATGTTTTTATTTGAATTGTTTACTTAATCGTTCTATACCTTCTGATGCTGGACAAGCGCCATACAATATCTCATATACCGTACTTGCGATAGGCATATGGACACCATATTTCTTATTGACATTATAGATACACTTACAACCATAATATCCCTCGGCCACCATATTCATTTCTAGTTGAGCTGAACGCACGTTATATCCCTTACCAATCATTGTACCAAAGGTACGATTACGGCTATGGTTACTATACGCCGTTACAAGCAAATCGCCAAGATAAACGCTCTCTGTCACATTTCGCTTGAGTAGGTGTACGACATTAACAAAACTACTCATCTCTGCTATGGCATTACTAATCAGCACACTCTGAAAGTTATCCCCTTTGCTCATACCATTGCAAATACCAGAGGCAATAGCATAGATATTTTTAAGGACAGAAGCATATTCTATACCTATAACATCTTTACTCGTCGCGCAATGTACATACGGATTGGTAAAAACACGACTCAATAGCTCAGCCTTAGATAAATCAAAACAACCGATAGTCAGATAAGACCTGCGCTCTTTTGCTATTTCCTCAGCATGACAAGGACCAGAAATTACGCCTATTTGACTTTGAGGTAGCTCCTTCTCTTGCTGTAGATATTCGCTAATCAGCAGATTATCATCTGGCACCATTCCCTTAATCGCGTTGATAACGACCTTTGAGCGCAAGACTGAGTTGCGCATGCGCTTAAGGTAGGTTTTAACGTATGGAGATGGTACTGCTAGTATGACAGTATCACAAGAACGTAAGAAGTCATTAACATCGCTCTCCTCAAAGAAATCTATACGACCGACATTGAAGGGGACATCAGACAAATAGGTAGGGTTATGACCAAGTCGCTTAAACTCTTTCACATGAGTAGAAGTACGCAGACACCAACTAATCCGCTCTTGGGTCTCCAAGACGATTTTAGCTAGAGCAGTAGCCCATGTACCTCCACCAACGATACCTATCTTACCTGGAATGTTCATCTCTTCTTTAGCCTTATGCTAGCCAAGACTGAACTTCCTCTAAGCTGAGCTGCGGAAGGTCGCTTAACTTATATTTCTTCTTAATATCTTGGATTGCCTGATGAATTTTACCGGGTTTCTCTTCTGCCTTCAGAGCCTCAACGGTTAGATAACCAGCTTTATGCAGAAGTGGTACCCATTCAGCAGCAACGCCCAAAGCAGCAAAAGCTTCAGCCTTATCTCGTGGAGCAACCTTTTCTGGACGCATCTGAGGGAATAGAAGAACCTCTTGAATACTTTCCTGACCTGTTAATAGCATAACCAAACGGTCCATACCTATACCCATACCACTTGTTGGAGGCATACCATATTCAAGAGCACGAAGGAAGTCATTATCAATAAACATAGCTTCATCATCTCCCTTCTCGCTAAGTCTCAATTGCTCCTCAAAACGTTCACGCTGATCTATTGGGTCATTGAGCTCACTGTAAGCATTGGCAAGTTCCTTACCATTAACCATAAGCTCAAAACGCTCTGTAAGTCTTGGGTTTTCACGATGTTCCTTCGTTAGAGGAGACATCTCCTTTGGATAGTCTGTTATAAATGTAGGCTGAATATAATTTCCTTCACACTTCTCGCCAAAGATTTCATCAATAAGTTTACCGACACCCATTGTCTCATCAACCTCAATACCTAGTTGCTGACACGTTGCTCGCAGTTCGTCTTCACCCATACCGCTAATATCAATGCCAGTATGCTCCTTGATAGAGTCGAACATGCTGATACGCTTATAAGGAGCCTTGAAATCAATTTCCTTACCTCCTACATTAACTTTAGTTGTACCAAGAACCTGCATACAAATGTATTCAAGCATCTGCTCTGTAAAGTTCATCATCCAGTTGTAGTCCTTATAAGCTACATAGATTTCCATTGCGGTAAACTCTGGATTATGCGTACGGTCCATTCCTTCATTGCGGAAATTACGACTAAACTCATATACACCATCAAAACCTCCTACAATAAGACGCTTGAGGTATAACTCATTCGCAATACGCATGTACAAAGGAATATCCAGAGCATTATGATGCGTGATAAATGGACGTGCCGAAGCTCCTCCCGGAATTGGTTGCAATACAGGTGTATCTACTTCCAAATATCCCTTCTCATTGAAGAACGTACGCATAGAATTGAATATCTTGGTACGCTTAATAAAGATATCCTTTACACCAGCATTAACAGCTAAATCAACATAGCGCATACGATAACGCAGCTCTGGGTCTGTGAATGCGTCAAATGTTTGACCATCTTTTTCCTTAACGATAGGAAGTGGACGAAGACTCTTAGCTAGGAAAGTTATTTGGTCTGCATGAATACTGATCTCTCCCATTTGTGTACGGAAGACATAACCCTTTACACCTATAAAGTCGCCAAAATCAAGAAGTTTCTTAACTAGACTATTGTAAATTGTTTTATCTTCACCTGGGCATAATTCATCGCGACTGATATATATCTGAATACGCCCTTCTGCATCTTGCAATTCTAGGAAGCTGGCCTTACCCATAATACGCTTTCCCATAACACGCCCCGCAAGACTGACTTCTCTGCGAGGAGCATCATCTTGGAAACTAGCCAAGACTTCATTACTATATGCTGTTACTTCGTATTCTTCTGCTGGATACGGGTTGATACCTATATTCTTCAGTTCTTGGAGACTGTTGCGTCTCACTATTTCTTGCTCGCTAAGTTCTAATATATTCATGTATTTAGCCTATTCTTTATATTTCACAAAGATAACGAATTAAACCCAATCTTACTAAATCAAGCTCTAAATCCCCAGGGCAAGCGTATCAAATCTTGAGTATCTAGACTTTTATCTACGTGAAAAACCATATCGTAGTTTTAGTTGAATTATAATTGTGAGCACGTGTAAATACAAGAATACTTACGCACAAACACTTCAGTAAGTACACGTACTTATTTCAGTGAGTATGCGTACTTAAATTTGTAAGTACGTAGTACTTTCTGGAGACTTCAGCTGTAGTCTGCAAAAACTTCGCCGAGTGCTGAACTTAAGTACGCACACATAACTATTCGATTTACTTAGTTCGCTGTTTAGTCTATGCGTAATAGCCTCTAAGATAACGTGCAGCAACTTTCTCCTAAATGCCCCCTACCTCCATAATTGAGATAATAAAATGACTCAGACTTAATATAACAAAGTCTGAGTCATTTCATTTAGTTCGAGAATATTCTCTTACTTGCTTACTCGGTCTAATGCGACAACATTCTCAATATGGTGAGTATGAGGGAACATATCCACTGCACGGCTCTTAGTTATCACATAATCACCAGCCTCCGTTAGCATAGCAAGGTCTCTCGCTTGAGTAGCAGGATTACAACTCACATAGACAATGCGCTTGGGCTTAGCTCGGAGAATAGTACCAATAACATCTTCATGCATGCCAGCTCTCGGAGGGTCTGTAATGATAACATCAGGCTGTCCGTGCTGGGCAATAAAATCATCAGTTAAGATATCTTTCATATCCCCTGCATAGAAGAGAGTATTATCAATATCATTCACCCGACTATTAAGCTTAGCATCTTCAATGGCTTCTGGCACGTACTCAATACCAACAACGGAACGAGCTGAACGAGCGACAAAATTAGCTATTGTACCTGTCCCAGTATATAAGTCATACACAAACTCATGCCCTGTAAGACCAGCAAAATCGCGTGCAACCTTGTAGAGTTCGTAGGCTTGTTTACTATTAGTTTGATAGAAAGACTTAGGTCCTATGCGGAATCGCAAACCTTCCATATCTTCCTCAATATAATCCCGACCACTATGGGTATGAATTTCTTGGTCTATAATCGTGTCATTGGCTTTGGCATTTATCACATAAAGCAAAGCTGTTATCTCAGGAAATCTAGCACGTAGAGCATCAAGCAATTCTTCTCTAGCTGCGACATCATCACGATAAAAGACTACAACAACCATTGACTCTCCAATAGAAGTAGTACGTATCATCAAGGTACGCATCAAGCCTTCTTGATTACGCAAATCAAAGTAAGGATATTTCTCAGGATTACTCAAGCAATAATCTCGCACAAAAAGACGAATACTATCACTAAGCTCACTTCCTAGGTGACAACGGTCAATATCTAAAACCTTATCAAACATTCCTGGGATATGAAAACCAAGTCCAGGCTCAATGTATGGTAGGATATTGCCCTCTTCATCTCGACGACTTTGCAATAGTTCATCAGAAATTTCCCCAGGGAGCAACCAACGTTTATGACTAAATGTAAACTCTAGTTTGTTTCGGTAACGCTCAGTTTCCGCAGAACCCAGTATAGGCAGATACTCTTGAATATCTACTTTTCCCAAGCGTTCCATAGCATCACGCACGACCTGATCTTTAGCCTCCAATTGCATCTCATAAGGGATATGTTGCCACTTGCAACCACCACAAATAGTGAAATGCGAGCAGATAGGCTCTACACGTTCTTCTGCAGGTTGTGTAAGACTAAGTATTTTTCCCTCAAGAAAACTCTTTTTCTTCTTGACCACCTGCACGTCACACACATCTCCAGGGCAAGCAAAGGGTACGAAAAGCACCTGCCCATCAATGTGGGCAAGTGCCTTACCTTCGCCTGCCAAGGTTTCAATCTGGACTCCCGATAGCTTTGGGAGCTCTTTTTTCTTCCTTGCCAATATATTTATTTAAAGTATTTCAGTATTATATTCTTATACTCGTCTGCCAAAGCTTGAGCTGCTTCTTGCGTAGTAGCTTCAGTGTAAATACGTATAATTGGTTCTGTATTACTGCGACGAATATGAACCCATTTATCTTCAAAATCAAGCTTAACGCCATCAACCAAACTTATTTGAGCATGCTCAGGCACATTAGCAGCCAAACGCTCAAGCACAAGTTGAGTATCTGTACGAGGAGGTAGCTCTACTTTTTGCTTACTCATAAAGTACTGAGGATAAGCCGTGCGCAGTTCGCTCACAGTCTTCTTTTTCTTAGCTAAGAGAGATAGGAACAACGCAATCCCAACAAGAGCATCGCGACCATAATGAAGTTCTGGATAAATGACACCGCCATTACCCTCACCACCAATCAAAGCATCATTGGCTTTCATCTTGGTCACAACATTCACTTCACCGACAGCAGCAGCTTCATAGCGACCTCCATGCTTATGAGTCACATCTCTTAAGGCGCGAGTACTACTCAAATTAGATACAGTATTACCACCACCATTCATTTCAAGAAGATAGTCGGCAATAGCTACAAGTGTGTACTCTTCTCCAAAGAAGTTACCTTGCTCATCCAAGATAGAGAGTCTATCTACATCAGGATCTACGACAAAACCAACATCAACACCTAAATCACGAATCATTCGGCTGATATCACCAAGGTGCTCTGGAAGAGGTTCTGGATTATGAGCAAAGTTACCCGTTACATCCGTATACAAGCCAAACACATGCTCTACTCCAAGAGCTTTGAAGAGCGGAGGAAGTGCAATAGCACCAACAGAATTGACACTATCAAAAGCGACCTTGAAGTTAGCTTCACGAATAGCCTCTACATCGACACCTCTAGCTCGGAGAACTTCTGTAATATGCTCTTCTAAGTAAGACGATTCCTCAAGCATACGCCCCATTGACTCTACGGGAGCAAAAGATAAATCCTTACTTTCAGCTAAGCGTAGAATCTCTTCTCCTTGCGCCTTACTGATGAACTCTCCACGCTCATTAAGGAGCTTTAGAGCATTCCATTCTCTTGGATTATGGCTAGCTGTAATGATAATACCACCATCACAACGCTTACCGGTAACAGCCATTTCTGTGGTAGGTGTCGTCGCCAAACCTATATCAATGACATCACACCCCATACCGAGAAGTGTCCCGATAACAACGTGGCGAACCATATCGCCAGACATACGGGCATCTCTCCCCACAACGATACGTGGGCGAGCTTTACCTGTAAACTCTCTTGTGAACTGTGCGTAAGCTGCAGTAAACTGAGCAATACTCACTGGATTAAGACCATCACGCACACCTGCTCCGATAGTTCCCCTTATCCCTGAGATAGACTTGATTAGTGTCATAACTTCTATGATGATTATTGTATGTATATCTACAACTAATGGTACACGTATCTTGCTTCCTCAACGAAAGTAGTCATTCCTGAACCATAAAGTTCACTTGGGCCAAGCTCAAATGGAATTATCAAAGAAACCCTTGCTCCATCTCCCAGCTGAGATGCAGGAAAAGCAAGCCCCTCACACATATACTGGTCGTAGCTATTCACTGGAGCCGTACTGGGCTTAGGCGTAAAGTGCACCTCACCTTGATTGTAGTAGTTTACATAGGTAAACTCTAGCTCAGGAATATCTGCCTTACTAAGATTATCAAAAACAGACGTACGAGAAACTGACTTCGAGAACATATAACCCTTCATCTGAAGGTACACTGTGGTCTGGTTTACCTTAGCGAGCTTGGACATATCTCCCTTATCTAGAACTCGTACGTAAAGCCCATTCTTTAAGCGATAGTACACATTGGGGTCAAGCGAAGATAAGGGTAAAGTGTTATCCGAACGCTTTACAACCTTCAAACTTTTAGAACTCTGCAGGGTCTCAATAGCATCAGTCTGCTCATCCTTCATTTCACTCAAGGACTTTGTTTTGTTGTCTCTACAACTAGCTAAACTACAGAGAGCCACGACGCCTAAAGCTACTACTCTACTATTTATTCTCATATTTTATTTAATGCTTTCTCTAAGGGGCTCTCCATAAAGAACCTCATTATGTACACAAAGATAATATTTTCCCTATATCCTAAATATTTCAGAATAAAATCAAAACCTCCACGATATTATTTTGACAACTCTCCAATATCAATTATGAAGAAGTACAATTAAATCAAAATCTCTTTTAGTGGACGCATAACGAAATTTCGTTCCCACATACGTGGATGAGGTATTTGCAATTCCTCACTATTTACCTCCAAATTATCGTAGAGTAGTATATCAATGTCAATTGTTCTATCATAATGAACTCCATCATGGCTCTTACGAGTACGACCTAAATCTCGCTCTAATTGCTTTAAGACCTTGAGCAACTCATACGGATTTAGCTCTGTCGTAACCCTTACAGCCATATTCAAGAACAAATGCACAGAGTCAAAGCCTACAGGCTCTGTCTCTATGCATGATGAAATAGCCTCTACTCGTCCTACACGTTCAGCAATTTCATTTATTGCTGTATGTAGCAACTGTTTCCTATCACCCAAGTTACTTCCAAGGGAGAGGTAAGTCGTAGGCATTTACTTAGATTATAAGCAGTGCATCTCCATACGCACCAAAACGATAACCTTCCTCAATAGCCACCTTATAAGCATTCATGACATACTCATATCCGCCGAAAGCCGCTGTCTCCATAAGTAAAGTAGACTTTGAAAGATGGAAGTTTGTAACCAAGGTCGATGGAATAGCAAATTCGTAAGGAGGGAAAATAAATTTATTTGTCCAACCATCATAAGTCTTCAGATGGCGGTCCGTACCACTACAAGTCTCTACAGCTCTAAGAGTAGCTGCCCCTACGATACAAATCTTATTTCCGCTATCGACAGCCTTATTAACGATTTCACAGCATTCATTTGGAACAAGTATCTGCTCGCTCTCCATCTTATGCTTAGTCAAATCTTCGACATCAATCTCTCTATAACTACCAAGCCCATGGTAAACGGTAAGGAAAGCCTTCTTTACATCACGAATTTCCATACGCTTAAGTAGTTCACGACTAAAGTGCAAATTAGATGCTGGCGCGACCACTGCACCTTCATTAGCCGCAAAAAGCGTCTGATAACGGTCAATATCGTCTTCCGTAGGTCTACGCTCAATATACTTAGGTAGTGGTGTTTCTCCCTGAGCAAATAGAGCTTCTCTAAACTCTTCATGCGTACCATCGAAGAAGAAACGCAAAGTACGACCTCTAGACGTTGTATTATCTATAACTTCAGCAACAAGACTCTCATCATCACCAAAATAAAGCTTATTACCAATACGAATTTTACGTGCAGGGTCAACGAGTACATCCCAAAGTTTGAACTCACTACTTAACTCTCGTAGCAAGAAAACTTCAATCTGAGCCCCTGTTTTCTCTTTGTTACCATACAGACGAGCAGGAAACACACGAGCATCATTAAAGACAAAAACATCATCTTTACCGAAGTAGTTAATTATGTCTTTGAATACCTTGTGCTCTATCTCTCCTGTCTTACGATCAAGTACCATCAAACGAGACTCATCACGGAAGCGCGCTGGCTCTTGTGCAATCAGTTCGGCTGGTACATCTAATTTGAACTGTGATAACTTCATATATTTACTTTATTATTCTTCAAAACTACTGTTATAGAACCTCTTGGTTTACATATTGGTTCAGCCACTCACGTAAGCCTTCCAAGGTAATACAACCGTCTAAGCGAATATCTCCCACCTGTGTACGCTCAAGTGCTGTTAGGTGCCCTCCACTATGAAGAGCCTTACCCAAGTCATGCGCAAGAGAACGAATATAAGTTCCTTTTCCACAAACGATACGCAGACGCAAAGAAGGTAAATCACACGATAAGATTTCAATCTCATATATGCTTACTCGCTTACTCTTCAGCTCTATCTCCTCACCTTTACGAGCAAGGTCATAAGCTCGATGACCATCAACCTTACATGCAGAGAATATTGGGGGAACTTGGTCAATCTCTCCAATAAACGATTGTAGAGCCTGCTCTACGGCTTCTCGTGTAATATGATCAGTAGGATAGAAAGCATCGGGTTCACTTTCCATATCATAAGTGGGCGTAGTTTGACCTAGCCGAATATCAGCAATGTACTCTTTTACTCCCTTCTGCAAACCCTCAATAAGCTTAGTATTCTTACCAGTACAGAGTATCATCACTCCTGTAGCAAGTGGGTCTAATGTCCCAGCGTGACCAACTTTAAGCTTTTTGATACCTATATGCTTACAAGCCTCATATCGGAACTTATTAACTAAGCTAAAGCTACTCCAACCAAGAGGTTTAATTAAGCCTAGTGTAAAGCCCTCACGCAAATCTACTTTCTTCTGCTCCAAGCTGATTATTTAGTTTAATGAAATAGGCACACCGCTAAGGAGCAATGCTGCAAAAACAATGGCCAAAACTATACGATAATAACCAAATAGCTTGAACCCGTACTTACCGACAAAAGCAATGAAATACTTGATTACAACCAAAGCCACAATAAAGGCTACCACATTACCGATAAGAAGCGTTTGCCAATTATCTAAATAAACATCTAAACCAGACTTGTATAATTTATAAGCCTTGAGCAATGTAGCTCCAAACATCGTTGGTATAGCAAGAAAAAAAGAAAATTCTGCTGCTTGCTTGCGAGTTAATCCTTGTTGCATACCGCCAAAGATAGTAGCCATTGAGCGCGATACACCGGGAACCATCGCCAAGCATTGAAAGAAGCCTATAACCAAAGCCTTACGAGGACTTAAACGTTTCTCTTCATTAGCTTTAAAACTACTATCTAGGATAATCATCAGAATACCTCCAATGAAGAGCATAGCAATCACAACCCACATACTACCAAGTAGACTATCAATATAATCTTCTAGGAGTAGACCTAAAACTGCAGCAGGAAGACAACCTATAATCATGAGACCGTATAGTCCCCAACCCGATAGATTATATCTTCCAGTTGTATTTGATTCCGATGAGGGAAGCCATGGAATAAATCTTCTCCAATAGTAAACAAGCACCGAAAGTATTGCGCCAAACTGTATCATTACAGTGAAAGCTTTCAGGTATTCGCTACTCTCCAAGCCCAACACCCCTTGAGCCAAAATCATATGCCCAGTAGAAGATACGGGAAGAAACTCTGTAAGTCCTTCTACAATAGCGAGTATAACACTCGATAGTATATCCATCAATCAACTACCTTTTTAGCTCTGTGCAATATCGCATAAATCATAAGACCAAACCCTAGCACACATATAATAGGTGCTACACGAATGCGTGATAGAGAGAAAATCTCTTCATTAAATACATTTGGGTCAGTCGTTCCACCACCACTCATAAGGATAAACCCTCCAATAATAAGGAGTAAGCTAATCCCCATAAGGAGGTAATTAGTTTTTGAATACAACATATGTTATTTCTAATTATTAAATCAAGTATATACGTCGTCCGTCCATCTGAATGTAACGACTAGTAGCACGCACTGCAGCAAGAGCCGACGCACATACAGCGACGAGAAACAATCCTACTACTGCTATAAGCAAAGCGTTCCAGCTTAATAAAGAGATGACATTTACACCAAAGAATGAATGCAATCCGTACACCAAAGCAGATACAATTAGAAGACTTAAAACTGATGAAATAATCCCGTCACAGATACTGCGCCAAACAATAGGACGCTTGATGAACCAACTACTCGCTCCCACTAATGTAAGTGTGCGTATCTGAAAGCGGTCTGCATAAATCATCATGCGCACCGTATTATTAATTTGAATAAAGGCAAACAATCCTTGCAAGATTACAAATCCCCAAAGTACCCACTCTGCAGAATCTAGGTTCTTATCCAAGCTTTTCAGTTGCGCTTCATCATATTGGAGTTGCGCTTCTAAGCCTATATCCACGAGAGCACGCTCTATCTTGCGCAAGCTATCAGTGTTTAGATAAGTAGACTCTATCTCTAAACGAATGATTGGAGACAAAGGATTATACCCCAAAAGAGCTCTAGGGTCTTCCCCTAAATCGGGAGCAATCTGCTGCAAAGCACTATCCGCACTGACAAACTCTAGTTGCTTAATACCCTTTATATTGTAGATATTTGATGATATTGCCTTATAGCTATCTTCGGTAAAATTAGCTGGCAACTCTATAGAAAAATGGACTTGCTCCTTCACACTCTTCTCTAGACTTGTAGCAAGTATCCTAACAAGAGCGATAATACCTAAAACAGTGAGCGTTATGGACAAAGCTCCGATAGAGGCTAGTCTCATCTGCGTGAGCGAACTTCTTTTTCTATTATGTTCGGCTGACATCTAAGTAAATCTTTATTATGGTTCGTAATCTGAGCACCCAGTTTGAGGTATAACTAGGGCAAATTCAGCACAAAAATACTAAATAATACACTACAGACAAAAGCGCTACAACGAGGTAACCCAATCAAAGCCCGGTACAGATTATTTTTCAAAATTCTTTTACCCTCAAAATTTCTGTACAAACGCACGAGAAAAATATACTAAGCGTTTCCTAAAGTTAAAACCTCGGCGAAGTCTGTGCAGACTACACGTGTAGTCTGTACAAACTACGGCTGAAGTTTGTACAGACTTCAGCTGAAGTCTCCAGATGTTCTCACAGACTTAGTCATTTACCTTCACATACTACTAATTTACAAACATTTAACTCAAAAAATTTCAAAGGTCATTTTATCTACCAACAAAGTTTTTTCACCTCCACAAGAACTTTGAGGAATGAAAATTTCGCAAGGCTTTGGGGCTGAAAAAGCATAAAAAAGGGGCTACGACTTTTTTTGTCACAGCCCCCTCAAGAAAAGATTTCTTCTATCTCTAAAATTGGAAATAAATAAAAGGTTGTATATCGCTACTACGCATCTGAAGTAAAGCAAAAATTACTATAGCCAGTAATAATACCTGCAAGACAAATGGAGTACGAGATAATACATCTTGCATCATTCGAAGACGCTTATGCCCTAAGAAATGAACTCCATAACCTAACAGCATCAGAATAATTACTGTCTTATATCCCTCTACAAACTGCCAAATGATTTCTGGGTGGAATGCATCTTTAATTTGAAGTAGCATATCCTTAGCATCTTGCATATGCTCTACTCTAAAGAATATCCAAGCAAAACAAACTAGATGGAACGTAAGCAAACGACCTATGATACGTCGCCAAAGAGGCAATTTATCTGCAGACAGGCTTGATGATGGAAAGATAACACACCATAATTTATGTGCCGCGAGAGAAACTCCATGAATAGCTCCCCAAAGGACAAAACGCCAAGCTGCTCCATGCCACAAACCGCCAAGCAACATCGTTATAATCAGATTGACGTATGTACGTACCTTGCCCTTACGATTGCCTCCGAGTGGAATATATAAATAGTCCTTTAGCCATGAAGAAAGCGAGATATGCCACCTACGCCAAAACTCTGTAATACTTGCAGACTGATAAGGAGAGTCAAAATTGATATTAAATCTAAAACCCAATATCAATGCAATACCAATAGCCATATCCGAATAGCCTGAGAAGTCACAGTAAATCTGAAGAGCATAACCATAGATACCCATCAGATTTTCAAAACCAGTATACAGAGTAGGTGCATCAAAAACACGGTCAACAAAGTTGGCACTGATATAATCAGAAATCATAACCTTCTTAAGAAGACCGCTAATAATTAAGAGCAAAGCCTCGGCATATTCAGAGCGCCCCAAGAAAGGCTTCTTATAAATCTGTGGGATAAAATCTTTTGCACGGACAATAGGACCAGCCACCAGTTGAGGAAAGAACGATACGTAAAAAACATAATCTATCCAGCGTCCTAATGGGCGTATTTCCTTCCTATATATATCAATGATATAGCTCATTGTTTGGAATGTATAGAACGAAATCCCCACAGGTAGAATTATATCCCAAGCTTTGTATTCCATCAAAATCCAACTAGGCTTATTAACAACAAAGCCAAGCTGATTGATTAGAGCAAATAGCAAAGCTCCCAACATATTGAAGTACTTAAAGTAGGCTAAGACCCCTAGATTGATACATACACTCAGCAACAACAAGTTCTTGCGACTCCCCGCATCCTCTTCTTCTGCAATCTTTCTCCCTATAATAAAATCACTCGTAGTTGATAGTAAGAGCAATAGCACATACCAGCCACTACTCTTATAGTAGAAGAATAGAGAGAATAAGGCTACATATATAATACGTAGGTGTGTATTCTTAATAGCCATGTAAGGCAGTAAGAACAGGACAAAGAGGAAGAAAAATATCCCCGTAGAGAAAATCATTGGTTCACTAGGAATGTATGTCAATAACGAACCAATGTTAGATAGATCTAGATGATCCCAAAAATTCATAATAAAAAGGAATTACAACTTATTTGGAGCCTTCAATACCAGAAATAAGAGCTGATGCTATGATTTCACCATGCTTTGCATACCCTAGCTCTGTAAAATGAACATGGTCACTCCCCATAAGTCCATTCTTTAGCCACTCTTCAGCTTGGGGCTTAGTCCCAATAGATGCATGTAAATCAATAACAGGTACTGCATTAGCTTGCCCAAAATACTTGATTGTATTGGCAGCTACACGAGTATTATTATTGAAAGCAAATACAGTAGTAGTACTGTAAATTGGTTTGCGCTTATGTCTACGTCTTGCCTTAGTATAACCAACTATTTGAGAGCGGGAATCTCTTAAATAACATGCAGGAGGAGTCGTTAAGATAATCTTTGTATTAGGTAAGATTTCTTTTATTTTCAAAGTAAATGCCTCTATAGACGCCCTTAGTGTTTCACTAGAAAAATTGCGCGTATAGCTATCATTAGTACCTAATGAGACAATAAGCATATCAGGACTTTCATTCTTAATTAGCTCAATATTCTGAGGCTGCAACCATGACGAATAAGTTGAGCCATTGATACCATGGTAAGAGAAACTTATATTATTTCCATATCTATTGAGAAGAGCCTCACGTATGGGAGCACTTGTATAACCTCTATTGATGTGGCTATCCCCAATATGCATGATTTTAATAGATTTCTTGGCCTTGATACCAGCATACAACGCACTGTAATTTGAACGTCCAGGAATCCAAGCCGATTGAGCACAAAGGCTTGTTCCAAGACCACACACCAGTATCCCTAATACAATAGCTCTTTTTAGTCTAAATATCATCTTGATTTTAATTTTACCAATAAAAGAAACCTCTTATTGGAGAGTTAATAATTAGTGCATTGATTCTCGAAAACGCTGTTCGGCTGTCAATGCTTTCACAAACTGCTGAGCGACATCCACTCCTCCCTTATGCGTGAGATGCGTGTAGTCTTTAGCTGCCTGCCCCTTGCCGACCATAGCACCTATTCCTCCATGAGAACGCATAGCCTTGAGCGTACTCCAAAAAGCACAGCCCATTTCTCTGGCAACTTCTTGCTGAGTGCTATGCAAGTAGAATATGCTCTTCATAGTTTCAACACCTGAAGAAGTCTTTTTTGCCCTATCCGAAACGCTCATCACCAAGATATCACTCTTGGGGCTTACTTGACGAAGCCGACTGATTATTCCTCTAAGCGTTTTAGCATAGTTGCTATAATCCTTTTGCTTATCATTTGCAACATTAAGACCATATTGCAAGATAATCAAATCATAAGCACGAAGTTCACAGAAGCGAGTTGTCAAGTTCTCATCAATACCATTGATAGTATGACCAGAGTTCCCTCTCAAACTCATATTATCAACGGTTATCCCTCGATTAGCCTCTAGTGCTAAGCCATAAAGCTTAAGCCCATTAGAGCCCGATAACAGAGACATCTTAAAAGAACTAGCGGGAGCAGTCAGAAGATTATGCTCTTGAAGAGAAGAAGAAGCAGCTAATTGATAAGTTTGAGTACTATCAGCAACCTTCACACTTAAACTAATACCCTCCGGAGCCATATAATATAGCACTGCCCTATCGAAGTTATGACTACCACGAGGTAAAGAATAGCTAACTCTAGAGCCTTCGTGCCCTGTAAAGTAGTGTCCCGAAAAAGTTTGTCCTTTCTTCGCAGAACCCAGCACACTTTGGTCCGTCCAACCCGAGAACTCATGGCGTACAGAAGTACGATAACCAGCTGTAGTACTACTTAGGGGCATCCAGCCAACACCTCCGCCACCAAACTTATCCTGTAAACTCTTACGCAATGGAGCGGTAAAGATATCACCTTCAATGAATGAATCCCCCAGTACCACAATACGCACAGGTCTACCCAAATTATTACGATGCTGAAGAGCGGTATAGTATCTAGACAGAGCTACATGACCAGCCGTATAGTCCTCAATAGGAACAAACGTACTATCGGAAGAAAGACCTGAAGCTGATAGACTTCTCTGATAGAGAGAATCTAAACGAGCTTGCTCTGCCTCACTCACAACTACTCCGGCATGCCCTCTGCCCTCGTTCTTAGCACTTATCTTATTTGATAGTTTTACCTCTGCAGAACCATCTCTATAAGTTGTTAAGTTTTGGTCTAGCAACCTTTCAGGATCTTGCTCAAGGCTATCCCCAGTGTCAGTTCGTAAATCAGATAGAATATCAATAGGTTTTATTTCCCACCCACCTATTCTTTCTGGTAAGTAATACATGCCAACCAATACTAGTAATGTGCATACCAATAAGACCCACATACGTAATATATTATTGCTTTCTTTCATCTTATGCTTTTATTAAATGCATTTCACAAGCGGCACAATCAAAGACTAAACGGATTTTATTATCACCTTGTATCAAATACAAAGGTTCCGCATAAGGCATAGTTCCCTTATTCTCCCTAGTACAATACCCTAGCTCATGCTTGATACAATGCTTTGTACACATTAAAAGAGCCGAATTATCTTCTTGTAGCTCATAAGCTAGACTAGGTTCAACATACCCCATAGCTTGATAATGTGCCCTTGCCAATTTATTTGATATATTAGCACGATAATCAGCTACAAACTTTCTCCGTTTAGGCAAAATCGACCTATCTAATGTTTTCATCTTGGGCGTCAATATACTCCTATCAGGTTTGGCTTCAGATACACATCTATCAATTAGAGCACTTACTGCATCTCGCCTTAATTGTCCCAAAATAGAAAGTGGTATAAAGTATTCTATGCCACCATCTGAAAGCTGAACATCTAAAGCTTCAAATGGAGTATCTCCCATCTTACTTAGTTCAGATAATAAACGCTCTCTATCAAAACGTTTTGCAGGCTCTAAGATTATATCTAAAACTTGATTTACTTGAATATCGGGAAAGTCTAGACGAGCAAGAGATAACTTCAAAGAAGATGACTCTATTCCCAAATGAATAGATATAGGAAGTTTGCGTTGCGCTGTCTTCCCAGACAGAGTTCGCTCCCAAGCTTGGTCATAATTTCGGAAAATCTTTGAACCTTGTGGGATTTGCAACGAACGAGCAGGAATAACTTGACCGCCCCCTAAACTCTTGTTGATGTTAATTCCTCCTAAGTTTCCTTCCGGAGTGATGAATAACAATCCATCTCCATTAGATAGCTCTAGAGATGTTTTAATATTCCAACTCTTGGGATTGCTCTTCCCTAGTACACCAAGATATTCTCCTTGACTTTTAGGAGAGTGCACATTCACAACGTGAGCCTTTGGCTTCTCTGGCGTAGGCAAGTGAAATTGATAATCAGTAAAGCCTCTATTAAAACTTTTACTCGGGTTAGGACTAAAACTTATAGTCGTTGTACCACAAGAAGCCCTTTCATATTTATCAGGATACTTACTTATGACTTCGTCTATACATTGACGGTAAAATGCTGTTATGTTCTTAACGTAACTTACACTTTTTAGCCTACCCTCGATTTTGAAAGAAGAGGCTCCTGCTTCGAGTAAGTCCTCAATCAGGCTACTCCTATTTAAGTCTTTAGGAGATAGTAAATGCTCTTGCTCCCTAATTAGTTTACCTCTACTATCTCTCAAATCATAGGACATACGACACTGCTGAGAGCATTCGCCCCTATTAGCTGAACGCTTTGTGAAGGCTTGAGAGATATAGCAACGCCCACTATAACTAACACAAAGAGCTCCATGTATAAAGACTTCTAGGGGCTTATTTGTCACAGCCTTTATTTGACGTATTTGCTCTACATTCAGCTCTCTAGCTAGAACAATTTGCTCAAAACCCAGAGCTTCTAACAGCTGTGCATCTTCAGGATTAACCGTATCACACTGAGTAGAACTATGTAATGGTATCGGAGGTAAATCCATCATCGTGATGCCCATATCCTGGATAATGATAGCATCTGCTCCAGCATGGTAAATATCCCAAATAAGAGACTGAACCTCTTCTAATTCGTCATCATAGATAATCGTATTCAATGTCACATAAACACGCACATTATAAAAATGAGCCTCACGACAAAGGATTGATAAATCTTCAAGGCTTACTCCAGCAGCTGCTCTTGCTCCGAAACGGGGCGCACCTATGTATATAGCATCGGCTCCGTGCAGCAAAGCCGCACGAGCCGTTTCAATATCCTTAGCAGGAGCAAGGAGTTCTATTCTTCGCTTCTGTATCAAGTAAAATAATTAAAGTTTAGTACCATAAGCAAGGTCGCCTGCGTCACCAAGACCTGGTACGATATATGCCATCTCATTAAGAGTTGGGTCTATAGCCGCCACCCAAAGATGGATATTACTTTCAGGGAATTGTTTCTGCAAATAATTCACAGCTTCTTGACTAGCAATAATTGAGACTAAATGGATTTCTTTAGGAGTTCCTTTCGTAAGAAGTGCTCGATAAGCTAGTTCCATAGAACTACCTGTAGCCAACATTGGGTCTACCAAAATCAGAGTCTTATCATCTAGGCTAGGAGAAGCTATGTATTCGATGAAAATATCAAAGTTTAAGCGGTCTTTATGTTTACGATAAGCTGAAACAAAAGCATTTTCAGCTCCATCAAAATAGTTTAGAAAACCTTGATGGAAAGAAAGACCTGCACGCAAAATTGTACCTAAAACAACTTTATCACTGATATGAGCGCACTCTGCTACTCCTAATGGAGTTTGAACCGAATGCATTTCATACGATAAGTCTTTGCTGATTTCATAAGCCATCACTTCACCTACACGCTCAATATTGCGACGAAAGCGAAGGGCATCTTTCTGAATGTTAACATCTCTCATTTCGCTAACAAAACGACTTAGCAAAGAGTGATTGTTAATTAAATGTCTAATATCCATGATTGTTAAGTATTATTTTATTGCTTAGGTAATTCTAATTTCAGCGGTATCCCATACCCTTGAATAAACACCAGCATCTGTACACTTGTAAGAAGGTTCAAAGATGTAGGGTCTATATTATCAAGAGGTTCCTCTCCTTCAGGAACTAACTGTATGACACCATTCAAAAAAATGATACCTTCTTGTTCCTCTGTAAATGTAGTAAGACTTACGATTCTCCCCTCCTCTACCACCAACAGAGGATACGTCGTAATAGACGAACCTAACTTGAGATAGTGGGCTGCATACCTTTGTCTCATACCACTGCTTACATCTCTATAACTTCTTGAGTATCTGCTGTGGTTGGCGCAGGAATGCTATCAGTACTACTCTGAGATGAAGGAACACCGTTAGATTCATCTACAGATGGATAGCGACGTAACCTTAAACTATCCAAGAAGATAAACTTCTTTCCTTTCAGCCCAAAATCAACTATCCCCTGCAAGTATCCCTGTACTCTAACGACAGACAAGCCTGCTTTAGTCTTTAGTTTTACGCTATAAACTCCAGACTTCTTGATTAAAAGAGAACGTTGAGATATAGTAGAATCACTTTGACTCAGTTGCAAGTAAAGCGTAAGCGGAGATTTCTTACCATCAGATAAAGACAAACCTAACACACGAGTAGATAATTCTAACTCTGCTCCTGTGTAGGCTGGCGAAGGTGCTATTGAGAACGTTTGATTAACTAAATCTCCTTGCCCTGCGTTAATCGGTCCTAGCGATAATAAATTAACAGAGTCTAGATTGTAGTTTCTACGTTTATTAGCTAATTCCTCAATACGGAAAATACTATCTTGCTTAAGCTGCAGTCTATCGGCTTCTTTATTTAGGCTATCGCTCGTCAAACGATAAAAGTCGTAATAGAGGGGCATGTTATTCTTTGCATACCAAGCCATAGTACTATCCCAATCAGTAAGAGTATAGCCTTCCTTCTCTAGAAACTGCTTGTATGCAGTAGTTCTTAGGCTATCTGGCGCATTCCTATCTTGCAAAGCAGCAGCCAAAAGAGCGTATCTAGGAAGTAACTGACGGACTTTATCTGCGGGAATACGTTTCCATCCTCCACCAGAGCATGCACACAACAAGCTGGCAGAAGCAAAAGCACATATCCGTTTTAGAAATCCGTAAGTAAGACCTTTCCCAACCATTATATATTTAAGCTAACTTATTTTTTATCCTGACTAAGCCCTTCTAAAGCTTGTGAAAACAAACGAGGATAACAAACAAGCAATAGAAACACTCCTACAGAAATACACGCATCAGCGAAGTTAAAAATTGGACCAAAGAATATGAAAGGCTCTCCTGCCCAGAAAGGCATCCAATCTGGATAAGTCGTTTGCACTAGTGGAACACTAATCATATCAACAACCTTGCCATGTAATAACTCGCCGTAGCCACTTCCCCAAGGAACAAACTGAGCAACTTGTCCCATACTAGAAGAGAATATCTTACCGTAGAAGATACAGTAAAGAGTTTACTACCGAGCGTAATACCATAAGCCATACCCTCGTTTTCAATGAAGTAAATCCTAAACCAAGAAAAGAGCTCAATCTTTTCTCCCTCAATCATTGAGGTCTTTACCCATATTTTACTCGCTTGGTCGATAACCAATAGGAGCAGGATAAGCAGGAGTAGTATCCACCCCTGCTTATTATTTGAATTACTTTTTCTCTCCAAGTTTAGCTTCAATACATTGAGTCGTATGAGGAACAGCTCTTAATCTTTCCTTTGGAATCAAATTACCTGTTACTCGACAAATACCATAAGTCTTATTCTCAACACGCACTAGAGCCGCCTGCAAACCTTGAATAAACTTAAGCAGACGTTCTGCCATTCGTCCATTCTCCCCTCGGCTAAGATTAGCTGCACTTTCTTGGAGCGTCTTAAATGTTGGCGACGTATCTCCAATATCATTACCTGCCGAAACAGCATTATCTCGTAATGCCTCATAATCTCGAGTTGCTTGTTCGAGCTTTTGAAGAATTAACTCCTTAAACTCCTGTAGCTCTTCATCACTATAAGCTACCTTTACTTTTGCATCCATCGCAGTTTAATTATGATTGTAATATGTTTTTAAGCCGTCTAAAATCTATGCTTTGCGAAGTACAACATTAAGCTCAAAGCCATCCATATCTAAAGCGACACCTCCAGAAAGCTTTTCGACTTCTTCAAAAGTCGTTGCCTGTACTTCACTAGCAATCCTTGCTGCATACTGAGCATAAACACCAGCCATATCTGGATGACATTCAATCTGAACGCTAATCTTATCACTGAGCTCTAAGCCTGATGATTTACGAAGATTCTGCAGTCTGTTGACAAGCTCTCGGCTAAGACCTTCTAAACGAAGTTCCTCCGTTACGGTAACATCTAGAGCTACAGTAAAACGACCATCATTAGCAACAAGCCAGCCTGGAATGTCTTCACTGATAATATCAACATCTGCACGCTCTAGAATAACCTGCTGACCTTCTATAATCAATTCAAGCGTACCTTCTCTATCCAATTTATTGATAAGCTCCTGCTCTAATGTTTGCAAGTACTGAGCGATAGCCTTCATGATTTTTCCATATCTTGGACCAAGACGCTTAAAGTCTGGCTTTATGCGCTTAACAAGGATACCATCTCCATCGTGAACAAATCGGAGTTCCTTAACATTCACTTCGCTAAGGATTAACTCACGAACAGGCTCAATGACAGACTTATCTGCTCCTGATAAAATCGGAATCATAATTGTCTGCAATGGCTGACGTACCTTGAGATTCTCTCTTCTGCGAAGAGCCAAAATCATTGAACAGATACTTTGAGCTACAGACATACTTTCTTCTAGCTTACTATTCACTTCTCCCTCATTATATTCCGGGAATAAAGCCAAGTGAACAGAACTATCTGACTTTGTCAAATCTCTATATAATCTATCAGCGTAGAATGGTGCGATAGGAGCCATAAGTTGTGCCACGGTTACAAGGCAACGATACAATGTCTGATATGCCGAGAGCTTATCAGCATCCATCTCTCCTGCCCAAAAACGACGGCGACACAAGCGCACATACCAGTTACTTAATTGTTCGCTTACAAACTCACTAATAGCACGAGCTGCGCGTGTTGGTTCATAAGCCTCTAACTGTAAATCAACCTCCTTAATAAGCGTATTCAAACTAGAGAGAATCCAACGGTCAATTTCTGGTCTTTCAGCAAATGGTACTTCTGAAAGAGAAGCATCAAAATTATCATAATTCGCATAAAGGGCGAAGAATTGATAAGTATTATATAGAGTCGCAAAGAACTTACGACGCACTTCCTCTACCCCCTCAACATCAAACTTTAGATTATCCCATGGAGATGAGTTACTAATCATGTACCAACGAAGAGCATCAGAGCCATACTTTTTGATTGCCTCAAAAGGATCAACTGCATTACCCAAACGCTTGCTCATCTTATTGCCATTTTTATCTAGAACAAGACCATTAGAGATGACAGCTTTGAAACTAATATCGTCTGAAATCATCGTTGCTATAGTATGCAATGTGAAGAACCAACCTCTTGTTTGGTCTACCCCTTCGGCGATGAAGTTTGCTGGGAAAGCAGAACCATTTTCAATTAGCTCCTTATTCTCAAATGGATAATGTAATTGAGCATAAGGCATAGCCCCACTATCAAACCAAACATCTATTAGGTCAGTCTCTCTATACATAGGCTTACCCTTAGATGAAACTAGTACAATATCATCTACATAGGGACGATGCAAATCAATCTTGCTGTAATTATCCTCTGTATAAACTCCTACTTGAAAATCCTTAAATGGATTCTCTGTCATAAGACCACACTGTATAGCTTCCTCAATCTTGCTATATAATTCCTCGACACTGCCGATACAAATCTCTTCAGAGCCATCTTCTGTGCGCCAAATAGGAAGAGGTGTTCCCCAATAACGGCTACGAGATAAGTTCCAGTCCTGAAGATTTTCTAACCACTTTCCGAAACGACCTGTACCTGTTGATTCTGGCTTCCAATTGATAGTCTTATTCAAAGCAATCATACGTTCTCTACATGCTGTAGTACGAATGAACCAACTATCAAGTGGATAATAAAGCACTGGTTTATCTGTACGCCAGCAATGAGGATAACTGTGTACATGTTTTTCTATACGGAAAGCCTGTCCTCTACCCTTTAGCGATAGAGCTATTTGAACATCTAGAGTTTCATCTTGCTCTGTCTTAGTACTATCATAAGCATTCTTGACATAAGCACCTGCATAGGGTTTATACAGTTCTAGATTTACATAATCAGCAACAAACTTTTCATCAAGTTCTTCAATAGGGTAAAGACGACCTTGCAAGTCTACTAATGGACGCTCAACGCCATCTTTATCTATGACCATAAGCCCTACAATGCCGTGAGCTTTAGCTACTTTATTGTCATCAGCGCCAAAGGTCGGAGCAATGTGTACGATACCAGTACCATCTTCTGTAGTTACAAAATCTCCTGAAATCACACTAAAAGCTTTACCCATTGGCTTAACCCATGGGAAGAGTTGCTCATACTCCATACCGACAAGATCAGTCCCCTTCCACTCAGCTATTACTTGGAATGGAAGAGCTTTTTGTCCTTGCTCATAAGCAGCAAGAGCCTCAGCTCCTTCATGCTCCAACGAGAATAAAGAAGCCAACAAAGGACGAGCTAAAATAGCGGTAATAGGGAGAGCATTATATGGATTAAATGTACGTACAGCGACATAATCGATATTCGGACCAACGCAGAGGGCTGTATTACTTGGAAGCGTCCAAGGTGTGGTAGTCCAGGCTAGGAAATAAACTTCACCATGTCCCAGCAATTGCTCTGAAGGGTTCTTAATCTTAAATTGTGCTATACAAGTAGTATCTTTTACATCTCGATAACAACCAGGCTGATTTAGTTCGTGAGTACTAAGACCAGTACCAGCTGCAGGAGAATAAGGTTGAATAGTATAACCCTTATATAATAGACCCTTCTCATAAATCTGCTTGAGCAGATACCATAGAGTCTCGATGTAGCGATTGTCATAAGTAATATATGGATGCTTCATATCCACCCAATATCCCATCTGCTTTGTTAGACTTTCCCACTCAGCAGTAAACTTCATTACATCACGACGACAAGCGGCATTATAGTCCTCAACGCTGATTGTTTTCCCGATATTCTCCTTGGTAATGCCTAATGTCTTTTCCACACCAAGTTCTACAGGCAAACCGTGAGTATCCCAACCTGCCTTACGATTAACAAGGAATCCCTTCATCGTTTTGTAACGACAGAAAATATCCTTAATACTACGTGCCATAACATGATGAATACCCGGCATCCCATTTGCTGAAGGAGGTCCTTCATAAAAAACAAATGAAGGTGCGCCTTCTCTCACTCGAAGGCTTTCTTGAAAGAGTGCTTCTTCCTCCCATTTACCGAGCATTGACTGATTGACCTCCGAAAGGTTTAATTGGTTATATTCGGGAAACTTACTCATATTATATACTTATTTTCTACTACTCTTAAAATTAGACGTCCACAAAGATACACTTTTCAATGCAATATTCTAGGGTTGAATAGAAGTCAAAATACCGCTCAAGCCTCCAACTAGAAGATAGAGCCTATGAATACAAATAGAGTCATCTACCTTTGATACTAAAGACAGATGACTCTATAATTAAAGCTGCAAGACTTCACTAAAAGACGAAACCGAAACGAAGACCTCCTCGCATACTTGTCCCTAGTGTTGTAGCTTCTGGGCTATCCGTACTATGACGAAATCCTAGTCCACCCTCAACACCAACATACACCTTTGGCGCTATATAATAATCAGCCCCAATAAGTCCTGTAAATCCATACATTTGAGCATCTGCAGTCTTTCTGCTCGTATCACCAAGCTTTACAGACTTCCCAACGTGAGCAAAATTAAGCTCTGCTCCAATATAAGGAGACAAGCGCTTAGCTCCCTTAAAATGCTTTTCGATTCCAGCATCAACAGCTAGAGCACTCATCTTATTTGTTTGAACATCCTGCTCAACACTCGCAAAAGCAAGCCCTAAGCCTCCTCTTAACGCAAGTCCATCATTGAGGAAATAGCGACCTTTTATAGTGCCAAGAGTACCATTTGACAAATCATTAGATTGTAAGCTAAACAAAGGGTCACTACCCTTGAGAGATAGTGCACACTCTACCGCTACATCTCCCTTACGAGGCTTAATTACCACTGTCTTTGCTTGGCAACATCCACCACCTCTCTGATCGTGAGCTTGAGCTGATAGCGCAACACTAACGAGTGCTAGTGCTAATAAAACATTCTTCTTCATGCTTATTTTAAGTTTAATACAACATATTATCAATTCTTCTGATAATATTTCGTGCAAATATAACATTTATCACACAAAACAAACACCCTCAGATTTCACCTTAAGCGCAACCGCAGAATAAAATTACATCCGCACAAACATTTTAATAAATGCGCGCACATAAGTTCAGCACTCGGCGAAGTCTGTACAAACTTCACGCGTAGTCTGCACAAACTTCAGCCGTAGTTTGTACAGACTTCAGCTGAAGTTTGCAGATTATTCCCCGCAACAAACATTAAACATTCAAATACAACAACTTAAAAACACAAAAGAGGGGCATCTTTTCTACTTTATTTTAATTTTCATTTAGTCTCTTCTCGAATCTACATCAATGAAGCTCCTTCCGCTTACACCTTGGAGCAGGAGTTGCACTAGTTCTTCTTCCTATTCATCTAGCTAAACTCTATTTAATCAGTACATTTCTATTTCTTGACTATCTAAATAAATCTTATATCTTTGCAAGCAAATATTACTTTATAAACTAAACTAATATGTACTGGACACTAGAACTAGCCTCAAAGTTGGAAGATGCCCCATGGCCAGCAACACGAGATGAACTCATTGACTACGCAGCTCGTTCCGGAGCACCTCTTGAAGTGATTGAAAACCTACAAGAGATAGAAGATGAAGGCGAATTGTACGAATCTATTGAGGACATTTGGCCTGACTATCCGAGTAAGGAGGACTTCTTCTTTGATGAAGAAGAGTACTAGAAACTCTGCATAACAAAATATCTCCAAGGGGCTGTCGTAAATTTCTTTTGCGTCAGCCCCTGTAGAAGCTTAAGAGCTAATCAACCTAGAAAAAAATTAGCTCTATGGATTTATAAATCTGGATTTCTAAACTCAAGACCTCACGTTTAAGAATTGTCTCTAATAGTACAAGAATTAAGTCTGAGCAGAGGTCTACCCCAATACTCTAACACAATAACCACAGCTATAAATGAATATATTACAGCTCCTAGCTTCATTATCCATACTCGTATTTATTCACGAATTAGGACACTTCTTCTTTGCTAGAGTCTTTGGAACTCGCGTAGAAAAGTTCTACCTATTTTTTAATCCTTGGTTCTCGCTCTTCAAGTGGAAAGATAAGCATACTGGAACAACGTATGGATTAGGATGGTTGCCTTTAGGTGGATACTGCCAAATCGCAGGTATGGTAGATGAATCCATGGATACTGAGCAACTCAAGTCTGAGCCTAAACCTGATGAGTTTCGTAGCAAAAAGTCATACCAAAGGCTTCTCATTATGGCTGGGGGTATCATCTTTAACCTAATCTTAGCAATTATACTATATACCGGGGTAGCCTTAACTTGGGGTGATGAACGAATAGATACGACAGATATTTATACGGGGTGGACATTTAGCCCTGCTGCTAAATCTGTTGGTTTTGTAGATAAGGACATTATTCTATCTATTGATGGCAAGCGTAATCTAAATGCCCTCAATCCTCATCTCGTCGAAGAAATGATTAACGCAGAACGAGTAACCGTCCTTAGAAATGGTCAAGAGGTCAGCATTTCAATTCCTAAGGATATGATGCAGCGCACCCTTTCTGGTGCTAAAGGCTTTTGCAATATCAATCTCCCATTTATTGTAGAGGAAGCAGAAAACAAGGCTCTTATTAAAGCTAATATCCGTCCCGGAGACCAGCTAATAAAAGTAGATTCTATTTATACAGCAAACGTTCAAGATGCGATTGAAACGCTCTCTCAGTATAAGGGGGAAACAGTTTCTCTTCAGTTTCAGAGGGCCGATTCTATAATCGCAACAACAATACAAATTGATGCTTCAGGTAAGATTGGTGTTCGTCTACGCTCTCCTTATACAGTATTCCCTACAAGTCGCATTCAATACGGATTTATCGAGTCATTCCCAGCAGGGTTCAATAAGTTTATTGAGACTATTACCAACTATGTAGGTAATCTAAAGCATATCTTCACAAAAGAAGGAGCTAAAAGCTTAGGTGGACTTGGTTCAATGGCTCAACTCTTCCCTAATACCTTTAGCTGGGAGAGCTTTTGGAGTATCTCAGCTTTCTTCTCTGTAATTCTAGCTGTGATGAACCTACTACCAATCCCAGCTCTAGATGGAGGGCATATTCTATTTATTCTCATTGAAATGCTTACAGGCAAGAAGCCTAACGACAAGGTAATGGGATATATCCAAATGAGCGGTATGATTTTCCTACTACTCTTGATGCTATATGCTAATGGTAATGACATTTATAGATTCCTTATTAAGTAATGAATAAGACTGCGACCATAAATAACGAACGAGTTTACCATGTACCTGTAATGCTTAAGGAGTGCCTTGAAGGCATGCAATTATCTTCTGATGGTTGCTACATAGATGTTACAATGGGTGGTGGCGGTCATTCCAAGGAAATACTTAAACAGCTCAAGGGCGGAAGACTATATTCCTTTGACCAAGATGCTGATGCGGTTAATAACATTGAGCCTCAAAAGGGATTTACATTTATAGCCTCCAACTTTCGCCATATTGCCCGATTCATGGATTACTACAGAGAATTAGGGCAAGTTGATGCTGTACTAGCTGACCTAGGAGTCTCTTCCCATCACTTTGATACACCTGAGCGAGGCTTTAGCTTTCGTAGTGAATCAGCGGCTCTTGATATGCGTATGAATACACGCAAGGGGAAGAGTGCCGCAGATATCATAGCAGAGTATGATGAAGAACATCTAGCCAAGATATTCTACGAATATGGTGAGCTTAGACAAAGTAGACAACTAGCAAAGCGTATTGTACAAGCTAGAGAGCTTAGCCCCATACAAACTATTGGAGATTTACTTCAAGTAGTCAAGCCTTGTATCAATCCAAAGGAGGAGAAAAAACAGCTTGGCATGCTTTTTCAAGCTATTCGTATAGAAGTTAATGATGAGTTATCTGTACTTACAGAAATGCTCGAAGGGTGCAAAAAGGTACTTAAACCTCATGGTCGCCTAGTGGTTATGACTTATCATTCTCTTGAAGACCGTATCGTAAAGAACTTCTTCAAGGCAAGTGCTAAAGAGGACAAAAACAGTGCTATATATGGAGTATCCCCTAGTCCATGGAAACTTATTACTCGCAAGCCAATAGTCCCATCTGAGGAAGAATTAAACGTAAACCCTCGCTCCCGTTCAGCTAAACTTAGAATTGCCGAATGGGTAGGAGATAATTAAGAGAAGACTAAGATGAATAACTTTGACGAAAATAGGGAATACGACGCTAATCTTAATGAACTATTAAGGCGTTCCGCTCAACAAAAAGCAGAAGAAAGTGAGGAGTACGAAGATAGCTATGATGAAGATTATTCATCATCTTCAATAGAAAACGAAGACGATAATACTGAGTATTCACAAAACGACTCCGATATTTCTGAAGAAGAATCTGAGCATGATTTCATCGAAGAAGAGCAGTCCAAGAGTACAGCTCAAAGTATTGGGCTATCGAAAGAAGAGACTCAAGAAATGGTGGAGGCTTGGGAAACTTTCCTTCAGCACTATACCCATGAAAGGCTCTTTTTCTGTGCTTTTTGCATTCTATTGATACTAGGATTAAGTAGTTGGAATACATTTTACGAAGAAGAAATTCATAACCTCAACACTACTGAAAAAAAATTAGATGACTTAAGAAATAGGTCTCTGATTACTACAGCCGAACTTGTAAGTTTAGAACGAATTAACAATATCGAGCAAAACATACAAAGTTATGGACTTAATTTAGAGCATTCTTCTCACCCACCCTATAAGCTCATAGACAAGAATACTCACTAAAACTCAAGTTATTCCTTTCTCTTTTGTACATACTCGCAGATAATGATTAAGCAAATACTAGCACAACTAGTACACATTATTGGGATGATACTACGTGCTATCTTTAAATTTCTTGGAAAGATTCTCTCTTTTTTATCTGATGGACTACTTAAATTGGTCCCTAATAGCAATACTCGATACAGATATATAGGAGGAAGCCTTGCCGTAATACTAGGGTTGCTCATTTTTATAATCCTTAAGTTTATTCAGAGTGAAGATGCTAAGAGATGGAGAGAAATTGGGCAGACCATACATCGTCCTAGCGAAGTAGTATTTGCCCCATTAAGAGGTTCAATATATGCCTCTGATGGTCGACCAATATCAATTACATCAAATGAATATAGATTATTCATTGACTTTCAAGCTGGCAACTTAGAGCTACTTCACCGAGCACCTAAAGACTCAACTGAAGCAATAAAAAAGCAAGTTATCAGCGAATGCTTCTCTGCAGATTTAGATAGTCTAGCAGAATTGCTTTATCAAAGCTTTAAAGAGCGAGATATAGTCATTGACCGACAAAAGATGAGGGAACAATGGCGCCAAAACTTCCTTAAGAAGAGCAGATATGCTCCAATTATAAATAGAGATTTAACCTATCTTCAATATAGCTGGCTCAAGCAACAAACGCCATTCAAATCACGAAAGATAAAAATTGGCAGTAAATCCGAACATATCGGAAGTCTTTTGGGACAAGCTATCACGACTGTAGAGAGAAGTAAGCGCATGAATCCTTTTGGCTCATTGGCTTTGCGAACGATAGGGTCTGTATATGGTGAGAAAGAAGATGCATTGACAAAGGGGAAACAAGGTATTGAGCTTAGCTTTGACTCTGTTCTTAAAGGAGAAGCGGGTAAGGGTCTTAAGATTTATGCTCTCAATCGTCAAGCTAATAAAACTCTTAAACCTGCTGTAGATGGTTATGATGTCTATACGACACTCAACATGAATCTACAAAGTCAACTTGAACGAATTATGAGAGCTCGTCTAGAGTATTTCAAAGCCTCTAGTGGGACAGCTATTCTCCTTGACGTTCCTACGGGAAAAGTACTTGCACTGACTAATTTAATGCGTAGTTCAAGTGGCAATTATGTAGAAGGTCGCAATGATGCAGTAAGCGACCTAAGTGAACCTGGCTCAACGTTCAAAGTGGCGTCTATGCTCGTTGCTCTTAATAACCAAATGGTACGTCCAACTGATACTATTGATGTAGGCAACGGGCTTTGGATGGTTGGCGGTAAGAATGTACGAGACCACAACGCGCACCATGGAGGATATGGCAAGATATCAGTCTCTCAGGTCATTGAAAACTCTAGTAATGTTGGTATCGCTAAAATCATACAACGCAATTTCGCTGATAATCCTAGTAGCTATGTTAAGCAAGT
>QWCO01000045.1_pt1 | contig 173336 bp, 167 predicted proteins | sample 1972611 | NCBI WGS metagenome assembly QWCO01 (sample SAMN09866706, study PRJNA288562) | Human oral metagenome isolate term1_saliva, whole genome shotgun sequencing... | reverse complement strand
CCAACTATATAATGAAAACTTTTAGTATATTTACAGAAAATTTATAGAAATAATGAATATTATACTTAAAAAATCCCTGAAAAAATTGAACACTTTTGGTGTGGATTATTATGTTCATCTGTTTATATATTCCTTATTGGAATCTTATATTTTTTTATCTTTTTCAAATGAAAGTTTTGAGAGGGATTTATTTTATATGATATCAACATATGTATTTTTTGTATTATTGGCTCAATTAAGTAAGAAATTATTGAATGTATTTATTGGTTTTTCTTTTTTGTTGAGTGTTTTTATTTACTCAATCAGTCAATTGACGGGAGAGGGAGATGTTGAATTAAGTTGTCTTACAGCGATATATTATACGAACTTTAACGAATCTTTTTCGTATATTAAGGTCGTGCCTATGAGAATATATTTGTATTTATTATTATTATTAGGATATTCTATTTATCTAATGAAGTATAGATATAAGAAAATTAATAATAAGAAAATCATATGGATGGGGATAATTTTATTGGTAATTCTTCATTGTATTCCGAAGAAGAGATATAGCGGTCGTTATGATACCTATTTAGCAGTATTGCCAATAAGAAGGACAGTTTATATTATTACCTCTATGCTTCATATAGATAAAGAGCATCATAAGATGCTGAGAGAAGCAAAGAGAAAGAGTAGTTGGATTGTTGATGGAAGTTTTCCGAAAGATAAAGATATAGTAATAGTAGTGGGGGAGAGTGTAAGGAAAGATATGTTGCACTCGTATGGTTTTCCAATAAAGAATACTAAATTTATAGATAGAACACCAAATATTAAATTTGAAAATTATATATCTTGTGGGGCACATACGGTTCCTTCTTTGATGAGGACGCTAATAGAGAGTAAAGATATGGACAACAATGCTATTAGTAATAATGTTATTACCTTAGGAAGAGCAATGGGATATAGGACCTATTGGATTTCGAGTACATTATCTCAGGGAAATTATGATAGTGCAATATCAATTATAGGGAAAAGTGCGGATGAGAATGTATTTGTATCGGATAAACTCCAAGTGAAATATGACGATACTGATATGTTGCCTCATCTTGATAAAGCTTTAAATGAAAAATCGGATAGACCTAAATTGATAATACTGCATATGGTTGGTTCTCACCCAGCCTTGAAAGATAGGGTAGATGCAGAATATGATGAATTTATAGGAAATAAAGATATATCATACTATAATAAGAGTATAAAAAAATTAGATAATTTTTTAGAAAAGGTATATCAAGATTTGAGAAATCATAAGAGAAATTTTAACTTGATTTATTTCAGTGATCATGGACTATATCTTAATGAAGATTCTAAATTTGTACATTCGGATGATTATAAAAATAGTTATGATGTGCCATTAATTATCTTTGGAAGCGATATAGATAGAATGGAATCTATAAAAGCGAGGAGAGTTGGAAAGGATTTTTTATATTTGCTATCCGAATTGTCTGGTGTAAAGGTGAAAAATTTCTCTCAAAAGTATAAATTCGTATCAGAAGAAGATAATGGAGAGAAAAAAACAATAGTAATATCTAGAGACAAAAAAGTAGAATACGACAATTTGAAATATCGTTCGATGAATAATATTTTGGAGGAGATAAAAAATAATAAGTAATTATTATAAAAAAGATAAGAAAAAATGACGATAAAAACAATGGCAGAATATGCTATGGAGGGGAAGATGCCAGAGGTTCTTTTTTATGTAGGATGTGCAGGTAGTTTTGATGATAGAGCAAAAAAAATAACAAAGGCTTTTTGCAAAATTTTGAATCATATAGGTGTAGAGTTTGCTGTGCTTGGTAAAGAAGAATCTTGTACTGGTGACCCTGCAAAGAGAGCTGGTAGCGAGTTGGTATTTCAAATAATGGCGATGCAGAATATAGAGATATTCAATGCTTATGGAATTACGAGAATCGTTACTACATGCCCACATTGTTTTAATACGATGAAAAATGAATACCCTTCGCTTGGAGGTCATTACGAGGTATATCATCATTCTCAGTTTTTGAAACAATTAATGAAAGACGGACGATTGAAGATTGAGGGAGGAAAATTTGAAGGAAAACGAATCACTTTCCATGACCCGTGCTATTTGGGTAGGGGAAATGGTGAATATGAGGCTCCGCGCGAGTTATTAGAAAAATTAGATGTGGAATTGGTAGAAATGTCTCGTTCTAAGGCAAAATCGTTATGTTGTGGAGCAGGCGGAGCCCAAATGTTCAAGGAGCCAGAAAAAGGAAAAAAAGATATTAATGTGGAACGAACTGAAGAAGCACTAAATATTTCTCCAGATATAATTGCCACAGGATGCCCTTTTTGTAATACAATGATGACCGATGGAGTGAAGCATTTCTATAAGGAACAAGTCGTGGTGAAAGATATAGCTGAATTGATAGCAGAAGCCGAAGATTTGTAGTATAGTAAGAAAAAATCCTTAAATTTGCTCACCAAACTAAGTAAAACGAATGAAATTAATAAAATGAAAATAGAAGAATCCAGTTCAGTAGAAACAAATGATTTTAAGGTGATGATATATCCATCTTCTCGCCCCTTTACACCGAAAGAGGCTATGGTGGTCTCAGAGCGGTTATACGATTTTCTTTCTTCGTGGAACTACCACGGTAAGGCCGTTTCGTCATCCTTTAAGATAGAAAAAAATCAGTTTATAGTAATCTGTATAGATGAAGAGCAGGTAAGCCCTGGCGGATGTGCTTTGGATAAATTGAGTGACCTTTTGAAGAGTTTAGATAGCGAATTTGGTTTTGATTTGCTCAATAGAATGAAGGTGACTTATGTGGAAAAAGGCGAGACAAAAACGGTCGGATTATTGGCTTTCAAACGGGGGTTAAAGGATGGCTCTATACCTCACGATATTGAGGTTTATGATTTTTCAAAGGGAACATATTTAGCATTTTTATCGGATTTTCTACTCCCTTTGAAGAGAAGTTGGGCCCAAATTTATGTCTAAGTAATGGAATATTAACAAATAAAAACTTCTGTAATTTAGTAGATTATAGAGGTTTTTGTTTTTTAAAGAGACTTTTTGGATAGTATTAAAAAAAGTAATATATTCGGAAAAAATTACTAATGAATTTATATGGCTACAATGCGATTAATGCTTCGGCTGGATCAGGGAAAACTTATACTCTGGTACAGAGGATATTAATAATTTGTCTGCAAAGTAAGAGAAATGATGTTATAAGACATATTTTGGCATTGACTTTTACTAATAAAGCAGCTAATGAAATGAAATATAGGCTGATAGAGTGGCTGAAAGCATTCACAGAAGAAAACTATAAGGAGAATAGAGATTTAAAGGGTATTCAGCAGAAGATAAAAGAAATAGGTATACAAGTGTCTATTGAAGAATTGCACGAACGAGCAATAGGGGTCTTAAATTATGTTTTGCATAATTATTCTACACTAAATATTAGTACAATAGATAAATTTAACCTAAGATTATTAAGGTCTTTTTCCTATGAGTTGGGGCTTCCGTATCAGTTCAGTATAGAAATCACTCCTGAACCGTATATTATTAAGGCTGTAGATATCTTGATTAACAAGATTGGGGAGGATAAGAAAATTTCGGAAATCTTTATGGATTTGGTTAATTATAGTTTTGATAATGATGAGAAAATAGACATTAGTAAGACACTGTATGATGGAGCAAAGAAATACATTAATGATGCTCATTATCAACATTTGAAAGAGAATATTAATTTTGATTGGGATTCTTATATCCAAATACGAGATGCAATAAGGGATGCAATAGATGAAAATAAAAAAGAGGCCAAGCGAATAGCAGAAGAATCTTTAAAATTAATTCATGATAGAAATTTGGAAGAATCTGATTTTTCAGGTGGGAGAGTTAATGGTATAATGTTGTTTTTCTCAAAATTTATAAAAAATGGCGTGCCAAATCTTTATGATGAGAGCCAAAAAGAGGAAAAAAGATTAGAAAACTTTCAAAAAGGTGCATCGGCAAATGGAAAAAAACGAGGTGTTGAGACTGCAATTTATGAGATAATAGACATGCTGGTAGATAGTTATCAGAAAATAATATACCTCTATGTAGAGCAAATCAAATACCAAGCAATTTTGAAAGAATTGTTGCCCTTTAAATTTAATAAAGAAATACAAGATAATATTACCTCCATAGAGGAGGAGGAGGATTTGGTATTGTTATCCAAATCTAATATTATTATTAATGAGAATCTTAAAAGTGAGCCTTCGGATTTTATTTATGAGAAAATAGGTACGAAGTTCCAACATTTTTTTGTTGATGAATTCCAAGATACTTCTAAAATGCAATGGAGTAATATGCTCCCTATGAGAGATAACGCGATATCTGATGGACAAAATTCCTTTACGATTGTGGGCGACCCAAAACAGAGTATTTACCGATTTCGTGGTGGAGATAGTGGTATTATGATGGCTATCATTAATAAGGAAGAAGGGAATACTATAATACCTGTTCAGGTGGAGAATTTGGAGTATAATTGGCGTTCGGCGAGAAATATTGTAGAGTTTAATAACGAGTTATATCACTTCATTGGTAATAATGACTTGGTAGGAAATGAAAGAAAACTCTTTGCAGAAGATGGCCAACAGAAATTTGTCCAAAAAATAGCAGGGCGAGTAAAGATAAATATTACCGAATGTACCAAGAAAGAGGATTTTTTTGAGAATTCTTCTGAACAAATGTATCGAGATATTCAGAAATGTTTGGATTTAGGGTATTCCCTTTCAGATATTATGATTATTTGCAGAAAAAACCACGAGATAAGAGAGTATTCTAAGCATTTAGGAGAAAAAGAAATTATATATAAAGGTAAAAAACAGTTTATTAAACTTATATCTGATAGGGGTATTACACTGAGTTATTCTCTTACTTTGAAGGCACTAATTGAGTTTATTAAGTGGCAAATAACACCGAAAGATAAAACATATATTGTGAAAACTTTGTATTATCTCAACCTACTTGGACGAGTTAATATTGAGGATTTCACAAAGGAAATAACCGAAATTTTGTCTGAGAATGATATAGAAAATACTCTGAAAATACGATTTGGGATAGATATTAGCATTAATAAAAAACTCAATCTCTACAACTATATAGAGTATTATGTAAAAATATTTTCCGTAAAGAATAAAGAAACCGATTTTATACTCAATTTCTTGGAAAATATTTATGATTTTTCTCAAAATAAAGGATTATCGCTGAAAGATTTTGTGAAATATTGGGATGAAGAAGCACACGGAAAATCTATTCAAGTAAGTGAAAACATAGAGGCCATAAAGTTAATGACAATCCACTCCGCTAAGGGGTTGGAGTCTCCGATAGTGTTTGTTCCATTGATGGAAAATACCAATAAAAGTGGGACTAATAAGCAGTCGGATTGGTTTAATGTGGGAACAGGGAGTCTTAAATCAGTCAATATTAAGGAATTTAATAAAAATCTCAGTATCTACGATGAGGAGATAGATAAATTTAATAAAAATATACAATATAAACAAAAGGTTGATGATTCTTGTGTATTGTATGTAGCTACGACACGACCGCGTGAGCATTTATATTTGTATCTCCAAAAAAAGAAAGAAAATGAAGGGATTTTAAAATTTATTGATAATAAAATGAATGGTCTTCCAGATGAAAATGAGTTTGATTTATACCCAAATACTGAAGAAAATTGGCGAAAAATAGCAGAAGAGCATAGCGAAAAAAACTCCGAATCGATATCCATAGAGTTGGAATATTCTACAAAAGAATGGGAAAATATTCGTATCGCAACGCCGTCTAAAAGTTATCAGAACAAATCTGATAAAGTTAGAGAGGGGATTTTCCTCCACGAAATAATGTCTAAAATAAAAACAAAAAAGGATGTTGATAGAATATTAGAAACCTACAAAATAGAGGGGAAAATTACGAATGAAGAAAAACAAAAAATAAAAATTAGAGTTCAATCTATAGTGGAAGATATTCGTTATCAGCAGTATTTTGAAGAAGGCTTGCAAGTGCTTACAGAGAAAGATATTATGATATATTCCAATAAGGAAACTCATCTATTTCGCCCTGATAGATTAGTAAAAATGCCTGATGGCTGGGTAATTATAGACTTTAAAACAGGTGAAAAAGACAAAAAAGAATATCAAGAACAGGTAAATACTTATAAAGTTATTTTGGAAAAATTAGGTAGAAAAGTAGTAGGAACAGAAATTATTTATCTGTAAATTCGTTTAATATGCAATATATTGATTTTCATCATCATACCGAAGGGAAATACGGAGTTTATAATATGAATTTTCTTCAAAAATCTATTAACTCATTGTATTCTATAGGTTTGCACCCAAAAGATTTACATAATGTGGATGATAATGCTTGGCATTGGTTTAGGGAGAATTCTCTACAAGAGCAGTGCTTTGCTATTGGTGAGGCTGGGCTTGATGCCTTCGTGGATATCTCGGAAGGGATTCAGGAAAAGGTATTTACTGAACAAATTTTATGGGCAAACAAGATACGAAAACCTGTAATAATCCATTGTGTAAGGCGATTTTCTCAGTTATTGAGATTTATGAAATTGGCAAAAGTACCAATGATTATCCACGGTTTTAATAAAAAACGAACAATTGCTGACGAACTTTTGGCAAAGGGGTTTTATTTATCGTTTGGTAAGTCGGTTATTTATCAAGTATATTTGCAGGAAATACTGAAAGCTGTACCATTCAATCGTATATTTTTGGAGACAGATACGGCAGATTTTGATATAGAGGAACTATACTATAGAGTTGCTGAAATAAAGGGACTCTCAGTAGAAAATTTACAAGAGATTATTACAGAAAATTTTAAAAATATTCAAATAAAATGATAAAAAATTGGTTGGAAAGGACAGAGCTTTTGATAAATGAAGAGGGATTAGAGAAACTGGCAACAGCAAATATATTAGTTGTTGGTTTAGGTGGCGTTGGCTCGTTTGCTGCCGAGTTTGTAGCACGTTCAGGGGTGGGGAGAATGACTATTGTAGATGGTGATTATGTGGATATTACGAATATTAATCGTCAATTACCGGCACTACATTCTACAATTGGTATGCCAAAAGTAGAGGTTGTTTCCAAAAGGTTGATGGATATTAATCCAGAACTTCAACTTACTTGTATTAATAGATTTCTTAATCCAGAGGATATGGGTAAATTAATTGATAATGAGCGGTTTGACTATATAATGGATTGTATAGATAGTGTGACACCTAAGATAGAACTTATCAAAGTAGCAAGGAGACGAAAAGTAAAAATCGTGAGTGCGATGGGAGCAGGTGGAAAAATAGACCCAAGTAAAGTTATGGTTCGTGATATTAGTAAAACTCATAACTGCTTTTTAGCAAAACAGGTTCGTAAGCGCCTAAAAAAAGAGGGGATAGACAAGGGATTCCGATGTGTATTTTCTAATGAGCCACAAAATGAGAAAAGTTTAAGAATGACAGATGGTTCTCAATATAAAAAATCTTTTTATGGGACGATTAGTTTTATGCCAGCTATCTTTGGGTTGTATTCGGCTTCTGAAGTTATTAACTATCTATTAAAAAAAGAGTAACTTTGCTAAAATATTATATAAATGAATACATATCCACGAAGTGAAAAATTAAAATCCGAAAAAGAAATTTCATACCTCTTCCAAAGAGGGAAGTGGGTTTCTGTAGGGAATTTGAGGATTATATTTACTCAACATACAGAACGAAATATTTTAAAAGTAGGAGTATCCGTTTCTAAAAAGCTTTTTAAACATTCCGTGGATAGAAACCGAATAAAAAGATTGCTTAGAGAGTGTTATAGGCTTCATAAACAGGAGTTTATTGATGTTTTTGGGGAGAATGTTTTGGCAATGGTTTTTTGGGTTTCGCCAAAGTTACCTCAAAATTATTTTGAAGTAGAAAGACATTTTATGAAATTATTATTCATAAAAAACAAAAATTAAATTATCTTTGTCATTAAATATAATAGCAGTTTATGTTTAAATCATTTTTTAATTGGAAGGTATTGCTCAATGTTGTAGTTGTATTAGGACTGTTTGTAGGCTTAGTATGGCTTGCCTTTCGTTGGTTAGAGCAACATACTCATCACGGAGAAGAAATACCAGTGCCTAATATAATGAATATGCCAGTGCAAGATGCCGTAAAAATTTTAGAAGAGCAAGGACTAAAATACGAGATTGATAGTGGTGAGTTTCAACCTAAATATAAACCTCTCCAAGTTTTACAAATATGGCCAATGGCAAATTCTAAGGTGAAAGCAAATAGAATAGTACAGATACGGGTGAATCCAAAAACTTGGGCAAAAGTAATAGTTCCTAATATTTTAAATAAGTATAAAGGGTTGGCATTTAGACAATTGGAACAAGTGGGATTGAAAATAGGAGATACTATCTATGAACCAAATATCCAGCGAGATGCTGTACTCCGTATGCAGATTAATGGTCGTAGTGTACAACCAGGTGACCAAGTAATGAGATTCTCAGTAGTGGATTTAGTGATAGGACTCGGCCCTAAGCGAGATGTTGTAGTTCCGAATCTCGTAGGTATCACGGTGGAGGAAGCAGAGCAGCTTATCAAAAAAAGTTTATTTGAAATAGGTGTTGTACAATATGATGGAGGTAATACAGACCCATCAGCTATTGTCTATTATCAAGACCCTGCAAATGGTAGTAGAAGAGATCAAGGTATGCAGATAGACCTTTGGGCAAGCAAAAAACTTCCTGCCGAAATGAGAAATAAAATAAGGGAATTAGATAGAATTTACCGAAGAAATATGGCAGAACCAGAATCTCAACAATTAGAAGAAAATTTAAATAACGCAGAACAGCAACCTGAATAATTATAAAAAGTTATCAATTTTTTGATAACTTTTTTTGCATCTTTATTCAGAAAAAAAATGTTTTTCCTTCCACCAAGTAGCCAAAGCTGTGAAGCTTACTACACTAATGGAGCTAATAGGCATTAGAATAGCACAAATTAGTGGAGACATATTCCCTGAAATAGCAAATGATAGTCCTACGATATTGTAAAGAAAACTAATTGTAAACAGTATTTTTATAATATTAATAGCTGATTTTGAGAGGAATATATATTTTGAGATTTGAGGTAGCATATTACCGTCCATTATCACATCAGAAGAAGGAGTGAAAGTGTTAGTATCATTAGAAATAGCAATTCCTACATCACTTTGTTTTAAGGCTCCTGCGTCATTTAATCCATCGCCGAACATTGCTACTTTTTTGCCTAAATCTTGCAATTGTTTTATGAAATTTAGTTTGTCCTCAGGAGTCTGATTGAATTTCATTTCTACGATATTAGGAGCTTTTTCTCGGAGGATAGTTTCTTCAGAAGAATTATCACCACTGAGGATATATAGTTGATAATCATTTAATTGTTTAAACATATCAGTAATATTAGGGCGATATTCATTTTTAAAGATAAATTTCCCTAAAAACTCATTATCTCGTTTGATATATACTGCAGTTTCTATATCGGTAGGTACCTCACCCACGAATATAGCTGAACCGATTTTATACAAATGATTTCGTATGATGGCCGAGTATCCTTTACCAGAGATTTCTTGAAAATTGTTTATTGGAAAAAATTCATCATTGATTTCCAAGTATTCGTATAGTATTTTCGAGAGTAGATGATTGGAGTTTTTTAATAGAGATTTAATATTTTTTAAATCAAAATCAAGCAATTCTTGTCCCAAAAAGAGTATGTTAGCTCTTTTATTTTGGGTGATAGTTCCCGTTTTATCAAAAACTATGGTATCTATTTTTGCCAATTTTTCTATGGTAAGAGTATCTTTTACATAAAATTTGTGTCGTCCGAAAACCCTCATAATATGTCCTAAGGTAAAAGGAGCTGAAAGTGCCAAGGCACAAGGACAGGCAATGATTAGGATTGCGGAAATTACTTGAAACATTATTTCGTAATCTATTCTGGACCAATATATCCCCGCCAATAAAGTGATACATAATATGCTGATAGTGAAATATCTGCTGATTTTATTCGTGATGGTATCAATTCCTGTTTCGTGTTTTTTAAAGGCTTCCTTATTCCAGAGTTGGGTTAAGTAACTTTGATTAACATTTTTGATGACCTCCAATTCCAGCACCGATCCGATTTGCTTGCCTCCTGCAAATATTTTGTCTCCTGCTTTTTTTGGAATAGTGGCACTCTCCCCCGTGATGAAGGAATTATCAATATTTCCTTCCCCACTAATGAGAATAGAATCTACAGGAATAATTTCTTGGTTCCTTACCAAAATCCGATCTCCAATTTTTAGATTTGATAATAAAATATTTTCTTGCCCTTCGGTTGTTATTTTGGTAACGGCAATTGGGTAAAACGACTTATAATCCCTATCATACGAGAGTGAAGAATAAGTTCGTTGTTGAAATATTTTCCCCGAAAGCATAAAAAACAATAAACCGCAGAGCGTATCAAAATATCCTGCTCCATATCCTGATAAAATTTCATAAACACTTCTTCCGTAGAGCATTCCGATACCAAGTGCCATTGGAACATTCATATCTATTCGGCGATTTTTTATACTAAACCATCCTGCTTTGAAATAATCTCCGGCACAATAAAATATTACAGGAGTGGCCAAAAGGAACATAATCCAGCGGAATAAATGTTTGTATTGCTCCATCCAGATATCAGAAGTACCTAAAACACTTTGCGCATATTCTGGAAAACTGAAAAACATACCGTTTCCAAAAGCAAAACCTGCAATTGCAAATTTGATAATCAGTGATTTATCCGTTTTTTCATCTTTTTTTTCAGAAGTTTCAAGGCTGATTACAGGTTTATATCCCAAATGAGAGATAAATTTTGCTAAATCACTAATTTTTAATAAATTATGATTAAATGAGATTTGGACGGATTTCTTCGTAAAATTAACTTGAGAATAATAGATATGAGGATTCAAGGTATGCAAACTTTCTAACAGCCAAATACAAGATGAGCAATGTATCACAGGGATTTTGAAGGTAACTAAAGTGGTATTTCCCTCTGAGAAATCAACTATTTTTTCAAATATTTCGGGAGTGTCTAGATAATCAAATTGTGTTGTGTCTCTATCAGGACGTATACCAGACTGCTTATTTAGGGAGTAGAAATTGGATAGATTATTCATATTCAGTATTTCATACACCGATTTGCAACCATTACAGCAGAATGTTTTGTTGTCAAATATAATCTCCTCTTTATCAATATCTTGTCCGCAATGGAAGCAGTTTTTTTCTTTGCCCATATCTCTAAATTCTTTTACAAAGATAATGAAAACTCATATTAAATAAAATGAGGTGATACCTAAGGTTATACTTACGATAAAGAGATGGCGATATTTGCAATCTTTTTTGTATTTTTGCCTTATTTAAAATATAAAACGAATGGAATTAGCATTAAAAATATTTCAATTTATATTGAGTATTTCAATTTTAGTGGTGTTACATGAAATGGGACATTTTCTCCCTGCAAAATGGTTCAAGACAAGAGCAGAAAAATTCTTCTTATTTTTTGATCCGTATTTTTCTATTTTTTCAATGAAAAAAATAAATGGAAAATGGAAATATAAGTTCTTTTCTAAAAATCTTCCAGATACAGAGGTTATTGTGAGGATAGATGGTAAGAAAAAGGAAGTACCTATAGATACCGACAAACTTCCTGATGGAGATTGGCGAAAATATCCAGATAACACGAAATACGGAATAGGGTGGTTGCCATTTGGTGGTTATGTGAAAATTGCAGGTATGGTTGATGAAAGTATGGATGTGGAGAGATTGAAAAAACCTGCAGAAAATTGGGAGTTTCGGGCTAAACCTGCTTGGCAAAGACTTATTGTGATGGCAGGAGGTGTCACCGTAAATTTCTTTTTGGCGTGGATTATATATTCTTCTATCATGTATTTTAAAGGAGAAACAATATTTGATGCTACAAAAATTAAAAATGAAATAAAATATTCTGAATCAGCAAAAAAAATCGGTTTTGAAGATGGCGACAAAATCTTAAAAGTAGATGGTAAAGTTCAAAATGATTTCAAAAAATTGAGTATTGATATACTTTTAAGTGATAGCGTTACCGTTCTCAGAAATGGCAAAGAAGTTACCTTTCATACCAAAGATGATGGCAAAGCTGAGGTTCTTAGTAATAAGACACAAGCATTCTTCCTCTCTCCGAGAATGACGGCAAGGGTTGATACTATTCTTACAAAATCAGCAATAGATGCGGGGTTGAAACAAGGCGATATTATCAAAAAAGTGGATAATAAACCGATTAAATTTTATGATGAGATTACAACTATTTTAGATTCTAATAGCAAAAAAACTGTAGTGCTGGAAGTGGATAGAAATGGAAAAACTCAAACTTTGGATATTCCACTGACAGATGGGCGTATTGGGATAGTGACCTATAAAGAGCAGGAGCAATATATTAGTAATAAGCAATATAGTTTGTTAGAGTCTATTCCTGAGGGATTTGTCAAGTCCATAGAAAGTCTTACTTATCAAATAAAATCGTTCAAATTGGTGTTTAGTTCCAAAGTGCAGGGTTATAAGAATGTTTCTGGGCCACTTGGAATCATCAAACAGATGCCTGTTGCATCAGATGGAAGCAGTTATTCCATAGATTGGGTTGCTTTTTGGGGCTTTACAGCGATGTTCTCTGTTTGGTTGGCATTTTTAAATCTACTACCAATACCAGGATTAGATGGTGGGCATATTATTTTTACCCTTTGGGAAATGATAACGAGAAGACCTGTTCCTCAAAAAGTTTTAGAAAATGCCCAAATGATAGGTGTGATTTTCTTAATGGGATTAATGTTGTTAATCTTTGGAAATGACATAGTTAAGTTAATATTAGGAAAATTATAAGAAAAAAAATAAAAAAAAGTTGTCGAAAAATTTGGAGGTTAAAAAAAAAGTTGTATCTTTGCATCGTCAAAATGAGATAACGAAAGTTAATCGAGTAGACAGCAAGCCTTTTTAGCTCAGTCGGTTAGAGCATCTGACTGTTAATCAGAGGGTCGCTGGTTCGAGCCCAGCAAAAGGCGCAAGACTTCAACAGAAATGTTGGAGTCTTTTTTTTGTTATATATTAAGTTGATAAAAAATAAAATTATTTTACATTCACTAATTCTGTAATTTCTACTTCTAAAGCTTCTGCTAATCTAAAAAGGGTAAATAGTGTGGGATTGGTTCTCCCAGATTCTATTCTAGATATATTAGTAGGGTCTATTTCACCTTGCATTTTGCCAACAAGTTCCACTTGAGAAATTCCTTTAGATTCTCTCAAGCATTTGATTCTTTTACCTACTAATTTTAGAATGTGAGATTTTTCCAACTTGACTTATTTGACAAGTCAAAAATCTTAATTATCTTTGTCGGATTAAATGCCATATATGACAAGTTTGAAAAAATAATAGATTATGTATTATTTATGAAACAGACACAGTAGTAGAGTTTGGCCGATATAAAGGAAAAACGATAATGGATATAGCATTAAAAGATAAAAAATATCTTGAATGGTTTATCGAAGAAATAGATAATGTTGTTTTGTTTGATAAATTTGCTTGATGATATTATTAAGTATTTATCTGAAGATATTATATCTATCGTGATAGAAAGAGGCACTTTCTCTGATTACGATTGTTATGAACATAATGATATGTGGAATAATTATTCTGATAACAGTTATTATTATTCGGATAATGATATATGGGCTGATATAGCTGGATTAGATGATCCAGATGATATGGAAACGGCATATTGGAATTTGGATTAATAAAATATAGAATTATGAAAATAACACCAGAAAAAATATTATTTTTTGACCTTGATGGAACTTTGATAGATACCGATTATTTGAATTGGTTTTCTTATACAGAGGCTTGCAAATATGTGTGTAATAAAGAATTTGAGGATTTACAGAAAGTCCATAATGAATATAGGAAAAAAGAAATATTTCTTAATCATTCTGTGAGAATAGCCCAGATAAGTAATATATTGAGAGATATTAATGAAAATTATTCTAAATTTGATTATAATAAAAGATTAGATAGTAATTATTTTAAGAAAGGAGAAGAAAAATGCTTATATTATGATGAAATAATTTCTAAAAAACGAGAGATATATTCTAAATGCATATATTTTAGTAAAAAAATAGAAGAAAATGTTTCTATTTTAAAGAGGTTTTCAAAAACTAATAGGATAATTTTAGTAAGTAATTGTAGAAAAACAAGAGGGCTAGAAACATTGAAATATCATCAATTGGATAAATATTTTTATAGAATGTTTTTCTTGGAGGATAGAATGTTAAGTGAGAATAAATATGAGAATGCTATTAGGGAACTTGGTGTTTCTTCTTGGGATATTATTACTTTTGAAGATGATGATAAAGAAATAGAAAATGCACAGAAAGTGGGCATTAAAGATATAAATGTAGATATAGATGTAGAGATGAACCTTAAAGATGTAGCTTATAATATTTTTGGAAAAATTACAGATAAGATTCTATTTTATCAAAATAATGATGCTAAAATTAGGGTAGAAATAGATAAAGATACCTTAGAGTATTTATTAAAAGATAGAGAGGAAAATATTTATATTGATGAAAATATTTGTTATTTTCCTAAAAAAGAAGGAGAATCATTTCAACCAAAAGGGAAAAGATATAGAATATTAAAGGGAGGATTAAAGGAGTTTATCATAGACCCAAATCTATTTTTGAAACAAAAAATAAAGGGGTTTTATCATAAAGATTATTTTAGTAGTGGTAATTGGGATAAAGAGGGGGAGTTAGAATATTTGATATGGTCATTAAAAAATGATAGTGGATGTAAATATTCTCATAAACGGTATCTATCAACAGCTTATAAAAGATTAAAAATTATTTTGCAGAGAGACTTGCCAAAGATTAAAGATAAAATAAATGTAGATAGTTTGGCTGTTTGTATTGTACCAAGAGCTAAGGAAGGATCTGTATATAATGAAGATCAATTGCTATTTAGGAAAGCGGTATCGGATACTGTTGATAAAATAGAAAAAGGTTTTATTAATGGAACAAAATATTTGGTAAGGCATACTTCTACTAAAACTACCCATTTAAAACAAGATAATGAAGGAATACGTCCATATATAGGTATAACTAAAAATACTTGTTATATTTCTGATAATGTGATAGGCAAGGATATTTTACTTATTGATGATATTTATACTAAAACAGTCAATATAGATGAAGATGCTATACAAGCACTTTTAGATAAAGGTGCAAGAAGTGTTCATTTTTATGCCGTTGGAAAAACATACTCTTATAAATAGTTTTAATTTTGTAAAAATACAATATGAAATATACAGAAAATGCTTTAAATATTTTAACGACTAAACAATTCAAGGGGATAGGTAGAGATTGGATAATAAAACACTTGAAAGGTAATGAAAGTGTAGAAAGAATAGTAGATATGATTAATGAAAAAATTAAAGCAGAAAAAACTACCATAGATGATTTTAAAAATTATAAAAGGGAAATTGTAGAAAAGTTAGAATCATATTCAGAAGCTTATGATGGTTTGGTTGCTATAGGAGATAAGGACTTTCCTCCATATAGGGGCAATGTAAAAGATAGTGAGAAACCAGTTTTTTTATTTTACAAAGGAAATTTAGACCTATTGAATATGGAAAATATAAACATCACAGTAATAGGGCTTCTTAATCCAGATGAAAATATTATAGAAAGAGAGAAAAGAATAGTATCAAAGCTGGTAAATAAAAATGCAACTATTGTGAGTGGGTTGGCTTTTGGGTGTGATAGTGTTGCTCATATTCAGTCTTTAAAAGGAGGTAAAACGATTGCTATTCTACCAAGTCCAATTCATAATATTTTACCAGCAAAAAATAAAAAATTAGCTTTTGAAATTGTAGAAAAAGGAGGACTTTTGATTTCAGAATATTATGAGGATTTTAAAAGTCCAAGAGAACTTACTACAAGATATGTAGAGAGAGATAGGTTACAAGCTCTTTTCTGTGATAAAATAATATTAATAGCAAGTTATGCACAAGATTCTGCTGATAAAAGGAAAGAGTTATCAGGACAAAAATTGGATAGTGGAGCAAGAATAGCCATGCAGAAAGCTAAAGAATATGGTATTCCAAGACTTCTAATGTATGATGAGAAAAATGATGCTAATAATCCTATGTTTGATTTAAATAGGCAGTTGATTGAAGAGGGTGATGTTCAAATATTGACTCCTAAAATAATAGAGAATATTGTAAAGCAGTTTTCTAATCAGAAAGAATTAGGTAGTTTTATTCAAACAGAATTATTCAAACAGAATTTAAATTTTGATTAAAATATAGAAAATGAAATTAGAGAGTTATGTTGTTATCCTTAACTATTAGTTTAATATGAATTCACATTTACTTACTCAGGAAGAAAGAGATTATTTTATTAATCTTTATCGGGAATATGGTATTAAAGATTTAGGAATAGTAGATTATGGAATGGTAAGGTTAGAGTCTTACTTAGCTATGGAATTAGGGGTGAATGGTGCTGATAAACTATCCGAAATAATGGAGAAAATATTAATTAGGTTAGAATTTCATTTTGAAATAGTTATGTCTGAAATAAATGGTGAGGTAGATATTGATTTAAGGATTTATGGAAATGGTATTAGAGTTATAGATAAAGAAATATATATTCTTTAATATTATGATTAAAAAACAGAAAGTATTTTGCCTTCTGTTTTTTATTTTTTTTGTGTTTTGTTTTTCAATTTCTTCTTATCGTTTTTTCTCTGCTTGGTCAAATAGTTCCGTGTCTGATTGATATAGAATTTCTTCATGCTCTGGAGAGTCTAAGAAAATGTCTTGTCACTTCTGTGGGTGGTCTTTGGTATTCCAATTAAAATCAGGGAATTTACGCCTATCGGGAGCAATTTTGCTTATAGGATAATAATATTATTAGCATCAATATTGCATGATATGACATAGACCTGCTTTTCCTCAAAGAGAGTTTCTATTTCACCACAAGTGGAGAGAGCGATGTCCAATCTGTCTATCGTTTTAGTTTGGGAATTTTCACTTTCGGCATAAGTGATAGACTGGGCATTTTCAGTTACTTTGATAGTTCCTGAAAAATAGATTTCAATCTTGTAAAGACTTTATCAAAGCTCTAAATGGAGACATGATAATCAGCCCACTACCAGAGAAAGATGAAAAAATCAACACTCCTAAAAGGCAAGTTAAAATAGGAAAAGGCTTTTCTTCTATTGCAGGAATGCAAGAACTAAAAGACACCTTAAAACTTGATGTAATTGATGCTCTTAATGATAAAGAACGCTATAAGGAATATGGACTTAGCATACCTAATGGTATCTTACTCTTGAAGAGGGAAATTCCCCCTATCTATTTTAGAGGATTTCCTAACACAGGGGAAATGATTACACTAGAACATAGGTATATTTACCTCCCAGAAGATGTAGAACTGGAGGAAGAACAATTAGCCATTGAGCTAGAAGAAGCCTTTGTGTAAATTGATTTTAAAGGCAAAGAAAAATTACAATAGTATATTTTTATATTTTATGGATATTTTAAGATGGTTTAAATACAAAAATCTTTTGCATATTCAACCAAAATCAATTACATTTGCAAATATTTTTTAGAATTATGGCTACGCATAACAAACAAACAGAAGGAAAGGAAACGGTAGAGTTTTTTCAGGATTTAGATAAAGATGCTCTAAAAACGGAGAAATTTGTAGAGAAGAACGCAAAAATAATCATTGTATTCTTTGTTGTGGCTCTTTTGGGCGTTTTGGGATATTTTGGTTATGAGCAGTTTATTATAAAACCTAAGAATGAAGAGGCCTTGAAGAGTTTTCTTGCTGCAGAGAAAAAACTTAACCAAGGTCAGGAAGAAGATGCTCTTGGAGGAAAATCACCTGTAAATCTTGGATTTGTGGGTACTTATAAAGAATTTTCGAGTACAGCAGTAGGTAAATTGTCTGCTTATAATGCTGGGCTACTAAAATTCAAACAAGGGAAATATAAAGAAGCTTACGATTTATTGGATGGTTTCTCTTCTGAGAATGATATTCTGATGGCTTTGAAATATGGAGCAATGGCAGATTGCCAAGCAAACCAAAATAAAGCTAATGAAGCTTTAGAGTTATTAGATAAGGCTTCTACAATTTCAAAAGATGCTTATACATCGTATTATTTTACGAAAAAAGCAGGTATGTTGGCTCTTGCTCTTAACAAAAAAGTAGATGCAAAAAAATATTTTTCATTGGTAGATGAAAAATATAGAGATTACGACAATGGAATGTCTGATTCCTACATTGAAATGGTGAAATATTTCTAATCATACGAGATTTAATTAAATTAAGAATGTTATTCTGTATAGTTTTATGGAATAACATTTTTTAATATTGTAAAATAATTTTATAATGGCGACAATAAATTTATCAGAGTACAAAGAGTTGAATATTAGCAATATAGAGACTTTTAAAGTAGCGATTGTAGTAGCTGAGTGGAATGCATTCATTACAGAAAATCTATTAAAGGGCTGTGAGGAAACCCTTTTAAAAGAGGGAGTTAAACAAGAAAATATAAAGATAGTGAGAGTGCCAGGAGCATTTGAGTTGAGCTATGCAAGTATGCAATTATGCAAATCTCAGAAATATGATGCTGTGGTAGCTATAGGTTGTGTGATTCGTGGGGAGACAGCCCATTTTGATTTTGTTTGTTCAGGGGTTACTCAAGGGATTACATTGTGCAATACGCAGACAGATACACCGACAATTTTCTGTTTGCTAACTGACGATCACAAAGAACAATCTATCGCAAGAAGTGGAGGAAGCCTTGGTAATAAAGGAATAGAAGCAGGGGTAACGGCACTCAAAATGATAGATTTGAGAAGACAAATGAAATAAAAAATCAAAATATGCTCTAAAAATGGGGAGTTTTTGTTATTTTTGTTAATAATTTTGTGAATATGAGAAAAATTTTAGCGTGTTTTGTTGCGTTATTTTTATTGGTAGCTTGTAAAAAAGATAGAGTAGATGCTACTAATCAGAAGACTTTTCAGGAGAGTATTAATGATATGGCTTCTGAATTACCGACTTTTCAGCAGGAGAAATTTAACGAGGCTCTTTATATTTTGAAGACTTTTGGAGTTGAGAGTGAGACTGATATTGCCAAAATGAAATCATTATCAGTATTGTTAAATGGTAAAAATGTAAATGAAATTTTTCAAATGGCGGATAAAATAGCCAAGGAAAATAATATAGATTGGAGTAGTACAGCACCGCCATCACTCGGAGCAATTAATATTTTTGCAAATTCCACGGCGAAGGAATATGATCCGAATGATGTTAATGCTTCTGCAATTAAGGTGGATATAGAAGAAATAGGAAATACATCTTTGGGGGCAAATGGAGTTACAATTATCCCAAAATTGTTGGATGGACAGGGAAATTTATTGGATTTTTCTAATGCTAGTTTGGAGGTTATTTTAGAAGTATATAGTGGAGGAGCGAGAATTTCTACTGCTAAAAATTTGATGAGGGACAATAATTTTAAAGGATTTAATCTTCAATATTCATCATTCTCGGAAGATAAGGTTTTGGATGGTAAAATTGATATTGCTGTTATCGTAAAAACGACAAAGAAAAAACTGAAAAAATCTGTTTTTGGTCTTGAAGTCAATCAAAATGTATTGAAATCAGCATCAAAAATTGAGAGAGATAGTCTTTTAGTGGATAACGAGGAAGTATTGGAAGAATCCAAGAAAATTACTTCTCCAAAAACTGTTGTGAGTAAGTTTTTATCCAATATTGGTAGCCAGAATCTAAAAGGAGCATTTTCTGCATCTGAGAATCCAGATTGGGGAAATTATGATAAATTCTCAAATTCTGTATCTGGTTTTGGAGGAGTGAAGTCTTTAACAATAAAAAATATTACTGCACCGAGTAATACAGAAGAGACCATAGTATCAGTTTCTGCTACTTATGATGTAACGAATGAAGAAGGTGAAGTAACTCAGATTAAGGCTAATTTTAAACTAAAAAATAAAAATGGTGATTGGAAAATTATAGGCTATCAATTAAAATAGACAAAATGACATTAGTAGAAAAATTAAATAACATCATTACGAATGTTCCTGATTTTCCAAAAGAGGGAGTTCTGTTTAAGGATATTAGTCCGATTTTCCTATATCCTGAGGTTTATAAAGAGGTGATTAATCGTTTTGTGAAGGAGGCGAAAGGGAAGGTAGATATAGTCTGTGGTATTGAGAGCAGAGGATATCTTTTTGGAATATCCATAGCAATGGCTCTTAATATTCCATTTATTCTTATTCGCAAAAAGGGAAAATTACCACCGCCGTTTGTTGGGCAAAAATACGATTTGGAATATGGAACTTCTGAAATAGAGATGAAAACTAACCAACTTCAAGCAGGACAAAGAGTACTCATCCATGACGATCTTTTGGCAACGGGAGGTACCACTGAGGCCGCAGCGAAACTTGTAGAGTTACAAGGTGCTATTGTTAGTCAATTTAGCTTCTTAATAGATTTGAAGGATTTACACGGTAAGAAAAAGCTTCAAAAATTCAATGCCGAGATTTTTTCTATTTTGGAATATTAATAATAAGGATTAAAAAAAACTCCCAATTTTGGGAGTTTTTTTTATTTATAAAGGTTAATGTTGTTAGTCTTCATCAGCCCAATTGAGCCTATCAGCTTGGTTATATTGCCACGGAGCACCGTTATTTTCTATGTTAGAAATCATCATATTCCATTCTTGTGGAGCAGAGGATTCTTCCATTATCATAAATCTTCTTAGATCAATGATAATGGATACGGGGTCAATGAGGATTGGGCAGGCATCTGTACATGCATTACAAGTAACGCATGCTCTAAGTTCTTCTCGTGTTATGTAGTCATCAAGTAATTTTTTATTATCATCGACAAAAGAGCCATTTCTATTAATATTTTTTCCAACTTCTTCGATGCGGTCTCGCGTTTTCATCATAATTTTTCGTGGTGAAAGAGCCTTTCCAGTGATGTTTGCGGGGCATACAGCTGTACATCTTCCGCACTCGGTACAAGAATAAGCATTAAGGAGTTGTATCTTGTTGAGGTCAAAAATATCGTTTGCTCCAAATTTTTCAGGTGTGGCATTAGTGTCTGCAGGTATTGCATAGGGGTCAGCGTTAGGGTCAAGCATTAATTTTACTTCCTTTGTGATGGAATCTAGATTGTCTAACTGACCTTTAGGTTCTAATTTTGCGAACCAAGTATTCGGAAATGCCAAAATAATATGTAGATGTTTGGAGTAAAACAAGTAGTTCATAAAGAATAATATTCCTATGAAATGATACCACCAAGCAACCCTTTCAATAAAAATAAGATTCTCGTTGCTCAATTCGAAAAACTTCAGAATTGGGACGATAGAAATTTTACTAATAGGGTAAACGCCATTGCTATATACAATAAATTCTGCTGAATTTATCAGTAGGAAAGCAAGCATTAGAGAGGTTTCTATCACGAGAATCCAATTAGCATCTTTTTTTGCCCATCCGCGAAGTTCCTCCATATTGAGGCGATTGATTTTTATAAAATTTCTTCTAATAAAAAATGCAATTACAGAGATGAGAACCAGTAGAGCCATTATCTCAAGCACAGCTGTGAATCCATTGTATATTCCGTTTCCAATAATATTTTTAAGGAAGCGGTGTGTTCCAAATATACCATCGATAATAATTTCTAAAAACTCTAAATTGATAATCAAAAAACCAGCGTAGACTAAAATATGCAAAATCCCAGCGATAGGTCTGGTAGTCATTTTTCCTTGTCCGAGGGCTATTTTCGCCATTAATTTCCATCGTTTTGAGATGTTATCAAAGCGGTTAATAGATTTTCCGAGCATTATATTTCGGTAAATTTTATTTAGCCCTCTATAAAAAAGTCCCACTCCGACTATCAAGCAGATGAGAAAAATAATATTATCAATAAATTGCATTAAATTGTATTTTAACAGAAATCACGGAGGATTGATTTGCAAAATTAAGTATTATATTGATGAAATATGTTAATTTAAATAATTTATAACTTTTCTAAAAATATTTTAAAAATACCATTCCGAAAGCGAGGGAATGGTATTTTGATATATTATTTTTTTCCGAAAACAGAAATATTAATGTATTTTTTTGGATTTGTTTTCAGGTCTTCTATCAATTTGTTGAGATTTTGAGTAGTTTCCGACAGATTTTTGTAGAGTTGCTCATCTTTGACTAATTTACCGATATTACCTTCGCCATTTTCTACGTTTGAGAGGATTTTATTGATACTTTCAGTTGTTTTATTTAGATTTTTTATGGTTTCATTAAGTTTTTGAGTGTCGATATTTTCAGCAACTTTTCCATATATATCTAAGGCGTTTTTAGCACTGATGGTCATAGCATTGGCATTATCCAAAGTTTTTTGGATTTTTGGATTACTTTCTGCCATTACAATATTTAGTTGCTTAGATGTTTGGTGGAATGATTCTACCGTATTGTTCAGATTTACCAATAGTTGAGCTATCTCGGCTCTATTTTTTTCGTTGAGAATTTTATTGGTATTCACTGCGACAGAATCCATATTTTTTAGTAGTGATTGCATTTGTTTTTTTAGTGGTTCTACTTGATTTGCAAGATTTTTTACCATAGAAATTTCTTGGCTTGCCTTTAATGTGTCACCATCTTTTGCGATTGGATCGCCATAATCCAATTTTATTCTCAGAGCAGTGCCAGATATTAACCCAGATTCATAAATTTCTAATGCTGAGTTTTTAGAGAATTTGTATTTATTGTCAATATGTATTTGGACTAAGAAATTTACTTTACCATTTTCAGCAATATTAGGAGTGATTTTATCTACTTGTCCTACTTTTAATCCATTGATATATACATAATTAGATGCTTCAAGGCCTTCTACATTTTCAAATACTGCGTAGAAAATGTTATCTGTAGAGAAAATTCTTTTCCCCTTCATAAATTGGAACATTGTTACGAATCCTCCAATGGCAAAAATAGCGATTAACCCAGCTTTTATTTCTTTCGTTAGTTTCATTCAAAAAAAATTAGAGGGCAAATATACAATTTTTTGCTGAAAAGAAGAGGCCAATGATTTTAAATTTATAGATATTAAAAAAGAAATTTTAAATATTTTTTTATGGATTAAGGATTTTTTATTATTTTTGCCACTAAAATAAAATTGACAATTAAATGAATGTTATAGCAAAAAAACACGACGAAGTAAGTGCATTACTTACCGTAACTCTTAATAAGTCTGATTATAAAGACAAAGTAGAAAAGCAACTTCATAACTATGCTAAAAATGCTCAAGTACCGGGCTTCCGAAAGGGAAAAGTACCGATGAGTATGGTGAGAAGACAATATGAGGTGCCAGCTACTTTTGATGAGATTAATAGACAAGTAGGTGAAGCTATTAATAATTATGTGAATGACAATAAGTTGAGATTGGTAGGACAGCCAGTACCTGTACCAGTGGATAATCTAGATATTAATGCAGAGGAGATTTCATTGCCTTTTGAGGTAGGTTATGAGCCTGAATTCTCAATTGATTTGGCAAAATATGAAGCTACACTTTATAAGGTGGATGCATCTGATAAAGAGGTGAATAAGAGTATAGAAAATATGCAAAGAAGATTTGCAGATAGAGTAGAGGAAGAAAAAATTGGAGAGGAATCTTTTATTTCTGTACAAGTTTCTCAAATTGTAGAAGAAAATGCAGAAGGAGAGCATCATCATCACCCAAAATTTGTAACAATTTCTAAAGAGCAAAATGAGGCTTTTGAATTGGTGAAAAATTTGAAAAAAGATGAGTCTCTTAAGTTGAAGAAAAATGAATTAGCTGAAAAAGAAGAACTTGCTAAGCAATTGAATTTCTCTAAAGAGGAAGTAGAGCACCTACATCACGAAGAATTAGAGGTGAAAGTATCGGAAATATACAAACTTAATCTCCACGAGCTTAACCAAGAGCTTTTTGATAAAGTGTATGGTAAAGATGTTGTGAAGTCCGAAGAGGAATTGAAAAGTAAAGTGAAAACTGAGCTAGATGAGTATTTCCAACAAAATGCAGATGTATATTTTGTAAATAAAGTATTAGAGCAAATCACTGAAAAACAAGAAGTTAAACTTCCTGAAGAGTTTTTGGTGAAATGGTTATTATTCTCTAACCAGAATATACAGTCTGAGGAACAAGCAAAAGAAATCTTAGAAAACGAGAAAAAACAGATTAAATATCAAATAATTGAGTCTAAACTTATCAGTGAAAATGATGTAAAGATAGACTATAGTGATATCTTAGAACATTCTATTCAATTAGTGAAAAATCAATTGGCAATCTACGGAATTCACCATCTTTCTGATGAAGAAATTCAGAAATATGCTGTAGAATCACTAAAAGATGAAAACCAGATTAGACAGATTTCTTCTGAGGTAGCAATGGCTAAATTGAAAGATGTAATCTTAGAAAAAGCTACTAAAAAAGAAGCGAAAATATCTCACGATGAGTTTCTTGAAGAAATTAAAAAATAATATTAAATAGTAGTATTTGTAGGTTTAGAGGCTGAAAATTTTAATATTTTCAGCCTTATTTTATTGTAATAAAAAATCCTAATATTTTTTCGTAAAGTACTATAAATCAACTATATTAACTTAATATAAATTAAAATTTTAATTGTTAGATGTTGATTTTCAATTGTTTAACTTTTAATATAAAAAATATATTAGGAAGTCTGAAAAAAATACCCTTATCTTTGTAAAAAATTTGAAAATATGATAAGTAAAAAAGTAAGCGATTTAATTAATAGCCAAATAGCAAAAGAACAATATTCGGCTCAGTATTATTTAGCAATGGCAGCTTGGTTCTACAAGCAAGATTTAGATGGTATAGCAAACTATTTTCGTGTTCAGGCAAAGGAAGAATTACAGCACGGTGAAAAAATGTTTGATTATTTAAAAGATGTAGGAGGTGAAATAGTTATTGAAGCTCTAGCTCAGCCTCCGTATGATTTTAAAGATGCAATTGATGTGTTTGAAAGAGCATTGGAACATGAGGTTTATGTAACAAAATCTATCAATTCAATTGTAAAAGCAGCTGATGAGGAAGATGATTATGCTACTAAGGCATTCTTACAATGGTTTGTAAATGAGCAAGTTGAAGAAGAAGCTAATGCAAGCCAATATCTAGCAAAAATGAAGAGAGTAAATGATAACCCATCTGCGTTATACTTATTTGACCAAGAATTGGCTCAGAGAGTATTAGCAACAGAGGAATAGGATATTCACTTAATAGTATTATTGGAGTGATAATGAGAAAAAATTAAGGTTTAATTTTTTTAATTTCATTTTTCTAAATTCTGCCCCATGAAAACTTTCGTAGGGCAGTTTTGTTTTTTATATTTGATAAAAGAAAGCTGTTTTTTTTGAGTGTTTTTGATACTTAATTTTGTATATTTGCCCTATAAAACTTTATTGAAATGTTACAGGTTAATTTTTTAAAAGAAAATAGAGAGCAGGTGCTTGCCGGTCTTAAAAAAAGAAATTTCAAGCAAATGGAGTTGGTAGACGAGGCTATTAGTCTTGATGAAGAGCGAAAAAAACTCCAATTTGAGTTGGATAATCTCAATGCTGAAAAAAATAAAATTTCAAAAGAAATTGGTTTACTTTTGAAAGAAGGGAAAAAAGAAGAGGCTGAAGCTGTGAAAATAAAGACATCAGAGTATGCGGGAAGGATTAAAGAATTAGAAATATTAAAGCCGGAAACGGAAAGGAAATTGCAAAATGTATTGTATCTTATTCCGAATATTCCGTATGAATTAGTAAAAGAAGGAACGACAGCTGATGATAATGAAATAATCTATCAATCTTGTGAGGTACAAGGTCTCGGCGATGGATATTTACCTCATTGGGAATTAGCGAGCAAGTATAGTTTAATTGATTTTGAACTTGGTGTAAAAATTACGGGTGCAGGTTTTCCAGTGTATTTGGGGAAAGGAGCTAGATTACAGAGGGCATTGGTGCAATATTTCCTGGATAAAAATACAGAAGCAGGGTATTTGGAGGTAAATCCTCCTCATGTGGTGAATGAGGCGTCAGGTTATGGAACGGGACAACTTCCTGATAAAGAGGGACAAATGTATTATATAAATGAAGATAATTTATATTTGATACCGACAGCGGAGGTGTCTGTTACCAATATTTATCGAGATGTTATCTTAGAAGAAAAAGATTTGCCAGTTAAGAATACAGCGTTCTCTCAATGTTATAGACGAGAGGCAGGAAGTTATGGTGCTCATGTAAGAGGACTAAATAGACTTCATCAATTTGAAAAAGTGGAAATAGTAAGGCTTGAGAAACCCGAAAATTCTTATGAGGCATTGGAGGAAATGGTTCAACATGTGAAGTCTATCCTTGAAGATTTGGAACTTCCATACCGAATTTTGAGACTTTGTGGAGGAGATTTAGGCTTTACATCAGCAATGACTTATGATTTTGAGGTGTGGAGTGCAGCACAAGAAAAATGGTTGGAGGTGTCTTCCGTATCCAACTTTGAAACTTTCCAAGCAAATAGATTAAAATGTAGATATAAGGCTGATGGAAAACCTCAATTGGTGCATTCTCTCAATGGTTCGTCTATGGCGTTACCAAGAATAATGGCGGCATTATTGGAGAATAATCAAACGCCTGAGGGAATCAAATTGCCGAAAAAGATTGTAGAATATACAGGTTTTGAAGTAATTAATTAATAAAATAATAACTTAAAAAGGAAGATGGAAAACATATAATATGCTTTTCATCTTTTTTATTGATTGTGAAAAAAATGAGATTACCTTTTGTGTCTAAAACAGCTTCTGTACTGATATGTATAATAACGCTCGGGTATTTAGTGATTTTGGGGCATACAATATTATCCCCGCTATTTTTTGCTTTTTTGATGGCAGTTCTTTTTACACCATTTGCTAATTTATTAGAACGAAAATTAAGGTTTCCGAGAGGATTATCTACGATATTTTCATTTTTATTGCTAGTGATTTGTTTGGTGGGAGTATTTTATTTTTTCATAACACAATCTCAACATTTTGCGGATGACTTACCGAAATTAAGAATACAGATAATGGATGTTGTTGAGAGAGGTTATCTTAGTATTACGCAGGAGATGAATATAGAACTTTCTCAACAGATGGATTTTCTACAAAAGGGATTGGATAAACTTTTGGGGTCTTCGGGTGAGATTTTAGGATTTACATTATCTATTTTTTCCTCTACAGGCTTGTTTCTAATATATAGTATGTTGTTTTTTATCTTTATATTGAATTATAGGAGGCTGTTGTACAAGTTTGCAATTGATGTGTTTGATGAAAAGCATAGACCAAAAGTTGAGAAAATAATCATGAAGATTCAGAAGATTATTAAACAATATATTATTGGTTTATTGTTGCAATTTATACTTGTTGGGGGGATTGTTTCGGCATTTTTATTCGTTTTAGGAATAAAATATGCATTGTTTTTTGGTATGCTCACGGGGTTGCTTAATGTTATACCTTATCTTGGAATTACTTTTTCAGGGGGTATGACTATAGTATTTGCGTGGGCTACTAATGGAGTAGATTTATCGATAGTTGTTATGATAGGTTATGTTGTAATTCACATTATAGATGCTAATATTATTTTACCATTTGTCGTGGGCTCCAAAGTGAAGATTAACGCTTTGTTTTCGTTCTTGGGTCTTATCATTGGCGAAAAAATGTGGGGAATATCAGGAATGTTTTTCTCTATTCCATTTTTGGCAATTTTGAAAATTATATTTGAGAATATAGACGGTTTAGAGGCATGGGGACAAATCATTGGCTATGAAATATCACCAAGAAAGCAAAAGAAAAAATACCAGATTACCAAAAATATTATTTTGGAGGAATTGGATTAAGGATATTTTGAAAGAGATTTTATTAAAAAATAATCAAAAATTTGTTTTTTTAGAATAAAAACAATACCTTTGCAAAAGAAATGAGATGTAAGATATGTTAATAGTTCAAGTAAAAGACGGAGAATCTATCGATAGAGCTCTCAAAAAGTACAAAAGAAAATTTGATAAAACTGGTGTTGTGAAACAATTAAGAGCAAGACAACAATTTATTAAACCTTCTGTTATTTTAAGACAAGGTAAAATTAGAGCTGCTCACAAACAAAGAGCTTTAAGTTTAGAGGAACAAGCTTAAGATTGTATTTAATTTAGTTTTTCATAATGTTTAATAATTCTCCTTAAAATATATTAGTATTTTAGGGAGTTTTTTATTTATTAACAATGATAAATAAATTTTTAGAATATATCAAAGTAGAAAAACGCTATTCAAACCATACTGTTAAAGGATATCATCAAGATTTGAATAATTTTTTGATTTTTTTGAAAAAGAGTGAGGGAACAGAAAATTTAATAGATGTAGATAAAAAAATAATAAGAAATTTTATGGTATCTCTTACAGAAAAAGGACTTTCTAAACGGAGTATCAATAGAATATTGTCTTCATTGAGAAGTTTTTATCATTTTTTACTTAAATTAGGGATTATAGAGGTATCTCCTTTGGAGGAAATAAAATCATTGAAATTCAATCCAGAAAAACAAATTCCTATATCAGAGGATGAAATGAATGGCCTTCAAGAAATATATACTTCTCAAAATGTATGTATTTTTGAGATGTTGATTGTAGAAATATTGTATCAAACTGGAATGAGGCGAGCTGAATTATGTAATATGGAGATGAAAAATGTGGATTTTGTGAATGGCCAAATAAAGATTTTTGGTAAAAAAAATAAAGAAAGAATTATTCCAATTTCTAGAGATTTGTCTAAAATGATGGAAGCTTATTTGCAGGAACGGAAAACTTTACCAGAGTTTGAACAATATTTTTTTGTGGGAAAACGAGGAAAAAAATTGAATGAAGGAGTAGTTTATACTATAGTGAAAAAATATTTAACACTAATAAATACTTCAAAAGAGAAGAGAAGTCCGCATATTTTGAGGCATTCGTTTGCTACTCATATTCTCAATAACGGAGCTGAAATTTCGAAAGTAAGAACTTTGTTAGGGCATTCAAGTCTTTCAAGTACTCAAGTTTATACTGATGCAAATATAGAGCAACTGAAAAATATTTTTAAAAATACTCATCCAAGAGCTCAAAAAGAAGATTAAAATAATAGGTTAAAAAGAGGTGTAATTGCTAGAAATACAAAAAATAAAGAAAAAATGATTAAAAAAGAATAAAAATTATTTAATTGATTTTCAGTATATAATATTTTTTATGAGAAAAAATAAAGTTTTTTTTGAAATAAAATTTGGATAATTGATTTTTTTTATCCTATATTTGCAACCGCAAACGAGGAGATAAGTAACCTCAAGTAAGATAGAAGTTCTTTAAGTATTTTAAATTGCCTCCATAGCTCAGTTGGCCAGAGCACGTGATTTGTAATCTCGGGGTCGTGGGTTCGAATCCCTCTGGAGGCTCTTTTAAAAAAGTTTGGGGAGATTCCAGAGTGGCTAAATGGGACTGACTGTAACTCAGTTGCTTCGGCTTCGTAGGTTCGAATCCTGCTCTCCCCACTTTTTTTGAAAAAAAACAAAGAAAATATTTGCAAGATATAAAAATAATTTTTACCTTTGCAAATGTAAAATTACCAACAATAAAAAATGCGGAAGTAGCTCAGTTGGTAGAGCGTCAGCCTTCCAAGCTGAATGTCGCGGGTTCGAACCCCGTCTTCCGCTCTAGTAGTGAATCACATCGAGCAAATTGATGTGATTTTTTTTAAGCCGATATAGCTCAGCGGTAGAGTGCTTCCTTGGTAAGGAAGAGGTCTCGGGTTCAAGTCCCGATATTGGCTCATATTAGTTTTAATGTAGAATATATTTTGGTAGTGCTTTTTGTGTAGTCTTTTGAATAGGAGTAATCATTGAAAATAGTATCAAGAATAATAGAAATAAACTTTTTTTGATAAAAAATAGTTTGGTATATAAATTTTTATTATATTTGCACACCGAAATTAAATAACAAAAATAATTAAAATAACTTAGAAATCATGGCAAAGGAAACGTTTAATCGTACGAAACCGCATTTGAACATTGGTACTATTGGTCACGTAGACCATGGTAAAACGACTTTGACTGCTGCTATCAGTAGTGTATTGGCTAATAAAGGTCTTGCTGAGAAAAAAGACTTCTCTGCTATTGACTCAGCACCAGAAGAAAAAGAAAGAGGTATTACTATTAATACAGCTCATATTGAATATGAAACGGAAAATAGACACTATGCTCACGTAGACTGTCCTGGTCACGCCGATTATGTAAAAAACATGGTTACTGGTGCTGCTCAGATGGATGGTGCTATATTGGTGTGTGCTGCTACTGATGGACCGATGCCTCAAACAAGAGAGCATATCCTACTTTGCCGTCAGGTAAATGTACCAAGAATTGTAGTGTTTATGAATAAAGTAGATATGGTTGATGATCCAGAGTTGCTAGATCTTGTAGAGATGGAATTGAGAGACCTTTTAGCTACTTATGAGTATGATGGTGATAACTCTCCAGTTATTCAAGGTTCTGCTCTTGGTGCTCTTAATGGAGAACCTAAGTGGGTTGAAACTGTTGAACAGTTAATGGATGCTGTAGATACTTGGATTGAACAACCAGTTAGAGATTCTGATAAGCCATTCTTGATGCCAATCGAAGATGTATTCTCTATTACAGGTAGAGGTACTGTAGCAACTGGTAGAATTGAGGCTGGTGTAATCAATACAGGGGATCCAGTGGATATCGTAGGTATGGGTGAAGAGAAATTGACTTCAACTGTAACTGGGGTAGAGATGTTTAGAAAAATCCTTGATAGAGGTGAAGCGGGTGATAATGTTGGTCTACTTCTTAGAGGTATTGAGAAAACTGATATCAGAAGAGGTATGGTTATCGCTAAACAAGGTTCTGTTACGCCACATAAAAAATTCAAAGCAGAGGTTTATATCTTGTCTAAGGAAGAAGGAGGTCGTCACACACCATTCCATAATAAATATCGTCCACAGTTCTATGTGAGAACTACAGACGTAACTGGTGAAATTTTCTTGCCAGAAGGTGTAGAAATGGTAATGCCAGGTGATAACTTGACAATTACAGTGGAATTGTTACAACCAATTGCTCTTAATGTAGGTCTTAGATTTGCTATTAGAGAAGGTGGTAGAACAGTAGGTGCTGGTCAAGTAACTGAAATTTTAGATTAATCTAAAAAAATAATAAAAAGTTCCGTAAGGAATTGCGGAACTTTTATTAAACTACGGGCATCGTCCAATGGTAGGATACCGGTCTCCAAAACCGTTGATCAGGGTTCGAATCCTTGTGCCCGTGCTAAATTTGTTTTATGAGTTCATTAGTAGAATTTATAAAAGGATCATACGATGAATTTAAGAATAAAGTTGAGTGGTCAAAGTGGTCAGATTTGCAATCTTCTACATTGGTTGTAAGTGTAGCTACGGTTCTCTTGGCTTTATTTACTTTTGGAGTTGATTCTGTTTTTAGAAGGGCTATTTCTAATGTCCTTGGAATGTTGATTAAATTATTCAATTAGTAATTTTTTATCTTATTATGAGTGAATTGAAGTGGTATGTACTGAAATCCATCAGTGGTCAAGAAAATAAAGTAAAAAACTATATTGAGAATGAAATGAGAAGGTTGAAACTAGAATCTTTCGTGACTCAGGTAGTTATTCCTACGGAGAAGACTTATACCATTGGGAAAACAGGGAAAAAAATAATGAAAGAAAAGCCTTTTTATCCAGGATATTTAATGGTGGAAGCTAATCTTACAGGTGAAGTTCCTCATATTATAAAAAATATACCAGGAGTGATTTCTTTTTTGAGTCTCACGAGACATGGAGATCCTGTTCCAATGAGGAAGCAAGAGGTAAATAGAATGCTTGGTGTGGTAGATGAATTATCAGAATATGCCTCTATGCAGGAAATACCATTTAAGGTGGGAGATAGTGTAAAAGTAATAGAAGGAATATTTAAAGATTTTAGTGGGCAAATAGAAAAGATAAATGAAGATAAGAGAAGTTTAGAAATATCAGTCCTTATCCTAGGTAAAAAAACTCCTACTGAATTAAATTATACACAAGTAGAAAAAATTAGTTAATATATCAAGGTTGCTTTGTTGAAGTAACCTTTTTTAGTATTTATACTCTAAATCATATGAAAAAAATAGGTATTTTATGTTATCCTACATATGGAGGAAGTGGTATTGTAGCAACGGAATTGGGTATGACATTAGCAAATAAGGGATATGAAATTCATTTCATATCAGACCATTTGCCTGCTCGATTGGAAATGACGAATCCTAATATTTTCTTTCATAAAGTTAATTTGCAATTTTATCCGTTATTTCAGTATCAGCCATACGATATTGCTCTGTCTTCTATGATTTATAGGGTGGTATCTCTCTATAAATTGGATTTATTACATGTACATTATGCTATACCATATGCTTATGCGGCTTTTATGGCAAAGCAAATGTTGAGAGAGGAAGGAAAAGATATTCCTCTTGTTACGACTCTACATGGAACAGATATTACCCTTGTTGGGCAACATCCGAGTTACAAGTGTGCAGTTCAGTTTTCAATCAATCAATCGGATAAAATTACCACAGTTTCCGAAAGTTTGAGAAAAGATACACTACAATTTTTTAATATAAATAAAGATATTCAAGTTATTAATAATTTTATTGATAATGAATTATTTATTCGTTGTACAAAGTGTGATAGGAGTCAATTTGCAACTCCTGAAGAAAAGATATTAATTCATACCTCGAATCTTCGTCCTATAAAAAGAATAGGTGATGTTTTGCAGATTTTTAAAAATGTTAATAGTAAGATACCATCGAAATTAGTTATCATAGGAGAGGGACCAGATATGGAAATAGTAACAGAGTTTTTGGAAATAAATCCCGATTTAATTGATAGAATTAGGCTTCTTGGTAAGACAAAAGATTTATATAAAATTCTTGAATTGTCAGATTTATTTTTACTCCCTTCATCACAAGAGAGTTTTGGGCTAGCGGCTTTGGAGGCCATGGCAGCTTATACACCCATAGTTTCTTCTAATGCGGGAGGAATTCCAGAGGTGAATATAGATGGTGAAACAGGATTTTTGGCAAATGTTGGAGATGTTGATAAGATGAGTGCTGATGCTATTAAGATTTTGAGTGATGAAAATCTTTTGCAACGAATGAAAGAAAATGCAAAAAAACAAGCAATCCATTTTGATATAAAAAATATCATCCCTCAATATGAGACAATGTATGAACAAGTATTGGTAGATTTCAATAAAAAATAAACGGAAATTATAGATATAAAATGACGGAATTTTTATTACAATATCTATGGAATTATAAATTGTTTAATACAGCTAGTTTTAAAGATTTAGATGGAAAGTCTATTGAAATTCTTGATTTTGGAATTTGGAATAAAGATGCAGGGGCTGATTTTCAGATGGCGAAAATTCGCATTGAGGGAATAGATTTTTTAGGAAATATAGAGTTACATTTAAAATCTTCGGATTGGGATTTACATCGTCATTCGGAGGACAGAGAGTATCAAAATGTGATATTACATATTGTTTTTAATCACGATAAAGATGTAGAATTTCTTAAAACTAGGAATATTCCTACAATAGAATTAAAAAATTATATAAAAAGAGAAATTATAGAGAAGTATCAAAATATACAAAAATCAGATTTTGTACCTTGTCAAGATTTGTTCTTAAAGAGACTACAGTCTGCATATTTCCACAAGAAAAATATTTTGGCAAAATTGGAGGAAAAGGCTCAGGAATTTGAAAGTAGATTAGAAGCAAGTAAGAATGATTATGAGGCAGTATTATTCCATCAGTTAGCATATGGTTTTGGATTGAAAGTTAATTCTCATATATTCAGAGATTTGGCAGAGTCTGTGCCATTCTCTATGATACGGAAAATTGCTCATTATCAGTTGCAGATGGAAGCTTTATTTTATGGAAAATCAGGATGGTTACATCAGGTAGAGGATTCACAAATGGAACTTTGGAAGAGGGAATATGAATTTCTCAGACAAAAATTTCAGTTGAATGAAGTCGTGTTTAGTCCCAAATTTCTTCGGTTAATGCCTCCAAGTTTCCCAACAATTAGATTTTCTCAATTAGCAAATTTATACTATCGACATCAGAATTTATTTTCAAAAATAATGGGTGCTAATTCATATGAGTCTATTTTTCAGATATTTGAAGGAGTAAATGCTTCTGAATATTGGGATACACATTTTAATTTTGGAAAGATTTCCTCTAAGAAATCACCTAAGAAATTAACAAAAGAGTTCATAAATAATTTGATTATTAACATTGTATTGCCGATAAAATATGCATATCAACGGCAAGATAAAAAGTTGATTCGTAGAGTATTGAAGATTTATCGCCAGATACCTGCTGAAAATAATGAGATTATCCGTAGATGGAAAATACAAGGTATTGAGTTTCAGAATGCATTAGAAACTCAAAGTTGTTTATATCAATATAAGGTTTGGCAGAAAGAAAATAGGTGATATAATTAGTTAATGATATGATTTACAATGAATTCTGTAGCATTAGGTTGCTGTTGGATAAATTTTTTGGATTTTTCTCCCATTGAATTGATAATTTGTTTATTTTCAATGAGTTGGGAAATAAAATGAATAGTATCTTTTTCATCAGCAAAAGATTTTGCTCCTCCGAGAAGAATCAGAGAGTCGGCTTCGGGATTTTTCTTGTAATGATTTCCAAAGATGACAGGTATTCCGAAAGCAGAGGCTTCTAAAATATTATGTAAGCCAGCAGAATAAAAACCACCACCCACGATGGCAATATCCGCATAAGAATAGAGTTTGGATAGAAGCCCAATGCAATTAATTAGCAAGATTTGAGCATTATAATTTGTGATTTCTGTATTTTTATCAGTTATTTCTACAAGGTTATTTTTGAAAATTTGTTTTATTTTTTCGCTCCTTTTCAAATTGTGTGGAGCGATAATTATTTTTACATTTGGATATAATTGAGCGATTTTATAGGCTATTTTTTCCTCTGTTTCCCAGGAACTTCCAAAAATAATGGTTGTTTTATTATCCTTAAATTTAGTAATATTAGGTATAGTATTGTCTCTTTCTAAAATTTGTTTAACTCTATCAAAACGAGTATCTCCCGATGTGGATGATTGCTTTAAACCAATACTTTTAGCAATAGTTTCAGATTGTTTTGTTTGGTGAAAAATCCAATCAATATTTTGTCGCAAGTTATTCACAAACCATTTTCCAAAAGGTTTAAAGAATATTTGATTTGCATAAAAATTAGCCGATATAATATATATATATGCTCCTTTTTGTTTTAGCATATTTAATAAAAAAAACCAAAAATCATACTTTACGATAATAAAAATATCAGTGTGAAATAGGTCAGTGAGCTGCTTTATTACTTTTGGAGTATCAAATGGGAGATAAAAAATTATATCTGCAATATGTGGTTTTTTTATAACATTTTCATATCCAGATGGAGAGAAAAAACTAATCAATATCTTATGATTCGGATATTTTTCTTTGAGTTTTTCTAAAACGGGAAGTCCTTGTTCATATTCGCCAAGACTTGCGGAGTGCAACCAAATGACCTTATCATTTTTAGAAATTTTTTCTTTTATTCTAGACAATGTTTCTTTTCTGCCTTCCCAACCTTTTTTTATTTTTGTATTGAATAAAGAGCCTATTCTCATACCAAAAATGAGAAGGCGAATGAAAAAATGATACAAGAACCACATAATTATTATTTTTTATGCATTAGGTATTATTTCCCATTGAACGAGTTCATCGTATTTGTGAGTCCATTGAATACAAAAGATAGACACGCATCTGCAAAGATATTAATTCTTTCAGGGAGTTTTAGAGTCTCTTCATCGGTCCATTTTCCAATGACATAATCCACTTGCCTTCCCTTTTCGAAGTCAGACGAAATCCCAAATCTCAGTCTTGCATAAGCTTGGGTATTGAGTTTATCTTGAATATTTTTCAGTCCGTTATGTCCTGCGTCAGAGCCTTTTCCTTTGAGTCTCAGAGTGCCGAAGGGTAGAGCTAAATCATCAGTTACAACTAATATATTTTCCAAAGGAATATTTTCTTTTTGCATCCAAAATTTTAGTGCATTACCAGAAAGATTTACATAAGTATCAGGTTTTAAGAGAAATACTTTTCTTCCTTTATGTTTTCCTTCTGCAATCCAACCATAATTTGCGGAGTTGAATTTTACCTCTAATTTTTCGGCAATGTTTTCAACGATTTTGAATCCTATATTATGGCGTGTTTCGGTATATTCATCGCCTTTGTTACCAATTCCGAGTATTAAATATTTCATATTATTAATTTAAAGTTGTTAGAAACCTAATTTAAAACCTAATTTAATCCCAAATTTTTCAGCATTAGGATTACTGAGATAATTACCACGCCAATTGAAATCTATACGGAATAGTCTAAAATTTCCAAAACTGATATTTTCAATTCCGAAGCCGTATTCGTAATAAATTTGTTGGTCGGGAGCGGAAAAATTTTGATTAACATTAATTATTTTAGATGTATCAGAAAGACTTCCGTATGCTGCTCTAAAAATCCCTACCTCTCTCAGTTTTAATTTGTTGATGAGAGGGATTCTTGATAATATTTTTCCATTAAAATGATGTTCATAGTGTAGCGTAGCATATGTGTCAGCTATGAATTCGTAGTAATTTAATTGACTAAAAGTATTACGAATGATAGTATAGCTCTGGTTGGCAGGGATAATATTTTGTAGAGAAATTGGCACAGCATTAAAGTTTTTTCCAGCCTCTATTGTTATAATAGATTTTCCCCAATTTCCCACTAAAATAGGTTGATGGTAAAGTAATTGTAGTTTGTTATATTCAAAATCGGCACCGAAAAGACCTTCGAATCCATGGGTATATTTTAGGATGAGGGTAGGTGTGAGGGTAGGGTGTTCCTTCCTATCAATACCTATTTTGGAGTATTTTGCCTTTGGTTTGGAAATTATACTAAGGCTGAGATAGCTATCATTTGTTGTTTTTCTCAGATTATTATTTTTATAATACATTAAGTTAAAAATCTGAGGATTGGCAGATTGTATGCTTCTTGTGACTCCGTCAAGGCGTATTTCTAAATTTTTAATAGGCTCAATAGACGAGAATATATTTATTTGATTGATATTACTCAAATTACCATTATCTCCCCTTTGGAATAGAGCAGATGAGGCGAAAGAACGCCCGATAATATCCTCGTCAGGAGTGAGTTTTGCTCCAGTTTGGAGGACATCTCTTCGTGTGCCGATACCAATTTGGAAGCGACTAACCTTGTCCAGCATAGTCTTTGCCTCGAAAGCATATTTGAATTGTTTGTCACGAAGCCCATAGGCACCATAGCCTTGTATTCGCCACATATCATTCTGCGAGAAGAAGGTTCTACCCCCGAATTGTAACCTTGTTCCTTCCACTTCGTTTATTCCGATGGTTCTGTATAGGTTACCAATGTCCATAATATTATCAATATTATAATATCCTGTACCTATTGTTCCCCATAGTTTCAATGCTTGTTGGAATTTTGGAATTTTATTGAGTTCATTAAGCATTTTATAGATATTTTGCTCAGATTTGTTGAGGGACTCCGTTCGTGTGTTTTCCCAAAATTCGTCAGATTGAGCAAGTTCTTCTGCAGTTTTTTCTTCTGCTTTTTTGAAAATTTTCCCATCTATGTTTTGGTTAAAATTATAATTTGTGAAGGTAATACTTCTCTTGGCAGTGATACCTTTAGAGTTTTCGGAGTCTTTGGATAGAGACATATCAAACTCTGTGTAGATGCGATAGGGTAGGAAAGTATCATTGTCAAGGTTTGTGAATTCGTACTCGGCATAGACATTATTCACAAAATTAATATTGACATTATGAGAGGAGCGGAGTGTCATTTTCGCTAATGAAAAATCTTTTTTGGAGATGTAAATAAAGCCTTTGAATGCCAAAATTTCTTTAAATTTCGGTTCGTACTGGAGTTTGTAGCAGTCCTCACCATTAATTTTTGTATCATTCAGCAGATTATAGTCATAGGTACTAAATCCAGTAGAAGAGATAGGATTTTGTACGCCAATATTAAAGAAGTTTATGGTATTGTCAAGGATATTTGTATCCTTAAATAGATTTTTTGCGATGATGGAAACTACCTCATTATTTTGAAAACCAGAAGTTTTCTGAGCGATTAATATTTTTTTATCTCGTTTAGATGGTTTGTTTTCTCCATAGTTTTTATAGAGAGCTTCATTGAGGAAAATAGGTAGAGCCAGTTTCCCCGTGGAGGTGGAGTCTGTATAGTTGAATATGAAATCCATTTTATTGAAAATCTTTTTCTTCATAAAAGCACTATCAATATTATTGAAATCATATTCAATTTTTTCATATTCGTCAAATTGATAAGTTTGGAATTTGTCAAGAGCATTGTTTTTTTTCTTTTTCCAAACTTCTTTTAGTATTGCGTAGGCAGGATTTTCCTTTTTGGATTTATATTTTTTTATCTTACTTTTGATAACTATTTCGTCCAGTTTTTTTTCATTATTTTGAGAAAAATGCCAGCCAAATATTAGCATCATCAGTAATATATAGTATTTTGCCATAATTAAAATTAAAGGTACAAATATAGTGAATGTTTTGATTAATATTCGTTGAATTTGATATTTAAACGGATAATATACCAAAATATGATATAATTTGTAACGATTAAATAATATTTTGAGTAAACCTTGATTTTTATAGAAATACAAAAAGAGCTATCCTAATATTTTTAGATAGCCCTTTTTTTGATAGATTATTCCATAATGGCAAGTTTTATAACTTCCTCCATATGGGTCACATAGTGTATTTTCAGATTTTTTAGATAATCTTTATTTATTTCCTCTACATCTTTTCGGTTGGCCTCGCAGAGGATTACTTGTTTTACTCCTGCTCTTGTTGCTGCCAAAAGTTTTTCTTTGATACCTCCCACTGGTAGAACTTTTCCTCTTAGGGTGATTTCTCCTGTCATTGCGAGGTGTGATTTTACTTTTTTATTGGTAAAGCTGGATACCATTGAGGTGAGCATAGCAATACCTGCCGATGGCCCATCTTTTGGAGTAGCTCCTTCGGGTACATGAATATGGATATTTTTGTTATCAATAAAGTCATCAGGAATACCGAAATCTTTATACTTTGCCTTGATATATTCCAAGGCGATGGTAGCAGATTCCTTCATCACATTGCCGAGGTTTCCAGTCATTGTAAGGTTTCCTTTGCCATTACTGATAATACTTTCAATAAATAAAATATCTCCACCGACACTTGTCCAAGCAAGTCCAGTAATAACCCCAGGTACGGATGTTTCCTCAGATTGGTCTTTTGGTCTTGGTATTCCTAATATTTCATCAATTTTTTGAATATTGATTTTTTGGGAATATTCTTTCTCAGTAGCGATTTGTAGTGCTACCCAACGGGCAATAGCCGAGATTCTCTTTTCTAGAGTTCTTACTCCACTTTCTGCTGTGTGAGCTTCTATGATGTGTTTCAGTTCGGTTATACCTAACTTGAAGGAAGTTGCCGAAAGCCCGTTTACCTCTTGTTGTCTTTTGATGAGATGTCGTTTAGCAATTTCTATTTTTTCTTCTAAAGTATAACCAGAAACTTCTATTATTTCCATCCTATCCAATAAAGGTGTTTGGATGGTAGAAAGGCTATTTGCGGTGGCAATAAATAGTACTTTTGATAGGTCATAGCCTAGTTCTAAATAATTATCGTAGAAAGAATTGTTTTGTTCAGGGTCCAAGACTTCTAATAGAGCCGAACTTGGGTCACCGTGTATTCCTTGCCCAATTTTATCAATCTCGTCTAAGACAATCACAGGATTGGATACCTCTGCTTTTTTGATACTTTGTAAAATACGCCCAGCCATTGCTCCGATATAGGTTTTTCGGTGTCCTCTAATTTCACTTTCATCGTGTAACCCTCCGAGAGATACTCTCACATATTTTCTTCCTAAGGCATCAGCAATGGATTTTCCCAAGGATGTTTTCCCCACCCCAGGAGGCCCTACGAGGAGGAGAATAGGTGATTTCATATCATTTTTTAGTTTGAGGACTGCCATATGCTCCAAGACTCTTTTCTTGATGTCTTCTAATCCAAAATGAGCTTTGTCCAAAGTTTTTTGAGCTTTGTTGATGTCAAAAATATCTTTGGTATAGGTATCCCATGGCAAATCAGTAAAGAAATCAAGATAGTTTCTCTGTACATTATAATCCGGCGAACTTGGATTGTGGCGTTGTAGTCGTTTTATTTCTTTTTGGAAATGTTCTTTGACTTCGTCTTTCCACGGGATTTGTTTCGCTTTTTCTAATAGTTCTTCTATATCGTTTTCTGTACCTCCTCCCAATTCTTCTTGTATGGTTCGTATCTGTTGGTTTAGGAAATACTCTCTTTGATTTTTGTCAAGTTCCTTGCTTGTTTTTTGTTGGATTTGGTTTTTAAGCTCTAGTTTTAATTTTGTTTCAGAGAGAATTTCGTTGAGCTTTTCAGCTCTTTTGTGGAGATTTTTTTCTTCTAAGAGACGCTGTTTTTGTTCAATATCAAAATTGATATTTGTTCCTACGAATGCCATAGTATCCTGGGCATTGTTCATATTACTGATCGTAATATTTCCAATGTTTGCTAACGGATTTTCAAGGCGAATAATACTTTTTGCTAAGTCCTTAATATTAGACAGAATGGCATCGAACTCTTTTTTATTCTTAGATTTTATATCACTAAGAATCTTTATCTCCGCTTGGAAATAAGGTGAGGTATTGGTAAGATTTTCTATCTTAAATCTGGTGATACCTTGCATTATGGCAGTAGTATTTCCATCGGGTAGTTTTAAGACTTTTATGATTTTAGCAATGGTCCCTACTGCATATAGGTCGGCTATGCTTGGTGTTTCTACATTGGCGTTTTTTTGGCTTACAATGCCGATTAGTTTTCCCTCTGCCTTAGCATCCTCTATTAGGTGCTTGGAGTTGTTTCTTCCAGCGGTGATGGGAACTATTACATTTGGGAACATTACCATATTCCTCACAGGGAGGATTGGAAAAATTGTTTGTTGTATTTCGCTATCTGTATTTTTTTCTATGTCTTTTAGGTTAATTTCCTCGCTTACGATGCTGATGTTATCCCCAAAAAAGTCTCCTAAATCAAAATCTTCAAAATCTATCATATTGGTTAAGACAAATTGTCAGTGTTAAATGAATATTAATATTGGTGCAAAGATAGTTTTTCCCTATCAAAATATCATCATATATATAGGCAAGCATTATGCCAATAGAAAAAAACTGACAAAATGTATTATTGTATTTAATATGTGAGTCTTGTAATTTTTCGTAAAATTGTTATTTTTGCGAAATGATAAAGAATATATTTAATTTAGTATTACTCATATGCACTACATTAATTTTTGCTCAAAATAATGATGTGTTGAGAGAGGTGGATTCTATTTTTCAACATAAATGGAATGAAAATTTACAGAAAATAGACAGTCTCGAAAAACCAAAAATTGTAAAGGTTGATAGCAAAATAAAGGATTCCATAGTGGTAGCTCCTACAGAAAAACAAGTTGATACTCCGCCTGAACCGATACCAATTACGCCATATAGTTTTATAAATATGAAAAATAACGAACAACATTGGTTTTTGTTTGGGCAAAATAGTCTGGTTTTTAACCAAGCATCGTTTTCCAATTGGAATGCAGGAGGGAATAATAGTGTGGGAATTTTTGCAAAGGCAGATTATAGCTTGATATATAAGAATGAAAAGCATTTCTTGGAAAATGTATTACAATTGGGATATGGTTTGGTAGCTACAGAAGGGCAATCCACCAGAAAGACAGATGATAATATCAATATCCAGACCAATTATGGCTATGAATTAGCAAGAACTTTTTATCTATCAACGGGGATGCAGTTCATTAGCCAATTTTCGAAAGGATATAATTATAGTAAGACACCCAATCCTATCTCTGAAGACAGAATATCTCAATTTTTAGCTCCTGCGTATATTAACTTAGGTCTTGGGATTACCTATAATCCTAGTGAAAATTTACAAGTAGTATTAAGATTATTTAATGGGCAATTCACCTATGTAGGCGACCCACTTCTCCAAAAAGCAGGTAAATATGGTTTGGAAAGAGATGGACAGAAACTCCGAGGTGAGTTTGGGGCGAGAATGAATATTTTACACCGAGTGAAGCTCTTTAAAAATGCATATTTTACCCAAAAATTAAACTTATTTGCTAATTATTTGGCTCTAAATAGAGTGGATATTACCTACACCGGAATGCTTAACTTGAAATTTAATAAGTACATAGATGTTAATGTAAATATTGATTTGATGTATGATGACGACCAAGTCAAGAAACTCCAAAGAAAACAAACCTTAGGTATCGGTCTAAACTATACTTTTGGTGGAGATTCTAGCAAAAAAGTTAATACAAAACTATTGAGAACATATAATAAATAACTAAAAAAATTAATAACCAATGTCATTAACCTATTTTCATAAATTTGAGGTTCGCTGGAGTGATGTAGATGCCAATCGTTGTCTCTCGAACTCTGCATATATGCAGTATGCCCTACAAACGCGTATGGGATTTATGAATAAGCATAAAATGGGGCTGTCTCAACTAAATCGATGGGGTATTGGGTTGGCAATTCTTACTGAAGATTTCTATTTTTTTAATGAAATTTATGCAGATCAAGAAGTTTATGTGACCATAGAGATAACAGGTTTATCCCAAGATGCAGATATCTACGAATTTACCCATAAATTTTATCTCCCAGATGGGAAACATTGTGCTACTTCCCGAGCCTTAGGAGTATGGATGGATACAATGCTGAGAAAAATAACTACCCCGCCCGATGATGTCCTACAAAGTTTTGGTGAATATAAAAAAGATTATACTCGATTGCTAACCAAAGAAGATTTGAGGAATATTCCAATCCGTCCGCAGAACGAGGACCCATCCATTTTCCTACCAAAAAAATGGACTAAAATAAAATTAAGATAAAAATATACAGACACAAGAGTTATATCAGATTGAAAATCTAAGTATTATAAATTATAAAGCAAATAATTGTTAAAATAAATATTAAAAATTAGTTTTATAATTCATTGATAATCAACAATATGTATTTTAGATGTGTATTTTAATGAAAATTATTCTAAAAATATTGTTAATAATCAATTATTCTCTTATATTTGCAAACATAAACTTAATTAAAAACATATTTAAAATGAAAGAGCTTATCGAGAAAATCAATGCTGAGTTTGCTTCTTTTACAACTGAAGCAAATGCACAAGTAGAAAAAGGTAACAAAGCAGCTGGAACAAGAGCAAGAAAAAATGCTTTGGAACTAAGCAAACTTTTCAAAGAGTTTAGAAAACTTTCAGTTGAAGAATCTAAAAAATAATTTTCAATTAGTATATTGAACTTTATAGTTTTGAACATTTTAAGCTGTTTTCCTTGTAGAACAGCTTTTTTGGGCTTAATACAAACAATATATGCATAGCCAGCGCCAATCTTATTCGCAGAAGAGTTTCTCATTCCAAAGAAATGTAGCCATTTTTGGGGTTATACTTTTTTTGGGGAAACTTGTTGCTTGGCAACTTACTCAATCCGATGCTATCTTTTCTGATGCTATGGAAAGTATAGTGAATATTGTAGCAGCATTTATGGGGCTGTATTCGTTGTATATTGCCTCTAAGCCCAAAGATAGCGACCATCCCTACGGACACGGGAAAGTGGAGTTTATCACCTCAGCAATAGAAGGGGTGATGATTATTTTTGCGGGAATTATCATCATCATAGAGGCGGTTCATTCCTTTATTAATGGAGATATTCCTAATAGGTTGGATTGGGGGATATTCATAGTCTTCCTTACAGCGGTCTCAAATTATGTTATTGGGCACATCTCATATCAACGTGGGAAAAGGGAAAATTCCCAAATTTTGCAAAGTTCAGGGAAACACCTCAAATCGGATACTATTACGACTTTTGGTGTTGTAGTCAGTTTATTAATTGTTCATTTTACGAAATGGTATTGGGTGGATACCTTGGTAGCATTTGCTTTTGGAGGATATATTATTTTTATAGGATATTCTATTGTTAGAGAGTCTCTTAGCGGTATTATGGACGAAGCTGATACAGAACTGATAGACCATATTATCCAGATTTTGAATAAAAATAGGAAAGTAGAATGGATAGATATTCATAATATGAAAATTCAAAGATTTGGTAGTCGTTTGCATCTTGATGCTCATCTCACATTGCCATATTATTTGGAATTGAGGGAGGCACATAATGAGATGAAACAATTGATAATGCTTATTGTGAAGCATACTGACCGACCAATAGAATTTAATATACATATGGATGATTGTCGCCCAGAGAAGTCGTGCGAGGTTTGTCAGATTTTAGATTGTCCCGCTCGCCAATTCTCTTTTAAGAAAAAAATAGAGTGGAGACGCGAGAATATTACTCAATGTGATAAGCACTGCCGTTGCAACGGAAATTTAAAAAATTAATAAAGATAAATAAACTTTTAATATAATAAAATATGAAAATTGTAGAATACATTATTGTGGGTGGGGGCTTTGCAGGAATGTTTATGGCTCACCAATTAGTTAAAAATAAGAAGCGTTTTGTAGTCTTTTCGGATGGGCAAAAGAATGCCTCTAAGATATCAGCGGGAATGGTTAATCCCGTTGTTTTGAAGAAATTTACTACTTTTGATAATGCTCATAATCAGATTAGTATTCTCAGAAATGCTTTAAGGGAAATATCCTACTATACGGCAGTGAATACAATAGTGGAAGAGCCGATACATCGTATTTTTCACGATGAGAAGGAGCAAAATACATGGAGTAAAAAACGAGAAAATGAGAATTTAAGCGATTTTCTCAATGAAGATTTTGTAGAACTTCCTCAGGTGAAAAATCCATTAAAATGCGGGGTGGTCAATCACTCGTTTAGAGTAGATGTTCCTGCCTTTTTTTTAGCTATGGAAAATTACCTTCGTTCGGAAAATATTCTTATTAATGAGTTCTTTGATTATAAGATTTTAGATATTGATAATCAACAATATAAAGATATTAAATTTGAAAAAATTATTTTTGCAGAGGGGATTAATGTAAGACAAAATCCATACTTTTCAGAAATTCCAATTGTGGTAAATAAAGGACATCATCTATCAATAAAGTTTGATGATTATCAGTTGAAAAATACAATTAAGAAAAAGCATTTTCTTTTTCCGTTAGATGAGGTAAATTATTATTATGGAGGTACTTATGATAGGGAAAATGAAAGTGTAGGAGTTGATGATAGAGCAGTGGAGCAGTTGAATAATGCTGTGAGAGAAATCACAGATTCTGGTTATAAGGTTACAAATATTGAGTATGGGTATCGCCCTACGGTGGCTGATAGGAGGCCTATTTTAGGCAAGCATTCAGTGTATAATAATTTGTTTGTTTTCAATGGGTTAGGAGCAAGGGGCTTGCTTAATGGTGCTTTTTATTCAGAAGTTTTGTATCGTTTTATAGAAGATGGTATAGAAATTCCAGATGAGGTGAAGAAGGAAAGGTTTCACTAACGGATATTAGTATATTTAAAATGAAAAACATAGACGAGGTTTTCTTATCTATGTTTTTTTTGTATTTTTGCTAAATGAAAGTCCTTTTCACGAAAAAAATAGATGTATCAAAAACTTCTCAAGTGTTTGAGGAGGGTATTGAGATAAGGTGGCAGGAGTTCATAAAAATAGAATATCAACGAGTTCCGTTAATTGATATTTTTGGTAAAGTGTTGATATTCACAAGTGTTAATGGAGTAAAGGCTTTTTTTGAAGGAGGTTTTTCTATTGATGGAAATAGAATTTTTGTAGTAGGTTCTAAGACGGAAAAAGCCCTAATGGAACGAGGATTCTGTGTAGAAAAAACATTTGACTATGCTTTTGAAATGGAGAAGTTTATAAACTATAATGCTCACAGAGAGTGTTTTTTACATTTTTGTGGCAATTTGTCATTGGATATTCTTTGCCCGAGTGAGTGCTACCAGAAGGTTGTAGTTTATCAGACAAGTTTGCTCTATCCAAAGGTAGAACAAGGGTACGATGCCTTAGTATTTTTTAGTCCAAGTGCCGTTAGGAGTTTTGCAAAATACAATTCTTTTGACAAAATCCAGTGTTTTGCTATTGGTAAAACTACCGAAAAAGAATTAAAAAAATATACTACAAAGGAAATAATAACAAGCCAAAAGGTAAATTTTGAAGGGATTTTACATGAGATTTTAAAATTTAAAAATGATTAAAAACGATTTATATTTAAGAGCGTTGAGAGGAGAAGTCGTTGAGAGACCTCCTGTATGGATGATGAGACAAGCAGGGAGATATTTACCTGAGTTCATAGCATTGAGGGATAAGTACGACTTTTTTACGCGATGCCAAACACCAGAGTTAGCAGCAGAAATTACAGTGCAACCCATAAGACGATTTCCATTAGATGCAGCGATTTTGTTTTCTGATATTTTGGTTGTTCCTCAGGCTATGGGAATAGATTTTAAGATGAAAGAAAGCGTAGGACCTTGGTTGGAAACTCCTATACGAACAAAAAAGCAAGTAGAAGAAATACATGTTCCTGATGTGAATGATACTTTGGGCTATGTGTTTGATTCTATTGATATTACTATTGAAAAACTTGCAGGCGAAGTTCCTTTGATTGGCTTTGCGGGATCACCTTGGACAATACTCTGTTATTGTGTAGAAGGAAAAGGCTCTAAGGCATTTGATATTGCTAAGTCCTTTTGTTTTCAGCAACCAGAAGTAGCGCATCAATTATTACAAAAAATCACAGATACGACGATTGCTTACCTAAAAAGAAAAGTAGAGAAGGGAGTATCAGCAGTACAAGTGTTTGATTCTTGGGGGGGGATGCTCTCTCCAGAGGATTATAGAGAGTTTTCGTGGAAATATATTAATCAAATTGTAGAGGCTCTTTCGCCAGTGGCTCCAGTAGTGGTTTTTGCTAAAGGTTGTTGGTTTGCATTAGAGGAAATGGCTGAAAGTAAAGTTTCTGCATTGGGAGTAGATTGGACAATTACTCCAGAATTAGCACGAAAATTTACTCAAAATAAAGTAACATTACAAGGTAATTTTGACCCTGCAAGGTTACACTCTTCACCAGAGACAATCAAAAAAATGGTAAATGAAATGATTCATCGTTTTGGGAAAGACCAATATATAGCTAATCTTGGACATGGAATTTTGCCAAATATTCCATTAGAAAATGCAGAAGCATTTATTAGAGCAGTAGTAGATTGGAAGAAATAAAATATTTTACTTAGAACATTAAAAAAGCGTTTAAATAAACTTTAAACGCTTTTTTGTTATAATCTTACCCACAGCCACAGCCTTTGTTACAGTTGTGTTTGCCGTCTTTTCTTGAAGAGAAGTTTTTCTTAATGACTCTGAAAAGTGAATAGAGCGACATCAAAATGATGATTCCAATGATAATATTTTGATAAATATGTTCCATTGTATTGCTAATAAAAGATTAAAATAGTTATTTAAATATATTATACACTAAAAATGATACTAAATAAGCAAATCCACTCATACTAACAAATTGAAAAGCAGTTAGTTTCCAAGATTTTGTTTCTTTATATACCGTTGCAATTGTAGAGATACATTGCATTGCAAATGCATAATACATCAGAATGGACATACACGTAGCGAAAGAATAGACTGGCTCACCATTGCTGTTTTTTTCTTTTCTCATTTTTGCTACAAGGGTTTGTCGATCTTTTTCATCATCAATATCTAAATTATCAAGAGAGTAAATAGTTGCCATTGTACTTGCAAAAGTTTCTCTGGCTACAAAAGAAGATAGGATACCGATACTTATTTTCCAATCGTAGCCGAGAGGTTTGAATACGGGTTCTATGATTCTTCCAAAGTCTCCTAATATAGTATTTTTAGCCTTAAAAGATGCTAAATTATGTTCTTTTTCTTTGGTATTCCAATGATTTTCTCTTGCTTGTTTTTCAATGATAGCTTCGGCATTTTTGTAGTTGTTGGATATTCCGTGAGATTGTATTGCCCAAATAATTACGGTAACGGAGAAGATGATTTTCCCTGCTCCTGCGATGAATTCCCAAACTTTATTTAATGTTAATTTGAAATTAATCCACCAAAGAGGCATTTTGTAGGTTGGTAAGTCCATCACCAAGAAAGATTTTTCATGCGTTTTGATGATTTTTTTCAAGATAATTGCTGAAATTAAGGACATTATAAAACCTAAGAAATACATGAAAAAAAGCATCAATGCCTTGTAGCTGATGAATCCAAAATATTGGTCGGGAATAATTAGTGTGATTACAACAGCATAGATGGGTAACCTCGCTGAACATGTCATAAATGGAGTAACCAAAATCGTGATAAGTCGATCTTTGATATTCTCAATATTTCTCGTACTCATAATAGCAGGTATGGCACAAGCAGTTCCTGAAATGAGTGGAACAATGGATTTTCCATTCAATCCAAAAGGTCTTAAAAGTCTGTCCATCAAGAAAATAACCCTTGCCATATATCCAGAATCCTCTAATAGATAGAGGAAATAGAATAATATAAATATCTGAGGAGCAAATACTACTATCCCTGAGATGCCAGGTATTATTCCATTGGAAATCAAGTCGTTAATGGGGCCTTCTGGAAGTGTTTTTGATGAGAATTCGGATAATTTTAGGAAAGTCTCTTCTATCCATCCCATAGGATATTCTGCTAAGAAAAATACAGATTGGAAAATCATTAACAAGAAGAATGAAAAAACTATATATCCGAAGATTTTATGTACCAAGATATGGTCTAATTTTTCGGTGAGAAGTTCTTTAAATCCTGCTTTTCTGCTTATTACATCTCGTAGTATTTTGTCTATATCTTGGTATCTTCTTACAGTTTCTTTTACTTGTAATCGTTTAATATTTAGGTTTTTATCTTTTACGGATTGAGAACAAATATCAACCCAAGCACGATAAAGATTTTGTGGGGTCTCATTTTTTTTGTTTATGATGGTTTTATTCTCGATAGGTATATCAAACGAAGGTGTCTCGGATACGGAAAATTGATTGTCGTAGATTGCTTGTTTAAGTTCTTCGATACCTTCTTTATTTTTGGCATTAGTAGTAAGAATTTTCACACCGAGAGATTGTTCTAATTCCTTGATATTGATATCAATACCTCTTTTTTTTGCTTGGTCTATTTGGTTGATAACAAGGAGTATAGGTAATCCTAGGTCTTGTATCTGTCGAAATAATAGTAATCCTCTTTTGATGCTTAATGCCTCTAATAAATATAGTACTGAGCAAGATTCTTTATGGTATTCTAATAGTTTTTTACTGAAAATAACTTCGTCTTCCGAAGCAGGATATATACTATATGAACCAGGTAAGTCTGTTATTATAACTTCTTCATTATTAAATTTATAGGTTTCACTTTTACTACTTACAGTAACCCCTGCATAGTTTCCTGTTTTCTGATTAACATTACAAAGAGCATTGAATAGTGTAGATTTTCCTACATTGGGGTTTCCTACTAATAAAACGCGTTTGGAGTGATTTTGTTGCATTATTTTTTTTTAATTATTATAAATCAATTCTTTCTACAATAATATAATCTGCTTCTTCTTTTCGCAGAGCAATTCGGCTTTTCTCTATGCCAAATTCTATATAAAGTGGGCCTCCGAAGGGGGCTTGGTATAGAATTTTGAATGTTGTTTCTGGTATTAGTCCCATTTCAATGATTTTAGAAGGCATTGATAGTTGAGTATCGTCATAATCAACTATTCGTCCTAAAATCCTATGTGGGAAATGAGAAAGTTTGATGATATTTTTCATTACTCGGATTTATATTTTCGGGTGCAAAGATAAGTTATTTTTATGAAAATTAATTAGATATAGTATTGAAAAATACGATTAAAGGTTATGTTTTTTTTAAATTGATTTATGTATTTTATTTATGAAATGGTAATTTATTGCTATAATGATAATATTTTTAAAGAACCTCAAAAGCATCCTTTATGTGCTGAATAGAGTAGGTTTCGTTGTAATTATAGATGGAAATAATATCAAAACGGACTTCTAAATTATGGCCTTTTTTGTTGATGAAGTGGTCGGTAGCAGAGTGTATAAGTTCAATTTTTTTCTTATTTACAGCTTCAAATGGCTGTTTTAATGAGTTGTATTGGCGTGCCTTTACCTCCACAATGATTAGCAAATCGTCTTTTTTAGCGATGATGTCAATTTCTGCTTTTCCGAATCGGTAGTTTGTCTCCAAGATTTCATAGTTATTTTCAAGGAGGTAGCTTTTTGCGAATTTTTCTGCTTTTGCTCCAAAATCGTTGTGTGTTGCCATTGTATATTTTTTATATAAAAAAGTAGAGATGGTTATTCTCTACTAATTTTTTGTTGAAATTCTTTATTAGGTTGCTCTACGAATATTTCGTGTATCATGTTGCTTATTTCGTCGGCTTTCCAAGGGTGTTCTATGATGTATTTGGCAAATCGATTGGTAATTTTTTGTATCAATTTGTCCGATAGTTCCATGTCATTTACATTAATATACCGATGTTTTTTGTGGATATTATGCATTTCATTGAGTTCAATATTTTTTAATATACTCTTGAAATTGTGTATTTTAGGAACCATTTTTCGGGTTTTTTCCCATTCGAGGAAATCCTTCATCATTAGTTTTATTATATCCTCAGCTTTTGGTATTTCCTTTCTTCGTTGTTCCATTGTTTCTTGGATTTGGGAAGAGAGTCCATCTATGTCGATCAGAGTAACGCCGTCAATTTCTTTTATATTTTTATCTACATTGTTGGGGATGGATAAGTCTATCACCAATGTTTTTTTTTCGTGTTTTAAATGATTTTTGTTAATGATAGGTGTCTTAGCCCCCGTTGCCACGATGAGGATGTCTGTCTTTTGCAGTTCGCTCTCAAAATTTTCGAAAGGAATATTGGGAATATTATATTTTTCAGCAATTTTTTCAGCCTTTTCACTACTTCTGTTAGCGATTTTTATATTTGGCTGATAGATGTGTTTCATTAGGTTTTCTACTGTATTTTGCCCAATTTCTCCTACTCCAAGTAAGAGGATATTCTTATCTGAAATATTTTTTTGATGGTTGAGGATGTAATACACAGCCGCATAAGATACAGATGCAGCACCATTAGAAATACCGGTTTCATTTTTTATCTTCTTTGAAATTTGTATTGCTGAGTTAATGGCTCTTTCAAGATAAGGATTAGAGTTTTTCTTTTCCTTCTTAAATCGGTTATAAGCCTTTTTAATTTGTCCAATTATTTCAAAGTCTCCAATGATTTGGCTCTCTAATCCACCTGCTACACGGAATAAATGGTTGAGGGCATCTTCTCTATTTAGAATATTTGCAAATCTCATAAAATCAAGTAGATGCACACCAATTAATTTACAATATTCATCAACAATGAAGATATAATTTGGAGTTGTAGTATAGATTTCTGTTCGGTTGCAGGTAGAGACTACGAATGCATCTCCCAGTTGTTTTTCACTAATCCTACGAACAAATTCTTTAATATTTTCATCAAAAAAAGCAAACTTCCCCCTTGTCTCAGCATCAGCCTTTTCATAACTGATACTAAGAACAGAAAAATTCGCCGTATTGTGATATATGTTCGTGTTTTTTTTCATTAAAATTCAGAAGGGCAAATTTACTAATTTTTTAATTAAAATCATTTTTAATAATCAGTAAAATATTATTTTTTTGATGGTTTGTTGTATGGATATGATAATTTAAGGGATATAAACAAGTGAATTTTTCGATATGTTGTTTTTGTTGTTAAGTATTTCTGCGTTATCGGTTAGTTTTAGTAGAGGATTGATAAAGAAACTTCTTTCGAAAAATTGTCTGTGGATGGTGGGTAGCATTTGGAGAAATAGCCCTCGCCCGACTTGATTATTATGCAAATCCATTTGTCTTTGTAGAGGAGTGTTAGGGAAGGTATTTTCGTGGAATAGCGTAATTTTTTCGCACCAATAGAGGGCTTTTTTGGGAGAAGAAATTTTGCAACAATACATCATAATAAGACAATTCCACAAGGCATGTCGGAAGGCATTTCCCCTACCATTGAGGTGGTGTGTTTGTGGGAAATATTTTTTAGAAATCTTTAAAGTCCAATAAGTTGCTAATAGAGTAAGTAAGGCAAATAGTGGATGAGCAAGGTTGATTTTCGTCAATTGAATAAGTTGAGAAAACCTTAAAATTTTAATAGAATTAAAAATACTTCTCATAGGTATAATAACTAAAATCATTTCACAGATGAAAAAAATCCGTGAAATGATTGTTAAAAATATATTTTTATTACTATTTTGTAAGCATTTTTGCAGTTTTGGATACTAATTCCTTAATCTCCGTTCTTTTTACAATGAAGTCGATGAATCCTTTTTCCAATAAAAACTCCGAAGTTTGGAATCCTTCAGGAAGGTCTCGACCGATAGTTTCTCGGATAACTCTTGGTCCTGCAAAACCAATTAACGCCCCTGGTTCTGCCATTATTATATCTGCTGTCATTGCAAAAGATGCAGTAATTCCTCCAAAAGTAGGGTCACAAAGATAGGAGATATAAGGAAGTCCTGCCTCAGAAAGTTGTCCCAATTTTACTTGTACTTTTGCCATTTGCATTAGGGAGAAAGCTGCCTCCTGCATTCTTGCTCCACCCGATTGGCAAATAATCATAAAAGGAAGATTTTTGCTAATGGCATAGTCTATTGCACGAGCAATTTTTTCACCCATTACAGATCCTAATGATCCTCCCACAAAGGCGAAGTCCATACAAGAGATTACTATTTCCACGCCATTTACTTTTCCAGTGGCGTTTCTTACAGAATCTTTTAATTTGGTTTTATTTTTAGCCTCTTTCAGTCTATCTGGATAGGGTTTTGTGTCTATAAATTTCAGAATATCAACACTTTCTACATTTTCATTAAGTTCGGTATAAACTTCATTATCAAATAAAATGGAGAAAAATTCTTTACTACCGATACGGATATGGAATCCATCTTCTGGTGATACATAGTTATTGGCTTTTAGCTCTTCGTACTCAATGACTTTTCCCGTTGGAGTTTGGTGCCAAAGTCCTTTTGGAGTATCTTTTTTCTCTGCTGTTTTGGTGGTAATATTTTTAGCCTTTCGTTTGAACCAATCAAATTTCATTGTCTAAAATTTTAAATTAAAATATTGCTATTTTGGGATAGCACAATACAAAAGTAATATTTTATTTTAAAAAACAAAAAAATAAAGGTTTTTATTCTGTTTTTTGTTCCTTGTATTTTATTATTGGTTGAAGAGTTCTTCTTCCGTAACTCTTTGTACATCAATACCATTATCTTTCATTAGGCGAACCCCCTCTGAATCTTTATATTCATTAATGTAATATACCTTAGTGATGCCCGATTGTACGATGAGCTTGCTACATTCTTTACAAGGTGATAGGGTGATATAGAGGGTTGCTCCTTTGGCGGATTGTGTGGAACTTGCCAATTTTAGGATGGCATTAGCCTCCGCGTGGAGGACATACCAATGGGTGTCTCCATTTTCGTCTTCGCAACAATTATCAAATCCAGACGGAGTTCCATTGTAGCCATCGGAGATGATGGTCCTATCTTTTACGATAATAGCACCTACTTTTTTTCTTTTGCAGTAGGAGAGTTTCGCCCATTCTGTAGCCATTTTTAGGTAGGCTATATCAAATTTATTTGGTTTCATCATTGAGTTTATTTATGGTTCATCATTTGCATAATATCATTATTAATATCCAAGCCTAAGCCGATAGAAACTTTCATCCCAAGTTCTATATTTGTTCGGAAGAAGTGGCATAATTGTCGGTTGATGATATTGTTTTTTTCTTCGCTTTTTATTTTGTTTAGGCTATGGACGATATTATTGATGAGGTTTGTCTTTTCAGTTTCGTTGAGGGCTTTGGTGTAGAATAGCCCAGCCTGTGTATAGTGGTCGTTTTCGTTGGCGTTTTCGTTTTCGAAGTGTGTGATACTGCAAGTATCCCAGTTGAGATGCTCGGTGTAATTTGCATTAGAACGATTGACTTCCAAGTTGTGAGCATTCACTCCTACACGGTATCGCTGTGCATCGGGGTAGGCGAAAATTCTACTTTGTAACACTTTGTCTGGGGAGAATGCTATTCCAGCGACTACATTACTTGGGGCAAAGGTTGCCAATTCGGTATGAGAGTAATAGTCTTCGGGAACTTGGTTTAGTTCCAACTCACCTACTTCTATGAGTGGAAATTCCGTTTGTGGCCATATTTTGGTTACATCAAAAGGATTCCATCGGAACTCGCAGGCCTCGGCCTCTGTCATTACCTGTATGTATAGCGTCCATTTAGGGTAATTTCCTTTTTCAATAGCGTTAATGAGGTCTTCTTGATAAAAGTCAGGGTTGCTACCTGCTATTTTTTCGGCTTCTTCATTTGTGAAATTTTTGATGCCTTGCTGAGTTTTTAGATGGAATTTCACCCAAAATCTTTCATTTTTATCATTGATAAAAGAGTAAGAATGCCCCCCGTATCCATTCATAAAACGATAGCTATACGGGGTTCCTCTGTCGGACATTAGGATGAGTAATTGGTGCAATGTTTCGGGGTTTTTGGACCAATAGTCCCACATTTTCGTCTCGTTTCGGAGGTTTGTTTTAGGGTCTTTTTTTTGGGATTGTATTAGTTTTGGGAATTTTTTTGCATCTTTTACAAAAAATATTGGTGAATTAGAGCCTACTAAGTCCCAATTTCCGTCTTCGGTATAGAATTTTATAGCAAATCCTTTGATGTCTCTCGTGGTGTCGGGGGTTCCTTTTTCACCAGAAACAGCGGAAAATCTCACGAAAACCTTACATTTATTATTGATTTTTGAGAAAAGTTTAGCCTTTGTATATTTTGTGATGTCTTTATTAACAACGAAAGAGCCATAAGCTCCACTTCCTTTGGCTGAGATTACCCGTTCAGGAGTTTTTTCTCGTACGAAAGCAGATATATTCTCCTGTAAAGCAAAGTCTTGGAGTAGGAAGTTTTGTTTTTTCGTATCTTTATTGTCCATTATTGATGATTTTTAAGACTAATTTAGAGCAAATTTAATCAAAAAAAGTCAGATATTTAAAAAAATACCTTATTTTTGTATTTGTAAAACGGAGAATATCCTCTGGTAATATCAATAAAAGAAATAAACCTAATTAAGATGAATATTCAACAATTAGAATACCTTATCGCTGTTGATAAATATAAACATTTCGGAAAGGCGGCTCAGGCTTGTTTTATTACGCAACCTACATTGAGTGCAATGATTCAGAAGTTGGAAGAAGAATTGGAGGTGAAGATTTTTGATAGGACGACTCACCCAATCCGTACAACTGATACAGGAGTACAGATTATAGCACAAGCAAAATTGGTGATGGATTCAGTGAATGACTTGAAGTCTAAGGCAAATCAACTTAATAATATTCTTTCGGGGCGTCTTAATTTTGGGATAATACCTACTGTAGCAGCGTATATTTTACCTGAGGAAATATTCAATTTTTTGAATGAAAACCCAAAAATTCATTTCAATATTAAGGAAATGAATACAGAAAATATCATTAAAGGGTTGAAGAGTGGAGAGCTTGATGCTGGTATAATTGCCACACCTTACGAGGGATCCGAAGAGTTTTATCATGATGTTATTTTTCACGAAGAGCTTATGCTTTATGCTTCTGATGACCAAATAGAAAAAGATAAATTTGTTGCACCGAATGATATTATTTTAGATAAAATATGGCTATTGGAGGAGGGAAACTGCCTACGAACCCAGTTTGAAAATATTTGTCACCTCAGAGAAAATAGTCTGAAACCTCAGAATTTGGAACTTTTAGCATCGAATATTAGTACGCTAATCCAAATGGTGGATAGAGTGGGGGGAATTTCCATTTTGCCAGAGTTGGCTATTCAGCAACTTTCTGAGGTACAAAGAGAGAAGGTGCATCGTTTCCGCAAGCCATTCCCATACCGAGAGATGAGCATTATATATTATCGCCCAACTTATAAACAAAGAATAATAGATGAGTTTAGAGAGTTTATAATCAGTGCTTTACATAATAAATTGAACTATAACCAAAATCCAGAGGATTATATTAATATAAAACCTCAATAGACAATATAATAGAATTGGAGTGTATTTAATATACTCCAATTTTTTTGCTTTATTTCTTTGTCAATTGAAATATAGTATTTAACTTTGCGGCAATAATTTTATTGATGAGGAGAAATTTGGCTGATTGCAACCTCTATAAAAAATGCTAAAACACAGATGGTTCTCTTTTTAGCGTTTTCTATATGCTTTCTTGGCAAATTTATCTTTTTCTAAGTAAAAAAATCATTTAACAATTAAAAGAAATAGATTATGTCATATTTATTCACATCAGAGTCTGTATCGGAGGGACATCCAGATAAGATTGCAGACCAAATTTCAGATGCATTGATAGACCATTTTTTGGCCTTTGATAAAAATTCTAAAGTAGCTTGCGAGACACTCGTAACCACAGGGCAGGTAATACTTGCTGGTGAGGTGAAATCGGAGGCTTACCTTGATGTTCAGCATATTGCGAGAGAGGTTATTAATAATATCGGCTATACGAAGAGCGAATATATGTTTAATGGAGATTCCTGCGGAGTGATATCTGCTATCCATGAACAATCACCGGAAATCAACCAAGGGGTAGATAGATTGAAGGAAGGAAGCTTTGATGAAAAAGCAGAAAAACAAGGAGCAGGTGACCAAGGAATGATGTTTGGTTATGCTACAAACGAAACTGAGAACTATATGCCGTTAGCATTAGCATTGGCACATTCTATTCTCAGAGAGTTATCAGCCCTAAGAAAATCTGGTGAAATATCATACCTCCGTCCGGATGCTAAGTCTCAGGTAACGATAGAATATTCTGATGACCATAAGCCTATTCGCATAGATTCAATTGTGGTTTCTACTCAGCATGATGACTTTGCTTCTGATGATGAAATGCTTGCCAAAATTCGTAAGGATATCACAGAAATTCTTATTCCAAGAGTGAAAGACAAACAAAAAAAAGCAATACAAGACCTATTCACAAACGAAATAAAATATCATATAAATCCGACGGGGAAATTTGTAATAGGAGGACCTCACGGGGATACTGGTCTTACGGGAAGAAAAATTATTGTGGATACCTATGGAGGTAAGGGAGCTCACGGTGGTGGAGCATTCTCAGGAAAAGACCCTTCGAAAGTGGATAGAAGTGCGGCATATGCCACTCGCCATATTGCCAAAAATTTGGTGGCAGCAGGTGTTGCAGATGAGGTTTTGGTACAAATATCTTATGCAATAGGTGTTGCAGAACCGTGTGGGCTATATATTAATACTTATGGAACCTCTAAGCTGAATATTTCTGATGGAGAAATAGCAGAAAGAGTATTGAAAATATTTGATTTGAGACCTTATGCTATTGAGCAAAATCTTAAATTAAGAAATCCTATTTATCAAGAAACAGCATCCTATGGGCATATGGGGCGAGAATCTTATATTGCTGATAAAGTATTCCATAAAAATAATGGCGAGCAAATCGTCGTGAAGGATTTGGAATTCTTTACTTGGGAAAAATTAGATAGAGTAGAGGATATTAAAAGGGAATTTGGACTTTAAGATATATTAATTTAATCAACATATAACAGAGATAGTTTCGTCTATCTCTTTTGTTTATATAATAAAAAAAGAAAATGGATAAGCATCACTTATTGCTGATAGTACATCTATTGTCAGCAACAATTTGGGTCGGAGGACATTTGGTTCTAATGTGCGGTTTCCTCCCAAAGGCCTTGAAAGAAAAAAACTTTGATTATATCGGTAATTTTGAAAAAACTTACGAACCGATAGGTATGCCGGCATTGTTATTATTAGTCATCACAGGTATTATGATGGCATACGATTATGATGCTACTTTTACCAAATGGTTTTCATTTTCGAGTGCTATAGAAAGAGTTGTTTCCATAAAATTAATTTTACTTCTTACCACAGTTTGTTTTGCAATTTCGGCACAAACTCGGGTCTTACCAAAATTAAGAAAGGGTAAAATAGAGAAACTTCCCGAGATGGCAGTTCATATTATTGGGGTTACTTGTATTGGTATCACGATGGTGATTTTGGGTAGCTTCGTGAGATATGGTGGTTTCTAAAAAATAATTCCTTTACTATAGTTTGTGAGTAAAGGAATTATTTATTATCTTATTCTAAACTGGATATAAGTAATGGTTTTGCCTTTTGCAGAGAAAAGTCCTTCATAATAAGTCTGTATCTCTCTAAGTAGCGGCGCATTTTCTGGTTGATATTCAGGGGCTCCATATATATCGTGGTGAGCTGTGAGTATATCGTGGCCTTGCCCTTGTAAAAGTCCCAAAGTGTATCCGTGCAGAAATTCGGAGTCTGTTTTTAGATGAATAATTCCATCCTCTCTTAAGATTTTTTTATATCTATTAAGAAAATCAGGGTGAGTGAGGCGGTGCTTTGTTCTTTTATATTTTATTTGTGGATCGGGGAATGTTATCCATATTTCATCTATTTCACCAGCCTCAAAGAAGCAATCTATCAGTTCTATTTGGGTTCTTAGAAAGGCAATATTATTTAGTTTATTGGAGTGAGCTTCCTTTGCTCCGAACCAAAATCTAGCTCCTTTAATATCTACTCCGATAAAATTTTTGTTTGGAAAAGCCTTACCCAACCCTACGGAGTATTCTCCTTTTCCACATCCTAGCTCAAGGACGATGGGGTTGTTGTTTTTGAATACTTCGGTTCTCCATTTTCCTTTCAATGAAAACTGCCCAAGCGCCTCTTCTCTCGTTGGTTGGAAAACATTAGGTAAGGTTTTATTTTCTTCAAATCTGGCTAATTTGTTTTTACCCATATATTTTTATCTATGTTAATAATCTTATTTTGGATTTCCCAAATTTACTACGATAGGTTTTTGTATTGTTTTTTGAGATGCATATTGAGCTCCACACACCAAACTTGTGAAGAGGTAACTTCCCTTGTCAATCAGTATAGAATTTGACTGATGAAAAGGCACAGCAAGGTTGTATTTTTTTCCTCCTGCTCCTTCTATTCTCATAATTAAATTACAATCGGAGGAGTTTTCTATTGTAACCACTACATCAGTACGAGATGGGTCATTATCAAATAATGCATTGAGAAGTTTTACGGATTTATTTTTGTATTCTTCCGCAGATATGGACATCAATTCTTTGAATTCTGCCTCTTCGGAGAAAGTGTAGTTATTTATACCCACTGCTTGTGCGGTAGACAAGGCTGCTTTACCTGTATTACCCTCTTCGTATTGTTGAGGTGCGAATTGCAACTCGTGGCTGTTTGCTTTTATTCGTTTTCCCGCTTCGTTGATTTGCTCACGGAGTGCTGCGATTTGTTTTTCACGAATCTTAGCATTCATTTCATCAAAAGAGATTTTTGTTGATGGGCGTTTTTTCAATAGAGCCAACATTTCTTGTAGTTGTTCTACCCGTTGGTCGTATGGAAGAGCATTTTTTATGTACTCCTCAATCATTTCCATAAGTCTCGGTTTCAGTATATCTCTTCTGGGGTCATTGGGGTGTGCATCTTTCAGAAAGGCATTGATTTCATAAATGTTTTTACTATACATTATTTGGCTATAATCTTTCTTTCTCTGCTGAGAAAAAGCCATCGTAAAGACTAGCCCTGCCAAGATCAATAGTACCTTTTTCATTTCTATTTTTTTGCAAATATATGATATTTTTAGCAATTATTATTAGTTCAGGAGGCTTTTTACCTTTATTAAATGGTATTTTAATGAGTGGGAATTTGGTTATTTCGGTATCATCTTTGTATTGTTATTCAACCTTGAAATATATATTGGTAGATATTTGTCTATATAGGGTCTCACAGCTTCGTAGTTTTCTATGCTGGTATAACGATAGATATCGTCAGAATGATATACAAACAATAAGAAATCTAATATTAGATTTTCAGGAATTTTCATATTGATAAAATAGGCTTTCCCGAAATAATTTTCTATATTTTTGACGCTTTTTTGTGCTTTTTCGTATTCATAGAGGCGTTGTTTCTTCTTAGCATCTCCTGATATTACATCGTAGATATAATTCACATCAAGTACGAATCCCCCATTTTTGAATCCCATAGGAGCATCATCGTCAGTAGTATTTTTGGATTTTTTGGCCAAGCCGATAATTTTATCAATATGCACGGGCCTTTTTTTGTAGCCTAATCGCTCTACATCGGTACGGAGGTTTCCAGTAGGTCGGAATTTTATCACAACTTCCTCAATATTGTTGTATTCTTGTTTTAGTTCTATGAAGTTTTCTGTTTTTTGGAGAATATCGTTAGTTACCTTAATATCTTTTCTTTGGGTAAGAAACGAGGTAAAGCGAATAATATCCCCTTCCTTGGCAGGAATACTAAAAGCTCCATTAATTTTAGAAAGTATGGTTTTTTCTGTATTGAGATTGGTAACATAGATATGGTTGAGGAAAATTCTTTCGTCTTCGTTGAGGTATATATATCCCTTTACTTCTTGTGACTGTACAGAAATACCCAAAAAAACAATAAAACAAAAAATAATACTTAATTAATATTTTTTTTATATATTTTAACTAAAAAATGATTAGAATTAATATTTTTTTTATATATTTTAACTAAAAAATGATTAGAATTAATATTTTTTTCTTAACTTTGCGGAAAATTAAAATGATTTATATATGAGACGAAATTTTATTTATTCAGCAGTTTGTTTAGGTTTATTATCACTTACATCTTGTGCTACAATTTTTACAGGTACTACGGATAAGATTACTTTTAATTCGAAGCCAGAGGGGGCAAAAGTTTATTATAAGGGGTATGAAAAATGTGTTACTCCTTGTTCATTTAATGTAAATAGAAGCTTGTTTGATGATAGAAATAAAATTGTAGAACTAAAAAAAGAAGGATATGTTGATAAAGGTATAGAGTTGGATACTAAGTTTAATACCGTATCTATACTCAATATATTTGCAGGACTTATTCCGTGGGGAATAGATGTGGTTACGGGATCAGTTATGAAATATGATACCAAAAATTATAATGTAGAATTAGAAAAGAAAAAATAAATTGAATCAGGTATAGCCGTTAGCTGGCATATTTTATAGGACTATAATACCGCTAACGATAAGGCTTCTTGATGTATTTAACATATGATTATTTTTTTAGGATAAAGAAATAGCATAAATAACAATCCCTTACAAATTTTGTAAGGGATTGTTTGTTTATTGAGGATTGTAAATAGTATATTGTTTTTATCAATAAGGATAATATAAGTATAGTAAAAATAAAGTAGAATGCTCAAAAGTAAAAAAATGAAAAATATAGTTTTATTTCTGTAGAAGAGCCTTTAAGTGTTTTACTTCTTCCTCTGATTTTTGTAAAAGTTTTTCGTAGATTTTTTTATTTTCTATGTAGAGCTTATTGATAAGGTCAAGTGAGGTACAGGTCTCTTTGTCTTGTTGTTTATGGTTGTCAATATCAAGTATATCTGTATCTGTTATATCTGTTTTTAGTATTTTGGTAATCATAAAGAGTTTTTCCACACTAATTTTAGAGATGCCACTTTCTATTTTAGTATAGGAACTTTAGTTAATGTCCAGTTTGGTTGCTATATACTCTTGGCAAAATCCCTTTACATTTTGTGTTTTTTTATTTTACGAGCGATAGTTTCATTATTCACAATGGTAATAGTTTTATTTATAAATATAATAAATTATTATTAAATATATTGTTTTTTTAAAAGTATTTAATTAAATTTGTGATTCTAAAATGGTCATTTTTAGAATCACGGATTGTTTAATTTTAAAATGTTATTAAAATGAAGAAATTAGCATTATTATTTGGATTATTGATTGTTATTTTTAGTTGTGACAGACATGACAAAAATGAATTAGTTAGTCAAACATCAACGGAAAAGAGATTATTAACAGATGCTCAGATTAAATTGATTGGACAAAAACATAATGAGTATTTAGAGAAAGCTTTTGCATTGAATAAGTGGAGTAAAAAATCCGATTTGCAAGAGTTTGAAAATAATTATAAAAAAATAATTATAAAAGATGTTGATACAGAAGTATTAAATAAAAAAAATGCAATAAACAATATTGATGAAAATTATAATTTAATAAAGAATAATTTGAATGATAAGCATAATATCGTTTATTTTGAAAGGGTAATTAAATTTTTATCTTATATGAATGAGGAACAAAATGTAGAAAATATTAGTAATTATTTAGATTCCGTGAGATTAGAATTTGATAATAAAGATATATCATCTCAGCGTGATTATGAGACATTTTTTGTATTTATAGAAGTTCTTAAAAGTTCTGCAAGGTTTTGGTTATCTGAAAATATGGGAGGAGAAGGGCATTACATTAGGTATAAAAAGATGGAATATAAAGGAAAGTATATAGAGTATGGTAGATGGAGACCATGTTTGAGAGATGTTATGGAAGCAGATGGAATGAGTGCAGCTGCTGGATTTACTATTTCTGCCGCAGCAGCAGCCCTATCTGGACCAGTTGCTCCTATAACTTTTATTGGAAGTATCGCAGCAGAATCAGGTATAGCATCGGCTTGGGCATATTATAGAAGTAATAATTGTTAATATTATATTTATGAAAAAGAGAATATTAATAAGCGTATTATATTTTATAGGTGTTGTGTTCGTATATATCGTATTTTATACTACTAAGGATAAGGCATTTCTTTCGTTGCGGATAGAGGAAATATTGGTTTATTCCGTAATATCGGTAGTTGGTTTCTTAGTATATTTAACATATGATTATTTTTTTAAGATAAAGAAATAGCATAAATAACAATCCCTTACAAATTTTGTAAGGGATTGTTTGTTTATTTAGGAATATATGAGAAGATTAATCTTTCACATAAATTCTTTTTACTCTTCGGGAGATGGATGTAAGCACTTCGTAAGGTATTGTTTGGCAGTGTATAGACAAGTTTAATAACTCTTCCAAAGTATCAAATATTACCACTTCATCACCCTCTTCGGCAGGTAATTTACCCAAGTCTATCATCATCATATCCATACAGATGTTCCCAACGATAGGAACATATTTTCCGTGTATTTTCACACGCCCAACGCCATTCCCTACGAGGCGAGGTATTCCATCGGCATACCCTACGGGTATTGTGGCAATTCGGGTGTTATTTTTTATTGAATATCGGCGGTTGTAGCCAATAGTATCACCCACTTCCACCTTCGAAATTTGCGAAATTAAAGTTTTGAAACTAACAGCATTATGGAGTTGTTTTTGTAATTTATCATTTGGAGAAAGACCAATCATTCCGATACCTATTCTTACCATATCAAATTGATAATCAGTGAAATTTGCAATTCCTGATGAATTAAGAATATGACGGATTGGCTGATATGGAAGCCCAGCGACTAACTTTGTAGAGTTCTCATCAAAAATATGTATTTGTTGTAGGGTGTATGCCTTTTCGTTGTCGTCATCAGCAGTGGCAAGATGAGAAAATATAGACTGGACTCTTACTGGAAGGTCGTGGATTTTAGTAATGAGTTCTTCAATCTCGTGGGTCTTGAATCCTAATCTGTGCATTCCTGTTTCTAACTTAATATGTATCGGGTACGGAGTGCTATATCCCTTTATTTTCAGTTGATTACAGAAGTTTTCTAACACGCGGAAGCTGTATATTTCCGGTTCCAGATTATAGTCTATTATAGTGCTGTAGCTATGCTGTTCGGGGTTCATTACCATAATTGGAGTTGTTATGCCGTGTTTTCTCAGCTCCACACCTTCGTCTGCGTAGGCTACTGTTAGATAGTCTATATGATGATGTTGCAAAAATTCTGCGATTTCGTAACCACCTAATCCATAGGAAAACGCCTTTACCATAGCCATCATTTTTGTGGTTGGTTTTAGCAGAGCCTTATGGGCATTTATATTGTGTAAAATAGCATTTAGATTGATTTCTAAAATTGTGTCGTGTTTTTGTAGTTCAAGGTGATTTTTTAATTTTTCAATACTGAATATTCTTGCCCCTTTTAATAAAATTAAAGAGTTTTCAAGTTTGTTAATTTGTTGGCTATTAATTAATTCGTCTATGGAAGAGAAGGAATAAGTCTCCGTATTGAAATCCTTTTCGAATTGGATGATTTCCTTACCTATAAGGAATATTTTATCAAAATGTTGCTCGTTGGTATAATTTACGACTTTTTGATATAAATCCGCCGTTTTACTGTCAATGAAATCAGTGAGAATGAGTATTTTTTGAGGTTTATTATATTCGTTAATGAATTGATAAGCAATGATTAATGAATCTAAATCGAGATTGAAAGAATCATTAATGATGAGGTTTCCTCGGACGCCCTCTACGCTTTCTAATCTCATTTCTATACTTTTTAATAGGCTTATTCTTTGGCTTATTTTCTCATTGTTAAAGTTAAATTGTTTTAATAATGTAATGATACTAAGTATATTACAAAGTGTGGCATCATCTTTTTGATGAATAGGGATTGAGAAAGTCTCTCCAAAATAATCCACGATAATATTTGGGGAATTTTCTTTGGTTGGGATTATTTTTACATCATTGTCATAGTTTAATCCATAGGAAATAAGTTTTTTTTCAGGGTAAGTAGCTGTTATTAAGTGTTTTACTTCTTGATTGTCTCCGTTGTAAATGATGATTTCAGAATGTTTGAAGAGAGTTATTTTTTCTTGAATGAGTTGTTTTTCATTTTGAAAATTTGTGAGATGGGCTGTACCGATATGGGTGAGTAGTCCTATTTTAGGTTGGAAAATATGTTCCAAAATATCCATTTCGTTAGGGTGAGAGATACCTACTTCAAATATTCCAATTTGATGATTATCATTGGTTTGTAGTAGGGAAATGGGTAGGCCTATTTGTGAGTTGAAACTCTTTGGAGACTTCACTACTGAGAAATCTTTATTGATGCTTTGGTATAGCCATTCTTTTACGATGGTCTTTCCGTTGCTCCCTGTGATGCCAATGGTTTGTAGGTCAGGAAATTGTAGGATATGATGTTTTGCCAAATTTTGTAGGAATTCGGTAGTGTTTTCTGTGATGATGTAGGTTAAATCCTTTTGTATATTTTCTGGTATATTTTCCGTGATGATAATTTTAATTCCCTTATTAATAGCGTCTTGTATATATTTTTCACCTGAATTTTTCTTGGTTGATATAGCAATAAATGCCGTTTGATTCACAGCGAAGATGGTTCGGCTATCAAATACGATATTTTTTACAATAAGGTTAGCTTTTCCCAAAAGTTTAGAATGGGTGATAGAGGCTAATTGTTGGGCGGTGTAATTCATTATATTATTTTTGGTGTTTTTTTGTTAAAATAATCTATCGGCAAAGTCTTCTATTTTACTTGTGCCTTCAATTTTTATAGTATATTTTTTTTTAGGTATTTTGTTAAGATTGGATACAAAAATCTTTTCGTAGCCTAATTTTTCGGCTTCCGATATGCGATGTTCTATTTGTGGTACAGGGCGTATTTCCCCACTTAGTCCAATCTCTCCTGCGAAGCAATATCTTTCAGAAATGGCAATATCTTGGTTGCTGGATAGTATGGATGCTATTACTGCCAGGTCAAGAGCTGGGTCGTCGGTCTTGATTCCTCCTGTGATATTGAGGAAAACATCTTTTGCCCCCAATTGAAACCCTGATCGTTTTTCTAATACAGCGAGGAGCATATTAAGCCGTTTCGCATCAAATCCTGTACAACTTCTTTGTGGTACACCATACACAGCACTACTCACGAGAGCTTGTATTTCAAGGAGCATTGGGCGATTTCCTTCTAATGTTACGGCAATAGAGTTTCCAGAGAGTTCCTCAAATTTTTTTGTGATGAGTATCTGAGATGGATTTTTTATTTCTTTTAGTCCTTGAGCAATCATTTCGTAGATACCAATTTCGGCCGTAGAACCAAAACGGTTTTTATTAGCCCGAAGTAAGCGGAATAGGTGATTCCTATCACCATCAAAATTAAGGACAACATCTACCATATGCTCCAAAAGTTTTGGCCCTGCAATATGCCCATCTTTGGTGATATGCCCCACGAGGAATACGGGGATATTGTGTTTTTTTGCAAATTTGATAATTTCATTGGAGCATTCCCGTATTTGTGATACCGACCCTGCAGAACTCTCAATATTAGATGAGTGTAGCGTCTGTATAGAGTCTATTATCATAAAATCTGGGAGTAATTTCTGAGCTTCATAGAGGATTTTTTCCATAGAAGTTTCTGTGAAGAGAAAGCAATTTGGATTTTGCATTTCTGTTAACCTATCAGCTCGCATCTTTATTTGTGATGCCGATTCTTCACCAGAGACATAGAGGATTTTTTTCTTCATTTTTAGGGCTAATTGTAGTAAAAGAGTAGATTTTCCAATCCCAGGTTCGCCTCCAATGAGTGTTACCGACCCTAAAACGATACCGCCTCCCAAAACTCTGTTTAACTCTTCAGATGGTGTTTTTATTCTTGGTTCGTCTTTTGTTTCAACTTCTATGATATTGATAATGTGTTGTTTGTCGGTATTTATAGCTGATTTGGGTTGTTTTTCTACTACTTCTTCCACTATGGTATTCCATTCTCTGCAACTTTTGCATTGTCCCTGCCATTGAGAGTGTTGGGTACCACAACTCTGACAAAAATAAGATGTTTTCAGCTTTGCCATTCGTCTCTGTTATTTTTTAGATGTTATTGCAAATATAGGAATAATTTGATTTTTTTTCAATACCAAAAGATGGTTATTGTTGAGATAAATACTGAGTTTCTAAATTAAATCTTTTTCTTTATCTTTGCCCTAACTTAAATAGAAGTATGTTACCAAAAATAAACCCTACTGAAACCAATATTTGGGAGTATTTAGTAGAACATTTTCTTGAAAACGAATTTGATTTAAGAACTCTCTTTGCCGAAAATCCTCGCCGTTTTGAGGAGTTTTCTGTGAAGAAAGATAATTATCTTTTTGACTATTCTAAAAACTTAATCAACTCTACAACAATGGAATATCTTCTTCGTTTGGCAGAAGAAACCAAAGTGAAGGAGGCTATTAATCTGATGTTTTCAGGAGAGAAAATCAACGAAACAGAAAACAAAGCCGTGCTACATACCGCACTGAGAGATTTTTCAGATAAACCAATTTTTGTTGATGGTGAAGATGTTAAGCCTAAGATAAAGAGAGTATTATCTCAAATGAGATTATTTTCCGAAAAAGTGATTTCTGGTGAGTATAGAGGTTTTTCAGGTGAAAAAATTACAGATGTAGTGAATATAGGTATTGGAGGATCAGACCTTGGCCCAGTAATGGTTTGTTCTGCATTGAAACACTATAAAACGAGGCTTAATACTCATTTTATCTCTAATGTAGATGGTAATCATTTAGCTGAAGTACTGAAAAATCTCAATCCAGAGACAACATTATTTATCGTAGCATCTAAGACTTTCACCACGCAGGAGACTATCACAAATGCTTTTTCAGCAAAAAAATGGTTTCTTCAGAAGGCTACGGAAGAGGATGTAGCTAAGCATTTCGTTGCTCTTTCCACGAATATTGATGCAGTAAAGTCTTTCGGTATTGCCGAGGAAAATATTTTTGAATTTTGGGATTGGGTCGGTGGTCGTTATTCATTATGGTCTGCTATTGGGCTAAGTATTGTATTATCAATAGGTTATGATAATTTTGAGAAATTGTTAAAAGGTGCTAATGAAACTGATGTTCATTTTCAAACAGCAGAATTTTCTCAGAATATCCCAATATTGATGGCTCTGCTTGGTATTTGGTATAGAAATTTTGCAGGAGCAAGTTCTTATGCAGTATTGCCATATTCTCAGTATTTGGAGAGGTTTCCTGCCTATTTGCAGCAGACAGATATGGAAAGTAATGGGAAATTTGTGGATAGAAATGGTGATTTTGTGAATTATGAAGCTGGGACAATCATTTGGGGAGAGGCTGGTACGAATGGGCAACATTCGTTTTATCAACTATTGCATCAGGGAACTGAACTTATTCCAGCAGATTTTATCGCTTTTGTGAGGTCTTGTAATGTGGTTGCTGACCATCAAGAAAAACTATTGGCAAACTTTTTTGCTCAGACAGAGGCTCTTGCTTTTGGAAAAAATGAAGATGAGGTTTATGCTGAACTAAAACAATCAGGAAATACTGATGATGAAATTTATAAAATACTGAGTTATAAAGTTTTTCAGGGAAACTCACCAACAAATTCTTTGCTGATAGATGAGCTTACACCGTATTCGTTGGGGCAACTTATAGCTTTGTATGAACATAAAATTTTTGTTCAGGGAGTGATTTGGAATGTGTATAGTTTTGACCAATTTGGGGTAGAATTAGGGAAAGTTTTAGCGAATAAGATTCTTCCAGAATTGCACTCCGATGACAAAATTGATTCTCACGATTCTTCAACAAATGGATTGATTAATTATTTCAAAGAGAAAAGAATTTAAATAAATTTAATAAAAAAAAGTAAAAATGGCACAGATTATTGATGGATTAGCATTGTCTAGAACAATAAAATCCGAAATTAGAGAAGAAGTTAATAAAATTTTGGCTAACAAAAGGCGAGCTCCTCATTTGGTCGCTATTTTGGTTGGAAATAATGGAGCTAGTAAAGCTTATGTGAATTCAAAAGTGAAGGATTGTCAAGAAGTGGGGTTTACATCTTCTACGATAAAATTCCCAAGTACCGTTTCCGAACAAGAACTTTTGGAGAAAATAGATGAACTAAATAAATCTAAGGCAGTGGATGGTTTTATCGTGCAATTGCCATTACCTAAGCAAATTGACCAAGAAAAAATTATTAATGCCATAGACCCAAGAAAGGATGTAGATGGATTCCATCCAGAGAATTTTGGGAAAATGGCTTTGGAGATGGATACTTTTCTTCCAGCGACGCCTTTCGGTATCTTAACTCTCTTGGAACGATACAATATTGAGACAAAAGGAAAACATTGCGTGATTATAGGTAGAAGCCGTATCGTAGGAAAACCAATGAGTATCTTGATGGGAAGAAAAGATTTCCCAGGTAACTCTACTGTTACACTTGTGCATTCCTATACCGAAAATATAGAGGAATATACTCAGAAGGCAGATATTGTGATTACCGCACTTGGCGTACCTAATTTCTTGAAAGGTAGTATGATAAAAGATGGTGCTGTGATTATTGATGTGGGGATTACTCGTGTTGATGATGACTCCGAAAAAGGCTACCATCTCGCTGGCGATGTAGATTTTGCTTCTTGTGAAAGTAAGGCATCTGCAATTACTCCTGTACCTGGTGGAGTGGGACCTATGACAAGAGCTATGCTGATGAAAAATACAATCATAGCCTATAAAACATCTGTATATAACGACTAATGAACGAAATTTGATGCCAAGTATAAAAACATCTTATTTCCATAATAATAATTTACATTAAGGGTGATTTTTCACTCTTAATGTTTTAAGATATGTGGTAAAAATAAAACTATGAAGCAAGAAATTTTAATGAAAGAAGGAAAACTACTTCCCGTAATGGAACACTTTTATACGATACAAGGCGAAGGCTTCCACGCTGGGCGAGCGGCATATTTTATCCGTTTGGCTGGGTGTGATATCGGTTGCCATTGGTGTGATGTGAAAGAAAGTTGGGATGCCGATATTCATCCTCTGATGGATATGAAAGCTTTGGCAAAAACTGCCTCTGAATATTGCAAATTGGTGATTATCACGGGGGGAGAACCACTTATGTGGAATTTAGATGTGCTGACGGAAGCATTAAAAGACAATGGTTGTAGGATTCATATTGAGACTTCGGGGGCTCACCCTCTTAGTGGGCATCTAGATTGGATAACTCTTTCTCCAAAAAAAACGAAATTGCCTCTACCTGAAGTTTATGAGAAAGCAAACGAACTAAAAATGGTGATATTCAATAATCACGATTTTAAATTTGCAGAACAACAAGCCGAAAAAGTCTCTAATGATTGCTTACTATATCTACAAACAGAATGGAGCAGGAGAGAGCAAAATTATCCAAAAATAATAGAATTTATATTAAATAACCCACAGTGGAGATACTCGGTGCAAACTCATAAATATCTGGATATTAGATGATTAAAATAAAAGGAGATTCAAAGGAATCTCTTTTTTATATGAATGTTTTAAGAATGAACTATTTAAATTTTACATTATGTTTTCTTAAATATTTATTAGTATGTTCTATGAAATTCAAGATATTTTCGCCTCCTTCTTTCCTTTCCGCAGAAGTGATATATAACTCTGGTAATTCTTCCCAAGTCTCCAATAATTTCTGTTGGTAGGTTTCTACATTTTGAGTTATAGCATTGGGTTTCAGTTTGTCAGCCTTTGTGAAAATAATAGAGAAGGGAATACCACTTTCGGCACACCATTCCATAAACTCTAAGTCAATTTTTTGAGGTGTATGGCGGATATCTACGAGGATAAATAGATTTACGAGGTTTTTTCTATTGAGAATATAGTTCGTGATGAGTTTTTCAAAATCTTTTCTTTGAGATTTAGAAACTTTCGCATATCCGTAGCCAGGTAGGTCGGTGAGGTACCACTCCTCATTCACCAAAAAATGATTGATGAGTTGAGTTTTTCCAGGTGTTTGAGATGTTTTTGCCAAATCTTTTTTGTTCATCATCGCATTGATGAGGGAGGATTTTCCCACATTAGACCGCCCGATGAAGGCATATTCGGCAATATTTGGCTCGGGGCATTCTTGCCACTTGCTACTACTTTTTACGAAATTTGCAGATTTAATGAGCATGCTATATTTTCTTATCTAAAGTGAAGAGTTTATTTCTCTAAATATCAAACTTTTTTAGCCATTGATACAGTATATTGTTGAATTCTTCTGGTTGCTCCATCATTGCGGCATGCCCACACTTATCAATCCAAAATAGGTCGGAGTTCGGAATATTCTTATTCATCTCCACGGCGATGTCGGGAGGTGTTACATTATCTTGCTTTCCCCAAATGATACAAGTGGGACACTTTATGTTGGGTAGGTCTTTTAGCATATTGTGTTTGATGGCACTACGGGCAAGCATCACGGTTTTTATACCTTTCATTCTATCATTTACGATACTGAAAACTTCATCTACAAGTTCATCGGTGGCGACATTTGGGTCGTAGAATACCTCCTGTGTTTTTTTCTTGATGTATTCTTTATCTCCTTTTCTTGGGAAAGAATCACCGAAGGTTCTTTCATAAAGTCCAGAACTTCCCGTTAATACGAGTTTATCTACTAAATCAGGTCGGATAGTAGTGAGTATCAGTCCGATATGTCCCCCCATAGAGTTTCCTACGATGGTTACAGGTTCCTTGATATATTCGTCTATTAACTTTGCGACATATTTCGCTAAGGCCGTTAGGTTAGTATTGAGTACAGATAAGTCGTATATTGGTAATTGTGGAACAATCACTCTATAGCCTCTGTTGGAGAAGAATTCTACCATATCATCAAAATTACTGAGCCCCCCCATCAATCCGTGTAGTAAAACGAGCGGTTTTCCAGTGCCTTCGTCGATGTAGTTGTATCTTTTTACTTTTTTAAAATTGAATTTAAAAATCATAATTTTCGTGTCCTCGAGACGCAAAAATACGAATTTTATTTTATTTTATTGGTATATAAAGTGGGTATTTAAGAAATTTTTAATATTAATGAGAGAAAATAATAAATAATTATCCACATTCAAGATGATAAATATTTATTTTGAGGAAAAATTGATTAATTTTGTGCGTTGTTTTATTTGTAGGTTATAGTTTTGGCTACAAGTGAAAGTTAATCACTAAAAAATAGAAATTTTGAATACAGAAACTAATGATATAGGGTACCATATCCCCGTTTTATTGAGGCAGAGTGTAGATAATTTGGTTATTAATCCAGATGGTGTTTATGTAGATTGTACATTTGGAGGTGGTGGGCATTCTCGGGAGATTCTTAGTCGATTGTCTGCTAATGGACGCCTTTTTTCTTTTGATCAAGATTTAGATGCATTGAATAATAGGATAGATGACCCGAGATTTACATTAATCAACCAAAATTTTCGTTTTTTGGAGAATTCTTTGCGAATGTTTGGTGTGGAGAAGGTAGATGGTATTTTAGCTGATTTAGGAGTATCTTCGCATCAGTTTGACGAGGCTGAGAGAGGTTTTTCTATCCGTACTGATGCTCCTTTGGATATGAGAATGAATGTTTTGCAAACGTTGAATGCTCAAAAGGTGATTAATGAATACGAGGAAGAACAATTGGCGGATATTTTTTATTATTATGGAGAATTGAGGGAGGCGAGAAAGTTGGCCAAAGAGATTGTCCATCAGCGAAAAACAAAAAAAATTGATAGTACAGAGGACTTGAAAAGGGTCTTTTCGTTCGTGCCACAACATAAACAAAATAAATTTTTTGCACAAGTTTTTCAAGCTATTCGTATTGAGGTGAATGAGGAATTAGAAGTGCTGAAAGAGATGCTCACACAAGCATATAGTGTGCTAAAATCCGAAGGACGATTGGTTGTGATATCATATCACTCTCTTGAGGATAGATTGGTGAAGAGATTTTTAAAAAATGGAATGTTTGATGGAGAACCCGAACGCGATGTGTATGGGAATTATCAAAAGTTTTTTGATTTGCCACAATCCAAAGCTATCGTCCCAGATGAGGCTGAAATATCCCAAAATACTCGTGCAAGAAGTGCTAAAATGAGGGTGGGAATTAAGCTATAAATCATATTAATGAATAAGTAATGGCGAAAAAAAAGAAGAATACGAAAATATCAGAAGTACTCGGTGGAGAGTTTTTTGATAGTAAATCGTTTAAAGAAAATAGATGGCTCATATTTGAGGTTATCATATTTCTAATTTTGATTATTATGGCTAACCATAAGGTGAGTTCCCAGATAGCAACCATCAATGACTTGAAAGAGCAAGTGGAAGAATATAAATCTCGTAATGCCTATGCTCAAAGTAAATTGATAAAAGTGAAAATGGAATCTGAACTTGGCAAGGAAGTTATTAAGGACTCGCTAATCCCTCTTGAAAACCACCCACACAAATTATTAATAAGAATAGATGATGCAAAGAAAAAATAAAGAAAGCTCTTCTCCGAAGATAGGTTCAATGTCTCTTTTTGCGTTCGTTTTGTTTGCTATGCTAGGGGTTTTGGTAAAAATATGTTTTATACAATACTCTGATGCAGAAGATATTAAAAAGTTGGTAGATAGTAACTATCGTACCAACAAAGTAAAAGCAGCGAGAGGAAACCTCTTTGCCACCGATGGGACAATATTGGCTACTACTGTGATGAGGTATGATATCTATGTAGATTTTAAAACGATGAGGGATACTTTATTTAAAAACAATGTAGATGCCCTTGCAGACTCACTCGGAGCGATGTTTAATAAACCCAAGTCTTATTTCTTGGTGAAACTCAATAAGGAAAGAAGTCGTAAAAATCAATATTATAGGCTCATCACAGGATTAGAATTTGATAAATATGCAAGAATAAGGTCATTCCCGATTTTTAACAAAGGAAAAAGTAAGGGAGGTTTTATCGTAGAAAGAAAATATCACAGAGAGTTGGCAACAAGTGAAATAGGTGCAGGGACTATCGGTGTAGATGACGAGAGGGGGCACTCAGGGCTGGAGGCGGCTTTTTCTAAATATTTGAGAGGAAAAGATGGCTCACGAGAGGAACAAAAAATAAATTCTAAACAATGGAAACCCATTAATTATTGGAAAACTATCGACCCCGTTGACGGAAATGATGTATATACTACACTAGATTTGAGGATTCAAGATATTGCCAGTTCAGCCTTAGAGAAGCAACTTGCCCAGTATAAGGCTCATCACGGTAGTGTAATAGTGATAGAAGTTGCCACAGGAAAGGTTCGCGCAATGGTGAATCTCACAAAAACCAAAGATGGAAGCTATAAGGATACCTATAACTATGCTCTGAAAGATGCCACCGAGCAGGGGTCTACCTTTAAAGTAGTTTCCCTTTTGGCAGGTATGGATGATGGCTTCATTGATGATAATACCACCGTAGATGTAGAGAATGGAACTTGGGTCTATGGCGGACAGAAAATTAGTGATGGGCACGGTGGCGGGCTTTACGATATTTCTGATGTATTGGCGAACTCCTCTAATGTGGGGACGGCTAAGCTCATCACGAAATACTATAAAGATAGTCCAAATACCTTCTTGAATCATTTGAGACGCTGGAAAATGGCCGAAAAATTAGATTTGGAAGTCTCGGGTGTTGCTAGTCCAAAAATCGTAACTCCTAAAAATAAAAGCTGGAATAGGGCGACACTTGCTTCTATATCTTATGGGTATTCAACGAATTTTTCTCTTATACAAATGGCTACTTTTTATAATGCTATTGCCAACAAAGGGAAAATGTTAAAACCAATATTTATTGATAAAGTCCTCGATAATGGTAAGATAATCTACGAGGCTAAACCACAAGTAATGGTAGAGAAAATTGCCTCTGACAAGGCAATAGATATGATGACAAGAGCCCTCGTAAAAGCTGTAGAAAAGGGAACTGCGAAAAGTATATTTACTCCAAATCTTAAAATGGCTGGAAAGACAGGTACTGCCAGATTTGAGTATTGGATACCAGGAACTAGGAAATATCAAGCTTCATTTGCGGGATTCTATCCTGCTGATAAACCGCTATACACCTGTTTGGTAATGATTAATCAACCTGATACCTCAATAGGATATTATGGCTCAACTGTTTCAGCACCTGTCTTTAAGGAAATAGCAGGACGAACTTTCCTTAAAATGCCTCAAAATATAGATATTAACCCAAATACGAAGCCAGTAGATTTAAAAAAACTTATACCTAAGCAAGAAAAAATATCAGTGAAAAATAATATAATGCCTAATATCATTGGTTCGGTGGGAGCCTATACTATATCTCAACTTGAAAACGAAGGGTATAGAGTGAAATACGAAGGTGTGGGACGAGTGAAGGAGCAATTCCCAATCCCTGATACCAAACTAAAAAAAGGGCAAAGAATTTATTTGGTATTGGATAGATAAAATATAATCGAATAAACTAATAAAATAGAATCCTAAATAATGATTTTAAGTGATATATTAAATGGAGTAGATGTTTTAGATATCCTCGGAAATAAAGAAATTGAGATTTCGGAAATAGTCTTTGATAGCCGAAAAGCAGTAAAAAACTCACTCTATATAGCGATAAAGGGAACATTGGTTGATGGGCATCAATATATTCCATCAGCGATAGAAAAAGGGGCAAAAGCAATTGTATGTGAAGTGTTGCCAGAGCAAAAAGAAGAAGGGATAATCTATATCAAAGTAGAAAATTCATCAAAAGTTTTAGGACTTTTAGCAAGTAATTTTTATGGTAATCCATCAAAGGGTTTGATTTTGGTGGGAGTAACGGGAACGAATGGGAAAACTTCTGTCTCGACCCTTTTATTTGATATTTTCAAAAAAATGGGATATTCGTCGGTACTTATTTCCACAGTGGAATATCGTATTGGTGATGAGGTTTTCCCTTCAACTCATACCACACCAGATATTATTACATTAAATAAAATCTTATACAAGGCAGTGGAGCAGGGTTGTCAATATGCTTTTATGGAGGTGAGTTCCCACGGAATCCATCAAGGAAGAATAGATGGACTGAATTTCCGTATTGCAGGGTTTACCAACATTACTCATGACCATTTGGATTATCATAAAACTTTTTTGGAATATCTTAATACCAAAAAACGATTTTTTGATGAGTTGCCACAAACGGCTGTGGCTATCACAAATATTGATGATAAAAATGGTCTAGTGATGTTGCAAAATACTAAGGCAAAAAAGAAAACTTATGCTGTGAAAACTTTGGCGGATTATCACGGGAAATTATTGGAGTTGGATTTTAATGGAATGTTACTTGACTTTAATGGAAAAGAATTTTGGACAACGCTCACAGGGAAATTTAATGTATATAATCTGTTATTAGTTTTTGCAATAGCAAGAGAATTAGGATTTGAAGAAAATGAAATTCTCACTACGATTTCTCAACTAAAAAGAGTAAATGGACGATTCGAAGTATTGAAATCTCAAGGAGGGATTATTTTCGTGGTGGATTATGCTCATACACCCGATGCTTTGGAGAATATTTTGGATAGTATCAATGAGATTAGGACAAAGAACGAACGATTAATTACGGTTTTTGGCTGTGGAGGTGACCGTGACCGCGAAAAACGCCCAGAAATGGGAAAGGTAGCGACAAGAAAATCTACATTGGCAATCATCACTTCGGATAATCCGAGGACAGAAGACCCAGCGCAGATAATTAAAGAAATAGAGGCAGGGGTAGAGTCTCAAAATTTTAGTAAATATATCACTATCCCAGACCGAAAGGAGGCGATAAAAATGGCAATAAAATTCGCAGAACCCAAAGATATCGTTTTGCTAGCAGGAAAAGGCCACGAAACTTATCAAGAAATCAAAGGGGTAAGGCATCATTTTGATGATAAAGAAACAATATTAGAACTCGTAAATATAATGGGAAAATAAAAATATGGAAGTTACTAAAATTTTATGGGGAAAGGGGGCTGAAAATAGAGAAGAAATCCCTCGTATTATATGGATGTATTGGGAAGGGAAAAAGTCTATTTTAGTGGAACTTTGTATCCAAAAAATAAAGAAAATCCTCCCCGAATATGAAGTAAATATCTTGAATAGCAAGACTTTGAGGGATTTTTTACCGAATATTATAGAAAAAAATGAACTTTTGCCAGTCGCCAATTATTCAGATATTATTAGGCTGGATTTGTTGAGAACTTATGGTGGATTTTGGATAGATGCAAGTATATTATTGACTGAAAATTTGGATTGGGTATATCGTTTGAAGGAGGATTATCATACAGATGTAATAGGTTTTTATGCAGATATAATCACTACAAATCTTGATAGACCTATTTTGGAGACCTATTTTTTAGCTGCTCCGAAGAATAATAAATTCATAAATGATTGGTATGATGAATTTGTAAAATGTTATAAATCAGTAGTTTTACCTCCGCCTATTAAATATTATGATGATATAAAAAATGATAAAACTAAGCTACAAGGAATGAATGCTTTATCAGATTATTTAATAGCCTATATTTCTGCAATGAAAATCATGTTGGAAAAAGATGATTATAGGATTTTAATGCTAAAAGCTTCTGAATCTGCACATTATTATACTTATGGTCTTAAGGCGAATCATAATCAATTGTGGAGTATATTTCTATTTGATAATAATGATGTTGAATACCCATCAATAATAAAATTTAAGGCATCTTATAGAAGTTTTTTAGATGAAATGTTGGATAGAGGGAAATTGTATAAATGTTCGTTGCTTTATAAACTATCAGCATTGTCTGCCAAAGAATATTATAAAATAAAATTTGTAGGTTTCTTTGAGAACATAAAGTACATTATAGGAAGAATATTAAAAAAATAAAAAAGTGAGTTTCCTTGCCACTATTGCTCTTTTGGAGACAAGGAATTAATTATGTTATACTATATATACGAATATCTTACGAGTCAAGGGATACATATACCAGGGTTAAACTTATTGAAATACATTTCGTTTCGTGCGGGTATGTCGGTGCTATTTTCATTATTGATAGCTCTACTTTACGGAAAGAAAATTATTAATATTCTCCGAAGAAAACAGATGGGAGAGCTTGTAAGGGACCTTGGATTAGAGGGCCAAAAGCAAAAAGAAGGAACACCAACGATGGGAGGGCTTATTATTATTATAGCGACACTCGTTCCCGTATTATTATTCACTAAAATCAATAATATTTACATTATTTTACTCATTATTTCTATGATTTGGATGGGAGCAATTGGTTTTATTGATGATTATTTAAAAAAGATAAAGAAAAATAAGGATGGGCTTAGTGGAAAATTTAAGGTAATAGGACAAGTAGGCTTGGGACTTGTTGTGGGAGCGGTGATGTTTTACAATTCGGATATATTGGTGAAAAGAAAATACTCCGATGCGGGGTCTTTTGATCGAAATAAGATTGAAAAAAAGTTTATGCCTACAGAGAAAAAGCAGGTTTCTACTGTACCATTTGTGAAGAATAATGAGTTTGATTATAGTAAGATTCTTTTTTGGATGAATGAAGAACAAGCACAAGAGTGGTCTTGGGCGGTTTTTATCCCGATGGTGATATTTATTGTAACTGCGGTTTCTAATGGTACGAATATTACAGATGGTATAGATGGCTTGGCAGCTGGTACAAGCACGATTATTTTGCTCACCTTAGCATTTTTTGCTTATTTATCAGGGAATATCATTTTTGCTGATTATTTGAATATTATGTTTCTTCCGAATATGGGTGAGACTACTATTTTTGCCTTCGCAATGGTAGGGGCTGTTATTGGATTTTTTTGGTATAATACCTATCCTGCCCAAGTATTTATGGGAGATACGGGAAGCTTGATGCTAGGTGGAGTGATTGCTGTTTTGGCGATTATTTTGAGAAAAGAATTATTGATACCCGTTCTTTGTGGAATTTTTTTGATAGAGAATCTTTCAGTGATGTTACAAGTAGTAGTTTTCAAATATAGAAAGAAGAGATATGGGCTAGAATATGCTCAGAATCACAGACTTTTCAAAATGTCGCCCTTGCATCACCATTATCAAAAAAGTGGCTACCATGAGAGTAAAATCGTTATGAGATTTCTCATTATTGGTGTTATATTAGCAATTATTTGTTTAATTACTTTGAAAGTGAGATAAATCTAGTTTTTTCCGTATAACAGAAGAAGAGAATAAACATTAAATCTATAAAAAGCAATGAAAATTATAATATTAGGTGGTGGTGAGAGTGGTGTAGGAGCCGCACTTTTAGCAAAGAAAAAAGGAATGGAGGTTTTCCTTTCGGATAAAGGAAGTATTAAGGATAGTTACAAAAAACAATTGGAAGATGCTGAGATTGAGTTTGAAGAAGGTTCTCATGATGAGGAGCGAATTTTATCTGCAGATTGGGTTATCAAAAGCCCAGGTATTCCTAAAAAGGCCGATTTGATAAAAAAAATTAAAGAAAAAGGTATCCGCTTATCTTCGGAAATAGAGTTTGCATCGGAATTTACAGATGCCAAAATTATTGCCATTACGGGGAGTAATGGGAAAACGACTACTACTTCACTGATATATCATATATTAAAAAATACGGGGTTTAATGTAGGTTTAGGAGGGAATATTGGTAAGAGCTTTGCAAAGCAGGTGGCCGAGGAGCAGTATGATTATTTTGTGCTTGAAATCAGTAGTTTCCAGTTGGATGATATTCAGAATTTCCGTCCATATATCTCGTTGTTGCTCAATTTGTCGCCCGACCATCTTGACCAGTATAATTATAATTACGAAGAATATGCTTTGGCAAAATTCAATATTGCTAAAAATCAACAAAATAATGATTTCTTCATTTGTAATAAAGATGATGAAATGAGTCAAAAACTACTGAATAGGGTAGATATTAATGCTAAAAAACTATTGTTCTCACTTAATGAGGAATTAGAAGAGGGAGGATTTGCTACTAATGACCATATTTTTGTGAAATTGGAGGGAAGAACTTTTTCTATGCCTATTGGTGAAATGTCTTTGGTGGGAAAACATAATGTAGCGAATTGTTTAGCAGCTTCTATTACTGCTAAATTATTGAATATTAGTGATAATAGTTTGGTAGAGTCCTTGAAAACATTCCAATCGGTGGAGCATCGTTTAGAGCAATTTGCCGAGATTGATGGTGTAAAATACATTAATGATAGCAAGGCAACGAATGTTAATGCTACTTATTACGCCTTAGAAAGTATGAAAACGCCTACTATATGGATTGTGGGAGGGGTAGATAAAGGTAACGATTATACCGAGATAGAGGAATTGGTAAAAGAGAAAGTAAAGGCTATTGTTTGCTTAGGGGTTGATAATAAGAAGATTATAGATTTTTTTAGCGCTAATAAAGAGTTAATTTATGATACATCAAATTTAGAAGAATGCGTGAAAATAGCCAAAAATGTTGCTCATAAAGGAGATACAGTTTTACTTTCGCCTTGCTGTGCGAGTTTTGATTTATTCAAGAGTTATGAGGATAGAGGTAAGAAATTCAAACAAGCTGTATTAGCCTTGAAATAAGTTTTTTTAATATGAGGAAAATTGTAGATTTTTTTACGAGGAAATCATACGAACATAAAATATTCTCAGGGGATAGGATTCTCTTGGGTATGGTTATCTTAATTTCCCTATTATCTATTTTGCCTGGATATTCTGCCAGTTCGCAGTTACAGTATGTATCCAATGAGACAACTACGATTAAGTTCTTAGGTAGGCATATTGGTTTTATGCTGATAGGCTTTTTTGTGGGGTTTTATGTGGTAAAAAGATTGATAATGAGGGATATTAGGTCCTCTGTATCTGTTTTAATAGTGTTATGGAGTATATTTCTTATATTGACACTAGTTGCCTCTGTATCGGGTGATTCTGTTAGTGGTGCAAAGGCAGGAAGATGGATTCGTATTGGCCCACTTTCGTTCCAGCCGTCATTGTTTTTGTATCTTTCAACAATAATGCTTCAGTGCTCATATATTTCTAAGAAATCGGATATACTTCGTGAAAAGATGACATTTATGGATATCTTTTTTATCTTTATAGTGCCTATATTATCTGTGGGATTTGTGTTTACGGATAATGGTTCTACGGGGCTTATTATTATGGTTGTATCAATAATGATAATGATCATCGGAGGGATTAGGTTAAAATATGTCATAAGGTATGTAATTCTTTTGGTATCAATGATGTCGGTATTTGTTTTATTAGCTTTGAAGACGGATTTGGTACCAAATAATAGGGTGCATACTTGGGTTAGTAGGATTGAGAATAAATTTTCTAACGATAATGCAGATAAAGACAAAAATTATCAAGCATATCATGCACGAGCGGCCATCTATCACGGTGGGATTTTTGGCGTAGGAGTTGGAAAATCAGCCATAAAACAAACGCTACCGCAGTCCGTATCGGATTTTATTTATGTAATTGTTATAGAAGAATACGGCTTGATAGGTGCAGTAATGCTTTTGTTTATTTATATTATGATGATTTACCGAATGATGAAAATTATCTATCAAGTAGTAGGATTAGAGCGGAGAATGTGTGTGATGGGAATTATGCTAATGTTTTCTGTACAGGTTTTGGCCAATATATTTGTGGCCGTAGGTATTATCCCCGTTACAGGTCAGCCTTTACCTTTCATTAGTGCAGGAGGGTCGGCTGTTATGGCTTCGTATATTCAGATGGCTATTGTATTGAGGATTAGTGAAGATGCTCAGATTAAAGATTCTAAACAAAAATCTGAAGAAGAGATTGATGATATAGCATAAATACTTAATTTAAAAATTATTTTGATAAAATGAAAGTGCTAATAAGTGGTGGTGGTACAGGCGGGCATATTTTCCCAGCGATAGCTATTGCCCAAGAGATAAAAAAAAGAATTCCTAATGCCGAGTTTCTGTTCATTGGTGCCGAGGGAAAAATGGAGATGGAGAAGGTACCGCAAGCAGGATTTAAGATTGAAGGACTTAATATTGCAGGGTTTAATCGTAGTAGCCTTCTGAAAAATTTGGGGTTACCATTTAAGATTGTTTCTAGTTTACTCAAAGCAAGGAGAGTTATCAAAAATTTCAGTCCCGATTTCGCTATCGGTACGGGTGGTTTTGCTAGTGGTCCGGCTCTGTTTATGGCTTCGCAGATGAAAATTCCAATCTTTATCCAAGAACAAAATTCCCTACCTGGGAAGACGAATATTTTTCTTTCTAAAAGAGCAAAAGCAGTATTCACAGCATATCCAGATATGGAGAGATTTTTTGGAAAAACACCAACTTACTTCTTAGGGAATCCTATCCGAGAAAATATCATTACAGAGATGATAGATACCATTCCAGCAAAAGAAAAATTGGGCTTGGATAAGGATAAACTGACTATTCTTTCCGTCGGGGGGTCACTAGGTTCTAAGGTGCTGAATGATGCTTGGGAAAGATATGCCAAGGAAATCACAGATAAAGGTTTTCAATTAATTTGGCAAACGGGAAAAGGCAATTTGAAACCAAACGAATTCCAAAATACTAATATTATAAAGACAGAGTTCCTTAACGATATGCCATTGGTATATTCTGCTGCTGATGTGATTGTTTCACGAGCAGGGGCGATTGCTATTTCGGAATTGGCATTGGCTCAGAAACCTATTTTATTGGTGCCGTTTCCTTTTGCAGCGGAGGATCATCAGACCAAAAATGCATTGACTTTGGTTAATAAAAATGCAGCGAAAATGGTGAAAGATTCCGAAATGAAAGATAAATTTTGGACAACTTTGATGGAAATTTGTGAAAATGAAAATTTACGAAAAGAAATGAGTAAAAATTTGAGTTATTTCGCAAAACCATATGCTACAAAAGAGATTGTAGATAAGATTTTAGAGGAAACTAGAGGAGAATAGATTATTTATAATTTACTTAATTGTGTTAAAAAAGGTAAATATCAAGGAACTGGTAGATTTTACGGAATCATAAAAATAAAAAAACTCGGTTTTGTGCCGAGTTTTTGTTTATATTATTCCCATTCTATCGTTGCAGGTGGTTTGCTTGAAATATCATAAACAACCCTATTGATGCCTTTAACCTCATTAATAATTCTATTAGATACAATTTCTAAGAAATCATAAGGCAGGCGACTCCAAGTAGCTGTCATAAAATCAATGGTATTTGCAGAGCGAACGGCAGCAGTGTATTCGTAGGTTCTCTCATCTCCCATTACCCCAACTGATTTTACTGGTAAAAGCACCACAAAAGCCTGAGATACTTTATCATAAAGGTCGTGTTTATAAAGTTCATTAATGAAAATATCATCAGCCTCTTGTAGAATTTTTACTTTTTCGGCATCTACTTCACCCAAAATTCGTATTCCTAATCCAGGTCCAGGGAATGGATGTCTATGAACCAAGTGGCTTGGGATGCCGAGTTCTTCTCCTACCTTGCGCACTTCGTCTTTAAAGAGTTCTCTCAGTGGTTCGAGGAGTTCAAGTTTCATATCCTCTGGGAGTCCGCCTACGTTATGATGAGATTTTATAACTGCCGAAGGACCTTTTACAGACTGACTTTCAATAACATCAGGATAGATGGTTCCTTGTGCTAAGAATTTGGCACCGTCAAATTTTTTGGATTCTTCATTAAAAACTTCTACAAATTCCTTTCCTATGATTTTTCTCTTTTGTTCAGGGTCAGAAATACCGTTTAGTTTAGATAAAAACCTCTCTGAGGCATCAATCATCTTAATATTCATATTAAAATGCTTGCCGTAATTTTCCATTACTTTTTTGCCTTCATCCTTTCGTAGAAGTCCTGTATCAACGAAAATACAAGTAAGTTGGCTACCAATTGCTTTATGGATAAGTACGGCTGCCACAGAGGAATCCACACCGCCTGATAGTCCGAGTATCACTTTTTCGGAGCCTACTTTTTGGCGAATTTCTTGGATTGTTTTATCAATGTAATTAGTGAGTTTCCAGTTTTTTTCTGCCTTACAGATACCAAAAACGAAGTTTTCTAACATTTTATCACCTTCCTCGCTATGTGTAACTTCTGGGTGAAATTGGATACAATAAATCTTTTTATCTTCGTTGGATATTGCCGAAATTACATCTGTTTTGGCATTGATTTGAAATCCCTTTGGTACGATTTCTACCTCGTCAAAGTGACTCATCCACACTACAGAAGATTCTGAAACGCCATCAAACAACTGACAATATTGGTTGATATGGAGGTTAGATTTTCCGTATTCGCCTTTTTCGCCTTTTTTTACCTTTCCTCCAAGTATATGGGTGGTAAGTTGCATTCCGTAGCAAATTCCTAATATGGGAATTCCTGTTTCAAATAGTTCTTTTTCAACAAGATGAGCATTTTCCGCATTTACAGAACTAGGTCCCCCAGAGAGGATAATTCCTATGGGTTTTTTTTCTAAAATTTCGGAGACGGAAGTGTTGAATGGTATAACTTCTGAATAGACACCCAAATCTCGTACTCTCCTTGCGATGAGTTGGTTGTATTGCGAACCAAAATCAAGAATGATAATTCCGTTAGTCATTTTTATTTTTTATTAATTTGCTACAAAGATAAGGATTAAAATAATAATATGGAGATATCCCCATCTTAATTGAAAAAATAAATTTACATTTGTAACAAAAAAATATGATAGAAACAATGGTGGATAAAGCCATAGATGAGGCTATTGATAGGGCTGTTTTGGTTTTGAAAAATGAAAAAATCTTGTCACCTTTTATGTTTTTAATTAATGAGAATAACTTTATTTCAGTGGTTCCTACTGAGAAAGATTATTACTATGATGACTCTGTAATGGTGGATTCCTTCAAAAGTTTTGCGAATGAAAAACTCACCGAAGTAGAAGGGTACTGTGTTGTTTATGATAAGAAAACAACGATAAAAGGCTTGGAAATGAATACTATTGCTATTTTTATTAAGATGAAAAATGATACTCTCCCACTAAAAACAAGAGTTTATTATTTTCCGTATAACATCGTGGGAGAGAATCCTATGATAGATTTTGAGTTGGCATTTGCGAGTGAAATGTAGCCAATTACATTGTTTTTAAATAGATTTTTTTCGTGATTTAAACATCTCAAAAGCAGTATAAAAGAGGAGAAAACCGAGTGTGAAAATTGCTATACGATATACCAAATCCCCAATCCGTGTGTAGGTGGATTTGCCTTCGTAGAGTTTCACTTTGGCATAAAGTTTCGTTTGGTCGCCGTATAGAGTTGCTTGTTCAATCTCCCCCAATGCATTAATATGGGCAGAGATACCCGAATTTGCAGAGCGGACAACCTCTCTGCGGTTTTCTATGGCTCTAAGTCGTGCGTAGGCTAATAGTTGCTGATGTCCTTGAGTTCTTCCCCACCAAGAATCGTTGGTCATTATACCCAAGAAATTGGCTCCATTTCTTACATATTCTGTTACGAATTCGCCATAAATACTTTCATAGCAAATGATAGGGGCGATTACTGATTTATTGTATGGATTTTTGAAAACTTTTCTTGTTTTGTCGGTTCCCAAAGAAGAAATTGTTCCTCCAAAATTGAGCATAGCATCTCCCAAGATGGGTTTTAATATTTGGATATATGGAAAAATCTCTACTCCTGGAACGAGTTTTCCTTTGTGATATGTTTGTATTTCTTTATTAGGTGTGATTTGCACAGCTGAATTAAAGTTTTCCACCCAGACTTCGGTACCTTGTATTTGATAGGCATTAGCGGGAGCTATATTTTTATCGTAGAAAAATTGGTGAGATGAGATACCTCCCACAAATACGGCTTGTTTTTGAGTTAAAAGATTACGAATATTATTAATAATTAAACTATTTTGAAAGCCTTTTTCAGAGAAGGAGTTACCAAAAGCTGTTTCTGGTGCGAGGTAGTAGTCTATCTTAACAGAATCAGGTAGTTTTGTTAGGGATAGAAGTTCTTTGGCGATGCTCAAGCTATCCATTTGATATTTTTCGGTATAGGGGTCAAGGTCAGGCTGTAACATTAATACAGAAGTTTCTCCGATGGATTTTTCATTGAAATATCTATATTTATAATATGATATAATTATGGGAATAATCAATAGTAATGCCACGATAGAGCAGTTTTTTATAAGGTTGGCTTTTTTTCGGCCTGCTTCCCAAGTTCGTATTGTATAGAAAATTAGGATATTAACTAACAAAATCCACAAGCTACCACCCGACACCCCTAGTGTATCGTACCACTGTATAATTTTTGGATTGTCGGCAAATACATTTCCTAAATTAAGCCAAGGCCAAGAAAACTCCCAATCGAGATGAAACTTCTCAAAGCTAAGCCAAATAGCGATAAAGAACGCCAGCCCCCAATAAGTTCCTTGTATTTTTTTATAATGATGATACAAAATAAATACGATAGAATAGAGTAGGGAATTGACGAGAACGGGGAATAAAACAGCCATCATAGAGTGACTTCCATCGGGATTTTTTGCACCATAGAGCCATCCTGTAGTGATAATATTCCAAATCATAAAGCATAAATACGAAAGCCAAAAAATAAAGAGTGATTTTCTTTTTATTTTTGAAAAGTGAGTAATATGATGCTCCATCATCAATAAGGGAACAAGCGCTACGAATATAAAATAGGCCACACCATAAGTCGGCCACGATATACTCAATAAAATTGCAGATATAAGTGATAAAAACAAGTATTTCATATCTGCAAAAATAATAATTTTGCAAAATGATTTTACAAAAAATATACAAAATATTAATTATTCCGTATTCTTTATTTTTATTGTATCTGATGTTTTTCGGATTTGGGAGAGTGCCTATGGAAAATCATGTTTTTAGGTTTGTCCCTATTTATTCTACATATGATTTTCTGAAAAACCAATTGTTTTTTAGAAATTATTATAGTGTAATTACTAATTTGGGTGGGAATTTTATAATGTTCGTGCCATTTGGTTTTTTATCGTGTATTTTTCGTAAATATCAGAGTAATGAAAGAAAATTACTGATGGATTTTCTTGTTGGGATTATTATAGTAGAGTTTCTGCAATATATCAGTAGATTAGGAGTTTTTGATGTTGATGATGTACTTTTGAATACTTTTGCTGTATGGATAGGGACTAAAATTATGAAATGTAAGAATGTGGATAAGTTTTTTAAATGTAGTTAATTTATTGATAATCAACGATTAAAGTATAATTATGTTTTTTTATTGCTATAATAATAGTTGAAAAGTTTGTCTATGTCAAAAAAAAATCTTTATTTTGCGTTCTCAAATGTTTAATAAGTAAATAAGAAACATCAAGATATGTCAAGAATTTGCCAAATAACAGGAAAAAGAGCAATGGTTGGGAACCATGTGTCTCACGCCAATAACAAGACTAAGAGAAGATTTGAAATTAACTTGTTAGAAAAGAAATTTTACAGAGCAGATGAGGATAGATATGTTACTCTGAAAGTATCTGCTCACGGGTTGAGAGTAATCAACAAACTTGGAGTTGAGGAGGCTCTTGAGAGAGCTAAGAGAAATGGATTTATCACTGAAAAAGATTTAGCTAAATAATTTAGAAAATGGCAAAGAAAGGAAATAGAGTACAGGTTATTTTGGAATGTACTGAACATAAAGAAAGCGGTCTGCCAGGAATGAGCAGATATATCACTACTAAAAACAAAAAGAACACTACTGATAGATTGGAATTGAAAAAATACAATCCTGTATTGAAAAAATATACAGTTCATAAAGAAATTAAGTAGTAATATTATACTAAAAAAAGATTTTTTACAATGGCAAAGAAAGTAGTAGCAACCCTACAAAGTGGTCAATCTAAAAAAATGACTAAAGTAGTAAAAATGGTAAAATCTCCTAAAACAGGAGCTTATGTTTTTGAAGAGCAAGTAATGAATGCAGATGATGTAGATGCATTCTTGAAAAAGTAATTTTTCGTAGTAAATATATTAATATAAGGCTAACTTTTATAGGTTAGTCTTTTTGTTATTTTTGAAGGTTTATTTATGTATCTGGTTTAGAATCTATAAATAATTTCTTTATGAAATTCACTGAGCATTTTTTCGGTTTTTTCATAATCTTGAGTGAATCCTAAAATATATCCCCCACCACCGCTACCACATAGTTTGAGATAATAGATATTGGTGTCAAGTCCTTTTTTCCAAATTTTATAGATACTTTTAGGTATCATTGGTTTAAAATGCTCATAAGCCCAAATGGATAGCTTTTTTAGATTTTTGAAGAATGGGTTAAAATCTTTTTTTAGAAAGGTATCTATACAAGCGTTGTTGTATCTTATGAATTCCTCTTTTAGGGCTTTTCGAAAGCCCTCTGTTTTCATTTTTTCAAAGAAAATTTGTACCATGGGACCTGTTTCCCCAACTATACCAGAATCAATCAAAAAAATAGCTCCCTTACCTTGTGTTTCCTTGGGAATAGTGACTTTATCCATATTTTCGCGGTTTTCTATCAAAATAGGGAGGTTCATATAGCAAATAAGTGGGTCAATCCCCGAGCTTTTGCCATGAAAATAACTTTCTAAGATACCGAAAATACTTTTTAATTCTTTTAAATCTTCTTTAGATATGGTTTCAGAGCTTTTTTTGGTGATAGAATATTTTTCAAAAATAGCAGCTACCAACGCTCCTGAGCTACCAATACCATAGCCTTGTGGAATGTTAGAATCAAAAAAAAGTCCGTTATTGATATCTCTTATTAGATTTTCAGTATTGATTTTGAAATTTTCTGGTAAATCCAATGATTGAAGATATTGAGCATATTGTAATAGATTTTGGTTGGATTTTTTTTCAAAATCATCGTTTAAGTTAGAAAATTTTAGAGTCCCTTTGTAGAAACTATACGGAAGAGTGAGACCTTGAGAGTTTTCAATGATTCCGTATTCTCCAAAAAGTAAAATTTTGGCATAAAACAAAGGGTTCTGCATATTATTATTTTAGGTGGGCAAAGATAGTTAAATTTTTTTTAATTAGAAATTTGGGTACATAAATAAAAATCCTACAAATTGGTATGATTGTAGGATTTTATTGATGTTATTGTAGGCTTGGGCTATTGCTTACTTTCAGTTTTTTGAGGATATCTTTTGGGATACCATCTTTATGAACGAGGATAGCTGTGGATTTGAATTGGACATAAGGTTTGGTAGCATATAGATACCCTTTGTAGTCGTTTGTAGAGCCCCAAGAGTTTTTCACGATATAGTATTCTTTTCCTGTTTGGTCTTTTGCGAGTCCAGTGATTTGCATTCCGTGATCGTCTGTCGTAGTGAGATTGTTTAGGGCATCTTGCCTCATATCTTCCGTAATCACTTTATCAGGTTTTGGTCCATTGAATAGGTTGGCTTTCGTTTCGGCATCAATGTTATTGAGGTTAATATTAGGGACATATGCTATTCCGTTTTTGTAGGAGAAATAAGGTTCTGATACATCGGTAGCCCAACCTACGGTATAGCCGTTTTTAATAGCATAGTCTATAATTGTGGTGAGTTCTTCCATTGGGACATTCCAAACTCTATCGTGGCTCCAATTGTCTGGCACAGGTAATACGAAAGGTTTGTAATAAGGATAATCTTTGTAAGAAGATATTTCCACATAATCATCAGGATTGATACCTACAACTTCCTTTGCAAAGGTTTTTGGTGTGTATTTTTTATTGTTATAAGTAAAGGTTTCAGGGATTTTCCCTAAATAGGCATCAAGCATTGAGTCTATATTATCAAGCCAATTAGCAGATAGTTTTTTGCTTGGATTTTTTGCGTAGACATTGAGCATTTCTTTGATAACTTCGCTCATTTCGGCAAAATTATTACGCGTTTGTCCATTAACAAGCCCTGTATAGGTCTCTTGTGGCACAATCCCATATTTTCGGAACATATTGATAACATCGTGTAGAGCCCCACCTTCTCCCCAAGTGATTCCTGTTCCGTTATTTAAAACATAGAGTTTAGCTTTGTCGTGATAAGACATTCTAGCTGTGAATATTTCTGCTAAATCTATGGGTTGTTTTCCCATTCTAATCATTTCAGATTCTAAGAAAGAGTTTCCGGAGTAACTCCAGCAAGTCCCTGATGAGCCTTGGTCTTTTACGGAGGTAGCACCATTTTCTTTAATGATAGTGAACTTAAAATCTGGGTTCTCAGAATGATTGTTTTTTAGGCTATTTACCAAATTGTCTTGTGCAAATAGGCATGCTCCAAAAGAGAGAGCAATTAATGAAAATTTTACTTTATTCATAAGATATTTATTTGTATTAATCCTTTTTCTTTACCAAAATATTGAATATTAGCCCTAGTATAAAAAAAACAGACATTGCGATAAAGGCATATTGCATATTTCCGAATTTTTGGATAAATCCACTGAAAATTAGCATTCCGAAGACGATGGCTATTTTTTCCAAAACATCATAAAAACTGAAAAAAATAGTGTTCTCCTCAGAGTTTTCAGGTAAAAGTTTAGAATATGTAGAACGAGATATTGCCTGCAAACCTCCCATTACCAAACCGATGAATCCTGCTAGAATATAGAATTGTAATTGAAGATTAGGATTTTCTTTATTTAACATAAATGCAGAGGCACAGCACCCCGCCCATATAATAATAGCAGTATTGATAACATTTTTGTTTCCAATCCGTCTGGATAATTTTGAGAAAATAAAGGCCCCAAAAATTGCAATAATTTGGATGAGTAATATAGTGATGATTAGTTTGTATTTGTCATTTTCTCTTGGGAAAACCACCGTACTTCCAAATGGAGTTGCCATCAAGAAAATAGTTTGCATACCTACCGAATAAAAGAAGAATGAGGATAGATAATACTTCAAATTTCTGTCTTGGAATAGATGGCGTCCTACCTTGATTAGTTCCTTATTGCTACGGTTAGCAATATCAAAATAAAAACGAATATTATGAACCAAAACTTTAATAAATCCGCCGTCTTTTTTTAGATTATTAAAAATATTTTTGTAATTCAATAAAATTAAATCTTTCGGAAGATGATTTTTGATATTGCCAAACTGAGGTAGATGCTTGAAACAGTATTGAGAAAAACCAAACCACCACGCTCCTGTAATGAGGAATGAAACTCGGATTAGAGTTTTTCGAATGTTAATATCAGCAGTGATTCCTTGTATCAAAATTAGGCAAATAATAAGTAATATCACCGAACCAACATATCCATAAATGAATCCCTTAGCTGAGAGAGCATCTTGTCGGTCAGGTGTCGCAATGTCTGGCAAAAATGAATTGTAAAAAACTAAGCTTCCCCAAAATCCAATACTCGCCGTCGTACTGAACAAAAGTCCTAAAAAGATATTATCCATACCTGTGAACATAGCCAAACCCATACACGAAGTGGCTCCTAGGTAACAGAAAAACTGCAAAAAGGATTTTTTATTGCCAATAGTGTCTGCCAATGAAGATAAAAAAGGCGATAATAAAACTACAAACAAGAATGATAAAGCATATGAAAAACTCAGTATGGCATCAGGTTCGTAGTTTTGTCCAAAAATATTGATGAGGTATCTCACGGGAACTTCCTTCTCCTCACCAATTTCTGGGACGAATACTTTTTTGTTGAAATGAGTAGTGAGAATTGTGTAATAAATCGGAAAAATGGTGGATGTTATTACCAACGAATAGACCGAGTTTGCCCAATCATAAAATGCCCAAGCATTCATTATTTTAGGGGTATTTTTACTAAAATTCTGTTCTTTGATGTATGTGTTTACCGACATTCGTTATTTTTTTTCAAAAGTTGAGACAAATATATTAAAACTATTGCAAACAGAGCATTTTTTAAATGATTAATTGTTAGTTTAAGGTCATTTTTTGTAAATCTTCAACATCGCCATTGAATATATTGATATCAATTTTCGTATTAATACCATTTACAAAGCCCTTTTCTGTGAATTGCCATAAATTCCATCTTTCTGAGTTCAAAGGTGTGGGTACATCGTTGTAGTTGGCAATCCAAGTTGGGTATTCGCTAAAATCTTCGTTAAGGTTATTTTTGTAGAAATGAAAGTAGGTGTATATTATGGGTTTTTTACCATATTTATTTTCTAAAATATTGCAAAAAGTTTTTATGTTTTTTATGAAGATACCTTTTGATATTCTTCTTGGGCTTTTTTCGATATCTAAAATTGGGGGGAGGTCTCCTTTTTGTAACTTGATTTTTTTTATGAAATTTTCAGCTTGTAGAGTGGGGGCTTGGTCGGGGTAATAGAAATGATATGCTCCACGAATCTTGTGATGCTGACGAGATGCCTCCCAAAAATGGTTGAAATTTTTATCCATTTTATTTGTTCCCATTGTGGCTCTTAATAATATGAAATCAATGGGGAGCTTTTGATCGGTAAGACTTATTTTTTTCCAATTAATATGCTGTTTTTCCTGATAATGAGATAAGTCTATCCCAAAAGTTTTGTCTTGGTTATTAGTAATTATTTTGATGATTCTATTTTTTTCTGCTAAGTTTATTTTGAAATGATTTTGCGTGATGGATAATTTTGGGAATATTTTTTTTGAGTTTTTGTTAGGTTTTAGTAAAATAAAAATTCCCCACAGACACACTCCTACGCCTATGATAATCGAAAATATCCGAAAAATTTGTTTCATTTTGTTATTTCTTAAAATTAGAATCACTAATCCATCTCGTCTCGGTGCCAAGTTCTATGAGATAGATGATATCTCGTTGCTGTGCTGGGATGAAATTTTTTGTAATGGTGTTAGGTGTTTTTTGTCCTTCCAGATGGTCACAATGAATGGAGAGTATTCCTTTTTTAGTAAATAAAGCATCACCAGAATAGATTTTAGATGTTGTTTTTCCTGTTATTTTGTTGTCAAATAGTTCTATATAAGTAGCTTTTTCACCTTCTAAAGAGAGAATATATCGCTCGGTATGAGTATCGAAATATTTCACAAAAACAAATTTTTTATTATCTATATTTATATTTTCGAAATTAGCCCTGCTCCCCAAGTCCTTTTCAAGGATGTTGAGTAGTTTGTTTAGCTTAGAATATTGAGCATATGAAGTTTGTAATCCAAAAACAACGAGGCAAAATAAGATTAGTTTTTTCATTGTTAAATTGTTGTATTACCGCAAAATTAGTTATTTTTTTAGAAAGAATCATAAAATGGAAATATTATTTGGATGATAATAAAAATATAAAATAGTCTTCTGAAAAGTTATCACCCTCAAAAGGATATTAAATAAATTTTTATTACCTTTGTATGCAAAATAATAATATGTTTAATATATTGTTTTGTATTTAAATATCTGTTTTTTAGATAATTTATAGTGTTTAGTATTTATAGTGTTTAATTATTTCGTAGAGGAAAAATGGTATTAGTAACAGGGGCTACTGGGATTTTGGGTAGAGTAATCGTTTTAGAATTGCTGAAAAAAGGCTATTCTGTGAGAGCTACTAAGCAAAAAACTTCTGACTTGGAGGAGGTTCGGCAGTCGTTCCGCTATTATACTGATAATTCTGATGAAATTTTTAGTAAAATCCATTGGGTTGAGGTAGATTTTCAAGATTTAGAATCTTTAGAAATGGCACTTAGTGGTGTGCGAGAAGTGTATCATTGTGCTGGGAAGGTTAGTTTTGATTCACGGGATAGAGATAAAATTTATAAAACAAATGTAGAAGGCACTAAAAATCTATTGTATGTTTGCCAAGATTCATCGGTGGAAAAATTCCTATTTGTGAGTTCAGTGGCGTCATTGGATGGTATCAATGAAAAAGGACAGATAGACGAAGACTCTGAGTTTAATTCTAAAATTGAGCAATCTTTCTATGCTAAGTCTAAATACTTCTCCGAAATGGAGGTTTGGCGTGCCCATGCAGAGGGGCTTGCAACGATAATCATCAACCCTGCGACCATAATCGGTAGTGGAAATTGGGGCAGAAGTTCGGGAATGCTGGTAGATACTTTTAAAAATCAAGATAAAACTTATTCGGGAGGTACTGCCTATGTAGATGTGCGAGATGTAGCTGAAATTGCTATTCGTTTGATGGAACAGAATGCTTTCGGAAAACGATTTGTGATTTCTTCAGAAAACAAAACTTTTGAAGAGATTGGTAATTTAATTAGAACTAAATTGGGGCTTGGGAAAGTTAAAATCTTACCAGATAATATCTTGCATTTTACCCAATATTTACGCATATTATCATTCCTATTTCCGAAATTAAGAATGATTAACAAGGCAAATATTAGGGCAGTAACGACACACACACCTATATCTAACCAAAGAATAAAAGAGTTTTTGGGATATGATTTCATTAGTGTGGAGGAAAGTTTAGACTTTCACATAAAAAATTATTTACAAAAATAGAAGATTAAAGAAATAGATAAATTAATAAAAATGAATTTAGCAGAATATCTGAATAAAAATGCAGAAAAATATCCATTAAAACCCGCTATTGGATTTAAAAAAGATAACGAATGGAAGGAAATTTCGTGGAAATATTTCCAAAAAGTAGTTGCTAAAACAGCCAATAGTTTGGTGAATTTTGGAATAAAATCAGGTGATAAAATTGCTATTTACTCCGAAAATTCTGCTGAATGGATTTGTTTTGATTTGGCTATTATGATGATTGGAGCCATTTCAGTGCCCATCTATGCTACGAATAACGGAGATCAAACAGAATATGTATTGAATGATTCTGAGGCTAAAATGATTTTAGTGGGTAACCAAGAGCAGTACGATGTGGTTTATGATTTGTTAGAGAAAACAAGTTTAGAACAGATTATCGTTTCAAAAAAATCTGTTTGGATAAAGAAAGAAAAAAGTATTTATTTTGAAGATTTTATCAAAGATGGTGCAGAAGAATTTTTACCTGTGGAAAAGTCTAACGATGATTTATTGACACTTATTTACACTTCGGGGACTACAGGTGTGCCGAAAGGTGTGATGCTTTCTCACGGAAATTTCTTAAGCGCATTTGAAAAACATATAGAATTTTATCAATTTAAAGCATTGGAAAACGAACATTCGTTAGCATTTTTACCTCTTACTCATGTTTTTGAGAGATGTTGGACTCATTTTTGCCTCTCTAATGGTGTAAAAGTTTCTTTTTCTGAAAATCCGAAACTTATTGCTCATGCCCTTGTAGAGGTAAAACCTACGATGATGTGTGCTGTACCGAGATTTTATCAAAAAATATATGCAGGTGTGCAGGATATGGTGGGTGCAGGTTCCAATAGTAAGAAAAAAATCTTTAAATGGGCATTATCTATTGGCTCTCAAGTTGCAGAGTTAAAGAGAAGAAATCAAGAAATTCCGTTTAGTCTCAGCTTAAAAAATAGTATTGCTGATAAATTGGTTTTCAGTAAAATAAAAAACAAAATGGGTGGAAAACTTTGGTTTATGCCTTGTGGAGGAGCCTCTATTTCATCGGATGTTACTGAGTTTTTTGATGCAATGGGCATACATATTACGGTGGGATATGGCCTTACGGAGACCACAGCTACGCTTACGGCATTTCCATTCACAGGGTATCGCCACGGCTCGGCAGGAAAACCATTAGCAGGAACAGAAATCAAAATAGGAGTAAATAGCGAAATTCTCGTTCGTGGTAGCGGAGTGATGAAGGGATACTATAAAAAGCCAGAGGAAACAGCCAAAGTAATAGATGAAGATGGGTGGTTCCGAACGGGCGATGCGGGAGTTATAGACGAGGAGGGAAATCTCATTATTACCGATAGATTAAAGGATTTGATGAAGACTTCTAATGGAAAATATGTGGCTCCTCAACCTATTGAGAATATGTTGTCTAATAATAATTATATACATCAAATAATGCTCATTGCCGAAGGTAGGCCTTTCGTGTCGGCTCTTGTAGTCCCGAATTTTGAGTTTTTACAGAAAAAATTAGACGAACTTAAAATTAATTTCACAAACTGGAAGGATATATTAGATTTACAACCTATTAAGGAACTTTACAAACAGAAAATAGACGAATTCCAGCACTCTCTCCCAAGTGTAGAAAAGGTGAAAAAATTCATATTGATGCCTTCAGAATTCGAAATTCATACAGGCGAGATTACCCCAACATTAAAAATCAAACGAAATATCGTACTGAAAAAATATGAAAAATTGATAGACAAAATGTATGTTGTGGGATAATTGAGAAAGATTTTTAATATTAAAAAAATAATAGATGAAATATACCAGCAAACAGACTTGTCCGTCTAACATTGCTTTGATAAAATATTGGGGAAAATATGAAAACCAAATTCCTGCTAACCCAAGTATCAGTTATACACTCAATAAATGCAAAACTATTACGGAAGTTGAGTTTTTTCACGGAGAAGAGTTTGCCGTGGAGACATTCCTTGATAATAAATCCGAACTAAAATTCGCAGAAAAAATTGTAAAATATTTTCAGAAAATAGAGAAATATTTACCTTGGATTCTTTCAGGGCGGTTTGTTATAAATACCCAAAATACCTTTCCGCATAGTTCGGGGATTGCAAGTTCTGCATCAGGTTTTGGAGCTATTGCACAATGTTTAGTGGATATAGATAATCAAATCGTTTCTCACAATGAAGCAAAAAACACTCAGCAGGTAATGGAAAAAGCCTCTTTTTTGGCTCGAGTTGGAAGTGGAAGTGCGTGTAGAAGTATTTATAATGGGCTGATAGTATGGGGAAAAACAGAGGTTGTGAAAGGTAGTTCCGACGAATATGCTGTGCCTTATCCATATGGAGAGATACATCCGATTTTTAAGAAGTTTAATGATTGGGTATTACTGATTCACGAGGGACAGAAGTCGGTGTCTTCTACGGTGGGGCATAGTTTGATGAACACGAATCCATATGCTGAAAGGAGATTCCAAGAAGCAAGAGAGAATTTTCATACCCTAAAAAATATTCTTAAAAATGGTGATATGGAGGAGTTTATAAAGTTGGTAGAGCGCGAGGCTCTTACCCTTCATGCAATGATGATGATGAGTGAACCTGCGTTTATTTTAATGAAAACAGGAACTTTGGAGGTGATAAATAAAATATGGAGTTTTAGAAAAGAAACGAAATTACCTTTATTTTTTACTTTAGATGCAGGTGCAAATGTTCATCTTTTTTTTCCTGAAAACCAAAAAGTTAATGATAAAGACTTGATGGATGAGTATAATTCTCAACAGATAAAAACTTTTATAGAAAATGAACTTTTACAATATACCCAAAATGGTGGTATAGTCAAGGATTTTATAGATTTTTAATAATTATTTTTTAATAAAAAAAGAGATTCTCTGTGTGAGTAATCTCTTTTTTTGTGAGGTTATTTTTTGATGAGGTCTATACCGCTGCCAGATGGAAATAGGCTTCCGATGGATACCGATAGCCGTCCTGTGATGTTGGTTTCACCGAGCATTGCGTGTGCAGTAGCTGTCAGAGCATCTTCATTGTTTTCATAAGAAATAAGAACAGAACTAATATTATTAATATTCAAATCCTTCAAAGCATATGGGCTTCCTTGTATATTCAGTAGTATATTATACTTTTTTGATATATTATAGATAATATTTTTTGTTTTATCCGAAATTTTATATGGCTTATATGCTGTGGAATTATCTTTATGAAGACTGATAATTATTTTAGCATTTTCAGGTAAGTTACCAAGGTCTTTTTCAGTAATTAATATGATGTTTTTATTTTTGTTAATTTCTTGGTATAGTGTTGAGTAGCCTGCTTCTTCCATTGGTAAGAAATAATATTTTTCTTCCTTTTGGAGGGGGAGAAAGGAAGAATTGTTTTTTAGTAATGTTATAGCGTTTTCATAGAGTGAAATGCTCAATTTTCGGTGTTGGTTGGTGTTAATGAGTTTGTTAATATTACTCGGCGTTTTTGGTTCGGAGTATTTATCTAGTCCCAGAAAATATTTTGTAAGAAGTATCTTTTTTACGCTTTCTTCTACTCGTTGCTGAGGAATTTCTCCTGAATCAATGGCTTTTTGAATTAATTTTTTACCCTCAGAAACGGCCTGAGAGAATAGCATAATATCATTACCAGCCTTGAAGGCTAATGCATCAAGCTCACCAGCAGGATATTTCTTTGCCACAGCTCCCATATTGAGAGCATCAGTGATGATGATACCTTTGTATCCTAATTTATTTTTGAGTAAATCCGTTACAATCGTCTTAGAGATAGAGGCAGGGGTATTTTTTTGTTTTTCTAAGGCAGGTACATATATATGAGCAACCATAATACCACCTATATTGTTGTTTATCAATTTCTTAAATGGAGCGAGTTCTATGCTATTGAGTCTGCTTATTGGATGATTTACTGTTGGTAAATCAAGGTGAGAATCGGTATTTGTGTCTCCGTGTCCAGGGAAATGTTTTATAGATGCCATTACATTTTGGTCTTGTAGCCCATTGGCATAATTGATAGCTGATATCGTAACATTATCTACATCGGAGCCGAAACTACGATTACCAATGATGGGATTATCAGAGTTGGTATTAACATCCACTACGGGTGCAAAATTCCAATTAATTCCTAAATTTTTACAATCATTGGCAATCATTTTTGCCATTTGATAGATGAGATTCTTGTTTTGTATCGCACCTAATGTGATAGCCCAAGGAAATTTATAGCCTGTAGAGAATCTTTGGTATAGTCCCCATTCAGCATCTATACCAACGAGCATTGGTATTTTTGATGTTTTTTGGAGGTCTCTTACGAGTCGGAATTGCCGTTCGGCATCATCTTGCATTAGTATGATTCCACCTATTTTATCATTTTTTACGATGTTACTAACTTCTTCAATATGTTTTTCGCCCTTATTGGTGTAGAGAGCAACAATAAATAACTGCCCAAGTCGTTCGTCTTGATTGAGATTGTTGTAGGTAGTATCTACCCATTGTTGTGCTAAAATCATTTGCTCTTTGGTGTAATGCTTCGGAAAAAATTGAGCTTTTACCAGAGAAATACAAGTGATAAACGAAAGAATAATGGATTTTAATTTCATTTTATTGACGAAAATAATATATTGTCGCTCTACTAAATTTTATTTTTTACTGCTAAGTTTGAAAAATCTGATAACCAATAAACTCGCTGAAATACTTAGTCCAAGCCCCAAAGAAATCCACATACCAAAGGCTCCCATTTTCATCTCATAGCAGAGGAAATATCCCAACGGAATTGAGAATAGCCAATATGCAATAAATGTGATGATGCTCGGTATTTTTACATCTTGGAGACCGCGTAGGCACCCAATCATAATCAATTGAATACCATCAGACAATTGGAAAAGAGCTGCAATGATGAGTAATTTAGAGGCAAGCTCTACAACGGCAATTTCTTTATTTTCGACAAAGAAAGTTGGTAGAATATCTCTTCCAAAAATGAAAATCATACCGCAGAAGAGCATAAATAAAACAACAATCTTGAAACTGTTGATACCTATTTTTTTTACCTCTACAAAATTCTTTTCGCCGTATTTGTTGCCAATCATTATTGTCGAGGCCACTCCAAAGCCCATACATAAAGAGAATGTGAAGGATGCCATCGTAAGCGCTACCTCGTGTCCAACCATATCCGTCGTAGAAACCAATCCACAAATAAATGTGGTGCCAGCAAAGGCCGTTACCTCAAAGAACATTTGTAGAGAGGTAGGAACCCCTAAACTAATCATTTTCCTAAACAAATCTTTAGAAAAAATCTCTACTCTTAATGAAAAACTATTGATGAATTCACGAGTTGTAGATTCTCTTTTTAAGATGATTAAAAGGAAAATAAGCATAAAAATACGAGAAATAAAAGTAGCATATGCCGAGCCCTCTACCCCTAATGATGGTATACCAAACATACCTTTGATGAGAACATAATTGAGAGCAATATTAATAACATTAGCAATGATAGTAGCTATCGTTACTCCAATCGTATAGCCTAAACCTTCAGAAAATTCTCTGAAAGTCTGGAATATAGCAAAAGGAATCATACTCACAGCCATAATATGTAAGAATTTTGCTGTGTCGGGTAAAATATGTTTGGGTTGCCCCATATGCCCTAAGAATGGAATCGTGAGTAGGATGACAAGCATCATCAAGATACCCATTACAGAGTTTATCACAAATCCGTGGCTTAGCACTTTACTAATTTTATTCTTATCATTCTGGGATTGAGCCTCCGAAACTAGGGGAGGGATAGCTAACGACATACCCAAGGCAATAATAAAAATGGAGAAGAATATACTATTGCCTAAGGCTACTGATGCTAAGGCATCTTTACCGAGTAGTCTTCCAACTATCATTTTGTCAAAAAGATTTACAGAAACTTGTCCTAACTGAGTAATCATTACAGGAATAGCAAGTTTTAGTGTCTGTTTAGTATAGTTTGAATTTAAAATAAGCATTTTTTTTAGTTTATATTTTTTTAGATAGAAATTTGCCATTTCATAAGTTTTTGATAGACACAAAAAATCTTATAAAATGACAATTTTTTGGTTATAATGAATATGTTTTTATTGTATAACTCATTGTTAATCAGTTAGTTCTACCCCCCCATTTTTGGGTAAAGGTTTTGACATCATCTGCAGAAATAGGGTTTCCGCCTAAGATAATCAGTCTCTCTACGATATTTCTTAGTTCTCGAATATTTCCTGTCCAAGAGAATTTTTGTAGCAAATTGATAGCCTCTTCTGAGAATTTTTTTGGAGCGGAGTTCTGTTCTTGAGCAATTATTTTCGTGAAATGCTCAATCAGATGTGGGATATCATCTTTTCGTTCGTCCAATGGCGGTACAAAAATCTCAATCACGGAAAGTCTGTGATATAAATCTTCACGGAACCTACCCTCGGCAATTTCTTTTTTCATATCCTTGTTGGTGGCGGCTATTACTCGTACATTTACATTGATTTCTTTGTCGCTACCGATGGGGGATATTTTGTTTTCTTGTAATACGCGGAGGATTTTAGCTTGAGCCATTAAGTTCATATCGCCGATTTCGTCGAGGAAGAGCGTTCCATTATGAGCGAGTTTAAATTTTCCGACCTTGTCTTTGATTGCTCCAGTAAAAGAGCCTTTTACATGTCCGAATAATTCAGATTCTATAAGTTCTTGTGGTATAGCGGCGCAATTTATTTCTACCATTACGCTATTTGCTCTGTTGGATTGGTTATGTATGGCATGAGCGATAAGTTCTTTACCTACACCGCTATTCCCTGTGATGAGTACGCGAGCATCAGAAGGTGCAATTTTTGTGATAATGTTTTTAATACTTTGCAGAGGCTCGCTGTTACCAATCATTTCGCGCGTTTTGCTAATTTTCTTTTTGAGGATTTTGTTTTCCTTTTTGAGGCTGATATTAGCAAAGGCATTTCTCACACTAGTGAGTAGTCTATTAATATCAATAGGCTTAGAGATGAAGTCGTAGGCTCCATCTTTTATGCAATCTATTGCAGTATTAATATCTGTATGCCCAGACATCATAATGAATATAAGGTCAGGTTTTAGTTGTAATCCCTTGTAGAGAATTTCTATTCCTGAGAGTTTTGGCATTTTGACATCAGATATTATGAGGTCAAAGTTACTTTTCTCTATATGTCTCAATCCCTCTAATCCGTCTTCTGCGATAGTGAATTGATAGTCTGGAAACTCTTCCATTAGTATGCTATGTAGCACATTGGATATGGGCTTTTCGTCTTCAATAATTAATATTTGTTTCATAGCATATGAATCGTATATTTGTATAAAATGATTGGCAAATATATTAATTTTTTTTAAAATTTAAAATACTTACCTTTGCCCTTATGAAGAAGTTACTTAATGATACAATTATCTATGGAATAGGAGCGATTTTACCGAGGATAATTACTTTTGCCCTAAATCCTTTTTTTATTCATTATATTAATAGGGAGGAGTTTGCTCAATTTACGAATCTTTATGCGTGGGTAGCGTTTGTTAATATTGTACTTACTTTTGGTTTTGAGACATCTTTTTTTAGATATTCCGCTGAGAAGGGGGAGGAATCAAAGGTTTTCAATACCTCATTTTGGTTTTTATTGCTGAGTTCAGGTGTTTTTTTATTGCTGGTAATACTATTCAATCAGTCAATTTCTACATACTTGAAGTATCCAGACACTCCTGAGTATATCCGCTGGTTTGCTTATATTGCCTTTTTGGATACAATATGTGTGATTCCTCTGGCGTGGTTGAGGTTCAAGGGAATGCCGATACGATACACTGCGATTAGGGTGAGTTCTATTTTGGTACAAACTATGGTGGTACTGTCGTTATTTGTCTTCATACCTAAGGATTTTGCTAAGGGATTGGGATTGAATAACCAGGTTTCATATGCCTTTATCAGTAATGTTTTGGGGAGTCTTACTACTTTTTTACTTCTTTTACCGATAGTCTTCAAGGTGAGATTTCAGTTTTCTAAGTATTTGTTTTTTAAGATGATAAGGTATTCTATACCGATTATGCTGGCGGGATTGGCTTTTATGGTTAATGAAAATTTTGATAAATTGATACAATATTACCTCATTCCTGAGGGAGATGCTGGTGCCTATGGCGGTTGCTATAAGTTAGCTGTACTGATGACACTTTTTGTGACAGCATATAGAATGGGGGTAGAGCCGTTTTTTTTCAAACAGATAGGTGACAAAAACGCTCCAAAGACTTATGCTCAGGTTACAGAGTTTTTTACTTATTTTGCTTCTATTTCTGCGATGGCCATTATTGGCAATATTTCGTGGTTGAAGAGGCTTTTCATTACCGATGAGAGCTATTGGACAGCGATAGATATCGTTCCGATTATTACGATTGCAAATCTTTGTTTTGGTGTTTATTATAATTTTTCTACTTGGTATAAGGTAACGGATAGGACTGCAGTAGGGACTCTTATTTCGTGGCTGGGGGCTGTACTTACAATTATTTTGAATGTATTTTTGCTTAGAGAGTATGGTTTTATGGTTTCAGCGTGGGTTACCTTTGTAGCGTATTTCGTGATGATGGTAATTTCCTATATTTTAGGGCAGAAATATTACCCGATACCTTATAATATGCTGGGTATCAGTAGTGTGTTGCTTTTGTTAATGTTTTTTACGATAATCCATTGGTTAGCAGGATATAATGTGTTTGTTGGTAATGCTTTGATATTTGTTTTGGTTCTCTATACTATTTGGCTAAATAGGGGATACTGCCAAAAGATAAAAGAGAAGTTAAGTTCTTAGATATTTATATTTTGTAATTAGAAATAGAATATATTACCTTTGTATAGTTAAAGTTAAAAAAAAATAAAATATGATAAGAAAATGGTTTTTGTATGTCCTACTATTTATAGGAACAATAGCAACAGCCCAGATTAAGGACCCCGTTAAGTTCAAACTCGCGGTGAAGGAATTGGGTAATGAACAATACGAAGCTACTCTCACAGCAGTTTTGGAGAGTGGTTGGCATATATATTCTAAAGACATTCCTGAGGATACGGGAATACCTACTGAATATGTTGTCTCGGGAAAGAATATTGAAAAAATAGGCAAATTCGTGGAGGTTGGAAAGAAACACGAGGAATTTTCTGAGGCTTTCGGAGGGAAGATTATCTATTATTCTAATTCGGCGCTGTTTAAACAAAAATTTAAGTTAAAAGATAAAACGAAGCCTGCGGATGTAGTAGCGGAAATTACATATCAAACTTGTAATGACAAAGTCTGCCTAGCTCCGAATACTTTGGAATTTTCTCATAAAATAGAAGTGAAAACATCTCCCGAGGAAGTGAAAAAAGAGGAGCCACAAAAAGATACTGTTGCTTCCGCAAGAGTGGAGAATACAGAAGAGAAATCCCTGTCAAGTACCGAAAAAACAATATTGAACCCTACTCAATTGAAAATAGAGAGTTTGGATTATAAAAAACCTCTCACGAATTGCAACATAGGACAAGTTACTACTGGTGGGGAAAACTACTGGACATATCTGTTTTTAGGATTTATTGGAGGGTTTATAGCTCTGCTTACCCCTTGTGTATTTCCAATGATTCCACTGACGATTTCTTTCTTTACGAAGGGACAAAAAGATAAGTCAAAAGGTCGTCGTGATGCGATGCTTTATGGATTTTTTATCCTATTGATTTTCGTCTTGCTGAGTGTTCCTTTCCATTTAATAGATGGAATAGCGGGGAATATTTTTAATAAAATATCCACGAGTGTATGGCTTAATATTGCCTTTTTCGTGATTTTTATATTCTTTGCTGGTAGTTTCTTTGGGTATTATAATATTACATTGCCGAGTTCTATTGCCAATAAATCTTCAAAGGCAGAGGAAGCGGGCGGTATTATAGGGATATTTTTTATGTCTCTTACTTTGGTTATCGTATCGTTTTCTTGTACGGGGCCTATTTTGGGTTCGTTGTTGGGAAGTGCCGTTACGGGTTCGTCTAATGTTCCAATGCTTCTGACTTTCGCTTTGGCAGGCTTTGGACTATCTTGGGCTTTGGTTTTTGGCTTATTGGCATTGTTCCCACAAGCATTACAATCGCTACCGAAATCTGGTGGTTGGATGAATACCGTAAAGGTCGTTCTTGGGTTTATAGAGTTGGGATTGGCACTGAAATTCCTTTCTAAGGCGGATTTGGTTACTAAAACTTTTTTGTTAAAAAGAGAACTTTTCATTGCCATTTGGATAATTCTTTTGATTGGTTTAGTGGCATATTTATTTGGGTTAATAAGATTTCCTCACGATGATAAAAATCCAAAAATTTCCTTTGGAAGAAAATTATTTGGTGTGGTGGGCATTGGTTTCTTAGTGTATCTCGTTCAGGGACTTATTCCTTCCGAAAGACCAAAATTGTCTCTGTTGAGTGGTATTCTACCACCGCTTAATGTGAGTTATTTCCATCAAGATGGAGATGGTATTTTGGGGATGCATCCAATCCATGATTATTTCCAAGCAGTGGAAGTTGCCAAAAAGGAAAATAAACCGATTTTGATAGATTTCACGGGGTATGGTTGTGAGAATTGCCGAAAAATGGAAGAGTTTGTATGGTCTCAGACTGATATATTACCAATTTTGCAAAATGAGGTTGTTTTGGCATCGCTTTATATAGATGATAAGGAGGAATTACCAGAAAATCAACAAACTAAGATTAATATTGGCGAGGGACAAGTAAAGAAAATAAAAACAGTTGGGGATAGATGGAGTATGTTCCAGCAGATAAATTTTGAGAATAATTCTCAGCCTCATTATGTTTTGGTAACTCCCGATGGCAAGGTGATTAATCCACCAGTGTCAGGATATATGCCAAAAGAAGACTTTAAAAAATTCTTAGAATGTGGTGTTAATTATTTCAAAAATAGAAAATAAATAAAGCGATTTATTAGAGGGTAGGGATGCAATATTTATGGTTGTATCTCTACTTTTTTTGTATAAAAATCAAAATTTAAGAATTTAACTTAATTTTTTTATCTTTGCTTCTATGAAAATAGTAGTAGGTTTATCAGGTGGAGTAGATAGCTCAGTAGCAGCATATTTGCTCCAACAACAAGGACACGAGGTTATCGGATTATTTATGCGAAATTGGAATGATGCCTCCGTAACATTAGAAGACGAATGCCCTTGGGTAGAGGATAGTAATGATGCTCTTATGGTAGCGAAAAAATTAGGAATCCCTTTCCAAGTGATTGATATGAGTGAACTCTATAAGGAGCGAATCGTAGATTATATGTTTGCTGAATATGAAAAAGGAAGAACTCCAAACCCAGATGTTCTCTGCAATAGAGAAGTAAAGTTTGATGTATTCCTAAAAACAGCACTTTCTCTGGGTGCCGAAAAGGTAGCCACAGGGCATTATGCTCGTGTAGAAAGCACCTTTAATGAAGAAGGTAAGGAGATTTTCCATCTCTTGGCAGGGAAGGATGCTAATAAAGACCAATCGTATTTTCTTTGCCAACTTAGTCAGGAACAACTTTCTAAGGCTCTATTCCCAATCGGACATTTGGAAAAACCAAAAGTGAGAGAGATTGCTAAAATAGCGGGGCTCGTAACAGCTAATAAAAAAGATTCTCAGGGACTTTGCTTTATTGGGAAAGTTAGCCTCCCAGAGTTTCTAAAACAACAACTTCAACCGAAGGAAGGTGAGATAGTAGAGATTTTCCGAGATTCACTATTGTATCAGACAGAACAATCTTTGTTCTCCTCAAAATTAGAGGAATTGAGATATTTATCTGCAAAAATTAATTATCAAAAATCCGATGGAAAGGTCATCGGAAAGCATCAAGGAGCCCAATACTATACCATTGGCCAAAGTAAAGGTCTGGGAATAGGAGGGCATAAGGAGTCTTGTTTCGTGATTCATCGTGATATGGAGCATAATATTCTCTTTGTAGGAGAGGGACATTCGTTCCCAGGTCTCTATCATAAAGCTCTGAAAATCAATAATGATGAGGTACATTGGATAAGGGAAGATTTGAGACTTAAAAATGGAGAAATAATGGAAGTGATGGCAAGAATCCGCTACCGACAGCCGTTAGAAAAAGCAGTTCTTTATCAGTTTGAGGAGGGACTTTTTATAGAGTTTGAAAATCCTCAATCAGCCATTGCGGAAGGGCAGTTTGCATCTTGGTATATAGGAGAAGAGTGTCTCGGAAGTGGAGTGATAGGGTAAAAGGATATTTAATAATTTTTATTTATAAAGAGAAAAATAATTATGCTTACGAAAATTTATGGAAGTGCCATTCACGGGGTCTCGGCACAGACCATTACCATAGAAGTAAATGTAGATACCGGTGTAGGGTATTATTTGGTGGGTTTGCCTGATAATGCCATTAAAGAAAGTAGTTTTAGGATTTCCGCTGCTCTTAAAAATGTAGGATATAAACTACCAGGGAAAAAAATCACCATCAATATGGCTCCTGCCGACCTTCGTAAGGAGGGGTCTGCCTATGATTTGGGAATTGCAATGGGTATTTTAGTAGCGTCGGAGCAGATAAAAGCCGACGAAATCAGCCGATATATCATAATGGGAGAATTGTCCTTAGATGGAAGCCTACAACCAATAAAAGGCGTATTACCAATAGCCATAAAAGCCCGCGAAGAGGGTTTCAAAGGATTTATTTTGCCAAAACAAAATACCCGAGAGGCAGCTATTGTAAATGACTTGGAAGTCTATGGTGTAGAAAATATCCGAGAGGTAATAGATTTTTTTAATCTTGGAAAACCTTTAGAAAGAACAGAAATCAATACCCGTGAAGAGTTCAGAAATAAGATAAATCATTTTCCGTTTGACTTCTCAGAGGTGAAGGGGCAAGAGACAGCCAAAAGAGCTATGGAAGTGGCAGCTGCAGGCGGGCATAATATTATCTTAATTGGTCCGCCAGGTAGTGGTAAGACGATGCTCGCTAAGAGAATCCCAAGTATATTGCCACCACTTACTCTCAAAGAGGCATTGGAAACTACAAAAATTCATTCTGTGGCAGGGAAAATGGGTGCAGAAACTTCACTAATGACTACAAGACCTTTCCGAGCTCCCCATCATACGATTTCAGATGTGGCCCTTGTGGGAGGTGGCGGTTATCCTCAGCCAGGTGAAATTTCTTTGGCTCATAATGGAGTGCTATTTTTGGATGAGATGCCCGAATTCAAACGAAGTGTATTGGAAGTAATGAGACAACCTTTGGAAGACAGAGAAGTTACCATCTCTCGTGCGAAATTTACCATTAACTATCCAGCTAGTTTTATGCTCGTGGCAAGTATGAACCCAAGCCCAAGTGGATATTTTCCCGATGACCCTAATAACACTTCTACGCAGGCGGAGATGCAACGATATATAAACAAACTTTCGGGACCTCTGCTGGATAGGATTGATATACACATCGAAGTACAAAAAGTAGAATTTGAACAACTATCCGACCAAAGAAAAGGCGAGAGCAGTGGGGAAATTCGCAATCGTGTATTAAAGGCTAGAGAAATACAAGAAGCAAGATACCAAAAACTCAATATTTCCTATAATGCCCAAATGGGAGCTAAGGAGATAGAGCAGTTTTGCCAGTTGGATTCCGCATCTCTTAACTTAATAAAAATGGCGATGGATAGACTGAATCTTTCGGCGAGAGCTTACGACAGAATCTTAAAAGTAGCGAGAACCATTGCAGATCTAAGTGAGTCGGAAAATATACAAAGCAACCATATCGCCGAAGCTATTCAATATCGTAGTCTTGATAGAGATTTTTGGAAATAATTTTTTTTATAATCAAAAAAGCACCCTTTCCTAAGATAGGGTGCTGGATGGTTAATTACGATATATTAATGTCCAAAAGGGCATTTCATTTCTTTGTGGGCAATAGGTCCCAATTCTAATGCAGGATGCTCATATTTGAGAACTTCTTCCATTGTGAGACCAAGTGCGTCAGCGATACCTTTTGCATAGGCAGGGTCAATATGGTAGCAGTTACGGATATGGCGAACTTGGATGAATTTCTGTGCTCCACTGATGGCTCTTGCTGTATTTTCAAATAGGACTTTTTTCTGTTCGTCATTCATTAGATTGAACAATTTTCTTGGCTGAGTGAAGTAATCATCGTCATCTTCGCGGAAATTCCAATGGTCAGCCACAGAACCGATGTTAAGGGCAGGTTCTTGTTGGTGTTTTTGTTCTTGCCATACTCCAAAGCTATTTGGCTCATATCCTTTTGTAGAACCATAGTTGCCATCTATTCTCATTGCGCCATCTCTGTGATAGGAGTGAATTGGACAACGACTTGCATTCACAGGTATTTGATTGTGGTTAACTCCTAATCGATATCTTTGTGTATCACCATAGGAGAATAATCTACCTTGTAGCATTTTATCTGGAGAGAAGCCAATACCTGGTACTACATTAGAAGGTGCAAATGCAGACTGCTCTACCTCTGCAAAATAGTTTTCAGGGTTTCTATTAAGTTCAAATTCTCCAACTTCAATGAGTGGAAAATCTTTCTTATACCAAACTTTTGTGAGGTCAAAAGGATTGTACTCTAAGTTTTTTGCTTGCTCTTCTGTCATTACTTGTACGAACATTTTCCATCTTGGGAAATCACCTCTTTCAATAGCCTCATAAAGGTCTTTTTGGTGAGATTCTCTATCTTGCCCAATGAGTGCTGTGGCCTCTTCGTCTGTAAGGTTTTCAATACCTTGTTGGCATACGAGGTGGAACTTTACCCAATGGCGAACATTATCTTTATTGATAAATGAGAAAGTATGGCTACCAAATCCATGCATATGTCTATAAGATTTTGGAATACCTCTTTCGCTCATTACAATGGTTACTTGGTGCAGAGCCTCAGGGAGTAGCGTCCAAAAATCCCAATTGTTGTCAGCGCTTCTCATATTGGTTCTTGGGTCTCTTTTCACGGCGTGGTTTAGGTCAGGGAACTTTAGTGGGTCTCTTAGAAAGAATACAGGTGTGTTATTTCCTACCAAATCCCAATTCCCTTCGTCGGTATAGAATTTCATTGCAAATCCGCGAATATCTCTCTCTGCATCTGCGGCACCTCTCTCACCTGCTACGGTTGAGAAACGTACGAACATTGGTGTTTCCTTGCCTACTTCGGCAAAGATAGATGCTTTGGTGTATTTTGTAATATCGTTAGTTACACGAAATGTTCCATAGGCACCGGACCCCTTAGCGTGCATCCTTCTTTCAGGGATTACTTCTCGGTCAAAGTGAGCCATTTTTTCTAAAAACCATACATCCTGCAATAGAGCTGGACCTCTGCTTCCTGCTGTCAATATATCTTGATTGTTTGCAACAGGGCTTCCAAAAGCGTTAGTTAATTTTGCCATTTTTTTATCTTTTAATTAATTTTATATACTTTTGCTTTGTGATTTTGATGGGGCAAAAATAGAGGGTTAATCCACTATTTTCCTATTTTTTTTAATTAATAAAATTACACCTTATGATAGATAAAATAAATTATATGTGTTAGTATTAATAGATTTAATAAATATATAGTTGGAATAATTAAAAATAAAAGAGAATGCAAAGAAAAATAATAGGAATAACAGGAGGGATTGGTTCAGGGAAAACTACTGTTTCTCAGATTATTACATCAAAAGGTTTTCCTGTGTATAATTCTGATAATCGTGCCAAAGAGATTGTTAATGAGAATCAAGATATTCAACAAAAAATAATATATCTTCTAGGTGAGAAAGCTTATGAGAATGGAGTCTATAACCGCTCTTTTGTGGCAAATTGCGTATTTAATAATAATGAACTTCTACAAAAATTAAATGAAATTATCCATCCTGATGTGAGACAAGATTTTCTTGATTTTGTGGATAGGCAGAATTCTCAATTCATATTTAAAGAGACGGCTATTTTGTTCGAATTGGGATTAGATAAAGATTGTGATGAAGTGATTCTTGTAACAGCAAATACTGAGATGAGGATAGAACGAGTAATGGTTCGCGACGGGCGAACTCGCCAAGAAATAGAGCAGATTATAGCCAAACAAATGCCTGAAAATGAAAAAATACAAATATCTGATTATGTGATATATAATAATCAAAATGATTTCTCAGAGTTAGAACATACCGTAGATTTTATTCTGAAATTTATTCTTCAAAATAATGTATAAACAATTAATTTTTATTTTTTTAGGTGGTGGCTTTGGTAGCGTGTTTCGGTTTTTGGTATCTCAATACACAGTTAAATTATGGTCTATCAATTATTTTCCATTAGGGACTTTTGTAGTGAATGTTTTGGGATGTTTTTTTGTGGGCTTTTTGTCTAATTTTATTACGAAAGATATTTTTAAGTTGTTGTTTATTGTGGGTTTTTGTGGAGGCTTTACTACTTTTTCTACTCTTTCATTAGAGGGTATGTTGTTTCTGCAAACGGGCAATTACGGTCAGTTTTTGCTATACACTATTGCGAGTTTGGTTGTTGGTATATTATTTGTTTGGTTAGGAAATATTATTTATTCGTAGGCTCCCATATTTGGGGTCGCTCCTCTTGGGATGCCCTTTATATCTTTGGAAGAACTTGCCAAAGCTTTACCCCGAGCAGGAGATTTTTCTTTTAATCGGAGATTAAGTTTTGAGATATATGGAAATATGAAATTAGGATTTTCATTGTTTATGCTATTGGTAATTAGTGGATTATTGTTAAAGTTGAAATTAGGACTAAGTTTCAGTAAAGAATTTGCAATTTTGTAGTCTATTGTAAATCCCGATATAGCATTTGTGTGTAGAGATGTAGCCCCATTGCCGTAGAGAATAGTATTTTTTATTCTGAGTTTAACATTGGCATTTTCGGTATTTCCGTTGCTGTTTTTCCATTGGTTACTTATCAAAATTCCATAAGCCGGCAGTCCGAAACTCCCTTGCCAATAGTTTGCTATAGACGAGTGATTAATTTCTAAAATTCCTCCGAAAAGTCCAATATTGGCCTGTCCGCAATTGTTCATTACTAAATTTTCACTGTGTATATTTGAGTTTTTTGCCAAAATTCCATATTGTTGGAAGGTGTGGATGATGCTATTTTGTATATTCGCTGTGGCCTTATAGATGTTCAGCCCAATATCTCCACCAAATATTTTTGCATAATTAATATTTGCAATGGCATTTTCCTCAATGTCAATTCCTTTCCAATTGAGGGGGATAGTATCGTATCGTGCGTCGTTCCTATCACCGCGAAAAATAACTTCTTTGTTGATACTACCATTGATGTTTAATCTCGCATTTTTAGAGATTTTTAGTGTGGAGTTTTTTGTAAAATAAATTTTTGTTCCTTCTTGAATATCAAGGGTTTTTCCTTCGGCGAGGATAAGTTCTCCTGAGATTACTTTCACCTTATCGTTTTGCCAATAAGTATTCTTATTGATGATTTTTGGACTATCTTTTTGGATGAAAAATTCGGCATCTTGCACGACGGAACGGAGGTTTATTTTTTGATTTTTTGATTTATTTTGAAGAATAATATTATCCTCCGCCAAAAATTCTTTTATGCCGTTGGCTTTCGGGGCAATTTCTATAAAAATGTACAAACTATCATTTTTTCGAAGAGGTATATTTTCGAAATCTATCCCCGATTTACCATCTACATTAATTTTAAAAAGAGAGTTTTTACCCTTTTCAAGATAGATTTTTGGTATTGTAATGTTTTTATTTTCAGTATTATATATTTTTACAGCATAAGTTTCTGAGCGTACCTGGTGATACACTGTGTCTAGTACAATTGTGTCTTTTGAGAAACGGAGGTTGTCACTGGTTTCCTTAAACGAAAAATCATCTCGCTTGCAAGCAGTGAAAATGAGTAAACACCAAATACTGAGAAATAAAAAATTGATTTTCATTGCGTTATAAATTCTCTACAAAGGTAAATATTTTTATTAATATAATAAAATTTTAAAATTATTAAAAAAATGATTTTGTATTTTCAAAAAAAAGTAATACTTTTGCGGTCTGAAATACCAAACAGATGATCTAAGGCAGAGTGCCATTACCACTCAGCTTTAATATCAGAACTTAGAAATAGTTTAATAGTAATAAATAATTTTAGAATATTATGAAAAAAGGAATTCACCCTGAAAATTATAGATTAGTTGTTTTCAAGGATATGAGTAACGATGAAATGTTTCTTTGCAAATCGACAGCAGAAACAAAAGACACTATTGAATACGAAGGCCAAGAATATCCATTAATTAAAATGGAGATCTCATCAACTTCTCACCCATTCTACACTGGTAAGGTGAAGCTTGTGGATACGGCAGGTAGAGTAGATAAATTTATGAATAAATATAAAAAATTTGCTAAATAATTTTAAACAAATTATTAGATATAAAAAACCTTTCATTTTTGGAAGGTTTTTGTTTTTTGTATTATAAATATTATTTTTGTCTCTAAAATAGATAATATATGCAGTTAGTTTTTTCAGACGCTCAATATTGGGAAGATTTTCTTCCTCTGACTTTTACGAAACCAATCTCTGAGCTGAGATGTGGAATTCTTACCTTCGCTGAGAGATGGGAGAAACTTCTTGATATTCGAGAGAAAAGATATATTACGGAAGAATATCTAGAGGTGAAATATCCACGATATGAGAAAAAGGAATCTCTGCTGATAGTCCCAAATTTCTTACCAACAGAAAAGGTACTTGACCAGATAAAAAATCTACAATTTGGCGAGGCTCTTGTTTATGAAAACGAATTGTTGGTAGCTAAGATTAATTTAGAAAATTTTGGACTTCATCAAATAGAAAAAATGACGGATATAGAGGGGGAATTAACGGTATTTAAGCATCCGACAGACCTTTTTTCTTTTAATGAGAAAGCTATAAACTTTGATTTTGATTTACTTACGAATGGTAGGATATCTCAACCATTGTCCGAAACGAATGGTTTTTTAGGAAATAAAGAAGATATTTTCATAGAAGAAGGAGCCGAAATAGAATTTGCTACTATTAATGCTAAAACGGGTAAAATATATATAGGTAAAAATGCAGAAGTGATGGAGGGGTGCAATTTAAGAGGGCCGATTGCTCTTTGCGAGGGGAGTAAATTTAATCTTGGGGCGAAAATATATGGAGCAACAACCATTGGTCCATACTCCAAAATAGGTGGTGAAGTGAATAATATCGTGGTACAGGGATATTCCAATAAGGGGCACGACGGCTTTGTGGGAAACTCTGTCATCGGTGAGTGGTGTAATTTCGGTGCAGATACTAATTCCTCAAACTTGAAGAATAATTATTCTGAAGTGAAGTTATGGAGTTATAAGCACAAAAAATTTGTTGGAACGGGATTGCAATTTACGGGTGTTATTATGGGGGATCACGCTAAAACGGCTATTAATACCCAACTGAATACGGGAACGATTATAGGTGTGGCTGCTAATATATTTAAAACAGGATTTCCACCAAATTTAGTAGATAATTTTTCTTGGGGAGGAATGCGTGGTGATGAAAAATTTACTATTAATAAAGCCTACGAAGTTGCCGAAAAAATGATGAATAGAAGAAAAATATCTCTTACACAGGCTGATAAAGATATATTAAGATATATTTTTGAAAATTATTAATTTGTAAAGGTAAAAAATAGGAATTCTAAACAAATTTTTGTATATTCACGAACTAAATTTTATCTTTGTGATTGATTTTGAAAGAACTGATATGAGTAATATAATATCAACAAAAGAAGCACCTGTAGCAATAGGGCCTTATTCTCAGGCGAAATGGGCAGGGAATACTTTGTTTGTTTCTGGTCAAATTCCGCTCGAACCATTCTCAATGGAGATGGTATATGGGGTGGAGTTAGCAACTCATCAAGTGATGAAAAACTTGGAAGCAATCCTCCGAGAGGCAGGGTTATCTTTTAGTAATGTGGTAAAAACTACGATTTTCTTGAAAGATATGGAAGATTTTATGGAGGTAAATAAAGTGTATTCTACATATTTTCCTGAGGAAAGTTATCCCGCAAGAGAAACGATTGAGGTGGCTCGTCTTCCGAAAGATGCAGAATTAGAAATTTCTATGATAGCGTATAAATCATTGTAATGGAGTTTCTTAGGAATACATTGGCAGTTGTAGTGGGTCTTTTTGTTTCAGCTATGGTGATTTCTTTGGGGATTCGATTAAATGCTGATTGGGCAACTTTCACGAATTTCACACCTTTCCAAAATTGGGAGACTTTCTTGGAAAAAAGACAGAACGATACTGAGTTTTATTGGATTTTATTACTTTTATCGGGGATTTCAGCGACGATAGGTGGGGTTATCTCCGCGATGATTGTTCGCTATGCAAAGGTAGCTTATGCTCTTTTGATAGGTTTTATATTATTATTTTTAGCGATGTTGGATATTATAATATTTCCATATCATCCTACTTTTTACAAGATAGGAATTTTTCTTACTTTTTTTCCTTTTTCGTGGGTTGGAGGCAAGATAGTTTCAGTAATTTATGATAAAAATAAAAAAATAAGTTAGCAATTTTTAAAAAGATATAAATAAGGAATATTTGGTATTTTGATTAGTATATAAAATGACTGAAAATACCTTTTTTACCATTTTAAAAAAGAATAAAAAATATAATAAAAAGCTCTAATTACGATTAGAGCTTATGTTATATAATTAATTAAGAACTACTAAAAATTATAATAAGGATTTTATGCTATATAAACGATAAAAGGTGTTTTGATGTAGAAGAAAATGATAAAAAGTAGCCTAAAAAAGTTGAGGGAAACAGAGAATATAGAAGGAAAGAAAACGCTTTTTTGTATATTTGCGATATGTGATTTTAATAATAAAAAATGAACAACTATAAAAATTTTTATTTCATTGGGATAGGTGGTATAGGAATGTCTGCCTTGGCAAGATATTTTAAAAGTTTGGGGAAAAATGTTTTGGGATATGATAAAACAGAAACCAAACTTACTTCAAAATTGCGAGAAGAAGACATTAAAATAACCTTCGACGACCAAATTAGAGAAGATGTTTCAACCCTAAAAAAGGAAGAAACGCTCGTGATTTATACTCCTGCAATCAAGCAATTGGATATTTTGGAATATTTTAAAAATCAAGGTTTTGAGGTTTTGAAAAGAGCAAAAGTACTTGGGCTAATTACTCAAAATACCGAATGTATTGCTGTGGCAGGAACTCACGGAAAAACAACAACTTCCAGCCTTGTAGCACACCTTTGTAAGGAAGCAGATTTGCCATTTTCGGGATTCTTAGGCGGAATTTCGGAGAACTTTGGCTCTAATTTTATATTTAATGGAAACCAATATTCTGTACTCGAAGCCGACGAATACGATAGAAGTTTCCTCAACTTGTCACCAAATTGGGCAGTCATCACCTCTACCGATGCTGACCATCTGGATATCTATGGGGATACCGAAACAATCAAAAAAGGGTTTAATGAATTTGCAGATTTAGTAAAGAAAGATAATCAGTTGTTTATAAGGAAAGGAATTGATATTAATCGACCTGCAAAGACTTATGCCGTGAATGAGGAGGCAGATTACTATTCCGATAATCTTACGATGGAAGACGACAAAATTTCATTTGATTTCCATCTTCCAAATGGTGATGTTCATCGTTTTTATTGGGAAATACCAGGTATCCACAATGTGGAAAATGCTACTGCTGCTTTGGCTCTTTTGAGTAATTTGGGGGTGGAAATAGAGATATTGAAGAGGGCATTGGCGAATTTTAAGGGGATTAAGAGACGATATACGAAACATGTATCCTCCGATGGGAAGATTTATATTGATGATTATGCCCATCATCCTACGGAATTAAATGCTGTAATTGGTTCGGTACGAGCATTTTATCCTAATAAAAAAATGCTGGTGGTATTCCAACCACATTTATTTAGCCGAACAAAAGATTTTGCAGATGGCTTTGCCGAAAGTCTATCTCAAGCTGACGAACTAATATTGCTGGATATTTATCCAGCAAGAGAATTGCAAGAGAATTTTAAGGGAGTTACTTCCGAATGGCTATTGAGTAAGATACAATTGAAATATAAGGAGATTTCTACTCTTGCGGAGGTGTTAAATAAGATAAAACAGAAGAAATTTGATATTCTCCTTACCGTAGGGGCAGGGAATATAGATACATTGTATGACCCTCTCGTAAAGTGGCTATGTTAAAATTTAATTAAATTCTGATGAAAAATCAATAATTTGTAATATCTTTGTAAAAAATAAATAATATGAATACATTGACTATTTTGGCATTATCATCATCTCATATTCTCTTGGTGATAGTGGTTTTACTTTTATTATTTGGAGGTAAAAAAATCCCAGAATTGATGAAAGGCTTAGGGTCTGGTATTAATGAGTTTAAGAAAGGGATGAAAGGCGAAGAGGATAAAACAGAGCCAACATCGCAGGATAAAACAGATAATACTGCAAATTAATAATAAATGAATTTTACAGAAAAAGCTTGGGATACCTTCAATAGGTCTATTGAAGATTATCATTTGTTTGATAATGTAGATACTCTTGAAAAAAATCCTTTCGAAAGAGGCTCGTTGGAGTATATGCTCTATTCAAAAAACTGGATTGATACCGTGCAGTGGCATTTGGAGGATATTATTCGCGATGAGAATATCAATCCCGAAGAAGCCTTAAAGATAAAGAGGAGAATAGATACCTCTAATCAACAGAGAACCGATATGGTAGAGTATATAGATCAATATTTCTACACGAAATACCAAAATATTACACCTTCGGAAGACGCAAAAATTAATACTGAGACACCCGCTTGGGCAGTGGATAGATTGTCCATATTGGCTCTGAAAATTTATCATATGAGTTTGGAAGCAAACAGAGAAACGGCTAGTAAAGAGCATAGAGATAAATGTCAGAGTAAGCTCAATATCCTTTTGGAGCAACATAAAGATTTGACGACTTCTATCGATATGCTTCTAAATGATATTGAAAAAGGCAAAGTCAAGATGAAACTATACAAACAAATGAAAATGTATAATGATGAGAGCCTAAACCCAATATTATATCAAAAAAAATAAAAAACATCCTCCTTTTCATCAAAAGGAGGTTGTTTATCTAAAAAAACCATATAGTCTGAATGTTATGTTAAAAAAACAAGCCGAGGCAAATATCCCTACGGATTTTGGGATTTTTAAAATGATAGCCTTTTCTGAAGATGAAAAGGATTGGAACCCTCAAATTGTATTGATTGCTGAAAATACTGATTTTACGAAGCCTGTTAATGTTCGTTTTCATTCGGAATGTATTACAGGAGAGGTGTTTCACTCTAAAAAGTGTGAGTGTGGCCAGCAACTATCCGCAGCGATGGAATATATGCAAAGGAATGGGGGAATTATAGTCTATCTTCGTCAGGAAGGACGAAATATAGGTATTATCAATAAATTGAGAGCTTACGCCTTGCAGGAACAAGGACGAGATACTGTTCAGGCAAATTTGGAACTTGGGCTACCTGCTGATGATAGGGATTTTTCTTCCGCTACTGAAATTTTGAAAATATTAGGTGTAAAATCTGTGAATCTCCTTACCAATAACCCCGAAAAAATAAAAATTGTTATAGAAGATAAGGAATTGGAGTTTGTGAAAAGAATACCATTACAAATAAAAGCCAATGAAAATTCTGAAAAATATTTAAAGACGAAGAAGGAATATTTTGGGCATCTTTTGGAGTAGGCGGGTAATAAGATATAATTTTAGTGTTTTTATTTCAAAATAAGATTGTTTATTTTTATATTAAGTTGTAGTTTTGCAGAAAATACAATTTAATAAAATTTTTTGGCATCCAATGAAGATTAAATATAGGCTGTTAAAAATTATTATTACCGTCGTAACATTAATTTTTTTGCTCAATTTTTCTCTGAAAAAGTTTAATAATCGTACCATTACCGATAGGGATATTGTTGTTAATTTTGAACAAACTATTCATCCCGTCTATTTCATCAGCCAAAAAGAAATTGTAAATATTGTAAAAAAACAAAATCCAAGGGGAAAAATAAAAGACATAAATATCCCAAAATTAGAGAGAGAGGTGAGAGCTTTTCCTGCGGTGGATTCTGCCAATGTATATCTCAATCTTAGTGGGAGGCTTAATGTGGATATCAAGCAGAAAGTTCCTATTTTTAGATTGAAAAATAGTAAGGAAGAGGTGGTTTATGTAGATGAAAAAGGAAGTTCCTTTCCTATGAATACTAATTTTTCGTACGAATGTATATTGGTGATGGGAGATGTACAACCATCAGAGTATAAAACTCTTGTGGAATTTGTGAATACTATAAACAAGGATGAATTCTATAAGAAGTATTTTATTGGAATAGAAAAGAAAAATAATTCTTATTACCTTTTTACCATTGATGGTAATTTTAAGGTTGAACTTGGCGAATTGAGCAATATAGATTTTAAACTAAAAGGATTTAAAACTTTTATGGATAAAATCTTGATAAGGGAAAAAATGGATAAATATTCTAAAATTTCCTTAAAATATAATGGACAAATCGTGGCGACACGTAATAAGAATGCAAAAATGGTGGATGAAGAAAAAGAAATAATAGATAAAAAAGAAGAAAGTAAAAACTGATTTTGTAATACAAATAATGGAAGAAACATACGAATATTCAGTCGGGTTGGATATAGGAACTACGAAAATAGTAGCTATCGTAGGACGAAAAGCCCCTAATGGCGGTATAGAAATACTCGGAATGGGGAAGTCCCAAAGTCTAGGAGTTAATCAAGGGGTGATACAAAATATAGAACAAACAATTTCCTCCATTAGGAGAGCAGTAGAAGGTGCGGAGCGGATTTCAGGAGTGAAAATCAAAAGAGTAACTGTAGGGATTGCGGGGCATCATATTCGCTCGTTGCAGAGATCAGATTATATTTTAAGAGATAATATTGAGGATATCATCAATGAGAAGGATATAGAGGTGCTCAAAAGTCAGGTGGATAAATTACCAATGCTTCCAGGTGAGGAGATTATTCATGTTATCCCACAAGAGTATAAAATTGATTCTCAGGGGGATATATACGAACCTATCGGTATGTGTGGAAGTAGGATAGAAGCCAATTTTCATGTTGTGGTAGGGAAAATTTCAAGTATCAGAAATATCACCAGATGCGTTAGAGGAGCTGGTCTAGATATAGAATCTATTACCCTTGAGCCCCTTGCGTCGTCTGATGCCGTTTTAAAACCCGAAGAAAGAGAGGCAGGTGTAGCCTTAATTGATATAGGAGGAGGTACTACGGATATTGCCATCTTTAAAGATAATATCATTCGTCATACTTGTGTAATACCTAATGGCGGGAAAATTATTACCGAAGAAATCAAAGAAAAACACTCTATCATAGAAAAGCATGCCGAAATATTGAAGAAAAAATATGGCTCGGCAATGCCAGAAAAAGAGAAGGAAAATACCTATGTAACCATACCAGGTATTAGTAATCGTCCGGATAAAGAAATATCCATAAAAAGATTAGCAGAAACTATTAATCTACGACTAAAAGAGGTAATAGATTTAATTAATATGGAATTGAAACTCTACGGAGCATCAGAGCAAAAGAAAAAACTAATAGCGGGTATTGTGCTTACTGGAGGAGGTTCTAATTTAAAAAATATAGCCGAACTCATAGATAGAGAAACAGGATTTGATACAAGAATCGGTATCCCGAGTGAGTATGTTGTAAATGACTATGACGATGTACTAAAAATCCCAGAATATGCTACTGCTATCGGTCTATTGATAGAAAGTATTAGAATAAAAGATAGAAAAGAAAGTTATTCGAAAGTAGAAGAATATCAGCAAGTAGATGAGGTGAAAAATAGAGATATGATAGAGACTACAGGAAGTGACGTACTACCTGCAATAGATGCCGAAAGAGATACCCATGATGAGCAAGATGTGTCAGATGTAGAAAAAAAGAATATTTTATCTTTTTTAAAAAAAGGATTTCAGCAAATTACAGAGAGTAGTAAAAAGTGGCTCAATCTACCAGAAGAAGAATAATTTAACAAAAAATAGTGAGTTATTAAAATACTTTAATATAATGATGATTATTCATAATTTTATTACTAAATTTGTATTCTGAAATATCACTAATTTAAAGTAAAAGGTTAAATATACAATTGAAGACACAAATTTATGGACGGGAATATTGATTTTCAATTACAAAAAGGAAATTCATCAATCATAAAAGTGGTTGGTGTCGGTGGAGGCGGAAATAATGCCTTAAAAAGTATGTACGCGAAGGGTATCAAAGGTGTAGATTTCGTGATATATAATACCGATGCACAAGCACTACAAAATAATCCAATTGAAAATAAGGTACAGTTGGGAGTGAATTCTACACAAGGTCTTGGTGCAGGAGCTAAGCCTGAAGTAGGGGAGGCGGCAGCACTTGAAAGTATCGAGGAAATTAAAGAATCATTGGGGAAAAATACCAAAATGGTATTTGTAACGGCTGGTATGGGCGGTGGAACAGGTACAGGAGCAGCACCAATTATTGCTAAAACAGCTCGTGAAATGGGAATCCTCACAGTGGGAATAGTGACCGTTCCGTTTTCTGTAGAAGGAAAAAGAAGAAAGCAACAAGCTGAACAAGGACTCGAAAAGTTGAGAGATAATGTAGATTCCCTCATAGTGATTAATAATGATAGATTAGTACAACATTATGAAGATTTGCCTTTTTCCGAAGGGCTCTCTCGTGCTGATGAGATTCTTACCAACGCAGCAAAGGGAATGGCAGAAGTTATTACGGGTTTTTTCCATATTAACATAGACTTCCGAGATGCAGAGACGGTGTTGAAAAATTCAGGTATAGCACTGATGTCTATAGGAATAGCTTCTGGCGAAGGTAGAGCTGATGAGGCAGTGAGGAAAGCCTTGGATTCTCCACTCCTTAATGATAATAAAATTGAAGGAGCAAAAGATGTGCTATTGTTGATACTTAGTGGTAATACAGAGGCTACAATGAAAGAGGTACAGAAAATTCAGCAATATATCCAAGATGAGGCAGGAAATACAGCTGAAATTATTTTCGGAACAGGGAGAGACGAAAGCCTTGGAGATGCTATTAGCGTACTTGTGATTGCAACTGGTTTTAACAAAACTAACCTTAATGTAACACCAGCACCAAAAGAGATTCTGTCATTAGATGCACCAACAACTACGCCTCAGAAAAAAGAGGAGGAAAATAATGAGGTAAGTAATGAACAAAAAAGTGTATTTCGTCTAAATGATTTAGATGAAAGTACTACTGAAGAAGCAACAGATTATAAGCAAAATAATTTATTAGATGATTTAGATAACGAAGAAGAAACCCAGACTTTTGCATTTGGGTTTGAAAAAAAAAAATTAGGACATTCGGAGAAGGAAACAACTAATGAGGATTTTAATGAATATGGAGATAGTGATGGCTTTTTGCAGGATGATACCGAAATTCAATTTGATATAAAAGAAAAAGACCATTTCATAGGAGAGGTAAGTGAGGTATCTCCTAATGATGAAGCAGAAGTTTATGAGGAATCAGATATAGAAATTCTTAAAAATGGAGAAGAAGTACAAAGTGAGGAATATTCGGATGAAAGAGTACAATATTCTCTAGATGAAGAGGATTCCGATGTGGAAGTGATAGCAAAATTCAATACTACGACTAAGACAAGTCCAGAAATTGAATTAGTTATTGAGTCTCCTCAGTTTATAGATGAGTCCGGAAGTATGTTTGAAGAAAATGATGATGTAAAAAATAAAGAGGATGAAAATGAAAGTATTATTATGGAGGAGAAAATAGTTATGCATCAAAATGAAGATGAGGAATGTTTTGTCACAGAAGAAGAATCAATCTCTAATATAAATAATGAAAGATTGCAAAGATTAGTAAAATATAATACACGCTATCAGTTTAATGATGAAGATAATAGATTTGATAATATAGAAATCCCAATATTTAGAAAAAATAAGAATAATTAAATAATAAAAAAATAAGAAATGTATCCAATAGATTTAGTATTGCCAATGAAGGCGGAACTCACAGATAAGGGGTTTGAAGATTTGACAACATCAGAGCAGGTAAATGAAGCACTTAAAAGAGAAGGAACAACATTATTGGTATTAAACTCCGTTTGTGGGTGCGCTGCATCAGGAGCAAGACCGGGAGTGATATATTCATTAACAGGTGATAAAAAACCAGATCATCTAATTACAGTATTTGCAGGGGTAGATCACGAGGCTGTTGCAGAAGCAAGAAAACATCTCGCACCATTCCCTCCAAGTTCTCCATGTATTGCTCTTTTCAAAGATGGTGAATTAGTCCATATGCTCGAAAGACATCATATTGAAGGAAATGCTATCGGTGCTTTGGCTGCAAATCTTCAATCAGCTTACGAAGAATATTGTTAAATAAAAAGAGAGAGATTTTAAATCTCTCTCTTTTATTTATAATGTATTGAGAATAAATTGTATTCTTTTTAATGTTTCCTCTTTACCAATGAGTTCCATAATTTCGGGAACATCAGGACCTTTTAGCTCTCCAACTAAGGCAAGTCGTAGAGGCATCATTACTCTCCCCATACCCAATTCTTTTGATTCAGTAAAATGATGGATAGTTTCTTTAATAGATTCCACTGAGAAATTTTCTTGCTCTTTTAGAACTTCATAAAGATTTGTGATAATTTCGGAAGTATCATTTTTCCATGCTTTTTTTATACCTTTTTCATCAAAAATTGAAGGAGCAATAAAGAAGAATTTCCCTTCATTATAAATATCCTTTACGAAAGTTGCTCTTTCTTTCATTAAAGAGATAATTTTCTCTAACCTATTCTCTGAAATTTGAGATTTTTGAACTTCGTCAATATTTTTCAAAAGGCTGATGAGTTCGCTATTATTTTTCTTTTGTAGATACTGATGGTTGAACCATTCTGCTTTTTCCTTACTAAATCTAGCTCCCGCTTTATGAACTTTGTGGAGGTCAAATTCCTTAATCATTTCATCTAAGCTAAGGATTTCTTTATCTTCTGTTGGTGACCAACCTAATAGGGCCAAGAAATTGATAAGTGCTTCCGGGAAATAACCTTCTTCACGGTATCCTTTGAAAATTTCATTTGATGTTTTGTCGTGAAAATCTAATGGAAATACAGGAAAACCAAATTTCGCGCCATCTCTTTTGCTAAGTTTTCCTTTCCCTTCAGGTTTTAGAATGAGCGATAAGTGTGCGAATTCTGGAGCTTCCCAGCCCATAGCTTCGTATAACAATATATGTAGCCCCATTGATGGTAACCACTCTTCTCCACGAATAACATGGGATATTTTCATTTCGTGGTCATCAATAATATTGGCAAAATGATAGGTAGGCATACCGTCATTTTTTACTAAAACCTTGTCATCTAAGGTGTTTGTATTTACAGAAAATTTTCCACGGATAATATCTTCTAAATTGAGAACTCTATCAAATGGCATTTTGAAACGAACAACATAAGAAACCTTATCATTGATAAGTTGCTGAACTTCCTCTTTTGATAGTGAAATAGAGTTTCTTAATCTTTCGCGCGTTTGATAGTTATAGGCAAAAACTTCACCTCTCGCTTCAAATTCATTACGGACTGCATCCAACTCTTCAGGAGTATCAAAAGCGATGTATGCATAATCTGTTTTCAGAATTTGTTCGGTGTATTTATCGTAAATATCCCTTCTTTCAGACTGACGATAAGGGCCGTATGGCCCACCTTTTTTAGGACTTTCATCGGGGATTATTCCACACCATTCCAACGCCTCCATTATGTATTCTTCGGCACCTTCTACGAAACGAGCTGTGTCGGTATCTTCTATTCTCAAAACAAAATCACCATCTTTACTTTTTGCAAAGAGATAATCGTAGAGAGCGGTTCTCATTCCACCTAAATGCAAAGCTCCTGTCGGACTAGGGGCAAAACGAACTCTTATTTTTTTCATTTTTATTTAATTTTATAATTACAAAGGTAATGATTTTTGGTAGGCTATCAAAGGATAAATAATAAAAAAAACACTCAAGAATATCTCTTGAATGTTTTTTGTAGCCCGTAGGGGAATCGAACCCCTCTTGCAAGAATGAAAATCTTGAGTCCTAACCGATAGACGAACGGGCCAAGTAAGTTTAATTTTAAATAAATAGATATTATCTTTTTATATTTAAAAAAAAGATAAGTAGCCCGTAGGGGAATCGAACCCCTCTTGCAAGAATGAAAATCTTGAGTCCTAACCGATAGACGAACGGGCCAAAATTTGTACTAATTAAGCAAGCTTATTTACGTGCTTAGTTAATTTAGATTTTAAGTTAGCAGCTTTATTTTTATGAATAATATTCTTTTTAACTAATCTATCCACTAAAGAGATTACTTTTGGCAATTGCTCAGAAGCTTTTGCTTTATCTTCTTCATTTCTTAATACTTTGATTGCAGTTCTTGCAGTCTTGTGGTAGTATCTGTTACGCAATCTTTTTACTGCGTTTTGTCTAATTCTCTTTAATGCTGATTTATGATTTGCCATATCTGTTTCTGATTTAGGTTGCAAAGGTATGGATTTTTTTTTAATATGCAAATTTTTATTAACTTTTTTTAAAAATATTTTTTTAATAATTTTATAAAAGTTTGTATATCAGTGGTAAAAATTGTAATTTTGCATTAGTAAAAATAATGAAAACATATGAAATATAACAAAGTTTTACCAATTTTTGGTATGGTGTGTAGTTCGTTTTTGGCTAATATTAAGGCTCAAACAATAGAACAAGTGATAAATGATAAGCAATCTATCTTGGTGGATGTCCGTTCGCCTGAGCAATTTCAAGTTGGAAGTGTGAGGAATGCTATTAATATTCCCTTGGATGAGTTGAAAGATAGATTGGAAGATTTTAAAGGTAAAAAAGTTGTGGTCTTTTGTAAAAAAGGAGATAGAGCAAAAATGGCAGAAAAGGAACTTGAAAAATATGGTATCAAGGCCTTTAATGCGGAGACATTGGATAAAGTGAAGGAAGTGCAGGTGATTGACTATAAAGATAAACTTTCATTCCGAAATGATAAACCTACATTTTCGTATATTAAAAAAGGCAAGAAAATGAAGCAGGTGGCTGTTGCTTTGGGGAAAGGTGCAGTTTTGGAAAAGCATATTACTGACCAGCAGGCAGTGATTGTAATTGTCAAGGGAAAAATAAAATTCAATATATCAGGGAAAGATATTATCTTGAAAGAAAATGATACCTATGATATTCCTATAAATGTAGAGCATGAACTTACAGGGCTTGATGATGAGAATATATTTATTATTACCAAAGGAGATTGGAATTAATAAAAAAGGGCTTTCAGTAGAATGAAAGCCCTTAATTTTAATGATGATGCCGTGAAAATATCTTGAATTTTCGTATTACTTTTTTGTTGATAATTTTTGTCAAATCTTTGTCTTTAACAGTACGAGTGTTGAAAAACAAAATCGGAAAAATAATTCCCAATGCTAGAGCCATTAGGATAAGCCCTGTTTTTAGGCCAGAGTTCACGACCTCTAAAAAGTAATCAAAGGATACTTGTCGTCCGTTTTTTACCATCGCTATTTTGATGATACCAATGATGAACTCGTATCCGAATTTACCAGGAATCATACAAATCACAGAGGGAACTGTAAAGATAATCGGAGGTGTACGGATTTTTTCGGCAATATAGATACCTAATATCCCCACCATAGAGGCTCCTGCTAGGGTAGATAGCACGGTGTGGTCGTATATTATATATGTCAAAAGAAAGACCTTTGTGCCGTAACCTAAGGCTCCCAAGAAAGCAACCGTCCATAGGGCTTTTCTTGGTGTATTAAATAAGATAGCAAAACCAATTGCTACGAAAATAGACCAAAATGTTTTATATAGTATTTCCATAACCAAAAATAAATAAAGATATAACAAAGCCAACTGCAATCATAAAAATCAACATAAAGCCCATCGCTACTTTTGCCCAGCCATTAATAATGTATCCGCTAACAATATCCAAAAATCCGTTGATAAGTGGCACACCAGGTATAAGCCACAAAACACAAGCAGAGAGTGCAGCGTGGAAATTAGTTATCCCCAGAATTCTAAAAATGTTGACTACTGAAGTCGAGGTAAATGCCCCAACTAAGAAACAGACATAAATGTTAAATTTCTTCGTGATGAAGACTTTCCTTGCTAAAAAGCCGATAGCACACGCCAAGAAGCAAACCGCAAACTCAGGGTAGGTGGCATCAAACAATTTTGCTAAAGCCGCCGTAGCCAGAGATACGAAAGTTATCTTTATCCATTCGGGGTAGGAGCCTGTGGTTTTTATCTCTGTCAATTCTTGTTCTATATTTTCTATGGGTATTTCGCCATTTTTTATTTTCCATGTCAAAATACTGATTTTTGAAATGATAGAATAATTTACATGATAGTGAGGAATGCTTTTTGTGATGGTGAATTTATCTTTTGAATGTAGGTCTTCTAAAGAAATTACTATAGCTGAATGAGAGAAATAGAATTCTACATCACAATGATAGGCGGGAGCTATTCGTTTGAGATTCCTTGCTGTACGAGTAGAGTTGGCACCATTAGAAAATAAGGTAACCGCAATATCTGCGAATATTTCTGTAGTTTTTTGTAAATCGTAATGGATGGCTGTTTTTTTCATAAGACAAAGATAAGTAAAAGATTTATTTATAATGAAAATAAATTATTTTTAAATATAAAAAAACCTCACAATTTCTGTGAGGTTTTTATTTTTTAATTATTGTCTTCTTATGCATTTGGCTCAACAGATACATAGTTTCTGTTGTTTGTTTTCTTAGTGAAAACTACTTTACCATCTACTAATGCAAACAAAGTATGGTCTTTACCGATTCCTACATTTTTACCAGGGTGGTGTTTAGTACCTCTTTGTCTTACAATAATGTTACCTGCGATAGCCTCTTGGCCACCGAAAATCTTCACACCTAATCTTTTAGAGTGAGATTCTCTACCGTTTTTGGAACTACCAACTCCTTTCTTGTGTGCCATTTCGTTTTATGGTTTTTTAAAGTTAATAAATTTTGCTTAGTCTTAGATTATAGTCCAGAGATTCCAGTGATTTGGATACGAGTAAGTGCTTGTCTGTGTCCATTTTTCACTTTGTAACCTTTTCTTCTTTTCTTTTTGAAAACGATTACTTTATCCGCTTTCAAGTGGTCTAAGATTTCAGCTTCTACTTTAACACCGCTTACAGCCGGGGCACCGATTGTTGTAGCATCATTTACTGCAAGAAGAACTTTATCAAAAGATAATTTTGTTCCTACCTCGCCTTGCAAACGATTTACAAACAATTTTTGGTTTTGCTCAACTTTGTATTGAAGCCCTGCTATTTCTACAATTGCAAACATTGTCTATAAATTTTAGTTAATTAATTCAGTTTGCAAAAATATACTTTTTTTTCTAAATATAAAAATTTTATAGAAAAAATATTGAATATTTTTATTTTTAGGATTAATAAAAAACAATCACCTTTTGGTGATTGTTTTTATATATTAATTTGTTAACTCTGTCGAAGGTTCGCCATCAGGAGCCCAATCACTATATTCATAAGTAGCTCTATTTGCTTTTATATCAATTTTTTTTATTAAGTTATTATCTACAATCATTACCGTGATTTTCCATCTTGTGTTAAGGTCATATCGTTGCGGAAATTTATAATCACCGAATTTATATCGTTTAATTTTTTTTCTAGCAGAATCTTCAAATTCAAAACTCAAAGGAAATGTAGATGGATAGTCTGCATAAAATTTCCAAGTTTTAGATTTAGTATCAGGATATAGCATTACTACTGGTTGTGGTATAAAAAGGTATCCTGAATATAGTTCAGCTTTATCATCGTGGATAAAACCTCTATCTCCTTGTTGTCCGTTGAAAATTTGACTAATAGCCTTTGTATTTCGATCGCCAACTTTTGCCCTATCACGAGTGTTGTAATATCCTAATACAGGCAGCAGACTGGTTTCTACATTATCACCATTTTGCTGATAGGTAGTATAGGATAGCAATATTGCGGTATACTTATCAGTAGATATTTTTAGGTCAGCATTGTTGATTAAATCCGTCGCTATCGTATTATTTGCCTGCGTGGGTAAATATTTAGGATTTTCTTTATTTAGAGTGAATACAAAATCTACAACCTTAAACGGAGCATAACTATCATCGGTAATTTTAGTAACTACTCTAGTTGTATCTACTCCAAGAGGAGTGATTTTTTCTCCTGCTGTTGTTACTTCCGCATCTGTAAGAGTTCTAGGTTCTTTTATTCTTACTGTCCCATTAACATCAAGTGTTTGTTGTGGAGTTTCAGTATTAACACCTACTCTTTTTTTTGGGGGGGTAGTATTATCATCTACTTTTTTTTGAGCATTGACTATGCAAGATATCGCTAAAAGTATGGGTAGTATGTATTGTTTAGTCATAATTTGTGTAGTTATTATTTTTTTATCCAATCATTATTGATTACAAAAAGAGTAATAAGCCAAGCGTACTTTGTATCTAACTGTATTCTATAGGCTTCTTCATAGTTGGTGGAGTTTTCAGCCCAAGGCATGAATCCCGCAGAACCTCTTGTTGAGCCGTTCCCTTCATAATAATATTTTGCCAATCCATCTTCAACTTGTGGAAATGAAATTTTCAATACATAATGATTACCATACTCTGATGGAGTAAGACTCATATAAGGTTCTTTGATCTCTACAACATTAGCCTGCTTTTCTACGAAAGTAGCAGTAGATAACTCGCTATTTGGTACATCTCTTAATATACGCCCTTCAGCTTTATTACCAGCACCAACACTAACATTTGAATTTCTTCTTGCAATGATAGCGTGTAGATTATCTTCGGGGGTTTTTAATAAATTTTTTACCATCACAGGAAAATATACTCCACGCTGAGATTTATAAGTCATATTAAAATAAGTGGAAGGAGTATCTCCATCATTATATTTTAATAAATTATAATTGGTTATCGTAGCTGTATATTTGCTAGGGTTAATTCTTACTGCGAGGTTAGGAACTTGTATTCCGTTAAGCTCAAAACTTCCATTTGCAGAAACTTTACCTCCCACGGGTACGAGTAGATTCACGAGATAGAAAGGAGCGTGGGTATCTTCTGTACTTGGTGTGGTTACTACTTGCTGGGTATTTTCATCCCAAGCTAATATATCTGCTTTACTTGCTTTAGGTAGCTCTCTTATCCCCATTGTTCCATTAACATCTAGTGTTTGTTGCGGGGTTTCGGTACCGATACCTACTTTTTTTTGTGCATTTGCCATTGTAAGGGAAATTAACCCAATGGCAAGAGTATATAATTTTATTTTTATCATTTTTTGCTATTTAAGAAGTGGATACTTACAATCAGGAGTGTTATTGGTACAATCCATTACTGCTGGTTTGTTAGTATCTTGATATACTGTTACATCCATATATTGGGTTTTGAGTTCTTGAGCCCAAGTTTTTTTAATAATGAGTAAGTCAAGAGCCCAATATAATTTTTTTGATGAATTTTTTATTTTTGCAGGTGCTGAGAAATCGGACCTTCCTACAAACTCCCAAGAGTTCCCATTTTTATGTACATAGGTGTTTAGAACCTGAGAAAGAAAAGGAGTTTTTGTTCTATCATCTGTGATTTCTCGCCCTTTGGTAGATACAATAGACCCTTGTAATAGCATCTCTCCATCTTCGGAACCAAATCTATCAGGTCTCCCTTGACCTCCATTATCGAACATATGTACATTAGTAATGGCGTTATTCCAAGCCATAAATTTTTTGTCCTTATCTAATGTAGAATTTGGAAGTACAACCTGTGTTGTGTTATCATTTACATCAGCTACGGATATTAGTTTCATAGGGACAGGATATGTATCCCCAGGGTTACTTTCGGAGCCGTCGCGATCACCTTGTACTATAGATGCTTTTAATAGAGTAACTATATATTTTTTAGCATCAATATTTAAATTTTTCTCTGTATAAATATACTGAAATGGATAAATATTATGTGTTGCCCCAAAAGCAGTATAACTTATTGGAGAATCATTGACTAACAAATCTATATAGACTCTTTTTTTCTCAAATACACCTAATTTTTGTACCGAAGGTAATTTTACTACTTGTTTATTTTCATCTATCCCAAGCATCCATTGTGTTTTATGGTCATTCGGGGTATCTGCTATCCTTACGGTTCCATTTACATCGAGGGTATAGGCAGGGCTTTCGGTATTGATGCCTACTTTCCCTTGTGCGGATAGGCCGATGCTACCCGCCAAGAGACAAAGAGTACTTACTTTATATGCTAATACTTTCATATTTTTTAGATTGATAATATTAAACATTTTATTGAATACCTTCTCCGAAATTAGGAGCTTCAGCTTCACTACCAGTAGTAGTACCTGCTCCCCCAAAGATATAGAACCATCTGTATTTCTCATTAGCGGTTTTCATACAGAAGCCCATTACAGAGGTAGTTTTAGTATTTCCATTTACGGTTACCCCTTCTTTGTAGTGGATAGTTCCTGCATTAGTGGCGTTACATTGTGGTGTAGAACTACTATTATGTTTTGTTACACCATTTCCGCTACCACCACCTGTTGGGATTTCTGCTTTTTTAAGGACACCATCAGCTCCTACTACTACCATATCTAAGTCTGTTGTGGTAGTTTGTTTGTCGATAGTTTGGATTTTTGCTTTTCCTTTAACATCTAATGCTTCGGCAGGATTGTTATGCCCAATAGCTACTTTTCCGTTTAGTCCATCAAGGAGTATATTAGCATCTTTCGTGTATATTGTTTCACCATCTGGTTTTTTAAGATTATACCCTATGTATAATTTTCCCTCATTAGTAAGAGATGCCATCACACCTGTTTGTGTAGCATTCATTGTTGGTACAGCGATTTTTTTATCAAACAATAGTTGCTTTCCTTCTGTATATGTAAGAAATATGTTTTTATCATCACTACTATCTATAAGGTTTAATTGTCCTTTTATTCCAGTATTTCCATTTACATCAAGCGTGTAATTTGCAGAATTTTTACCAATAGCAACTTTTCCGTCTTTACCATCAAGGAGAATATTGGCACTTGTTCCATTTCCATCTCCATTCAAATCTTTACCTAAGAATAATTTTCCTTCGTTAGTAAGGGTAAATTTGTTATTGCCATCTCCCGTTGTGGAGGAATTATAGAACATTAGACTATTTTCTTTCAACCCGATTCTCCATTTATTAATTAGGATAATATTCCCGTTGTTACCATCAAGGGTAATCTTAGCACCAGAACCACTAGAATTGGACATTTTATTCCCTAAATACATAACAGCACTCTCAGTAAAAGAAAACATCCTTCCTTCTTTTTCTTTAGGCTTTCTCTTTGTAAATGTAAGATTTTGATCCTCTGTAGATATATCCCATTTATTAGTTCCATTGATTAATCCCAACTGCTTAGAACCTCCTCCATTAATCTCAAATGAAGATTCCATAGTTGAATTTGTAGAATAATCCCCAATACCAACCTTACCGTTTTGGTAGATATTTTGGGTATTAGTAGTAGCTTGTGTGGTGCCTCCAGCTACTTGCCACGGCTCCGTAGGGATAGTAGGCATAATTATGCTTGATAAAGGTTTTCTCCCTAATACACCATTAGCATTGGCAGTAACTACATCAGTTGCAGTAAAAGTCTTTTTTTTATTAGTTTCTGATGATTCTGTTCCTGTTTCGTCATTCTCTGAATAAAGCCCTTGTATGCGGACTTTTCCCTTTACATCAAGAGTTTCGGTAGGTTCAGTTGTTTTATTTATTTATTTATTTTACGAAATTACAATACGCAAAGTTAGTATATTTCAGAATGATTTACAAAAAAATTACAAAAAAATATAGACAAATTATTTATAAACTATAAAAAACTCCCTAAATACAACCTTGTAAAATCCAAGGTATATTTAGAGAGGATATAAATTTTTCGGTAATGTTTTCTTACTATTTTATAACTATCATATCTTAAAAATTAGGATATTAGGTTTTTATTTGTGGAAAATAACAATTATGGAAAGTTGATATATTTCGGGCTGATTTGCAAAGAAGGGTATGGGCAATTTTGTTTAAATGTAGTATATTTGCAGTCTTTATAATGGTATAATCTATGCAAGGTAAGAAGAAACTATCTATTGTAGTGTTATCCTATAACCATCAAGAGTATATAGAACAAGCTTTGGAGGGAATTTTTATGCAAAAAGTAGATTTCCCAATAGAACTCATACTATGTGATGATAAGTCTCCAGACAATACCCACAAAGTGATAGAAGCCTATCTGAAAAATACACCTCCTCATATAGAAGTGAAATATACTCGCCACGAACAGAATATGGGTTCTACGCCGAACTTTTATTATGCCCTACGGCAGGTTACAGGAGAGTATTTGGCATTTTGTGAGGGGGATGATTATTGGACAGATGAACACAAACTACAAACTCAATATGATTTTTTGGAGCAAAATCCAGAATATGCTATTTGCTTTCATCAGGCGAATAATGTATCTCCATACTCTGAGTTGGATGGAAAGCCATTTTCTATCATAGAGGACAGAGATTATACGCCTTTGGAGATTTATCAGCATTGGGTAGTGCATACGGCTACGGTAGTGATGCGTTCGGCAACTTTGAGGACATTGGCCTTTAAGGAGACATTGAAAGACCCTACTTTGCAGTATTTTGATACAGCTATATTCTTGGCTGCCACTACTTTGGGCAAGATGCGAGGTTTCTCTAAAACGATGTCTTCCTATCGCCGACACGATGCAGGACTTTCCTTTGGGGCAGTTAATTTTCGGAGAGATTTGAAACATAATCATTTGGATACGATTATTGGAAATTTCTATCAAGGAAAAATCAAACAACATTCAGACTGGCAGATATTTATTAGAAGCTATAACGACTTTTTCCAGACATTGAAGCAGGGACAACTTGCTACAGCATTTCAGTTTTTGAAATGGATTTTAAAACATTATAAAAAATTGATTATTTATTTACTCAAAAAGTAGAAAAAATAGACAAAAACACTAAAAATAGTTTCAATGAAAAAAATCGCCATAGGTTTTTACTCTTCAAGACCATTAGATGACAAGAGAAACTGGTCGGGGACGATGTATAAAATGTACGAGCAAATCCTAAAACACGGCTACGAAGTAGTGTGGGTACCCGTAGTACAACTATCCGAAAGCCAGCAAAAGATATACTCCTTCATTGAAAAATCAATGCAGAAGATATTTAATAGGGGATATAACCAACATATTAATTTGTATAAGTCTTTGGTGCTGTCTAAGAAACTAAAAAATGCCATCACGAGGCAAAAGATAGACATATTATTCGCTCCTACGGCAGTCTGTGAACTCGCATTTTTAAAAACTGATATACCGATTATCTACCTGAATGATGCCAATATCGCTCAGTTGCTCAACTATTATCCATATTATTCAGGTTTTGGTATTTTGTCTAAAAGAGAAACACTCTGGTTAGAGAGAAAAACACTCAATAATGTGGATGTAGCTATATTCTCTTCCGAATGGGCAGTAGATTTTGCTAAGAAACACTATCGAATCCCTACTGAAAAAATAAAACTCCTAAAATTTGGGGCAAATTTGGAAGTTCCAGAGCATCTCCCATCTCGCAGAGTGATTGATGGCGAATATCGTTTCCTATTCTTAGCAGTAAATTGGGAAAGAAAAAGAGGAACTTTAGCCTTTGAAACTCTTAAAATATTGAAAAACAAGGGATATAATGTAAAACTTACCATTGTAGGGTGCGAACCAAATATCCAAGAAAATTGGGTTGAGATTATCCCATTTTTAAATAAAAATAATCCAGCTGATTTGCAGAAAATCCAAGATTTTTTGCTGACTTCGCATTTCCTTTTTGTACCTACTGAGGCAGATTGTACTCCGATAGTATTTTGCGAGGCATCGGGCTATGGACTTCCGATAATTTCTACCGATACAGGAGGCGTGTCGGCTCATATTGAAAACGGAAAAACAGGAATTTTGCTTCCTAAAAATGCTACGGCGGAAGACTATGCCCACGAAATAGAAAAATTATTACAACATCCAGAACAGATATTAGAAAAATCCCAAAACGCCCGAACAAAGTACGAAAAGGAACTCAATTGGGAGAATTGGGGGAATCAATTTAATGATATTATAAAAAATATCTTATCTCAATAGTCGTTTTTTCCAAAATTTGAATGATAGGGAGAGAGGTATCCCACGGAATCTATCAAGCCAAGGTATATGCTTGGCTTTTAAGGCGATATTCCAATAAGTGGTTGCCCATTCTTCCTTTTGAATATCAGTGTCTGAATATGCAATTTTCTCTGAAAGAGAAAGTAGAGCCCCTCGCGGGTTGTTTTCCATTAGTTTGCCATATTTAGCGGAAAGTCCATCTTCTAAATAGTTGCCACTTGCCAATACATAGTTGGTGTATAGTACCCTATAACGCTTTCCTATCCTACGATGAACCAAAGACTCTGGACAGAATTTTTCTCCTTCAAATTGTGGGAATGCGTATTTTTGGGCAATTTTTGTTTTGTAACAAAATGCCATTTCTCCCCAATGTTCCCAATGGAACTCACCTTCTTCGTCATAAAACCATATTTTGTTATTGTATTTTGTGGTATCGTATCGTATATCTTCAGTAAAACGAATAAATGTAAATCCTGCGATATTTTCTTCCTTAACTTGCTCTATAAGAGCGTAACAAGTCTCGATGCAGTTTTCTAATAAATAATCATCAGAATCTATCACAATAAATAAATCACCTTTTGCCAAGGTCACTCCTGTATTGATAGCAATATGTTTTCCTTGATTTTTCTGTTTTATATAAGTGATTTTTATTATTCCTTCATCAATAAAAGACTTTATTAATACTTCTGTGTCGTCTGTGGAGCCATCATCTACAATTACCCAATCAAAGTTTTGATTTGTTTGTGTTTTTAGGCTTTCATATAGTTTGGGTAGGGTATAGGCCCTGTTGTAGGTTGGAGTGAATATGGTTATTAATCTTTCCATAATTCGGGTAAATCTATTTTTTGATGTGGCTCTATATCCAAAACATATTTTAGCCAGTTTTCCACACCATATTTATTAACTATTTTCTCATCAATTTCGTAATAGGGTTTTTCTAAAAACTCTTTCAGCCCAGAGAAAACCTCATAATCTGTAATAAAAATATTATCAGGATGATAAAAATCATAATTTTTAACATTCACATTATCAGTAATAATTTTTTTCTTATAATATATCGCCTCAAAAAATCTGAAACTTAGTCCATCGTGGTGTGGTAGTTTTAAGTCTAACACCGCTTTGGATTGCATCCCCCCCCCCCCCCCCTTATTTTGGGCAAAAACATGATTAGGAACGCATAATATTAGATTGAGTTTCAAGTGTTTTTTATTGGCGTATTCGCTTATTTTCGTTGCACATTTTATCCTATCAGGAGTGCCACTTCCTACATAAAAAATATCAGTATCTGCCTGAGTATTTGTATGTGGATTTGGAAACCAACAATTCGTAAGAGGTAAAAAATGATATTTTAATTGGTCATTTTTATCAAAGGTAAAGATTTTATCAAAAAAAGGTTGGTAGTCTAATATTTTTGGTCTCAAAGCTATACCATCAAATTGATAACTAATCATCTGCTTAGATATTTTTCGACAGAGTTGGATTACTTCTTCTGAGTGTAGGTCTGCACGGAAAAATAGGATATAATCTATTTTTGGGTGCTTTTTAATGATATTTTTTAATCTCTTTATATCAATTTTTTGATGATATTCATCATATTTTCTATGTAGAAAAGTTTTATCTTTGAAGAAAATTCTCCTAAAAATATTTTCGTATTTAGTCCAAATATTTACTTTAAATTCTGGGATATCGCCCCACTCTTGGGAATAAAAATGAATAGGTTCTAATCCTATTTTTTTGGCCTGAGAGCAGAAATACTCTCCTAATTCTTTGTAGAGGATTAATATTTTTTCTTTTTTAGGCATTTTGTTGACCATTTTGTCGGTTATCATGTAAGTAATAGAACTTTGCTTCATTCGAAATGGAAAGTATTGCAAAGATAGTAAAATCAAGGATTTTTTTTAACTTTGCAATAAATATTTCATAATATTTTATGAGACATACGAGCAATTTTGTTTTTTGAGATTGCTTTTTGCGGTATGGATTATTGTAGAGAAAAAAGCATTATCGTATAAGAATTTATTTAAATGAAAAAGAGTATTTTATTCATTGCGGATAAGCCTGATTGGGCATATCATAATATCATAAAAACTTGGGCTGAATTATTAAATGAAGAATATAACTGCTATGTGGCTTTTGCACAAGATTTTTTTATTAAATCTAAAAAGTTTAGCCGTTGGGAAATTCTAAAAAATAAAATAAGCCTTGCTATAAAATCCTCAAACAAGAAATACAAAATTCACCCATCTAAAACATATTCATATCCTATATATAGCGAAAATCCCGTATATGAGGTATTGAGTCAGCAAAAAACGAATAAAATTTCTTTTGATTTTATCATAGAAATGGCTTATTATTTTCAGTATATTTCGGAGTTTCCATTCCATACAGAGAAAAAGATGGTGGGATTATATACGGACTCTTATCCTCACGAGGGGCCATCTTTTGATGAGAAAACCAAAACCAACTTGAAGGCTCTATCACGACAAGAGTTTTATGACAAATATTTGAAAAAATATGATGGAATCATTGTAGGAAATGCCAATCTATATGATGATTATCAAAATTTCGGTAGCAAAATTACTATTTCAAATGGTATCCATAAGGAGTCTCAATTCGTAGAAAATAAAAATGTAGGAGACCAAGAAACGCTCACCATTGGTTGGACAGGAACCCCCGATAGAGAGATGAAGGGCTTCCGTAGCATCATAGAGCCTGCTATTAAAGAATTACAAGGAGAAGGATTAAAAATTAAACTAAAAACTAAATTCAGTGGTAGTTACGACGAGCTACTCTCTTTCTATCAAGATATAGATGTTGTTTGCATTGCTTCTTCGGCTGATACAGGGCCATCACTCTTCGCAGAAGCATCACTCTCTAAGGTACCGAGTATTTCCACAAAAATTGGTTTCCCAAAAATGATTATACAAAACGGAGAAAATGGTATCTTTGTAGGAAGAGATAAGGAAGAAATGAAATCTGCTATTAAAAAACTTTATCAAGATAGAGATTTATTAAAATCATTTTCTATGAGAATAAAAGAAGATTATTTAGAAAAACTAAATAATCAGAAATCAGTAAATAACTTAAAAAGATTATTACACAAAATATGATACCCGTAACACAACCTTTTTTACCACCAAAAGAAGAATATCAAAAATTGATTGATGGTATATGGAAACGCCAATGGCTCACTAATATGGGACCTCTCGCTAGCCAATTGGAAATGGAACTAAAAGATTATCTATCTGTAAGCCACTTATTATTCGTTACTAATGGAACTGTTGCAATACAGATGGCTATCAAGGCTCTTGAACTTTCAGGGGAGATTATCACTACGCCGTTTTCTTTCGTAGCCACTACGAGTTCTATTGTTTGGGAAAATTGTACTCCTATATTTGTGGATATTAATCCAAAATCTCTCTGTATAGATGCTGACAAAATAGAATCTGCCATTACGGATAAGACCCAGGCTATTCTCGCAACTCATGTTTATGGAAATCCTTGCGATGTAGTTAAAATTGAGGAAATTGCAAAAAAATATAGCCTAAAAGTAATATATGATGCAGCTCACGCTTTTGGAGTAGAGGTCAATGGGAAGTCTATATTCGAGTATGGTGATATTTCAACTTGTTCGCTACATGCTACTAAACTTTATCATTCTGTAGAGGGAGGACTCGTCATTACAAAAGATGCCGAACTACTGAAAAAATTGGCTTATATGAGAAATTTCGGTATCTCGGGATTTGATAGTTTCTCGGAATTGGGACTTAATGGTAAAAACTCGGAATTCCACGCTGCAATGGGGCTTGTCAATCTAAATCACATAAAGGATATTCATACTAAAAGAAAACAACTCACAGAAGTCTATGATGAAAAACTCAAAAACTTAAAAGCTCGAAAAATAGACTGGCACCCAAATGCTAACGAGAACTATGCTTATTATCCCATAGTCTTAGAGAGTGAAGAGCTTTTGCTAAAAATAAAAGAATATTTAGATATGAATGAAATATTCACAAGAAGATATTTTTACCCAAGTTTGGCATCGGCGTTACCATATTTACCAAAATTAGAATTGCCAATTACAGAAGACATCTCTAAGAGAGTTCTTTGCTTACCTCTTTACTATGATTTGACCATAGAAGAAGTAGATATGATTTGTAGAATGATGTTAAGAATCCAAAATAACTAAGATGCTCATTATCGGTGCCAAAGGCTTCGCAAAAGAAATTTTAGAAATCCTTCATCTTCGTGGAGAACTTGAAAATTTATGCTTTTTTGATGATGTAAATGATGATGTACACGGAAAATTATTTGGACAATTTCCTATTATAAAAACTATTTCTGAGGTACAAAACTACTTTGAAAATATAGACAATAGATTTAGTATAGGAATTGGTAATCCTCAACTTCGAGAGAAACTATTCAATAAAATATCCACATTAGGAGGAGAATTAACATCTACCATCAGCCCTAAAGCGGACATAGGCTCTTATGATGTAAAAATCGGAAAAGGTGCAAATATTTTAGATGGAGCAAAAATTTCTAATAGTGTAAAAATAGGTATCGCTCCTATTATCTATTATAACGCTATCATCACTCACGATTGTAGAATTGGAGATTTTTGTGAAGTTTCTCCTGCTGCGAATATCTTAGGAAGAGTAAATATCGGAAACAAAACCCAAATAGGAGCAAACGCTACTATATTGCCTGATATAAAAATAGGTAATAATGTAACCATCGGTGCAGGGGCTGTCGTTACAAAAAATATCCCTGATAACGCGGTAGTAGTGGGAGTTCCTGCTAAAATTATAAAAATAAAAGAATGATAAATACACTTATATGGCGACTGAAGGAAGCTTGGGGAGTTATCATTGGTAAGAAGATAACTCGGAAAAAGTTTATTAAATCCAGTTTCCCAGAAATATCGGTAGATACTCAACCTCTATATCAGTTCAAAGACCCACAATTGGAGGCCTACATAAAATCAAAAAAGATAGAGTTTGTTTTCTCTGAATTTAATGAAAATAGAGTCAATGCAGGAGGTTCGGAGTTTAGCCTCGGTAGTCGATTGGACCCAAGTCTTAGCAGTTTAAGAAAATTTTTTCCTGATGCTCAATACACCCTTTATTCCGATTTTGATTTGAATATAGAGAGTGTTCAGTTAAAAAAGGTAGAAAAACCAATCTTGCAGGATAAAATAGACCATCCAAGACATTTTTATCATCTCGCAGATTATTATAAATTCAAAGGAATGTTAGATTCTAATGCTGATATTGCCATTGCCATAGATTCTGACATGTTTGTTTGGAGTGATAATATTTTTCGCTTAATTTATCTTACCGAAAAATTTGGCTATTGCGTGCCGTCAAGTTCGGGTAGAAGTATGAATTTTGAGGTAGAAACTTCTATGGATACGATACCTATTCGCGATGAGAGTAATGGTTTTGGTGTTACTTGTAATATTACCCCAATGTCTCTATCCAAAAACTCTGATGCAGGTAGAAAATATTACGAAATGTGTTGTCAGAAATTAGAAGAAGAACCCTCCCGAGCTTCCATTGCTATGTGGAAATCTGCTTGGGAAACGGGACTTATTCCATATTTTTTACCGAAAGAGTTTTGTGTAGTTAGAGGGTTAGAAGGAATGGGGCATGAGGTACTGCTCCACATTGGGCATCCCGAAGTAGCAAAGTATTATAATATAAAGATTTAGGTTGATATATGACAAGATTAAGTGTAAAAATAATAGTTAGCATAGTATTTCTAGTATTTATGGTTTGTTTAGGCAAATTTATTATGTTGCCTAATAATTATTTTGATGTATTCAATCGTTCATTTCTAATAAATTATTCTGATGGCTTTATAAGAAGAGGATTGTTAGGAGAACTAATAAAAATATTGCATAATATATGTGGGATAGATGTTTTGTTTTTTATTAAGTATTTTTCACTATTGTGCTATTTTTCTTTTTGCGGATATATGTTATATTTGTTCAGAAGGAATAAGATATCGATATTTTTTTTATTATTGCCATATGTATTACCTTATTATGCTTTGATATATTATATCAATATTAGGGATTTTTTCTTGCTTATATTATTCTCGATAAGTATTCATTATTTGAAGAATAAAACCAATAAAATATTTTTATTTTTTACACTTAATATTATTACAATAGTAGGGACTCTTACTCACGAAATGTATTTCTTTTTTAGTGTTCCGATATTCAGTTTTTTATTTTTATTAAAAGAATTTTGGAATAAAAAAGATAATATTTTGTTACAATTATTTTATTCATCGATATTTTTTATTCCGTCTATAGCTGTACTATTATTATCTATATACTTCCCAGGAGATATAAAATCTGCTAGTATTATATATAATGATATTTTATTAATATTGCCAGATAATATAAATGGTAAAGAGGGAGTGGGAATACCATCAATAGGAGGAACGCTATCAAACCAATTACCCTATATGTATAGAGACCTAAATTGGAATGGTTTCAGTCGTGGAGTTAGTTATTCATTATTTTTTATTGTTATATTATATCTATTTTTGAACTTTGATAAGTTGAATTTTAATTTATTTGGTAAAGAAAAATTGAGAACTATTAATCCAATGTTCCTCACATCAATTTTTCTTATTCAGTTTATAGCATATTTACCAATTTTCATTGTGGCAATAGATTGGCAAAGATGGTTTAGTATAATTATTTATACATCTTTATTAGTTAGTATTCAATTTATTGATTATCAAGATTTTACCCCCCCCATCAACCGCCATTGCTATGGTGTTTCACGAATAGGGAAAGTAAAGAATATTATTTATTATTGGGTTGAGGTTATTCCGAGTGGAATTAAGAATTTGTATAGCAAATTTATTTCTTCCGATGAAAATATCGTAAGATTCGTGGCATTATTTTGTATAATACCTTACTACCCTTTGGGAAATACACCTTATCAATTCAGTAATATATTTATTATGTTACATAATTTTTTATCAAAAGTGATTTATGTAGTGCTAAATTAAATTTACAAATGATTATAGGAAACGGACTCATCGCATCGCTATTCACAGAATGTGACCAAGAAAATATAATTTTCTTCGCTTCTGGGGTATCTAATTCTTTGGAAACCAAAAAAGAAGAATTTTTACGAGAAGAAAATTTGATTAAAAAAACTATTGCAGAAAATCCTAATAAAGTTTTTATATACTTCTCTACTTGCAGTATTTATGATTCTTCCAAAGTAGAGAGCCAGTATGTTTTACACAAACTAAAAATGGAACAAATCATTATCCAACTTTGTCCTCAATATTTAATTTTAAGGCTGAGTAATGCTGTGGGTAATGGTGGAAACCCAAACTTACTGATGAATTATTTGGTTCGCTCTGTGAAAAATAACGAAATAATCAATATGCACACCAAAGCAACTCGTAACCTAATTGATGTGGAGGATATCAAAAATATTACAAATCAATTAATTGATAAGCAATATTTCAATAAAATAATCAATATTGCCTATCCCGAAAATTATACAATTATTGAGATTTTGGAGATTATGGAAAAGTTTTATCAAACAAAATTATATCTTAATCTGGTCAAGAGTGGCTCTGGTTATGGGATTGATACCCATGATGTGGAAAGTTATTTTATCCAACATGCATTGACCAATAAAGAAGCTTATCTTCATAAAATATTGGAAAAATATTATTCTAATTAAACAAAAAAGCATGCTGTCATTACTTAATTTTTTCAAAATAAATATTCCTAAAAATAGAATCTTTGGTTTAGATTTACTTCGTGCCATAGCTATACTTTTAGTATTATTCGGGCATAGCAAACATTTTTTACCAAACAACATCGCTCATTTTCTAAATAAATATATTTTGATTGATGGTGTAGGATTATTTTTTATTTTAAGTGGCTTTCTCATTGGTGGCATATTCATAAAAGATTTTGAAAAAGATACATCTTTCAAATCTTTGTTAAACTTTTGGAAAAGAAGATGGTACAGAACTCTACCTAACTATTTTTTAATACTTTCATCTCTACTTTTACTCAGTATTCCAGAGATAGATTTTGCTAATTTCCAATACTTTATTTTCTTACAGAATCTCTACTCTCCTATATCTCATTTTTTTAGTGAATCTTGGAGTCTTTCTATAGAAGAATGGTTCTATCTCACTGCTCCACTACTTATATTCGGAATATTATCTGTTTCAAAAAATAAAATTTCATTAAAATATAGCATATTAATTATTGCTTTATTGATGATGTTATTCCCTACTCTACTCAGAGCTTACCGATATTTCACCCTTGAAATTCCAAAGAGTTTTCATACTTGGGATTTATATTTTAATCGCCAAGTCATAACAAGATTAGACTCAATAATGATAGGAGTGGTTGGAGCTTGGCTACAAAGATACTACCCTTCTATTTTCTTCTTCAAAAAAAATATTCTTTTTATCATTGGTACAATAAGTTTATTCCTACTCCACATATTTCAAGCTTCATATGACCCTCATTTTTATATTACTTCATTTAGTTTCAATGCATTAGCAGCTCTTATGCTCATTCCTTTTTTATATAAAATGAATAACTTTTTCTCCAATAAAGTAAAATGTAACATATGGGGGTAATAATCTGTAATTCAATAACTTACATATCTTTAATTTCTTATTCTTTATATCTAACTAATTTGTCTCTCATCAGTTTTAGAATACCTAATGATAATAATAATGATTCTTTCAACCTTATTGGTTTTATGGCCTTTTGGATTATTTCATTTTTGTTATCCACTCTTATTTATAAGTATTTTGAAGTTCCTACTACCAAATTAAGAGATAAAAAATAAATATCATATTTTTGCTAAAAATAAAGTTATGAAGTCTATTATTAATAAAATTATTTTGAAATTTTTCTCCATAAAAGATAGATTGCAAAGAGAGGAGCAATTAAAATTGTTAAAACAAAATCCAAAATCAGAAATCCACCCCTCATTTAAGTTAGGGAATAATAATTATATGGATATATCAGATTCTGCTGAAATACATTTTGCAGAAAATACACAAATCAATGAATCTAATTACCTTACCATTAAAAAAAATGCCCAATTTATAATAGGAAAAAACACCTATATCACAAGGGCTACAATCTCTGTTTTAGAAAAAGTAGAAATTGGAGAAAATTGTATTTTAGGGGAAGGAATGAAAATATTTGACCATAATCATCAATATATAAAAGAGCCATTTTCTGTATCTAAAACAGACTTTGTAACAGCACCAATCAAGATAGGAAACAATGTATGGACAGGAGCAAATTGTATCATTCTGAAAGGTGTAACAATCGGTGATAATGTTATTTTAGGAGCAGGATGTGTTGTTCATAAAGATATTCCCTCTAATTCTATCATAATCAATAAACAAGAACAAATCATAAAAAATTTATAATTCTGAATAAATGAAATTTACTCCTCTCATCTCAGTAGTTATCCCCGCCTATAATGCTGAACAATTTTTAGACGAAACTTTGGAATCTGTTCTTTCCCAAACTTATGAAAATTGGGAATGTATTATTGTAAACGATGGCTCCACAGATAATACAGAAGAAATTGCTAAAAAGTGGTGCGAAAAAGATGCGAGATTTCGTTATTTTTATAAGGAAAATAGTGGTGCTTCTGATACGAGAAATCTTGGAATCAAAGAAACTCGTGGAGAATATATTGCCTTTTTGGATGCTGATGACCTATATATGCCTAATTTTTTGGAGATATGTCTAGAAAATCTTGTAGAAAAAGATGTAGATTTAGTAGCACCTAAAATGCTTGAATTCTGGGATGTACAAAATGAAGTAATCGAAGATGAAGATAAGAAAGATTATTTATATAGTGGAAAAGAGGGAATAGCATTATTTTTACATTCTAATAGAATCACAATGGCATTGTTATGCAAAAAATCCGTGATGGATGAAGTGGGTGGTTTTACTTGGCATAAGAAGGCAGAGGACTTACATTGTTGGTTGAAGGTGCTTTTTGCAGGGTACAAAATTTACAGGTTAGGTGAGTATTATGCCTATCGTAGAATGCATAATAATTCTTGGAGTAGTATGGATATAAATTGTTCCAAGGAGGTATTGGAACTTATTGTTTCTCTCAAAGCAAATATTTTAGAAAATGGGATGGATTATTATCGCTATTTCAATCGCTGGGCTAAAAAAAATATTATTATAAATAACAAAAATAGGAAACACCTCAATATAAGAGAAGGAATTAAATATATTAATGATTTTGAAGCGAATTATTTTCCATTTCGTTTTATATTGGATACAATTAAGAGAAAATTAAAAAATAAAAGATAGTTGTGTAAAATGAATAAAATATATCCTCTCATCTCAGTAGTTATCCCCGCTTATAATGCAGGACAATTTTTAGACGAAACTTTGGAATCTGTTCTTTCCCAAACTTATGAAAATTGGGAATGTATCATCGTAAATGATGGCTCTACGGATAACACAGAGTCCGTTGCTAAAAAATGGTGTGAAAAAGACAGTAGATTTAGGCTAACAAATAAAGAAAACGGCGGACTCTCTTCTGCTAGAAACTGGGGAATAAAGGAATCTAAAGCTGAATATATCGCCTTTTTGGATGCTGATGATATTCTAACTTCTGATAGTTTGGAAGTTAGGATAAATGTGCTTATAGAGCAAAATGTGGATTTAGTTGCGACAAAACTACAACATTTTACAGATAAACTGCCTAAAGTAAGTAAAAACAATGCTAGACAAGATGTTCTATATTATGCAAAAGAAGGGCTTACTCAATTAATGGCTTTTAATAAAGTAACACCCTCGACTGTGTTATGCAAAAAATCCGTGATGGATGAAGTGGGTGGTTTTACTTGGCATAAGAAGGCGGAGGACTTGCATTGTTGGTTGAAGGTGCTTTTTGCAGGGTATAAAATTTATAGAATAGATGAGACATTATTGCTATATCGATTAGTTGAAAACTCTATGAGTAGTACAGATAGAAATTGTTCTAAGGAAGTGTTTGAAATAATCTATAGCTTCAAAGATGAAATACTTAGTTTAGATATTGATTTTCAGATTTATATTAATCATTGGTTGAGAAAGTATGTTTTTTTACAGGATGAAATAGGAAATATACTTCCGAATATATCGGAACGGATGGCATATGTAAATACGATACTACCTAATTTCTTTCCTAAATGGTTGATAAAACTTCCGTTGGGAGAAAAAATAACAAAACTGCTAGCAATACAAGTAATGAATCGTAAAATTAAAGAAATATAAGAATGAAAAATGCTACCCTTATCTCAGTGGTTATCCCCGCTTATAATGCAGGACAATTTTTAGACGAAACTTTGGAATCTGTTCTTTCCCAAACTTATGAAAATTGGGAATGTATTATCGTAAATGATGGCTCTACGGATAACACAGAGTCTGTTGTTAAAAAATGGTGTGAAAAAGACGCTAGATTTCGTTATTTTTATAAGGAAAATAGTGGGGCTTCCGATACGAGAAATTTTGGAATCAAAGAAACTCGTGGAGAATATATTGCCTTTTTGGATGCTGATGATTTATATTTACCAGAGTATTTAGAATTTTGTTTGAAAACTCTTATAGAGCAAGATTCGGATTTGGTAGCACCTAAAATGATGGTATTTGAAAATCGTCCTAATAAAATCCCTGAAAATGATAATAATGAAGGCCATCTATTCTATGGAAAACAGGGAATAAAAGATTTTTTATACATTAATCAAATTACAATAACTATCTTGTGTAAAAAGTCTGTCTTAGAGGCAGTTGGTGGTTTTTCTTGGCACGATAGGGCGGAGGACTTGCATTGTTGGTTAAAAATGCTTTTTGCGGGGTATAAAATATATAGAGTAAGAAAATATATGGCATATCGCAGAATACATCAAAATTCTTGGAGTAATGGAGATTATGATTGTTCTAAGGAAGTAATCAAGATTATCCATAGTTTTAAGCAAAAGATATTGGATAATAATATTAATTATTATCAGTACTTTAATCGCTGGGCAAAAAAGAATATTATTATTAGTAATTATTATACTAAAAAATATAATATTTGGGGAGGTATAAAACATATCAATAGCCTTGAGGCTAACTACCTTCCATTCCGTTTTGTCATAAAAATAGTAAAAGAAAAATTATTTAAATAGAATTAATCATCTATAATATAACTTTTTGAATAGTTTCAGTGCTAGTGATGATGGCAAAGAAAGTTTAAAAGATTTTTTCTTTATATCCATCGGAATAGATGGATTAAAATAATCAAAAAATGAGAGATTAACATCTCTTGTTTTTTGATATAAATTATAACTATACAGCCAAAGTTCATCATTTTCTTGTGCTTTCCAATTCATTTGGAGAGTCATCGTTTTATAATTGATAAGCTGTTTTTGGATTAATCGTTTTCGTTCAGTATTCTTTTCATTTTTATAAGAATCGTAAATATAAGAAACAATAGTTGCCCAATTATCGAAATGCCTTTTATTTCTATTGTGTATAACAGATTTGGAATGAAGATAATAATAAAGTGTAGTTTTATCAAAATTGATAAAACCTAACCTACTCAAAACTAATGCTGTTTGGAAACTTTGCAACTCATCTTGGGCAAATAAACCTCTGGTGAAATACAACTGATTTTTTCTTATAAAATCCAAAAGAACTAATTTATTCCAAGAAGAAGATGAGTATTGACCATTAACAAATGCTCTAAAAACTTCTTCATTATTAGTTATCATATTTTGATTAGGATTTACCCTAAAAAAATCTCTTTCTCTACCATCTGATAGATTGACCATTATGGTATTTCCCACCACCATTTCCAACTGCTCCTTTTCTGCAATATTCACCATAATTTCTATACAATCAGGGGTGATCACATCATCAGAATCCAAAAAAAACAGATATTTCCCTTGTGCCGTATCTATCCCCTTGTTTCTGACAATAGAAAGCCCCGAATTTTCTTCAAGATGATAAATTCTCCAATTTTGTAGTTGGTATTTAGCGATAAATTCCTCCGCTATTTCTACTGAATTATCGGGGGTTTGGTCGTTAATTAGAGTAACTTCTATATTTTTGTAAGTTTGGTTTAATACTGACAAAAGACATTTTTCTAAAAATTCTTCACACTTAAATAAGGGAATTGAAATGGTAACAAGTGGAGTTTGCATCATTTTATTGTTTCTGCAAAGATACAGAATTGTCTTTAAATGATTATCTTTGCCAAAAAGTATAATATAATTAATATGAATACCCCTTTAGTAAGTGTTATAATGATTACTTATGGTCATGAAAAATACATTAAGCAAGCTATTGAAGGAGTTTTTTTACAAAAAACAAAATTCATTATAGAACTTATTATTTCAAACGACTGTTCTCCTGATTTGACAGACACTATAGTAAAAGATACTATAAAAAATGCTCCTGATAATATCGTTGTAAGATATACTTGCCATTCCCAAAATATGGGAATGATAAAAAACTCCCTATGGACACTTTCTCAAGCTAAAGGAAAATATCTAGCTATTTGTGATGGAGATGATTACTGGATAAATGAAAACAAACTACAAACACAAGTTGATTTTCTAGAACAAAACCCTGATTTTTCTATTTGTACTCATAATTTTATGGAACTTGAAGGCAATACAATTTCTGAAAAATCATTCTTTGATAATGTGAATGTAAAGGAAATATCTGACATAACGGATCTTGCTAAAAAAAATATTGTTCCTACTCTCTCTGCCGTGTGTAAAAATATTCCTTTAAAATATGAACCGTGGATGAAATCTGCACCTTTAACAGATTTAATTCTTTTTCTAAATATTGCTAAAGAAGGAAAAATTAAGTATTTTAATCAAAAATGGGCTGTATATCGTAAAAATGTCGGTATCTGGCATAAAAATAAAATCAACTATAAGGCTATGATTTATCTTTATAAAAATCTAGCAAATGATTTTAAAAATCATAATAATGTTTATAAACACCTTAAAAATAATGAACATTTATACATAAAAGCCTACATGAAAACTCTCAAAATTACAGAAATACTAAATGGTCCTTATTTCAAAAGATTAACATGGATAAACCGACTAAAAATTCTCATTATAAAATTGATAAAATGATAGACATCTTCATAAAATCTTTTAATCGTCCTTTTTATCTTGATAGATGCCTAAAAAGCATTGAAAATTTTGTATCAGGAAATTACAAAATTACCATTTTGGACGATGGTACTCCACAAAAATATTTGGATAAAATCAAGCAAAAATATTCTGAAATTAATATTCTAAAATCAAAAAACTATTCTGATAAAAATCAGGCAATTATAGATAATTTAATCTCCGGAAAAGAAATTAACGGATTCCAAATTCCTACGGATTTATGGATAAATGCCGTGAAAAATGCTTCCGAATATTTTATTATGACAGAAGAAGATGTTTGGTTTACAAATCCTATTGATATTAATAATTTAGCAAAAAAATCTAAACAATTTGGAATTTCCTTATTGAAACTTGGTTGGCTCGGCAATTACAATGATGATAAATATATAGATATCAAAATATTAGATAATGAAATTTCTACTACCCTACCAAAAGACTTATTCCTTTCCTCTCCGATAATTATGGATTGGTTCTTTTATAATAAATTTAAGTTTTTTACATTAGGTTATCGTTTGGGATTTTTTGATAATTTTACTAAACAAAAATATTGGAAATTAAATTCCATTTTAATGGGGTTTTGGCAGAAGAATTATTGGCTCTCTATTTGGAAAGATTCACAAGGAATTGTTGATGAAAAACAGCAATTAAGAAATGCCGCAAATTATTATAAAAAACATAGACAAAACTCTAATTTTATCTCCAGATTAGAAACAGAAAAAATGAAAACCACATTTCAATCCTCTGCAACTAATTCCTATCATAAATATGGTATTGATTTTGATGTTAATCATTTTAATTATCTTATGAATGAAGCTTGGTTAAATGGTCATTTTGATGCAATGCAAAATTTCCCAAAAGATTTTTCTATAGAATATTTTGAAGAATTTTTAGATGAAAAAATAAACATAACTAATTTTCATCATTGGGTAGAAAAATTTAAAAATCAATATAAAAACCTTGGCTGTAATGTTGAATAAAAAAATAAAAATTCTTTTTAGGCATCGCTCTATGGAAATGGGAGGGGTAGAAAAAGTTCTGCTTGGTATGTTGAATAATCTTGACCGAGAAAAATTTGATATTTCTCTTTGTCTGAATTTATTTCAAGGAGAATTACGAAATCACATACCTAATTTTATTCCTTTTAAAACATTGGCAGGTGGCAAAGAGGATTTTTCTAATATTTATATAATCAATAAATTACAATTAGTATTTCGAGGTGTAAAGTTATGGTTATTTAGGAAGTTTCCTATTATTCCTGATCAATTTATTTTGAAAAATAATGCTGATGTAGAGATTGCCACAGGCTATACAATGTTTGCAGATGTGATTAATTCATCAAACAAAAAATCCAAGAAGATTGGCTGGTTTCATTCGGATATTACCTACCCAAAACTTCAACCTGCCGTACCGAATATTTTGAAACAAATCCCAAAATTTGATTATTTTTTTTGGGGATCTCAGCAAGCAAGAGACATTTTTGTAGAAACTTATCCTGATATAAAACTTCCTCCTAATGAGGTGATTAGGAATGCTATTCCCATTGATGAACTAAAACAAAAGTCCCTCGAAATAATCCCAGATTTTGCTACGAAGTACCCAGTTTTTGTAAATGTGGCAAGACTCCACTCTCGTAAGGGGCATCATAAATTAATGGAAGCTCATCATAGATTATTGGAAGAAGGATTTCATCATAAAATTGTTATTATTGGTGATGGTGAGGAAATGGAGAATTTAAGACTTCAGGCTCAAAAACTAAATGTAATGGATAGTTTTATATTTTTAGGCTCATTGCAAAATCCCTATCCTTATGTGAAAAATGCAGATTTTTTCGTAATGCCTTCTGAATCTGAAGGTTGGCCTCTCATTATTGCTGAAGCCCTGATTTTACAAAAGCCAATATTATCTACTAATGTAGGAGGTATCCCCGAGATGATTACTCATGAAAAAAATGGATATTTGGTTGATTATGATGTAGATAGTATATATCACGGAATGAAGGAATTCCTCACGAATGAAACATTAATAACAAAAATACGAGAGAACTTAAGAGACTCTGAAAAGCAATTTGATAATCAAAAAATTTTTAATAGAGTAGAAGAAATAATAACTCAACTTACTACAAAATGAATATCTTATATAGAATATTTCTCAAAATTCACACAATTTTTAGGCAAATATATTGCAAGTCTTATATTGAGATTTGCAAAGCAAGGGGGTTGCAGATAGGAGAGGGAGTTATTTTTGTAGATTCCCCCAATTTCGGTTCTGAACCTTATTTGATAGAGATTGGTAGTTATTCAAAGATTACAGCAGGATGTACCTTCATCAATCACGATGGGGCAATGTATGTTATCCGCAGTATGGAGAAATATCGCGATGCTCGTAATTTTGGTAGAATAAAGATAGGGCAAAATTGTTTCGTGGGGAATAATTGTACTTTTTTACCAGGGGCAAAGATGGGGGATAATTGTATTTTGGGTGCGGGTTCGTTATTAAACTCTTCAATGCCAGATAATTCTGTATATGCGGGAGTGCCTGCGAAATTTATTTGTACCGTGGAGGAATATGGTGATAAGGCACTGGAGAACAATGTGCTATATCCTCGTAAATTAGAGGAAAATCGCTCTCTTTTAGATAAATATATAAGAGAAAATCTCCCTTATAAATATAAGTCAATAAAGAAATAATGCATAGTAATTTGAAGAAAAAAATACTCATTCGTATCGGTTCTCTTCGCCATGGCGGAGCAGAAAAGGTGTTGGCTACATTCCTAAAAAATCTTCCCAAAGATAAATACGAAATAGACTTATTACTTAATTTGTATTCAGGGAAATATTTATCAGAAATTCCTGATTGGGTGAATATTATCTATTTGAATAAAGGGGAAATGATTACCACCAACCGCCTACAAGATATACCACGAAAGGCGTTTAGAGTGCTGTATCAGTGGATAATGAAGCGATTCCCAAAATTGCTGTATAAATGTATTCTGAAAGGAAAAAAATACGATATTGAATTTGCAGGAATTCACGGATTTCGGGACGAAATTTTGCAGTCTCCAATAAAAACCTCAAAGAAAGTAATGTGGATTCATAATGATTTGAGAAAAACGGAATTTCATAACTATACTGATGAAGAGATTAGAAAATTTTTTGGATATGATAAAATTTTGGTTATCTCTAAACATATTCAAAAAGATTTTGAAAACCTTGCTAAAAATGATGACGAGAGGAGTCGTATTGTACGAATTTATAATCCATTAGATACCGAAGAGGTATTGAGAAAATCCCAGAGTTTGACTTTGGAAAAACAGACTTCTGTTCCGACTTTTCTTTCCGTTGGCACGATTTTTCCGCAAAAGGGATTTGATAGGCTTTTAAAAGTTCATAGAAAATTGTTGGACGAGGGATTTCCGCACAATATCATCATCATAGGAGACGGATATGATTTTCAGAATATTAAGAAACTTCGTGATGAGTTGGGAGTACAAGAGACGATCGAGATGCTTGGTTTTACGGATAATCCATATCCTTATTTTCGTGATGCAGATTTTTATGTGTTAAGCTCCCGTTATGAAGGTTTTCCAACTGTTTTATTTGAAGCTATTACATTGAAAAAGAACATTATAGCTACTGATGTTTCTGGAGTTCGTGAAATGTTAGAAAATGGAAAATTAGGTTTTATTGTAGAAAATACCGAAGAAGGAATCTACGAAGGAATGAAAAAAGCACTTGCTCAGCCGAGTGATTTTCAGGCGTATCAAGATAATTTAAAGTGCTATGAAATGCCATTTAATCTGGAAAATTCGGTAAGGAAAATAATGGAAATTTTGGATAATTTAGAGTAGAAAATGAAATATATTCGTGTTTTTTTGATACTTGGTCTCGTTATGCAATGTACGGCAAAACAAAAAGTAGAACAAAAGGAAGTGGAGTTACAAAATATATATAATCATAATCTTATTATTTATTATGATAGGGAAATAGGAAAAGAATATTTGTTAAAATCAGTCCAAAATTATCGGGCGGAGTTGCTCTATGATTATGATAACATTAATGGAATAGCTATAAAAATACCATCTGATAAGTCTATTCGAGAGGCGATTCGGTATTTTCAACAAGTCAAAGGAGTATTGTCAGTAAATCGAGATGAGGTGATGCAGATAAGCAAATAAACTCAAAATCTAATCAAAAAATATTTTTTGCGTTACCCTAAAATTTTAATGAAAAAATTTTATTATTAGTGTTAAAATATGTAATTTCGCACTTTGATATAAAAGATACTAAAAAAGAAATGGCAGTTTTAGGAGAAATTAGAAAAAGACCTGCAATTCTTGTTGGGTTTATAGCGTTGGGTTTATTGGCTTTTGTGGTAAATCCGAATTCTATTGAGAAGGTTTTTGGAAAAAATCCTGATGTTCTCGGGAAAGTAAATGGTGAAAAAATCACTCGTGAGGAGTTCAACGAGCAGTTACGATTTTTACAAGAGCAGGCCCAAAGGCAAAATATGCCTACTGAGGGATTGGAGGAACAAGCTTGGCAGACCATTATTCAGCGTAAATTAATCAAACAAGAGTTTGACAAGTTAGGAATTGATTTTACGGAAGACTTATTTTGGAACCAAGTGCAATACACGCCAATGTTTGCTCAAAATCCTAATCTTTTTGATGAAAAGGGAAATTTTAAAGTAAATGAGCTTAAAAAACAAATTGAAAGCCTAAAATCTCAACCAGAGCAATATAATAATTGGTTAAGATTTAGAAATCAATTGGAATATAGCATTATGGCGAGAATGTTGCTTACCAATATTAATGCTGGGCTCACTATCAGTAAAAAAGAGGCAGAACTTATCAAAAAATATCAAGACCAAGTGGCAGATATTGATTTTGTGAAAGTGGATTATGCCGAGTTTTTGAAGAAAAATCCAATAAAAGTAACAACAAAAGACCTTGAGGACTATATCCAAAAACATCCTACAAAATTCAAATCTCAGCCGACAAGAAATCTTGGTGTGGTGTATTTCCAAGCGAAACCATCAGCAAAAGATCAAGCTGAGGCAGAGAAAGGTATAGACAAATTATTGAATGTAGGAACTGATGCTAATCCAAATGAAAATTTTAGAAATACGACTAACGATTCTATGTTCGTATCTCTTAATTCAGATATGCCATTTTACAACGGATATCTTACAGAGGATAAGCTTCCACAAGCTTTGCGTTCTCAAATCGCTACATTGTCAGTGGGTGCTATTGTAGGGCCATATAAGGAACAAGACTTTTTGGTAGTATCAAAATTATTAGATAAAAAGGTAGAAGCTAAAACATCTACCACCGCACGACATATTCTTATCTCGTATAAAGGTGCCCAAATGAGTGAAGAAAAAAGAGATGAAAAGGAAGCTAAAAAATTAGCAGATTCTTTGGAAGCAGTTGTGAAGGCGGATCCTACTAAATTCCAAGAATTAGTGAAACAATATTCCTCAGACAAAGGTTCTATCGCTAACGGTGGAGAATATACTATTGAGACGGGTAGTGGGCAAATGGTACCTGAGTTCCAGTCTTTTGTGGAAAAATCACCAAAAGGTGCTACGGGAATAGTAAAGACTGTTTATGGGTATCATATTATCAATATTAAGGATAAAAAATCCGAAGAAGGACATATGACTTATAAAGTTGCTAATTTGATAAAATCTGTAAAACCATCAGAAGCAACAGAAAATGAAGTAGATAAAAATGCAAAAAGATTTATCCAACAAGTACAAGGAAAGTCCTTTAACGAGTTTAAAAATATTGCTAAAAAAGGAAATTATCAATTCTATAATCCTAAATCTGCAAAGAGATTTGAAGGAAGAGTAGAAGGTATAGGTACAGAAAAAGCTTCCGAAATCCTTTCTTGGGCATTCAATAAAAAGAGAGAAAAAGGCGATACTGAAATCTTTATGGTAGATGGTACAGGAGACAGAATAGTAGTATATCTCAATGGTATCAATGATGAATTTACAACCGACCCAGAATCCGTAAGAGATCAAATAGAACCGATTGTTAAAAATGAATTAGTAGCTAAGAAAATTATTGAAAAAATCGGTAAAGGAGCAAGCCTTGATAGCATAGCTAAAAAATTTGGTACTTCAATCCAGCCAGCACAAGTGAATATTATCACACCTATGGTAGCAGGCGTCGTAGAAGCTAAAGTTGCAGGAGCAGCTTTTGGAGTGGCAAAAGGAAAAGTGTCTAACCCAATAGAAGGAAATACGGGGGTATATGTGATTTTGAAAAAATCTGAAAAAATAAATAAGCAACCAGGTAATATTAACCAAGTAATGGATATGCTGAAAATGCAAAACTCACAAATATTCTCTCAATCTTTGTTGCGAAGTCTACAAGATGGAGCAAAAATAGATGATTATCGTATAGAGGTTTGGGATAAAATAAGACAAAATTAATAAATGAAACGATAGAGGTTTTTTCTCTATCGTTTTTTTTCTTTTTATTTTATTACATTTGCAAAAATTCCAAAATGAGTGATAACTTTCATCAAGATGTTTTTGATAATGATTTTTCATATAGTGAAAATGAAGAAAATACAGAACTCTATGAACATCTGAACATTATCGTAGATAAAAAACAAGAACCTCTAAGGATAGATAAATTTTTATTGCTATATCGCCAAAATTCTTCTCGGAATAAGATTTCTGAAACTTGTCGTGCGGGAAATGTTTTGGTAAATAACAAACCTGTAAAACAAAATTATAGGGTAAAACCCAATGATGAAATATCCGTGTTATTAGCCCATCCTCCACGAGAAAATGTGATTATTCCACAGGATATACCTATCAATATCGTATATGAGGACAATGATGTTTTGGTGATTGACAAGGAGGCAGGAATGGTGGTGCATCCAGGTTTTGGAAATTGGGAAGGCACCTTAGTGAATGCAGTAGCCTATCATTTTGAGAAAAATGGACTAAAAACAGACTTAGATAGAGTAGGATTGGTACATCGTATAGATAAAGATACCTCTGGGCTGCTAGTAATTGCTAAAAATGAATTTGCACTAAGCCATTTGGCACGGCAGTTTTATGATAGAACCACCAAGAGACTCTATTGGGCATTTGCTTGGGGAAATTTTGAAGAGGATAATGGAACTATTCGTGGGCATATAGGTAGGCATCAGAAAAATAGAATGCAAATGGCAGTCTACGAAGATGGCTCATATGGAAAACATGCAGTAACCCATTATAAAGTGTTAGAGCGTTTTAGGTATATGACATGGGTAGAATGCAAATTGGAAACGGGGAGAACACACCAAATTAGAGCTCACTTTAAACATATAGGACACACTCTTTTTAATGATGAACGATACGAAGGGAATATTATAATGAGAGGTATCAATTTACCGAAATACAAGCAATTCGTACAAAATGTATTCGAGATACTCCCCCGCCACGCATTACACGCTCATACTTTAGGGTTTGTCCATCCTGTAACGCATCAAGAAATGTATTTTGAAAGTCCTATGCCAAAAGATATGCAAAACGCCATTGAAAAATGGAGAAAATATCTGGCAGGAAACGAATAAAAGAAAATATCATCAAAATAATATAAAATATGTTCAATCTAAAAGATATAAGAAACCAATTCCCAATACTTAATCAGAAGGTTAATGGTAAACCTTTGGTTTATTTGGATAACGCAGCAACCTCACAAAAACCAATTTCTGTGTTGCAGAGTCTCCAAAAATATTATACAGAAATTAATGCTAATGTGCATCGAGGGATTCATACCCTTAGCCAAGTAGCAACTGAAGAGATGGAATTTTCCCGCCAAAAAATACAAAAATTCATCAATGCAAAAAATGATTTTGAGGTTATTTTTACGAGAGGAACTACCGAAGGTCTTAATTTATTGGCGTATGCCTTTACTAACCAAATAAAAGTAGGAGATGAGATTATTATTTCTCATTTGGAGCATCACTCTAATATTGTTCCGTGGCAGTTGCTTTGTGAGAGAACAGGTGCTGTATTAAAGGTTATTCCAATTGATGGAAATGGAATTTTGCAATTGGATTTCTTAGATGAAAATCTTAATGAAAAAACAAAAATCGTATCCGTGAATCAAGTTTCTAATGCCTTGGGGATTATTAATCCGATAGAGGAAATTATTAAGAAAGTGAGAGCATTATCTTCGGCATATATTGTGATTGATGGAGCTCAGTCTATTTCTCATTTTAAAATAGATGTTCAGCAGATGGATTGTGATTTTTTCGTGTTTTCTGGTCACAAAATGTATGCACCGATGGGGGTAGGGATTTTGTATGGCAAGGAAGAGGCTCTTAGAAAGTTGAATCCTTTTCATGGCGGTGGAGAAATGATACATACTTGTGATTTCTCGGGAACTACTTATGCAGATTTACCTTTTAAATTTGAGGCGGGGACTCCTAATGTTGGTGGAAATATAGCCTTAGGGGTAGCAACAGATTTTATAGAAAATGTTGGTTATCAAAATTTGCAAAAAATTGAAAATCAACTATTTGAATATACGCAAAAAAAACTATTGGAGATAGAAGGTATAGAAATTTATGGCCTAAAAGCCAATCGGGCGGGAGCTATTTCTTTTAATCTTGATAAGATAGGAATATCATCTGATGTGGGAATGATTTTGGATAAAATGGGGATAGCAGTGAGGACAGGGCATCATTGCACCCAGCCAATTATGAAACATTTTGGAATTGCAGGTACCGTGAGGGCAAGTTTTGCTGTCTATAATACATTAGAAGAAATTGATATTTTCATAGAAGGAGTCAAAAAAGCTAAGAAAATGCTCAGTTAAATAGAAAATCCCCTTAAATATATGAGGGGATTTTTTGCTTCTTATTGTAAAGTATTTTTCTTCTTTAAATAATAAAATGTGGGAATAATGAGCAGTAAAATAAGCGGTTGTATTACAAACCGACGGATATAAAACGAAAATTGAAACCCGACCTCAAACTGTGTATAAAGGCAATATAAGTAGATAAGTAATGTAACACCGAATACTAAACTCATCAAAATACCGCCGTATAATGTCCATTTGATTTTATTAAAAATAAAATGTATGATGATAGAGGAAAATATTAAGTTCAGCCCAAATCGTAAGAAATGACTGATAATTAATTGTCCCCAATTAAAAGTAGGGAAAGTAGGGTTTTGTCCAACTTGATGGAAATAATCCAAAAAAGGGTCGTAGAAGAGGTTGCTTTCAGCATAGCGTATATAGATTAAGCCTCCAATGCCAAGTGAAACCAAAAAGATATTAGTGATTCTTTTTTTCATTTCTTAAAGTAAAAAAATTAATCCAGACAATCCATAAAATAACAATCGTACCATAGATTATTGCAGGAAATATAAAATCGTGGGCAGGGATGAAATATCTAGGGGATACGATACCCAAAATGTTAAGTCCTGCAATTCGGAAAATATTCATTACATACATCAAAAAAAGTCCAAAGAGAGAGAATAAAAAAGTTTTCTTCCCTTGATAGAAAGCAAAAATAAATGCTAGAAAAAGTATAGCTACCGAGATGATATTGCAACCTTCTACCATTATTGAAAGAATTTTCTTATCAAAACAATAATAGACTCCATTTGCGGAAATATTATCTACAAGATAGGTTTTGTAGCCTAGAAAATTTTGTAAATAATCAACTTGCTGGGCCATAAATCGAGAAATAGGGTCTAAGCCACATCCTTTATAATGAGCAAGATAAATTCTTTCGTATAGAAATAAAAGAATGAAGTAAATTCCTAAAAATCTCAGTAAAATGAATAAGATAGGCTTTAATTCTTTAAGCATTGTATGGAATTTACTGACAAAGGTAATGAAAAAAAATATGATATGATATATTGTAATATGGTATTTTGAATGGTTTTATATAAGGTTGTGTTATTTATTATATTATGTATAACAGAAAAAATGATTATATTTGTAGTGGTTAAAAATAATTAAAAAATTGTGGAATATTTAATTTATGTGCAATTCTTGGTCGTATTGTTTGCTATTTTTATTGGAGCAAGAGTTGGCGGAATAGGTTTAGGTGTTTTTGGAATGATAGGTTTAGGGATTTTGGTTTTCGGTTTTGGTTTAAAAATTGGGAAGCCGCCTGTAGATGTTATGTTGATGATTGTAGCTGTGATTACAGCAGCGGCGGCATTGCAAGGAGCAGGAGGGTTGGATTATTTAGTAAAGATTGCAGAGAAAATCCTTAGGCGTAACCCTGCAATGATTACGATTGTAGCACCTATAGTTTGTTATATTTTTACTCTATTTTCGGGAACGGGGCATATTGCCTATTCACTTCTACCGATAATTTCGGAAATAGCCATAGAGAGTAAAATCCGTCCTGAGAGGCCGTTAAGTATTTCGGTTATTGCATCTCAGCAGGCAATTACGGCGAGCCCTATTTCGGCAGCTACATCTGCACTACTTACAGCGGAATTGTTGGGGGGGAAGGGAATAGAGTTGAGTGATATTTTAATTATTGCTATTCCAGCTACACTTTTAGGAGTGATTGTTGGAGCTATCGTGATGAGTTTTGTTGGTATAGATTTAGAAAAAGATTCTCGTTATCAAGAATTTTTGAAAAAACAACAAGATAAGAAGATAACGGCAGAAGTCTCTACTTCGGAGATTAATAGTGGGGCAAAAACAGCTGTGGTGTTGTTCCTATTAGGTGTTTTAGGGATTGTTGTTTTTGGTTCAGTTCCATCACTAAGGCCAAGTTTTGTACAGGAGGATGGTTCTGTTTCTGTTTTGGGAATGGCGGAGGTGATAGAAATTATAATGATGAGTGTGGGAGGATTGATATTAGTTTTTTCAAAGACTGATGTTACGAAAGTAGTAAAAGGAAGTGTATTTATAGCAGGAATGCAGGCTGTTATAGCGATATTTGGTATTGCATGGCTTGGGGATACATTTTTCCAAGGGAATATAGATTTTTTCAAAACAAATATAGAACATATAGTTAAGGAATACCCATTTTTATTCGCAGGGGCTTTGTTCATTATGTCTATATTTTTGTTCAGTCAGGCAGCTACCGTTAGGACACTGTATCCATTGGGGATATCCTTAGGGATACCACCGATGATGTTGGTGATGATGTTCCCTGCAGTGAATGGTTATTTTGTAATTCCAAATTATCCAACCTTAGTAGCAGCGATTAATTTTGATAGGACGGGAACAACTCGAATCGGGAAATATGTATTGAATCACTCATTCCAAATACCTGGTTTTGTAGCAACAATTGTAGCACTTGCCGTAGGGTATTTATTAATTTCGATATTATAATTAAGAATAAATTGTATAATTAAAATAATCAGTATTATGAATTTTTTCAGAAAAATAATCATTGCATCCAGTGTTGTAATATGTACTATAGCTTATTCTCAAAAGGCAAAAATCCGAATAATAGCAACGGGAGGAACTATTGCAGGTGTGAGTAAATCTGCAACAGAAACTAACTATAAGGCAGGTGAAGTGGGTATCCAACAACTTTTGGAGGCTGTACCACAAATAAATTCTGTAGCCGATGTCTCAGGTGAGCAATTGGTGAAGATAGGCTCTCAAGATATGAATGATGAGGTTTGGTTGAAATTGGCAAATAGAATAAATGAGTTACTCAATAAAGAAGGATACGATGGTGTAGTAATTACCCATGGAACAGATACGATGGAAGAGACAGCCTACTTCCTTAACCTCACCATACATAGCAAAAAACCAGTGGTGATGGTGGGTTCTATGCGTCCTTCAACAGGAATTAGTGCTGATGGCCCTCTTAATTTATTGAATGCCGTAGTAGTAGCCTCTGATAAAAAATCCGAAGGTCGTGGAGTAATGGTAGCAATGAATGATGTTGTTTTGGATGCTAAAGATGTTGTTAAAATGAATACTACTGCGGTACAGACGTTTAATGGAGCAAACTTTGGAGTATTGGCGCAAATACATAATGGAAAGGTGTATTTCAGTAGAAATGTGGAAAATAAACATACATACAAATCAGTATTTGATGTGAGTAAATTACAATCTCTGCCAAAAGTGGGTATTGTTTATGGTTATTCTAATGCCTCTGAAATTCCTATGAAGGGATTTATAGATGCTAAATTTGATGGTATTGTATATGCTGGTGTGGGCAATGGTAACTTGTATCATACACTTTTTGATTTGGCAATCCAAGCTCAACAAAAGGGAATCCAAATCGTGAGGTCTTCTCGTGTGCCTACGGGAGCAACAACCCTCGATGCTGAGGTAGATGATGCTAAATATCATTTCGTGGCATCTGGGGCAATCAATCCGCAAAAATCAAGAGTACTCCTAATGTTAGCTCTTACTAAAACAAGGGATTGGAAAGAAATACAGAGGTATTTTAATGAGTATTAACATGTAAATATAATTTATGAGGAAAATAATTCATAGTGTATTTTTATTTGCTGTATGTGGGGTAGGTTATGCACAGCAGGGATTTCAGGAGCAAATAAACGAATTGAAACAGAAGTCGGATAAGTTTAATGTTTATCTTAATTTTCAAGGAAGTTTAGATGCTGTTACTAAGGAAGATATTCCTACACAAACAACTTTTAAGGCTCGCCAGTTAAGATTAGAATTTCGAGGGAATATCAATGAAAAGATATTTTATAGACTGAGACATAGACTGAATCGCTCTTCGGAGAATGCTTCGCTGGACAATCTCTCTAAGGCAACGGATATGATGTATGCGGGATTTAAGGTGGATGATCAATGGACCATTACCGCAGGGAAAATGTGCCAAGCATGGGGTGGTTTTGAGTTTGATTTGAATCCAATAAATATCTATGAATACTCCGATTTTATAGATAATATGGATAACTTTAGTCTCGGAGGAATGGTAACCTATACTCCAAATAAAAATCATGAGTTTAACCTACAAGTAACCAATGCAAGTAACAAAATATTTGAAGATATGTATGGTAAAAATGTGGGAAAGCCACACAATACGCCACTTACCTATTTAGTCAATTGGAATGGAAATCTCTTAGAAGGAAAATTACAAACACGATGGGCTGTGGGAATCCAAAATGAATCGGCAAATCATACTAATGCAATGTATATGTTTGGCACGAGACTTAACCTACCTAAAGTGCAAATATATTTAGATTATATGAGAGCAGATGAAGAGTTAGACCGACTAAGATATACCCCAGAAAGTGCTTCTAAAACATTGGAGAATACAAAATATAATTCTTTCGTAGTAAAGGCTGATTATCAACCATCGGAAAAGATAAACCTCTTCGCTAAGGGAATGTACGAGACTGCCGAAAGTGCTATACCTCAGAACAAGCGAACATCTTTAGGGTACTTCGCAGGGGTAGAATATTTGCCATATAAAGATCAAGATTTGAGATTTTTCTTAGCCTATATAGGAAGAAAATATATTTATGAAAAAACTATTTTGGATACCTATACCAACCGAGTTAGCTTGGGATTAATATACAGAATAAAAGCTTTTTAAAATTATACATAATGAATTACAGAGTAGAAACAGACCTTTTAGGAGACTTACAAGTGCCAAAAGATGCTTATTATGGAGTACAAACTCAACGAGCGATAGATAATTTTTACATCTCAGGAAGTAAAATGGGGGATTACCCAGAGTTTGTGAAAGCAATTGCTTATGTAAAATTAGCCGCTGCACAGACGAATCATCAGTTAGGTTTGTTACCAGACCAACTTTTAGAACCTATCAAACAAGCTTGTAATGAGATTATAGATGGGAAATTTAATGAACAATTTCCTGTTGATATGATTCAAGGTGGAGCAGGAACATCTGTTAATATGAATGCCAACGAAGTGATAGCAAACCGAGCTTTGGAAATTATGGGATACAAAAAAGGGGAGTATCAATACTGCTCGCCGAATGACCATATCAATTGTTCGCAATCTACCAATGATGCCTATCCAACTACAGTAAAATTGGCCATTATCAAAATGAACCAAAGTCTTATTAAACATTTGGAAAAACTTATCGTAGCATTTAGAGAGAAAAGTGAAGAGTTTTCAGATGTGATAAAAATGGGTAGAACACAATTGCAAGATGCTGTTCCAATGACTTTGGGACAAGAATTTGAGGCCTTTGCAATAACCTTAGAGGAGGAAATATCTCGTTTGGATAATCTTTCAAAATTATTTTTAGAAATAAATATGGGAGGAACTGCTATTGGTACTGGGCTCAATGCTCCAATAGGATTTCCGAAAATTTGTGCAGATAAACTTTCGGAAATTACAGGTGAAAATTTTGTACCAGCAATTAATTTGGTAGAAGCTACACCAGATACGGGCTCTTATGTGATATACTCCTCGGCACTAAAAAGAATGGCAGTGAAACTCTCAAAAATATGTAACGACCTTAGATTGTTATCCTCAGGGCCGAGAGCAGGGCTTAATGAAATTAACTTGCCACCGATGCAACCAGACTCGTCAATTATGCCAGGAAAAGTAAATCCTGTGATTCCTGAAGTAGTTAATCAGGTATGTTTCAAAGTGATAGGTAATGATTTGACTGTTACTTTCGCCGCTGAAGCAGGACAGTTGCAACTTAATGTGATGGAACCCGTTCTTTGTCAATCTATTATAGAATCCATTGTTTTTATGGAAAGAGCCTTGGACACCCTAAGGGATAAATGTATTATAGGAATTACTGCTAATAAGGAAGTGTGCCTCAATATGGTGAAAAATAGTATTGGTATTGTTACTGCACTTAATCCATACATAGGCTATAAAAATAGTACGAAAATAGCAAAAGAAGCTCTCTATACTGGTAAATCGGTATATGATTTGGTGTTAGAACAAAAACTCCTATCAAAAGAAGAATTAGATAATATACTTGATCCAAAAAATATGTTGGAGTCTCATTAGCAAACAATTTTACTAATAAAATATAAAAACAAATTTTTGTTTTTATATTTTTTGATAAATTAGTAAATGTTTAATTATTAATATGTTATAAAAAAAAAGATAGAAAAATATAGACTAATTGATATTAAAATTTTTCAGATAAAAATATTTTTTTATTTTTGCAGAAATAATTATAACTAAAATAAAAGTATTATGTCAGACATTTCATCAAGAGTAAAAGCGATTATCGTTGATAAGTTAGATGTTGAAGAAACAGAAGTAACTCCAGAAGCGAGCTTCACGAATGATTTAGGAGCAGATTCTTTGGATACTGTTGAGCTTATTATGGAATTTGAAAAAGAATTTAATATCCAAATTCCTGATGACCAAGCAGAAAAAATCACTACTGTAGGACATGCTATTGAGTATGTTGAAAAAACAGTAAATAAATAATTTAACTTAAAAACAAAAAATCTATGGAATTAAAAAGAGTAGTTGTAACAGGATTTGGTGCGATAACACCTATTGGTAATAATGCGAAAGAATACTGGGAAGCCCTTATAAAAGGTAAGAGCGGTGCTGCTCCGATTACTCTTTTTGATTCTACGAATTTTAAAACTCGTTTCGCTTGTGAAGTGAAAGGTTATGACCCTTTGCAACACTTTGAGAAAAAAGAAGCGAAAAAAATGGATAGAAGTACTCAGCTAGGGTTAGTAGCTGCTAGAGAGGCTGTTGCTCATGCCAGACTTATAGAGGATGGCGTGGATAAAACTCGTGTTGGAGTAATTTGGGGGTCTGGTATCGGTGGTCTTGAAACTTTTGAAACAGAGGTTTTGGGATTTGCAAATTCTAATGGCATTCCAAGATTTAATCCGTTTTTTATTCCAAAGATGATTGCAGATATTACTCCAGGTCATATTTCTATGGAGTATGGTTTCCACGGACCTAACTATACTACGGTTTCGGCTTGTGCATCATCTACGAATGCTATTATTGATGCAAAAATGCTTATTCAATTAGGAAAGGCAGATGTTATCGTTTGTGGTGGTTCCGAAGCGGCGGTTACAGCTAGTGGAGTAGGTGGTTTTAACGCTTTAATGGCTCTTTCTACGAGAAATGATAGTCCAGAGACAGCTTCAAGACCATTTGATAAAGATAGAGATGGTTTTGTGCTAGGAGAAGGGGCAGGTTCTATTATTTTAGAAGAATACGAGCATGCCGTGAAGAGAGGAGCTACTATCTATGCGGAATTGGCAGGAGCAGGTCTTTCAGCAGATGCGTACCATATGACAGCACCACATCCAGAGGGAACAGGAGCTTATATGGTGATGAAATCTTGCTTAGAGGATGCAGGTGTAAAACCAGAAGAAGTCAATCATATTAATATGCACGGAACATCTACACCGCTTGGAGATATTGCAGAATCAGGAGCGATTGTGAAGTTGTTTGGAGAACATGCATACAATATTCAAATTAATTCTACAAAATCAATGACGGGGCATTTACTTGGTGCTGCAGGAGTTATTGAAGCAATTGCTGCATTGCACACTATTATCGAGGGGGTTGTTCCTCCTACGATTAACCATTTTACAGATGATGAGAAAATTGATTCTCGTTTGGATTTCACATTCAATAAAGCGGTTAAGAGAGATATACAAGTAGCAATGAGTAATACTTTCGGATTCGGAGGGCATAATGCTTGTGTTCTATTCAAAAAAATCTAAAAAATATCGGTATGAAATTTCCGAAGTTTGTTCTGAAATTGCCGATTTTTTCATCAAAAAAAAATAAGAAGAAAAAACCGATTTATTCAGGTGAAGATTTTAAATTTGTATCTGAGATGCAGAGTATTATAGGATACGAAATAAAGAATATTCGTTTGTTTCATGAGGCTTTTTCTCTGAAATCTACCTATAAAAGAAATTACCAAAAAACTTACGAGAGATTAGAATTTTTGGGCGATTCTGTATTGAGTACCATTATTTCGTCATATTTGTTTTTGAATTATCCAAAAGCAAATGAAGGGCAGATGACACAACTAAAATCTAAAATTGTTAATCGTAAAACGCTTAATCAGATAGGGGATAAGTTCCAATTAACTAAATTTTTACCAAAGGATAAATGTTCTACTTCGTGGGGAAATAATATTTCTGGAAATCTTATAGAAGCTTTGATAGGTGCTATTTTCTTAGATACTGATTTTGAGAATTGCCGAAAGGTCGTATTAGAAAGAATTTTCAGTAATGAGGAAATTAATAATTTGGTAAATCAAGTAGCATCGTACAAATCATTACTTTTAGAGTGGTCTCAGAAAGATAAAAAACTACTTGAATATCAGACTTTTCAAGAAGGAGAGGGTAAGAATATTACTTTTAGGGCTATTGTTGTTATTGAAGGGCAACAAGTATCTAGTGCTATGGCACTTTCTAAGAAAAAAGCAGAAGAACAGGCAGCAGAGATAGCATATCGTGTACTAAACGATATAAAAAAGAATTAAAATAATATATAATGAAAAAGCGGTTTTCTTTATTTAATGATACTGATAATGAACCGATTAGTATAGGATTAGCTCGTTTAGTTAAATTTTTACAGCCCCATATATTGTTTTTTCAGATAAATAGTCAGAAAAACATGAGATATCAGCGAAAGAGGGATTTGGAGGTGTTTTCAGAATATTATCGCTACGACCATATTGTATTTGAGGCTCATCAGCCAAATTGGAAAAATAAAATCTTATTCATACAGAATAAAAATTCAAATTGTACGAAAATCAAAGAGATAGATAGATTATTTGTGGAGGAGACGGAGGATAACTATCTCCTTGATAAATATACTGATGTGGAATATTTGGTAAAAACTTCAAATAATATTCGGAATTTTTCACTAATTTCGTTACCTGAAAATTTATTTTTTCAGATACAACCATATGAGTTAGAACCAGATAACGAACTTTATAAAATAATACAATATTATGAGTAAGAATTTGAAGAGAACAAAATTGATAGCTACATTAGGTCCTGCGTCGTCTAATCGCGAAACGATGATTGAACTTATCAAGGCGGGGGTAGATGTATTCAGAATAAATTTCTCTCATGCAGATTATGATTTGGTGAGAAAAAATGTGGAAACTATTCGCGAAATTAATAAAGATTTTGGGTATTCCGTAGGTATTTTAGGCGATTTGCAAGGTCCTAAATTACGAGTAGGAGTAGTTAAGGAAGGCTCTTATCTCAATCAAGGGGATATTCTTACTTTTACTAATGAGGAAATAGAGGGAGATTCCACACGAGTTTATATGACTTATCAGCAGTTTCCAAAAGATGTAAAGGTGGGAGAAAGAATTCTAATTGATGATGGAAAACTGGTTTTAGAAGTTGTAGAAACCAACGAAAAGGATACTGTAAAGGCAAAAACAATACAAGGAGGAGTGCTTAGTTCTAAAAAAGGAGTTAATCTACCTAACACCAATGTATCCCTTCCTGCACTTACCAAAAAGGATATCCAAGATGCTAATTTTATGTTGGATTTAGAGTTGGATTGGATAGCCTTATCTTTCGTGAGACACGCCCAAGATATTATAGATTTAAAAGAACTTATACATAATCATCCAAAGGGAAAAAACTTTAAAACACCGATTATTGCTAAAATAGAAAAACCAGAAGGTGTAAAAAATATTGACGAAATACTTGAGTATTGTGATGGGTTGATGGTGGCTCGTGGAGACCTTGGGGTAGAAGTTCCTATGGAAGAGGTGCCTGCTATCCAGAAAAATTTAGTAGCAAAAGCAAGAACATATGCTAAGCCCGTAATCATTGCTACTCAGATGATGGAAACGATGATTAATAGCCTTACGCCAACTCGTGCTGAGGTAAATGATGTTGCCAACTCAGTACTTGATGGTGCCGATGCTGTAATGCTTTCGGGGGAAACTTCCGTTGGAAAATATCCTGTGGAGGTAGTGAAAAATATGACCAAAATCATCAAAAAAGCCGAGGATTCCGAATATTATAAAAACTCAATTATTGCAACATCGGATATTAACCACGAAAATACTGATAGATTTATTACTGATAGAATTTGTCTTGCTGCCGTAAGAATCGCCAAGACAACTAATGTAGAGGCTATCATTACGATGACTTATTCAGGATATTCAGCAATGAGGATTTCTTCCTATCGTCCGAATGCTCATATTATTGTGTATAGTTCAAATAAGAGGGTTATCACGATGCTAAATCTTATTTGGGGGGTTCGTGCCTTTTTCTATGATTTACAAAAATCTACCGATGAGACGATTATTCAAGTCAATACGCTCACTTATCATAATGGTTTTGTTCAACAAGGAGATATAGTGGTCAATATCAATGCTACACCAGTGTATGAGGGAGGTAAGACTAATACATTACGACTTACTACTATTTAAAAATAAAGAAGCAACCCAAATTAGGTTGCTTCTTTTTGTTTGTTATTTCGTAGGTTCTAATTCTTTTATTTGGAAATCTGATGCTTGTGGAGCAAAGTCTATGATACCTGTAAGTCTTTGTAGCTCAATTAACAATTCAGGGTCTTCAATTTTAAAGAACTTACGGCCGTATAGTTTTCCATTTTTATCCAATATCAAAATTGTAGGAAGATTAAAGGAATATAAACCAATTTTATAAGCTTCTCTGGAATTAATACCACCATCTAAATAATAATGTTCTCCTCTAATACCATTTAACAAAGATTTACTTGTCTTCTCAAATTGTTGTTTTGTGTCATCTACATTGATGAAGGCAAAATTAAGTTTAGATTTAAAGGTATTGTTAATTTCCTTTAATATAGGTGTCATTGTGATAGAAATATTCGGCGTGTATGAAGCGTAGAAGATTACCAAAGTAGGTTTTCCTTTTGCTACTTCATTGAAATTAAAGTTTTTGTTACCTTTTAATACATTTAAATTAAGAGAATTACCAGCTTTTTCACCCATTCGTGCAATTTGGAGTTGCTTTAATTCATCTTTCACCTTAGAAGTCGTAAGTCCATCGATGATTTTATGGATTTTATCATAATTTTTCATATTGTTGGGTCTCAAATCATACTCCGAAAGGGTATAGGAGAGTAGGTAATCTCTTTCCAATGGACTGATATCTTTCCTTGTTTTCAGAAATTCTAAAAATAACTCCGAAATAACTATTTTGTCATTCCCTTGTTTAAGAAGTTTAGGTTGAGCAAATTTTTGAAAATCATTATTGAGTAATCCCAACTCAAATTGTCTAAACTCGGGAAATTCCGCTACCATTTTATCTCTGTCTTTCAGCATCTCATTTTTCAAATCATTAAAATGCTTAGAAACCTTGAAATTCGGTTGGTTAGTAACCATCTTATGCCCCATTTCGTAGATATCTAATAATGACAATAGGAGTACTTTATGTTTCGTATCAATATAATTGATAACTTCTTTATCTGGGTTAAGTTGCTTAGAAAGTCGATTTGAGGTATTGTCTAAATCCTTTTTTATCTTATCAAATTCTACCAAAAAGTTTTTTTCATCTTTCCCTACGAGGTGTTCTACATTGATTTTATTTTTGTACTCTCTGAAATATTCATCAATTTTATTGATAAAATCATTATTAGCCTTCGTCTTTCCATCTTCACCGAATTTTGCATTCATAGGAAAGCTCTCTGCATCGCCCGACATACTTACCGCATCGCCTTGTTTTAGGTAATAAGTAGCGGTGTTCCCTCCATAAGTCAATAAATAAAGTCCATTTTTAGGAATTTCAAATTCCATTTTAAAATGTCCATTCTTGTCTATCGGAGCATTCACAATAGGCAATGTATTCGCACTTGCCATCTCTATTACTTCCAATCTTTCTAAGGGATTAGCGTTCTTTATACTGCCTTCTATTTCTACCGATTTTGAGCAGGATACTACGGAAATCGCTACCCCTAGCCATACTAAAATTTTATTCATTACTGATATTTTTCTTGCAAAGATAATAATTAATATGATTAATAGTTATCAATGATAGTTTTTTACAAATAATACTAACGAATATTAATAAAAAATCACTAAATTTGCGAAAGATTTAACAAAAAAAACTTATGAAAAATTTGCATAATTCAATAAAAAGTTTAGGCTTGGCTTGGCTTGGCTTGGCTTGGCTTGGCTTAAATCACTAAACTTCTTTTTAGATACAGAAAGAACTCTCTCCCCTATGCAGTCTCGTGGTTTGGGGAGAGGGTTCTTTGTGTTTGAGGGGGTAGTGTTTAACCCTAAATCCGTGAGAAATGGCTAAAAAGAACGGCAATCTTCATACGGCGAAGCGTGAGAAGAATGATGAGTTTTATACCCAGCTTGCGGATATAGAAAACGAACTGAAACACTATACCGAGCATTTCAGAGGAAAGGTAGTCTATTGCAATTGTGATGACCCAAGGGTGAGCAACTTCTTCCATTATTTTTCTTATAACTTTGAGCGTTTGGGGCTGAAAAAACTCATCACCACTTGCTACAAAAACCAAGAAAGAGACTTGTTTAGCCAAAATGATAGCAAGCACGCCATCTATTTAGAATATAATGGAGATAAAAACGGTGATAATATTCCTAACCCAGAAGAGATAGGCATACACCATCTGAAAGGCGATGGAGATTTCCGAAGCAAGGAAAGTATAGAACTCCTAAAACAAGCTGATATTGTAGTTACCAATCCGCCGTTTTCCCTATTCCGTGAATACATTGCTCAGCTTATAGAATATAACAAGAAGTTTATAGTAATTGGGAGTATGAATGCCATTACTTATAAGGAAATTTTCAAGTTAATAAAAGAGAATAAAATTTGGTTGGGAAATAATTCTGTAAAAGAGTTTTTACAACCTAATGGAGTGAAAAAAACTTTTGGAAATATATTATGGTATACCAATTTAGACCATAAGAAACGCCACGAAGAGATTATCTTATATAAGAGATATAATGAAGAGGAATATCCTAAATATGATAATTATGATGCCATAGAGGTTAGTAAAGTAGCGAATATACCAATGGATTATGATGGATATATGGGAGTGCCGATTACCTTTTTAGATAAATATAACCCAGAGCAGTTTGAGATACAAGAAGGATTAAATAGATATACTGTTTTAGATGTAGAAGGATTGAACGAATGGGCGAAAGAAAATAAAATACATATGACAGAAATAAATGGGAAATCAGTTTATTTCAGAATAATTATCAAGCGTAAAAAATAACCCACCTATTCTCATTTCAGAATTTATTGCTGACAAAGAAAAATGAGCAATTTTGATTTAGGAATTATTTGTCAAGAGAGAAAAGGAAAAAATTTCAGTTTAGGAATGGGGAGAAAATAGAAAAAAGGAGCAAATTCCTAAATAGGAATTCTTCGCCAAGAAAGAAAAGAACCTAATACCTAAATGAGAACACTAAGAAATAAAAAACTCAAATCTATAAATCTATAAAATATGAATAAGCTGAATACATCAGTAAAAGTAACAGAACTTGGAGACACGGCTCTCCGTTTGGTAAAAGCCTTTAAGGCGGTGGTAGCCGTACAAAATGATGCATTTTTAACGAAAACCTTTGCGGAAATAGAAAAACAAGCCACAGCAATGACCTCCGCTGTGAAAAGCAACCAAGCCCTATCAAAATTAGAGGAAGCCGATGTCCAAAGAGACCAAGCCATCAGAGTGCTGGATAAACTCCTGAAAGGCTATGAAAATATCCCTTTGGAAAACTTAAAAACCCACGCTAAAAAATTAGCAGAAATTTTCAAAAAATATGGCGTGAAGATAACGGGGGAGAACTATGCCAGTCAATCCACCTTGATTAACTCTCTGTTAGGCGATTTCTCTGCCACAGAGTTGAAGCCCTCCATTGAGGCACTTGCAGGGGTGAAAGAAGCATTAGCAGAGATTCAAACCAAGCAAGATGCTTTTGCAGCTCTTCGTTCAGATTACGAGAAAGCACAAGTTTCCCAAAAAGAGAAGAGCAGTGCTACGAGTCTGAGAAAGCCACTTTTAGAGCTTATCAATAAAAAAGCAGTGCCGTATTTAGTAGCGATGAGCATTGCCCAACCAGAATTGTTTAAGAATCTCACCGCCGAAGCATCGGAAATCATCACCAGCACTAACGAAGCCATCAAAGCAAGGTCTAAAAAAGAGAAAAAAGAAAAGAAATGAAAATCCAATTAAAAGAAATCACCGTAAGAGATTTAGTGGAGGGCTACCAAGATTTACAAGAAAATGGAGTGGTAGGCTACGGCGGTCGCTTAGATATTCGCCCTCCTTATCAAAGGGAGTTCGTCTATAAAGATAAGCAGAGAGATGCCGTAATAGATACCCTTACCAAAAATTTTCCGCTGAATGTGATGTATTGGGCGGTGCGAAGTGATGGCGGATATGAGGTGATAGACGGACAGCAGAGAACTATCTCTATCTGCCAGTATGTTACAGGGGAATTTTCTCATAGATTTTCTGACCATCAGATGTATTTTCACAATTTACAAGATGACCAAAAGGAGCAGATACTGAATTATAAACTGATGATTTACCTTTGTGAGGGGGAAGATAGCGAGAAATTAGAGTGGTTTAAGACCATCAACATCGCAGGAGAGAAACTCACCGAACAGGAGTTGAGAAATGCGGTCTTTTCAGGAAGTTGGGTCAGTGATGCCAAGAGATATTTCAGTAAAACCAACTGCCCTGCCTATATGATTGGTGAAAAATATATGTCAGGTTCTCCCATTCGCCAAGATTATTTAGAAACCGTTATCAAATGGATTTCACACAATGAAATAGATAAGTATATGGCGAAAAATCAGCACCTGCCTAATGCTAATGAACTTTGGTTGTATTTCCAAGCGGTGATGAGTTGGGTTCAGGCTACCTTTCCTAAACACCGAAAAAAGGAGATGAAAAGTGTGGATTGGGGGTTCCTTTATAATCAGTTCAAAGACCAGTTTTTTAATAGTGCTAAATTGGAAGAAGAGATAGAAAAGCTAATGCAAGATGAAGATGTAACCAACAAAAAAGGTATTTATGAATATGTTTTGACCAGAAATGAGCGATTTCTCAGCATCAGAGCCTTTACCGATAACCAAAAACGAGAAGCCTACGAACGCCAAAGAGGAATTTGTCCTAAATGTGGTAAAAAATATGAACTTGGCGATATGGAAGCTGACCATATTACCCCATGGCACGAGGGCGGAAAGACCATTCCTGAAAACTGCCAAATGCTTTGTAAGTTAGACAACCGCTTAAAAAGTGGGAAATAAAACATGTTCTATATAATGATATCAGTTAGGATTTAGATTTTAAAAGGAGTGTGAGATTATTAAATTTTGTTATTTGGTGTTTGATAATGGATAATTGTTTAAAAATTTTTCTTATTGTGTATCAGTTATTTAGTGATTTTTGGTAAATTTTTTTGCAAATAAATTTG